>Ga0209088_10000379_pt1 | contig 32636 bp, 34 predicted proteins | sample S_140625_EF_Meta_FD_187324 | JGI IMG/M metagenome (GOLD analysis project Ga0209088, IMG submission 187324) | Freshwater microbial communities from Lake Simoncouche, Canada to study carbon cycling - S_140625_EF_MetaG (SPAdes) (version 2) | ecosystem: Environmental > Aquatic > Freshwater > Lake ... | reverse complement strand
GAATTAACCCCAGCCATATCGATGGAGTTAAAAGTGGCATTGACTCCGAAGTGAGATGAATCGCGTGCACTATCTGCAACTTCACCGGCATGGAGCAAGGCTTTGGTGGGAATACATCCGCGGTGCAGGCATGTTCCGCCGACCTTATCTTTCTCAATGAGTGCAACGTTTAGCCCGAGTTGGGATGCACGAAGGGCTGCGGCATAACCACCACTGCCACCACCGAGAACTACGAGATCAAAATTTGCCACCGACACACTCCTCTTCAAGCTCAACGACCCTATCTTGCCAGCCTAGGCAGGCGAATGCATAACGCGCTTCTAGGAGCTGGCAGAGATAGCTAATTGCACCAGGGAGCGAAGAGCGATGCCTGTTCCACCGACTGGGGTGTAACCATGGGGCTGGCTCTCGTTATAGGCAGGTCCTGCGATATCAAGGTGTAGCCATGGGAGTTCATCTGGAATGAAATCTTTCAAAAATAGGCCAGCAACGAGCATTCCGCCCATACGCTCACCAATATTTGCAAGATCTGCAACCGGTGAATCAAGGGAGGCTCGCAATTCAACAGGAAGTGGCATCGGCCAGAATGCTTCACCTGTCTCCTTCGTCACATCCATAAAGTGAGATGAAAATGCGGCGTTATTTGTCATCACTGCGCTCGTGCGAGTTCCAAGTGCGACAACTTGAGCACCGGTAAGTGTTGCAACATCGATGATGCCATCGAGATCTTTCGTCTCCTGTGCTCGCACAATTGCATCAGCAAGAACGAGGCGACCTTCAGAATCAGGGTTAAGAACTTCAACAGTCTTACCACCGTAGATTGTGATGACATCACTGGGACGAGTCGCAGTGTCGCTAATCATATTTTCTGCCAACGGTGCCCACGTTTCGATAGCAACGGGAAGTTTGAGAAGGGCGATTGCAATCGTTGCAGCACAAACAGCTGCTGCGCCACTCATATCCGACTTCATCGCCTCCATGCCTTTGGCAGGCTTGAGAGCTAGGCCGCCAGAATCAAATGTGATTCCCTTTCCAACGAAGGCATATTTCTTCTTCGCCTTGGCACCCTTAGGTGTGTACGAGATATTTAGAAGGCGTGGGGGATTAACAGAACCTTGACCAACTCCAATAATTCCGCCGTAACCCTTTGACTTCAATTGCGCATCTGTCATGACAGAGACTTTGAGGCCAAGGGCAGCGCCTCCTGCCTTTTTCACCGCATCATTGATTGCTGTGCAAAAGGTTTCAGGTGTTAAGTGGCTTGGTGGAGTATTGATCAGATCGCGCACAAGATTTGTATAGGTTGCAATAATCTCTGCCGACTTCGCAACAGCCTTTGCGCTGGCTTGGGAAGCTAAATCAGTATGAACTGTGATGGATTTTAAAGGTGACTTCTGGCCGTTCTTTGTTGAACCTCTAAATTGATCAAAGAGATAGGAGCCAAGCCCCGCACCTTCTGCAACGCCCCTGATGCCCGATAGAGATTTGGCGGGAAGTGAAAATGTTGCACTCGAGTTACCTGCTAGCGCGCGCGCTGCTGCCCCTGCTGCGCGGCGAAGTACTTCGTGGTCATAGCTAGCGCTGGCCTTTCCAAGACCTGTGAAGACGATGAGTCGCGTGGAAGTGCCGGGAACTTTGATGACTTCATCAGCTTTTCCTGTGGCACCTAAATCAGCCAGTGATTGCATGAGAGATTTGGTATCCAGGGCGAGATCGCCTGTTTCAATCTGCAGGGAAGGTGCTCCGGCCTTTGTGGACTTGGAGTTCTTAAATGCCAAACCAAGGACTAAGACATCATCTTTAACAATGCCGTCTGAAAGGCGGATCGTGGTCATGGCGACTCCTCTAGATATCACTCGGCTGATACTCAGCAGATGCGAATCGTAAGTGTAAGTTGTCGTTGTGAAAAACTCACCTTTGCATCAGAAACATCTCGACCTACAGGCGAAGATGGCCGATTTTGGTGGCTGGCTGATGCCCATTGAGTATCCGGGAGCAGGAGTTCTGGCAGAACACGCCGCTGTTCGTGAACGAGTGGGTCTTTTCGATGTCTCTCACCTCGGTAAGGCAAGTGTGAAGGGTGAAGGCGCACTCGAATTTTTGAATTCCATGTTTACCAATGATTTAGGTCGCATCATCGATAGCAAGGCGCAGTACACCTTGCTCTGTAATCTCGATGGTGGGGTGGTCGATGATCTGATTGCCTATCGCAACTCAGATTCAGATTTCTTCCTAATTCCTAATGCATCCAACACGACAGATGTCGTTCGTGTTCTTAAGGAGAATGCACCGGATGCAATAACTGTAACAAATCTTCACGAGAATTTTGCCGTTCTTGCACTGCAAGGTCCACGTGCAGTCGATGTTATAAAGAGCCTTGGCATCAACCCCACAATGGATTACATGGCATTTGCTCACGTCACAATCGCAGGATGCGATGTGATTCTCTGTCGCACCGGATATACCGGCGAACATGGATATGAGTTAGTTCCATCCTGGAAAGATGCATCGGTTGTGTGGGATGCACTCGTTGCAGCGATGAAGCCTTTTGATGGAGCAATCTGCGGTCTTGGTGCACGTGACACTCTGCGCACTGAAATGGGTTATCCACTTCATGGCCATGAGCTCTCACTTGAAATCTCACCAGTGCAGGCCAGCGCAGGGTGGGCTATTGGATGGAAGAAGGAATCTTTCCGCGGCTCACAAGTTCTGCAATCTCAGCGGGAGGCAGGTCGCGTTCGCACCCTGAAAGCGCTGCGATCTAATGACCGAGGAATTCCTCGTGCAGGAATGGCGATCAAAGATTCTGAAGGCGCAGAGATCGGTATCGTCACAAGTGGAACTTTCTCACCATCACTCAAAGTGGGAATTGCACTTGCGCTGATTGACCCTGCGTATGCGATTGGGGATGTTGTCACCATTGATGTCCGCGGCCGCGAATCATCGGCCACAATTAGTACTCTGCCCTTTATGCCTTCACACGTTCGATAAATTCAATCGGAGTCATAAAGGCTGCTCGCGTGTGAGCTCTACGTAAAGTATGAAGGACCGGCTTTGCTGTCATGAGAATCAATGAAGCAGTAAAGATTGCACGCGGAATATCCCAAGCCATGGATGAGAGAAAATGGTAGGAGATGAAGTGCGAGAAATTGGTCGCAAAGGCGGCTCCTGCAACATAAGAAAGTTGAGTATCTGCACCCAATGTCCAGGGCCAAAATTGCAGATCCATCGCAATACCAAAGAACTCAGCTGCGATGATTCCATAGAGTGCTAGTGCATAAATTTCTGATTTGCCTCGCAACCCTCTCGGAATCAGCGCCACTCCAAGACCTATCCACCCGGCCGCAAATGATTGATAGGCAACCCATGGCCCGAGTCCTCCTGTGAGAATTGCAGAGAGAAACATAGAAATTGTGCCGAGAAGAAAACCAAAGGACGGGCCAAATACTCGCGCTGCCAGAATAAGCACAAACCACATCGGTTCAATTCCTACAGCACCCGTTCCCATCGGTCGCAGCGCTGCGATGAGTGCAGATAACACTGCAAGAAGTGCAATGGATTTGCTATCTAGATCCTTATTGCTCACGCTGATCATCAATAGCAAAAGAGCACAAGGAGTTGCGAGCAAGAAGATCCACTGAGGATGACCTTGTTTTTCGTTGATCAGAAAGGGCCAAAGAAATCCCAGTGCACTGATTGCACTCGTGGCTAGCAGCGCAATCAGTGATGCACCTTTAAAGGAGAAGATTCCTGATGTCTTCATGAGAGATCTCCCAGAGCCTGCACCACATCACTCACAGTCAGCCATGGTTTAGGCGACATAATCTTTGCTACTTGTGGTGCAAAGGCGGGGGATGAGAGAAGAACTTCCAGTGTTGTGCCATCGGCGACGATGTCACCTTCTGCAAGAAAGAGAACTCGATCTGCAAGTTCTGCAACGAGTTCAACATCGTGGGTTGCAAGAAGCACCGGTCTATTAAATTGCGTTGCATACTCCTTGAGAGCTAATCCAAAGAGACTCTTGGCTCTGTAATCCAAGCCTCGCGTTGGTTCATCCAGAACCAAGACATCAGGGCTTGCTGCAAGAACGATGCTCAGAACAAGTGCTAAGCGCTGACCTTCTGAGAGATCGTTTGGGTGGGCGTTGAGTGAGATGTGAGGAACGAGGCGATTGAGAAGTGCTGCTGTTGATCCTGGTACCAACTCATTGTCGCGATCTGCATGTGAGCATTCTTCTTCAACGCTCGAAGCAAAGAGCAGGTCGCTGGGTTCTTGAGGGACATATCCAATTGCTTGTCTGCGCGCACCACCTGTGAGCTCTGTGGGATCTTGCCCATTGACGGTAATTCTCCCCTTGTGGGGTGCATGCAAACCAACAATGGAATGCAGCAGAGTGCTCTTACCTGCTCCGTTGCGTCCCATGATGGCGACTATTTCACCGTGATGGATGGTTGTGGTGATTGTGTTGAGTGCAACCTTTTGATCATAAGAATGTGAAACTTCTTTCACCTGAATTGCAGGGGAATCTGCCTTCTTTGCAATATCTGAAAGAGGATATTCCCGGCTTCGAATCTCATCTGTTGCTCGTCTGACCTCACGAACGCTTGTGCCAATCTCACTTAAATTAAGTGCACGAGCCAACTTCACAATGGGTGGAACAAGATCTGAATGTTTGAGAATCTCATCTGCTGAGCCAATAGATGTCTCACCATTTCCCTCAATATAAATAATGCGATCGACAAATTGAATGACTCGCTCTAGGCGGTGCTCAGCGATAATGACAGTCACACTCAAGTCGTGAACGAGTCGATGTAGGACTGAGAGCACTTCCTCTGCTGCAACCGGATCCAGTGCGCTGGTAGGTTCATCAAGAACCAGAACCTTGGGCTGCATCACAAGCGCTGCACCAATTGCTACTCGCTGTTGTTCGCCACCGCTTAGAGTTGCAATAGAGCGATTGCGCAGAGCGCTGAGGCTGAGCAGATCAAGGATTTCCTCCACTCTCTTGCGCATGACATCAGGTGCAAAGTTCAGAGCCTCCATACTGAATGCGAGCTCTTCTTCAACGATATCTGTCACAAATCCATTGATGGGATTTTGACCCACAATTCCAACCAGGTGAGCAAGAGAACCTGGCTTCACAGATCGCGTTGAGATTCCATCGACAGAGATATCACCGGCCAGGATGCCACCAGTGTGATGGGGGACTAGCCCATTAATCAGGCGTAGCAGCGATGATTTACCGGATCCTGTCTCACCCATGACAAGGACCATCTCACCTTCTTGAATTTGAAAAGAGAGATCTTCAAGGATGGTCTTGGTGGAGTGAGGATAAATCAATGACACATTGGAGAAGGTGATCATCGCGCCACCATCACAGCGGATGCGGCAACAGTAAGCAGAACTATGACGTTATCGCGCATTAACCATTGCTGGGGGCGATAGCGAGAGCGCTTGCGACTGATGCCATAACCCCGGGCATCCATCGCTGCGGCAAGTTGCAATGAGCGCGATAAGGATTCTTCAAGAAGGGGGATTGCAATAGACCGGATATGAATGTTCTCCATTCCACGCAATTTCTGTGCCGTGCGAATTCGACGAGCACTAGTTGCAAGTTGTGGAAAGAGGGATGTTGCTATGACTAAAGTAATTCCAATCTCATAAATAAAGGATGGAGTAACACGAAGCAATTTATGAGGGCTCGTCAGAGATGTTGCAGCTCCAAAGAGAGCGATCATCGTTGCGATGATGACGCCTTCATGAAGAGAGGAGGACAGTCGCTCCAAAGTGACTGCGCCACCAATGCGAATGCCAGGCATCCACGAAGGCAAATCAAGAATGGGAAGCCTAAAGAGAACAGTTCCAGGAATCGGAACCCCGATAAGAATTCCGACAAAGGTGCGAATGGCCAAAATTATTGCGCCGATTCGTAGCGAGAGAATAAAACTTCTCTCCCAGGGTGAACCATCACGACGAGCAAAGACAAGAGAAGCCACCGCACCCACGATCGCAAGTGCGATCCATGCGTTATCAAGTGCGATGACACCTATCGCTAGGAGTATCGCGCTGATCCACAGTGTGAGTGGGTGCAGAGGCTTCTTCATAATGAGTTTCGTATCTACTTCGTGATCAGCGCGGCAGGTGTGTCAATCTCTACGCCACATTCCTTCTTAGGAAAACCGTTGAGTCCACAGATTAACCCTGAACTCGCAGAACGAACTTTGATCACTTGGGCTAGAACATCGATGCCCTGGGAGCTCTTAGCTGTCGTAATACAGCGCACAATTGGTTTCTGCACTTTCTCACCCTTTGGTGCATAGGCAGGATTACCGAATTCGATGACAAGACCAATGCGCTTGGTATCTGAATCTGCCTTTGTCTTTCCACAGATAGATGCAAAGGAAGGTTTTGTCTTGGGTGCAACCGATGGGACATCATCGCTACTAAAGACAAATGACCATCCTTCAACGGCCCCATCTTCAATATCAACCGTTGGTCCGGTCATTGCAGCTTTCCATGTTGATGCACCAGGGGCAGCTTGGAAGTATCCCCAATAACGCCAGCCCTTTGTTGCTGCATGGGATGCAGGTGCTGCAATGATTTGTGATGAGATGAGAAGTAGTGCAATTGCGATTTTTTGAGTTTTTCTTACTTTCACAGTGTGAACTCCTAAAAAGAAGAGTCTCACAGGGGTAGCTCGCTAGCGGTCGGCCAAATACGCCAAATACCTTTGGACTACACCCCGCAAACCTCGGCGGGTGTTGGTCAAAAAACAAATATCTCGGCAGGTAATCCGACTTAAGCAGTTCAGGGTTGAACGCTCTTACGGTTGCGGGTCAGCGTCGGAATTGCACCGAACTTCCCCTACTGAGACACCTATGAAGTTGTGGTCGTACTGGTCGAACCAAACCACAGTGACTAGGTGTTGGCAACTCACCACGCACGACCCTAAGGTGTCGCTATGGAATATAGACGCCTTGGCAATACCGGAATGTATGTCTCAGAGATTTCTTACGGAAACTGGATCACGCACGGCTCACAAGTTGAGACTGAAGCTGCAGTCAAATGCGTGCGCGAAGCTCTTAACCAAGGAATCACCACCTTTGATACTGCAGATGTCTATGCGGGCACAAAAGCCGAAGTCGTTCTTGCCAAAGCACTTAAAGGTGTCAAGCGCGAATCCTATGAACTCTTCACCAAGGTCTATTGGCCAACTGGCACAGGTAAGAATGATCGCGGGCTATCACGTAAGCACATCATGGAATCGTGCAACGCATCCCTCAAGCGCTTAAAGACAGATCACATCGATCTCTATCAAGCACATCGCTTCGATGTTGAAACTCCACTGGAAGAGACGCTAAGCGCCTTTGATGATCTGATCCGTCAAGGCAAAGTCAGCTATATCGGCTTCTCTGAATGGAATGCACAGCAAATTTCCGACGCGCTCAAAATCCAGGATGCTCGTGGATATAACCGTTTTGTATCAAGCCAACCTCAGTACTCAGCCCTGTGGCGCGTGATTGAAAGTGAAGTAGTACCTCTTTCAAAGAAAGAGGGAATTGGTCAGATTGTTTGGTCACCGATGGCCCAAGGAATTCTCACTGGTAAATATCTACCAGGAAAGAAAGCACCTGCTGGATCTCGTGCGACAGATAAGAAGAGTGGAGCAGACTTCATCTCTCGTTGGATGTCTGAGGAAGTTCTGACTGCTGTGCAGAAGTTAAAGCCGATTGCAGATGGACTCGATATTTCAATGTCCCAGTTGGCACTTGCCTGGGTTCTTCAGAACTCCAATGTTTCCAGTGCAATCATGGGCGCTACCAAGCCTTCTCAAGTGAAAGAAAATGTCAAAGCATCGGGCATCAAGCTCACGGAAGATGTCATGAAGGCGATAGATAACGCTCTTGGAAAGTTACCAGAGCGCGATCCTAAGAAGAACGAGAGCCCTAACCCTCGCGCTTAAATTCAGTGACGCTAGAAGCTATCTCCCACTTTAATTGATGGCTTAGGAGAGCGCATTCTGCGCATCTGCGTGGAGCGCAACCATCCATACATGCCGATGCCTTTAAGTTCTGTGCCTGGGAATTTTGCAAGCACAGCGGTCTTAATTTTGCGGCTTAAGAAAAATCCATCGATCACTGAAATCAAGAGAACGCCATACATAATGATGATGCTTCCGATTTGGAAGATAGGCGATGGAATCAAGGTCAAGATAAGAACAACAAAGATGATGGGCAAGAAGTACTCACCGATAGATTTGCGTGAATCCACATAGTTACGAACAAAACGCTTTACTGGACCCTTATCGCGAGCTGGGAGTGCGTTCTCATCTCCACGCATATAGGCAGCGCGAGCTGCAACGCGTGAAGCACGGCTAGCCTCCTTAGCTCGCTTCTTCTCTGCCTTCGTTGACGCAGGGGCAAGAGATGAAACTTTGCGTGCTGCGATTGCCTCTTTGCGCTTAGGGGTCGGACGACCTTTTTTATCAGCAGTTGATTCAGTCATAGCGGTAACTATAGGGCGAGCATCTGCTCGAGAGCCAACTTGGATAAGCGGGCGACGTTCTCATCAACCTTAATGTGATTGACGATATGGCCTGCCACGATTGATTCCATAGCCCAAACCAGATGGGGTAGATCGATGCGGTTCATCGTTGAGCAATAGCAGACGCTCTTATCGAGGAAGACAATCTCTTTATCGGGATTATTCTGCGCAAGGCGAGAGACAAGATTGAGTTCAGTACCGATAGCCCACTTACTTCCAGCAGGAGATGCCGTCACTGTTTGAATGATCTTCTCTGTGCTGCCCACAACATCGGCATCGACTACCACTTCATGTTGGCACTCAGGGTGGACGATGACTTGAACGCCTGGAACTCGAGTGCGAACTTCTTGAATTGATTCACGTGTAAAGCGACCGTGAACAGAGCAATGTCCGCGCCATAAAATCATTTTTGCGCCACGAATCTCATCTTCTGTCAGACCACCCATCGGCTTCCATGGATTCCATAAGACGCAGTCATCAAGTGAGAGACCAAGAGATAGGACTGCTGTGTTGCGCCCCAGGTGTTGATCAGGGAGAAAGAGAACCTTCTCCGCCTTTGCAAATGCCCACTCGAGAGTTTTCTGGGCATTCGATGATGTGCAGATAGTGCCGCCATGTTCGCCAGTGAAAGCTTTGATGGCAGCGGATGAATTCATGTAGGTAACAGGAACGGTTGTGGATGCAACACCAAGTTTTTCAAGATCTTGCCAGCATTGGTTTACTTGATTTGCAGTTGCCATATCTGCCATGGAACACCCTGCAGCTAAATCAGGAAGGATGACTCGTTGCTTGGACGAGGTGAGAATGTCAGCGCTCTCTGCCATGAAGTGAACGCCACAGAAGAAGATGAATTCAGCAGAACTTTGGGCAGCTGCTGACTCTGCCAACTTAAATGAATCTCCAGTGATATCGGCAAATTGAATGACTTCATCACGTTGGTAGTGATGGCCCAGAATCAGTGCCCGACTTCCCAGGGCCGCTCTGGCAGCGATAGCGCGTTCGACGAGGCGCGGGTCACTTGCAGGTGGCAGTTCGCCGGTGCATGAGACTCCACGCTCTGAAGCAAGGTCTGAGCCTTGGCCCAGAATAAGCAGCTCACCGAGGCTGATAGACATATGCGTATTGTCGTGCGTTTGGGTTAGCCATCGCAACCTAAACGCGGGTATTCTTGCGCACATGACTACTGAAACAACAACAACTCCAGTCGAGATCACAACCGGCATCGCACTTACTGATGTGGCAGCTGCAAAGGTTTCTGCCCTTCTTGCTCAAGAAGGTCGCGATGACCTTTACCTCCGTGTTGCTGTTCAGCCTGGTGGCTGTTCAGGTCTTCGCTACCAGCTCTACTTCGATGATCGAAATCAAGAAGGCGATATCACACGTGAGTTTGGCGCAGTCAAAGTTGTTGTCGACAAGATGAGCGATCCTTATCTCATGGGCGCGACAGTTGATTTTGTGGATACTATCGAGAAGCAAGGCTTTACTATCGATAATCCCAATGCAGGCGGTTCATGCGCATGCGGCGATTCATTTAACTAATCACCGCTAATACATATCAGTTGTAGTTAGATGCGACCATGAAAATTGGTGTCGCAGGTTCAGTCGGTCTAGATCACTTGATGACTTTCCCTGGAAAGTTCACTGATTCACTTGTCGCTGGTTCTCTTGAAAAAGTATCTCTCTCATTTCTCGTCGATGGACTTGAAGTCCGCCGCGGAGGGTGTGCGGCCAATATTGCATTTGGTCTTGGCGTTCTGGGACTTAATCCAGTGTTAATCGCTGCTGTTGGAAAAGATTTTGCTGATTACGATGCATGGCTTACCCGTCATGGCGTTGACACATCCCACGCACTTGTCTCAACAGAGCAACACACAGCGCACTTCACGGTAACAACCGATACTGAACTCAATCAGATCGCATCCTTCTTTCCTGGTGCGATGTCTGAGGCTCGAAATATTGAACTTAAACCCATCATGGATAAGGTCGGCAAACTCGACATTCTTGTTATCTCTCCCGATGATCCCGAAGCGATGCTTCGCCATACAGAGGTAGCCCTTGCTATGGGCGTTTCGGTGGCAGCGGACCCTTCCCAGCAGATGGCACGCATGAGTGGGGATGAGATTAAGAAATTGATTTCAGGCGCTACCTACCTCTTTATGAATGAGTATGAGTTAGCACTTGCTATCCAAAAAACTGGATGGAGCGATCACGAGATTTTAGAAAAAGTGAAATATCGCATCGTCACATTGGGCTCAGAAGGTGCTCGAGTTGAAAGCACTGATGGAACATTTATCAAAGTGGGATGTGCGAAAGAGAAGGCGAAGATTGATCCAACAGGTGTGGGTGATTCTTTCCGCTCAGGTTTCGTAGCAGGTCTTGCTTGGGGACTCTCACATGAGCGATGTGCCCAGCTTGGTTCAATGATTGCTACCTATGTCATTGAAACAACAGGAACACAGGAGTATCGCTTCACAAAGGATGAATTTGTTGCACGATTTAGCGAAGCTTATGGATCAGATGCTGCAACTGAGATAGCAGCGCATCTACCCGCGTAACTTCGTAAGCACCTCTGCAAGTGATTTGGCGAGGTTAGATATTTCACTTTCCGTCGTTCCGTGGTGCAGAGTCAAGCGAATATGGCCATTGGTTTCATAACCCATCGCCGCTAAGACATGGCTGGGTTGTAAATCTTCAGGAGAACATGCTGATCCAGAATCGACATCAATGCCTTGTGCGGCAAGCTCTCTCACAACGGCCTCACCTGAAACCCCACTTGCAATGAGTGAGAAGAGATGTGCAAGTGATGGCGATTGTGATGCAACAACCTGAACGCCATCGATCTTTGAAAGTTGGCCGATTGCATACTCGCGAAGAGAAGGAGCTTCTGGAGTGAAGTTTTCAAGAGCAACCGCGGATGCAATCAGTAATGGAAGTGAGTAACTGCCGGGGGAGCTGATAGGGGCTATGCGGGGAAGTGGATATGAATAGGCGGAGCGATCTCGTATAGCCATGATGGCAAGACCACTTGGACCGTTCCAGGATGCTGCATCAAAGAGTGCGGTACTCCAGCGCGCAGGTAAGGGGATTCGAGGACCAGTCGCTGTTGCATCGATTGCAATCTTCACACCACCAGAAATTAGTTCGGGTGAGTTCTGAACAATTCCCGTTTCACCATTGGCTAGCTGTAGCGAAAGTACGCTGCCATGTGTGAGTTTGTTAAGACCTTGAATGGAACCTGAGGCATCAACTGTGAGTTCTGTAACTTCTGAAGTACGAGAGCGTGCAATCGCTCGAACTTTTCCCTTATCGATGGCCGAATATGCGAAAGGTGAAGAGCCGTGGAAGAGACCGGCGATGGAGAGAAAGTGGCCCAATGATGGTTCGCCGAGGATCTCGATCGAATCAACTGCGATTGCCAAACGAGTCGAGATATTTTCAAGGGCATGATTTCGTAGAATCGCAGCCTTGGATGAACTCTGGGAAAGTTTCTTGGGATCTGCCCATCCTTGGTCGAAGGCGGCTAATAACGCCTGCCTAGCGGCAGGGTGCAGGGGGCCTTCAGAGGCGAAATTTCCTGTGACACGAACCACCGAATCAACGCTACTCGCTCCGGCGAGCGCATGCACATCGCGCCACTATCCTTACCCCATGTCTTCACACGCACCGCGCAGAAAGCGCCTCTTTCGAGCGGCGGCCCTTCTCGCCCCAGCTTTCTTAACTGGTTGCTCTTTTTCCTCCAAAGATATTTCTGGAATGGGTTTTCCTAAAGGTGTGTCAAGCGTTAACGACATCTCACTCTCATTGTGGCAAGGCGCATGGATTGCAGCAGCAGTTGTGGGTGTCTTCACCCTCATTCTGATCTTGTGGCCAGCAGTCTTTCATCGCGCCAATGCAAGTAAAGGTGAATTCCCTAAGCAGACTCAATACAACATTCCTGTTGAAATTCTCTACACAATCATTCCCTTTGCAATCGTTGCAGTCATGTTCTACTTCACCGCAGTGAAAGAGAACAAGATCATCGATAAGACTTCGCCTGTAAAGCACGAGATTTCAGTCAATGGATTTCAGTGGTCATGGCAATTTACCTATCCCGAAGCTGGCGATAAGGCAGTGGTAACAGGAACTCCTGCAAATCCGCCGACTCTCTATGTTCCACAAGGTGAGAAAGTTCGCTTCACTCTTCTATCAAACGATGTCGTCCATGGATTCTGGATTCCAGCTTTCATGATTCAAATGCAGAACCTTCCAGGTGAGACGAATCGTCTGCAATTCACTGCAAATAAATTGGGTGAGTTCCCAGGTCGCTGCAACATTCTCTGCGGACGCAATCACTCCCAGATGCTCTTTAAGGTAAAAGTTGTATCCCCCGAGAACTACCAGAAGTATCTTGACTCACTGAAGGCGAGCGCATAATGACAACATTTGCAGAACGTCCAACACTTGCTGCCCCTCGTCAAGGAGTTGCTAAGACTTCACGAGGAAGTCAGTTTGTAAAGACCATTACCTCTACCGACCATAAGCGCATCGGTTACCTCTACCTAGGAACATCTTTTGCATGGTTCCTCATCGGTGGATTCCTAGCGCTGCTACTTCGTATTGAACTCACCCGCCCAGGATTGCAATTCTGGAGCAATGAGCAGTACAACCAGATTTTCACTATGCACGGAACCATCATGTTGCTGATGTTTGCAACGCCACTCTTCGTTGGCTTTGCCAATGTGATCATGCCGCTTCAAATAGGTGCAGCAGATGTTGCATTCCCTCGTTTGAACATGCTTTCGTACTGGCTCTACTTCTTCGGTTCCATCGAGGCAACAATCGGATTTTTGACTCCAGGGGGAGCGGCATCCTTCGGATGGACTGCGTATGCACCACTTGCTAACTCAACCTATTCACCAGGTATCGGTGGAGACTTATGGGTAATGGGCCTTGCGATCTCAGGTCTAGGAACTATTTTGGGTGGCGTTAACTTCATTACAACAATCTTCACAATGCGTGCACCAGGTATGACGATGTTCCGTATGTCGATCTTCTCGTGGAACGTATTGCTGACATCAATTCTTGTTCTGCTTGCATTCCCACCACTTGCTGCAGCGCTCCTTGGACTTGAATCTGATCGCATCTTTGGCACACATCTCTTTGACCCGGCAAATGGCGGAGCCATGTTGTGGCAACACCTCTTCTGGTTCTTTGGGCACCCCGAGGTTTATATTCTTGCACTTCCATTCTTTGGAATTGCTACCGAAATTCTGCCTGTCTTTAGCCGCAAGCCAATCTTTGGTTATAAGGGTTTGATTGCAGCAACGATTGCAATCTCAGCTCTCTCTGTTGCGGTGTGGGCACACCACTTGTTCGCAACTGGAAAAGTTCTCTTGCCATTCTTCTCCTTCATGACTTTTCTTATCGGTGTTCCAACGGGTGTGAAGTTCTTCAACTGGATCGGCACAATGTGGCGCGGCCACGTTACCTTCGAGACTCCAATGTTGTGGGTCATGGGTTTCCTCGTGACATTCCTCTTCGGTGGGCTGACAGGAATCATCCTTGCTTCACCTCCACTTGATTTTGCTGTCTCTGCCTCCTACTTCGTCGTCGCGCACTTCCACTATGTGCTCTTTGGCACCGTGGTCTTTGCAATGTTTGCAGGCTTCTACTTCTGGTGGCCAAAGTTCACAGGGCGCATGCTCAATGAGCGTCTAGGAAAGATCCACTTCTGGACTCTCTTCTTCGGCTTCCACACAACATTTCTTATCCAGCACTGGCTTGGAATTAAGGGCTTCCCGCGTCGCTATGCAGATTACCTATCGACAGATGGCTTTACAGGCATGAATATGATTTCGACAGTCGGATCATTTCTGCTCGCGCTTTCCATGATTCCATTCTTTGTCAACGTCTGGATAACACGTAAGTCTCCTATGGTTGAAGTTGATGATCCATGGGGCTATGGAGCTTCCCTTGAATGGGCAACGTCATGTCCACCACCGCGCCATAACTTCACATCAATGCCACGCATCCGTTCAGAGCGTCCAGCATTTGATCTACATCATCCACACATTAAGACAGAAGGTCACTAACGATGAAAGCTAATTGGAAACTCTTCACCGGACTTTCAATCTTCTACATCATCATGGCTGTCATCTATTACTCTGTCGGCGGCGAAGCGGTGGGAATTACTGGAATGATTCTGGCTTCATGCCTTGCTGGCATGGTTGGTTTTTATCTCTGGTTTACGCAAAAGCGCATCGGTGTTGATATCCCTTCAGATAACCTCAATGCAGAGATTGCAGATGATGCGGGCGAACTTGGTTTCTATAGCCCTCATTCATGGTGGCCACTTCCTGTTGCATTGAGTGCGACGGCGATGGGTCTAGGCCTGATTATCGGTTGGTGGCTCACTCTGATTGCACTTGGTTCACTCGTCATCAGCATCATCGGAATGGTGACTGAATACGAGAAGCCTGTCTCAATCCCTTCTCACTAACGAATCGGCCACAGAGCGCCTATGAAGAAGTTGGTAGGAGCAGCTCCCTGGATCTTTATCGTTATTTGGAGCTCGGGCTTTGTAGTCGCAAAATACGGTTTTACTGATTCTGATTCGCTCTTCTTTCTTGCTGTGCGGCTATTGCTCGCATCAGCAATCCTCTTTCTCATCACCGCAGCGCTGCGTCAGCCGCTCAAGCTCTCGCGAAGTGATCTGCGAGCATCTCTTGCTATCGGTATAGCACTCCATGGTTTCTACTTAGCAGGTGTTTGGTATGCGATTGAACTCGGTGCACCTGCAGGACTTTCTTCGGTGATCACAAGTATGCAACCGATAGTTGTTTCACTCCTTGCTGTGCGCCTTCTCAATGAACCCCTAACTCGCAGACAGTTAGCTGGTCTGATCTGTGGCCTCTTGGGAGTCTTCCTCGTCGTTCTACCCAAGCTATCGAAGTCTGATGGATTCACATCAGAGTCGTTGATCTTTCTCTTTCTGGCCCTTGCAGGGAGCACAGTAGCGACCCTGTTGCAGAAGAAGATTGGCCACTCCATTCCCTTGATGATTGGTACTACCTACCAATTTGCCGTGGCAGGAGTTGGATTACTCATTATTTCAATAGCGCGCGGTAGGACTCATATGGAACTTACCCACACAACTTTCTGGACGATGGCATGGGCAGTACTTGTGACATCGATTGCAGCAGTATTACTTCTTCTCTGGTTACTCAACAAGGGATCTGCTGCAAAAGTTTCTAGTCTTCTCTATCTCGTTCCTCCGATGGCGGTATTACAAGCCTTCATTCTCTTTGGTGAGACCGTAACCCCACTTGGAATACTGGGAATTGTGATGACCGCCCTTGGGGTTGCGCTGGTAATTCGTTCATAGACTCACATTTTCATCTATTAACTGATTAGATATGGCTATGACTCAACCTCCTGCAGATCCAGCACGTGGCAAAGAGGTCTTTGACCTTGATCGCTCCTATGTATTTCACTCGTGGTCAGCACAAGCACAGATTGCACCTCTCCCAGTTGCAGGGGGAGAAGGAAGCTACTTCTGGGATTTCGATGGCAATAAGTATCTAGATTTCTCAAGTCAGTTGGTCTTCACAAACATCGGTCATCAACATCCCAAAGTGATTAAGGCTATTCAGGATCAAGCAGCTCTTTACACAACCGTTGCTCCACAACATGCCAATGAGGCACGTGGAGAAGCCGCAAAGCGCATTACTGCTCGCGCAGGAGCACATCACAATAAAGTCTTCTTCACCAATGGTGGTGCCGACGGAGTGGAGAATGCAATTCGCTTGGCGCGAATTCATACACATCGACATAAAATTCTTTCGTTCTATCGTAGCTATCACGGCAACACCACAGCAGCGATTGCTTCCACTGGAGATCCACGCAGATGGCCAAATGAATATGCCTATGGCCACATTCACTTCTTTGGTCCATACCTTTACCGTTCAGCCTTCTGGGCGAAGAGTGAGGAAGAGGAGTGCAAGCGCGCCCTCGAGCATCTTGAGCAGGTCATCATCTTTGAAGGAGCTACAACGATTGCGGCGATTCTGATTGAATCTGTCGTGGGCACTGCAGGAGTTCTTATCCCACCGGTTGGATATCTTGAAGGTGTGCGAGCTCTCTGTGATAAATACGGCATTAAGTGGATTGCCGATGAAGTGATGTCAGGCTTTGGCCGCACAGGAAAATGGTTTGCCTACCAACACTCGAAAGCAGAGCCTGATCTGATCGTCTTTGCTAAGGGTGTTAATAGTGGATATGTGCCACTGGGTGGTGTGATCATCAGCGATGAGATTGCCGCAACATTTAATGATCGAGTATTTCCTGGAGGGCTTACCTATAGTGGCCATCCACTAGCAACGGCTGCAGCTGTTGCCACACTTGATGTGATGGCAGATGAGAAGATGGTTGAAAATGCTGCACTGATGGGGGAGAAGGTCATCAAGCCTTTATTAGAGGAGTTGATGGCAAAACATAAAGTCATTGGTGAGATTCGTGGAAAAGGCGTCTTCTGGGCACTTGATCTTGTGACAGATCGTGCCACACGAGCACCTCTTGCTCCGTATGGCGCATCAAGTCCTGCAATGAATGAACTAGTTGCTGCATGCAAGAAGTTGGGTCTCTTCCCATTTAATAACTACAACCGCATGCATATCTGCCCACCGTGTAATATCACTGAGGCTGAACTTCGTGAAGGATTTGCAATCCTTGATCAAGCATTTGCAAGTATCGCTCACCATTACACAGGGGCATAAAAAATCGACCCTGCCCACTGGGACAGGGTCGATGATGAAACAATTTAGTGATGTCCTTCTAACTCGCGACGCTCAGTCTCAGTAGCCTTGGGCACGGCAACTGCTGTTGCTCGAGAGATTCGGTTACGAAGTTTGTTCTTGAGAACGCCAGGATTGCGAACACCAGAACCATCTTCTAAAGGAAGTTCAAGAGGGGCAATCTGTTCATGTGAAGTAAGAAGCCACGCCTTCTCAGGTGAGATTGGCTCGTGTACTTCAACAAATTCACCACTCGGCATACGAACAAGACGCCCAGTTTCGCGACCATGAAGAACAAGGTCACGATCTGCGCGTTGTAGCGATAGACATAGACGCTTAGTAATGATGAATGCAATCGGAGGCAGAACGATGATGCCGATACGAGAGAACCACATCATCTGATTGATAGTCAGATGGAAAGTCGTTGCAATGATGTCGTTACCACCGTTAAGAAGTGAAACCATGGTGAAGGTAAGAGCCATGACTCCGATTGCTGTGCGGTTTGGCGTATTGCGCGGGCGATCAAGGAGATGGTGCTCGCGCTTATCTCCCGTAGCCCAGCTCTCAATAAATGGATAGAGAGCAAGACCTGTAAACATAATTCCAGGCAAGATGAGCCCTGGGATGAGGATGTTCCATGAGATTGTGTGGCCGAATGCATGAGTTTCAATCGGTGGTGACATACGGACCAAACCATCGAGCCAACCCATATACCAATCGGGTTGAGAGCCAGCTGAAATTTGTCCCGGCGTATAAGGACCATAGAGCCAAATAGGGTTGATGGATGCAACTGCTCCTAGGAATGCAGTGACACCAAAGACGATGAAGAAGAATCCTCCAGCTTTAGCCATATAGACAGGCATCAATGGATATCCAACGACGTTCTTCTCTGTGCGACCTGGACCTGGGAACTGTGTGTGCTTCTGGTACCAGACGAGCATCAAGTGCACAGTAATTAAGGCAAGGAAGATTCCCGGAAGAAGAAGTACGTGCACGGTGTAGATACGAGGAATAAATGCCTCACCTGGGAATGCTCCACCGAATGCAAAGAATGCAATGTAGGAACCAACAAGTGGAAGCGCTTGAATGATCGCTTCAGCAATACGGATACCTGTTCCTGAGAGCAAGTCATCTGGAAGTGAGTAACCCAAGAAACCTTCAACGATTCCGAGTGTGAGAAGACCAACGCCAATGATCCAGTTAAATTCACGAGGCTTGCGAAAAGCGCCGGTGAAGTAAACGCGAAGTAAGTGAACAACGATGCCCACCATAAAGATCAGAGCTGCCCAGTGGTGAATCTGGCGCATCAAGAGACCGCCGCGAACCTCGAATGAGATATCGAGAGTTGATGCATAGGCTGCAGACATTTTCAGACCTTCAAGAGGTGCGTATGAGCCTTCATAGATCACTTCGCGTTGTGATGGATCGAACCAAAATGTGAGGAAAGTTCCTGAGAGAAGCAGGATGACGAATGAGTAAAGACAGATTTCGCCAAGAAGGAATGACCAGTGATCAGGGAAGACCTTGGTGAGGTTCTTCTTCATCCATTTTGCTGCGCCTGTGCGATCGTCAACATATCCTGCGACATTACCGGCGATTCTTTCTCGTGCTGTCATGATGAGCGCTCCCAGAAGCTAGGTCCAACAGGTTCAGTAAATGGTTGCTGTGCAACGAGGTATCCATCCGCATCGACAGTGATAGCCAATTGTGGCAGAGGTCGCGCAGCGGGGCCAAAGATAACTTTGGCAGCGCGGGTCACATCAAATGTTGATTGGTGGCACGGGCAGAGAAGATGCTTGGTCTGTTGTTCATAAAGGGCCACGGCGCAGCCCATATGAGAGCAGATCTTGGAGAAGGCGATGATGCCCTCATGAGTCCAGGACAGACGCTCTGCATCGAGGTTAAATTCTTCAGGACGAAGGCGAATCAAGAGAACTGCATCTTTTCCAATGTTATTAAGTGTGCGCTCTTCACCTTGGGCTAGCTCTGGAAGTGTCTGAGCTACTGCTCCGACCTCAAGATCTTCGGGACGAATAGGTCGATCTCCGGGATCGGTAACCAGACGAGTTCCCGTTTTCCATGATGTCTTTGTGAGGTCATCTTTTGGAAGGGGACCGAGGTCGCGTAGGAGCAAGAGGGGAGTAAGACCTGAAAGTCCGAGCGCTGCAATGAGTGAGCGCTTGATGAGGGGGCGACGACCAAGACCTGCCGCACTTGCACCTTCTTTTACAGTCTTAATAAATTCTGAGCGATCTTCATCGTCAGAGCGAAATTCATGGCGTTGTGCGATGACTTCTTCATCTGGCATAAGAGTCTTAGCCCAGTGAATTGCTCCAGCTCCAATACAAAAGAGTGCGATAGCCATGCCCAGACCAAGACCAAGCTGTTGCGCATTGGTATTTCCTAATACGGGGATAAAGATAAAGCGATCATCTTTAACAAAGATGTAGGAGTAGATAAGAAGCAGTGTTCCCAGTGCTGAGAGCATAAAGAGAATGGCAACTTGTCGCTCTGCGCGTGCTGCAGCCTTCGGATCAGAATCTGCTTGGCGATGGACGTGAGCTGGAAGTCCTGGATCTTTAATTAACTCGATCTCATTAGACATCGTCTATCTCGCCTTCATCGCTAGCCAGACTGCAACACCAATGAGCAGCCCGATTCCCAGTGTCCATACAAGTAATCCTTCAGTAACAGGTCCAACGCGACCAAGTGCTGCGCCACCGAGCTGTGGTTCAGACTCTGCAGCCTTAATCCACTTGATGATTGATAACTTCTCCTCAGGAGTAATTGTTTTATCGCTAAAGACTGGCATTGATTGTGGTCCAGTAATGAGCGCTTCATAAATATGTTTTGGTTCAACGCCCATCAGAGTTGGCGCATATTTACCTTGCGTCAGCGCTCCACCTTGAGCTGCAAAGTTGTGACACATTGCGCAGTTAGTACGAAAGAGTTCGCCACCTTCTGCAGTGGATCCATCGCGCTCATAGTTCAGTGATTCCTCACCAGGAACCTGGGGCCCTGGAGCCAGGGATGCCACATAAGTAGCAAGTGCGTTTACTTGCTCAGCGTTATAGACAGGCTTCTTACGCATTGCTTGAACGCTCATATCAGCCATCGGCATACGTCCTGTGCCCACCTGGAAATCAACAGATGCAGCGCCAACGCCGATTAGTGATGGCGCAATCTGTCCACCTTCAGCATTGATACCGTGGCAAGAAGAACATCCTTTGAGAAAGATTTGCTTTCCTTCTTCAATCGTAATTGCGCGATCTGCAACAGAGGTAGCGTCATTATTGACTGCGCTAGCAACCTGGAAAGTCGTGCCAATGGTGAAGAGAGCAAAGATTAAAAGAACTGGTCCTGCTGCACGATGTCTGCGTAGACGCGAGAGGCGCTTCACTGTGTTCCTTTCGGTTGGTCAGTCATAGTTGAAATCATTGGAGAGTTACTTGATGAGATAGATCGCTGAGAAGAGGGCGATCCAGACAACATCAACGAAGTGCCAGTAGTAGGAGACAACGATCGCTGTTGTCGCCTGACCTTGCGTAAAGCGACGAGCCTTGGCGATACGAATCATCACGATGAGGAAGGCGATGAGTCCGCCTGTTACGTGCAGACCGTGGAAACCTGTTGCAATATAGAAAACCGAACCGTATGCATTCGATGACAGAGTCAGACCTTCAGTCACCAGAGATGCATACTCATAAATTTGACCGGCGATAAAGAATCCGCCCATAAGGAAAGTCAGAGCGAACCACTCTCGCATTCCCCAGCTCTTGATATTCAAAAATGAACCTGTACGACGCGCTTGATAACGCTCTGCAGCAAAGACACCAAACTGACATGTAACAGATGAGAGAACAAGAACAGTTGTATTGACTGCAGCAAATGGAATATTGAGAACTTCAGTGGAATTCAGCCACACCTTTGGACCTTGCACTGCGCGAGTGGTGAAGTACATCGCGAAGAGCGCTGCGAAGAACATCAATTCGCTAGAGAGCCACACAATCGTTCCGACTGCCACCATATTGGGGCGGGTAATTCTGTGGTGATCGCTCACGCTGGCACTTGTCATGGATGGCATTATTCCCGAAAAGAGGCGCACTCACCTATTTAGAGAGGTCTCCAGAGCCCTGTTTCCCCGCTCAATGGAGGTGAAAAGGGTCACGCGAATTGGAGCCTTTTTTTCGTCACCGCCATTGCCGCAGCGCTATTAGACTTGGACCCATGTCAGATACAACAGGAGCTCGGGAGCGTAAATACTCCATCGTTCTCTACTCTGACGATGTCACGGTGCGCGAGGCTGTCATAGGCGCCCTTGGTTCGAGAGTTTCCCCTGAAATGGCCGAACACGTCATTCATCAATTTGCTACCGCTGCCGCACTTCGCCTCTTCGTTGATGGCAAGAAAGCAAATTCTGATACTCCCATTGATCTCTTTATCTTGGATGGGGAATCAGTTCCTGAAGGTGGCATCGGAATGGCTCGTCAATTAAAGGATGAGGTCTTTAACTGTCCTCCCGTGATGGTCATTACCGGTCGCAAGGAAGATGCATGGCTTGCTGCATGGTCTCGCGCAGAGGCAAATGTCTTACATCCTGTGGACCCATTTACGCTTTCTCACACCGTTGCCGATTTACTTCGCGCACGTACTATCGCGACAAACGCAACCGCATAACGAAGGTTTCACCATGACTTCATCTCCTGTGAGCTGGAGCCTTCTCATTGAAAAACTCACTGCCGGCCTTGATCTTGAGAGAGCTGAAATTCAAGGGGCGATGCAGGACATTCTCGGTGGGCAATCAGATATTGAAAGTGTGAAGAGTTTTCTTCTGGCTCTAAAAGCCAAAGGTGAGACATCAGATGAGGTCGGTTCCCTTGTTGAAGTGATGTATGCAAATGCTGCCCCCATCAACATTGTTGAACGCGCAGTCGACACAGTGGGCACAGGTGGAGATGGTGCGCACACGATCAATATTTCAACAACAGCTGCCATCATCGCAGCAGCAGCGGGTGCCCGAGTGGTCAAGCATGGCAATCGAGCAGTCTCATCTAAATCAGGAGCATCCGACTTTCTTGAAGCACTGGGAGTAGTGCCCGGATTGGATGGCGCAGGAGTGGAGCGCACGGTGCGAGAGCTCGGCATTGGATTCTGCTTTGCGCCGGTCTTTCATCCAGCGATGCGATTTGCAGCTCCTGCTCGGAAAGAATTAGGAGTTCCAACTGTCTTTAACATCTTGGGCCCACTTGCAAATCCAGCAAAACCAAAATCAGCAGCTATTGGGGTGGCCAATGAACGCATGCACTTGGTGATGGCGCAGGTATTGGCAGATAAGGGATGCGATGGATTTGTCTTCCGAGGCGATGATGGGCTCGATGAAATAACTCTTACAACGACGACTTCGGTCTTATCTATTGGCAAGTCAGAGATTCACAGCGATCGCATTGACGCAAAAGATTTTGGTATGGATAACGCCCCGATAGAAGCGATTGTGGGAGGAGATGCACAAGAGAATGCGCGTATTTCTCGCTCCATCTTTGCTGGCGAACGAGGTGCTCCTCGCGATGCAGTTCTACTCAATGCTGCTGCAGCCATTGCAGCATTTGAGGGCGATGTGGATAGCGATATTAAGCAACGCCTGACTCGTGGGTTAGAGCGGGCAGTGCAGGCAGTTGATTCGGGAGCCGCCACTAAGTTATTGAATAAATGGGCAGCCCTTACTCAGGAGATTTCGGCTTCTTAAGCTTCTTTCCAAAGTTGTTGAGCTCTTCCAAGGTGTAGATATCGTGGGAGCCAAGTCTCTCCAGTAATCCGTGAAATACATCAACTGTTGCGCGAGCATCATCGAGTGCGCGGTGGTTAGGGGTTGTCTGTGTCGCAAAGAATTGCGCGAGTGTTCCTAGCTTGCAGTTAGGTACTTCATCGCGAGTAAGGACTTTGCGAGCAATGATTGCAGTATCGAGCACGGGAAATTTTGGCCAAGCAAAATCATGTGCTCGCGCCGCATAGGTCAGGAATGAGAGATCAAAGGGTGCGTTCTGCGCAACAAGGACAGTACTCGTGGGATCTCCAAGGAACTCGAGGAGTGTTGGAAATATCTGCGCGATAGTGGGGGATTGAAAGACCATCTCATCTGTAATGCTGGTGAGCTCAGTGATGTAAGCAGGGATGGGATGTCCCGGGTCGATAAAGGTCTCAAACTCTCCAATAGTTTCACCCTTGCAGATTTTCACAGCACCGATCTCTGTGATTCCAGCGCCTAGATGTGGGGCACCACCGGTGGTTTCAAGGTCGATGACAACAAAGGTCGTATCAATGAGAGGCCTACCAATTTCTTGGAAGGTGCTCTGCCATGAAGAGTTCACCGAATCGTTAACCACGCGTTAACAGTAGATGATTGCTATGACATTGGCTGGGTAATAGTCTGCACACATGAGCGTTGATGGAGCACCTGCAGGATATTTAAATGATTGGCATGCCGAAGGCAAAGGGGCCAATAAAGGTATTGGTGTTCTTCTTGTCCATGGCTTTACAGGATCTCCTGCATCGATGCGCCCTTGGGCCGAATATCTTAATCAACGTGGATACACAGTCACCGTGCCACTGCTTCCAGGTCACGGCACTCGTCCTGAAGATCTCAATATAGTGAAGTGGCAAGAGTGGCCAGCCAAAGTTGAAAATGATCTCAACGCCTTGCTGCAAAGTTGCGAGAAGGTATTTATCTGTGGGCTCTCTATGGGTGGTGGAACAGTCCTCAATGTTGCCACTCGATATTCCAAGCAAGTGGCTGGAATCATTCTGGTGAACCCAATGATCCATGTGAAGTTAGTTCCTCATCAATTGGCATGGGTTATCTCTCGTTTTCAAAAGATGCGTGACTCTGTCGGCGATGACATTAAGCGCCCGGGTATTACTGAGTGGGGATATGACTCACTTCCAGCTGTTGGCGTCTATCAGCTCTTAAAGATGCTCTCCTATACGCGAAAAAGACTTCACGATGTCACTTCTCCGCTACAGCTCTTTCATAGCGTTGAGGATCACACCTTGCCTGTGACCAATACGGAGATTATTTTGAAAGGTGTGGGATCGAGAGAGAAGAACCGGATAGAACTAGTAAATAGTTACCACGTTGCAACCCTTGATTATGATCAAGAGATTATCTTCGAAAACTCTCGACTCTTTATTGAATCGCATTCATAACAGAGCCTGCTGCCACGAAGTCAGTGGCTGCTCCCGGAGGAATAAGCGCAGATGAATTGCGTCAATTCGCTTTTCTTGCAGGAGCGTCTCGATCGGTTATTGGCGCCGATATCACTGAAATTGATTCAGCGCAGGATTCGGAAGATGAACGCACGGTGCGTCTTGCAGCTCTTGCCATCCTTGAAATGATTGCTGGTTTCTCAACTCGTAGTTGAAATTGCAGTTAACAGATACTTCTCTAGAATCTCTCTGTGAATAGAGTTTTGGGTGCACTAGGTGGCAATAAGGCAGCTGATGCATTTCGTAAAACAGTTTCAGGAGATGCAAGTGGTGCGCCTGTATGGTCACAGCAGATGGCAATTGGAAATGATGTTGGACTATTTGGACCAGAGAGCGCTGTCTGGCAAGTGCATGGATGTATTGCAACCTTGGTTGGCGGAATACGCGCACTGCTCATGCAGGCAGCGCATCCTGCAGCGCTTACTGGAGTTGCTGAACACTCGGCCTATGACACCGATCCTTTAGGCCGCTTGGAGCGAACAACGCGTTGGTTGACTATTACTTCATTCGGTTCTACAGAGGCGATTGAGATTGAAGCGCGTCGAGTGCGTGAAATGCATAAGCGTGTAGAAGGTGACTTCGAGCAAAGATCTGGTGAACGCACTCGATATAGCGCAAGTGATCCGAGGTATCTACTGTGGGTGCATTGCGCCTTTACTGATTCATTCTTGCGAGCACACCAAGAATTGGGTTATTCATTACCGCAAGGAGCTGATCGTTATGTGCGAGAGTGGTCAAAGAGCGCACAGCCGCTTGGACTCAAGACTGCGCCCCAATCAGAGGCCGAACTTTTAGATGTGATGGAGAACTTTGCGCGTCATGAAGTTGCAACCATTGCAATGACACCACCGATCGTGGGTTTCATTCTTAAACCCCCATTCTCGCGAGGAGGCCTCTTCTTCTATCGAATTCTTGCCAATGCAGCTATTGCCACAATTGATGAACCATTTCTTTCGGTTCTTGGACTAAAACCACGTTCTAAATCGTGGCTGAAGGTGAGCAAAGTCTTGCTTGACTTGCTTTCATACATGCTGGGGCATGAATCACCGAGCCAGAAGATTGCGCGTAAAAGAATCAACGCCCTACAGTGACGCCATGTCAGAGTGCATCTTCTGCAAGATAGTTGAAGGATCTATTCCTTCACATAAGGTCTATGAGAACGATGATTGCTATGCATTCTTAGATATTTTCCCAGCTAACCGCGGCCACACTTTGGTCATTCCAAAGAAGCATGTGAAGGATATTCACGAAGCAGATGCCCTTACCTATTCGCAGGTGGCGGCAACTGCCAAAGAGGTTGCCGATCTTCTAGCTAAGAAATTGGGCTCGGATGGAACGACTGTTTTTCAGATGAGTAAAGAGGCTGGATGGCAGACCGTCTTTCACCTGCATATGCATGTGATCCCGCGCTGGGAGAACGACGGCCTCCATAAGCCGTGGGATATTGCACCGGCTGATGACGCAGACCTTCGTGAAGTTCTGCAACAGATTACTAAGTAGAGCACACTTCTCCTATGCAAAACCCAGACGCGATAGTTATAGGCGCAGGGATAGTCGGAGCATCATCTGCGCTATCGCTGACGAATGCGGGTTTGAAAGTTTTAGTAATCGATCGTGGCGCAGTCTCCAGTGGAACAACTGGTGCTGGAGAAGGCAACATTCTTGTCTCAGATAAAGATCCAGGTCCTGAACTCACTCTTGCACTTCGCTCACGTGATTTGTGGTTTGAGATGCAAGAGGATGTTGGCGATAGTTTTGAGTTAGAGGCTAAGGGCGGAGTAGTCGTGGCTCGCCTTGATGATGGCCCGTTGATGAAGCTTGCAGCTGAGCAATCAGAGCATGGGGTAACAACTGAGAAATTGAATCAGTCATCCCTGCATGAACTCGAGCCTTTTTTACATCCAGAGTTTCACTCAGGCGTTTTCTATCCTCAAGATGCACAATGCCAACCAATGTTGGCGGCAGCTCAGGTCATCCGCACTGTGATTGCGCGCGGTGGTGCATTCATTTCACAGGCTAAAGTCACGCGCATTATTGTTGAGAACAGCGCTGTTGCTGGAATTGAGACAACGCAAGGAATCTTTAAGGCGCCCATCATCATCAATGCAACTGGTACATGGGCAGGTGAATTGGCGCAGATGGCTGGCTCAGATCTTCCAATTGCGCCACGCAAAGGATTTATTCTGGTCACAGAGCCGACAGGAAAATATGTATTCCATAAAGTCTATGACTCAGATTATGTGACTAACGTTGCAAGTAGTGATGCGGATTTACAGACCAGCACAGTCGTCGAAGGAACACGCAGTGGCACCATTCTTATTGGTGCAAGCCGTGAACGCATTGGCTTCGATGGCTCTATGAATTATGAAATTCTGCGACGTCTGGCTGCTCAAGCGACATCACTCTTTCCCATTCTGCGCGATGTGCAACTACTGCGCGCCTATCGTGGCTTTAGACCCTATGCGCCAGATCATCTTCCTGTGATCGGTGAAGATGCGAAAGTTCGCGGTCTATGGCATTCAGCAGGGCATGAAGGCGCTGGTATTGGATTAGCTCCCGGTTCTGCGGCACTGATTACCGACGCCATTCTTGGCAGGCAATCATTTATGGATGGCTCGCCTTTTTCACCTCACAGGTTTGCGAAGGTTTCGGTATGAGTGAAATGGTTTCCTTCACATTTAACGGGACCGACGTTAAGTGCGAGCAGGGTCAGAGCATCGCTGCTGCAGTAATCAACACAGGAACTCTTGCGCTTCGAACAACTCGATTTGGTGAAGAACCTCGTTCGATCTTCTGTGGGATTGGAATTTGTTTCGATTGCGTTGTTGTCATCGATGGAGTGGCTAATCAACGCTCATGTCTGATTGCTGCAAAGCCTGGCATGAAGGTTGAGAGCAGCTCATGATCATTGTTATTGGTGCGGGCCCGGCAGGGCTTGCAGCGGCTGAGGCAGCAGCGCGCAATGGAAGTGATGTTGCACTGATTGACTCTGCCTCACGTTTAGGTGGTCAGTACTGGCGACATCGCTTAACGGTGAGTGGTTTTCATAGCAATCGCGCAGATGAGCTATTTGCAAAAGTCAGAAGTGCGCAATCAATTACCTATATCTCTGATGCTTCAGTGTGGAGTATTGAGCGTGAAGGCCAACTCATTCGTGTTAACTATTTGCAAGGGGGAGCGGAGAGTTCACTCACTGCAGAGAAGTTAATTCTTGCAACAGGTGCATACGATCGCTCACTTCCCTTTCCTGGTTGGGATCAACCAGGATCTATGACACCAGGTGCTGCGCAAGCACTCCTGAAAGGTCATGGCGTATTGGCAGGACAGAAAGTTGTCGTTGCAGGAACTGGACCTTTCTTATTGCCGGTTGCAACTGGTCTTGCACAGGCTGGCGCTAATGTCGTCGGACTCTATGAAGCTCATAGCCCTCTTCGGTGGTTGCTATCGCCCAAAGCTCTACTGCTAAATATCTCCAAGTTTGGTGAATTGATCTACTACGCACGGCTTCTTCGACGTTATTCACTCACACCTCAATTCGGACGTGTTGTGTCGAGATTTGATCAGGGTCGAGTGACTATCTCGCGTGTGAATTCATCTTTTGCTCTAAAAGATATGAAATCTGAGAATGTGGAAGCTGATGTTGTTGCAGTGGGTTGGGGATTCCTTCCCGACCTCACACTCGGTGGGATTGCCGGCTGTAAGCAGCGCGTTGATAGTGATGGGACAGCAGTCTTTGCAGTTGATGCAAATCAATTGAGTTCGCAACCGAACATCTGGATAGCAGGGGAGGCAACCGGAATTGGGGGAGCTGATCTCTCACTCCTGGAAGGTGAGATTGCAGGCCTCGTTGCATCTGGTCAGAAGGTGACTTCACATCTGCGCCGTAAGCGAGGAGCAAAGCAAGTTTTTGCTGATGCTCTGAAGCGAAGTTACCCAATCGGTGATGGATGGAGATCGTGGTCACAGAAATCAACAGCTATTTGCCGATGTGAAGAAGTAACTCTTGGCGATATTGAAGAGTCTGTTGTGGAGTTAGGTGCTGAAGATTCACGCACCGCAAAGTTATTTACAAGAGCCGGCATGGGGCTGTGCCAAGGCAGAGTCTGCTCTCGCAATGTTGCAGAGATAGTTGCTGGATTAACCAAATGTTCGGTCACTGATGAAGAGCGCATAGCTTCTAGTAATAGACCTATCGCAGCTCCCATTGCACTCGGACTATTGGGAGATGGAAAAAAGTAAGAGAACGAGATACCTTGTGCGACATGACTAACCCATGGAATGGCGTATTAACAGCCACAGCGACCCCCTTCACATCAGATCTTGCAGTTGACTATGACAAATATGCAGAGCATGTTGCATGGCTTGCCGCAAATGGAACTCATGGTGTGATTCCAAACGGTTCACTCGGTGAATACCAAGTTCTCACCGCTGAAGAGCGTGCGAAGATGGTTGAAGTTGCAGTTGCTGCAGCACCTAAAGGTTTTAGCGTTGTTCCAGGTGTGGCCGCCTATGGCGCAGCGGAATCACGTAAGTGGGCAGAGCATGCGCAGAAAGCTGGAGCAGGTGCAGTCATGCTCCTTCCACCGAATGCGTATCGTGCATCCGATGATGAAGTTATTGCTCACTATAAAGAGGTAGGCAGAGTGGGAATTCCTATCATCGCCTATAACAATCCATTTGATACCAAGGTCGACCTCACTCCCAAGCTTGTGGCACGTATTGCACAGGAGGTTCCTAATGTAGTTGCTATTAAGGAATTTTCTGGCGATGTTCGCCGCATTTGGCAGATTAAGAGTTTGGCGCCACGTATTGAAGTCATTGTTGGAGCAGATGATGTATTCCTCGAGCTCTCTACTGCAGGAGTAGCTGGATGGATTGCAGGATTTCCCAACGCGCTTCCAAAAGAATCTATGGAACTTTATAACCTTGCCACATCAGGAAACTTTAAAGAGGCAGCGCCGATGTATGCAGCCCTTCATGATGTCTTCCATTGGGATTCTAAGAAAGAGTTCATTCAGGCAATTAAGTTAGGAATGGATCATGTGGGTCGCTACGGCGGACCAACACGCCTTCCTCGCCTTGCGCTGCCAAAGCATGAACAAGAGCAGATCCATCGTGAGATGGATGTTGCGTTGGCATACTTTAAGAACCGCTGAGAATTCCTATGAAGAGCATCCGTACCGTCACAACCGTTGAGACCCATACCGAAGGTATGCCCACACGTGTTGTGACATCGGGAATTGGTGAGATTCCTGGTGCGACGATGTTCGATAAGCGTCTTCACTTCATGGAGCATATGGATTATTACCGCCAATGGCTGATGTATGAACCACGCGGACACAGCGCTATGAGTGGTGCAATCTTGCAGAAACCCACACGTGCCGATGCCGATTGGGGAGTTGTCTATATAGAAGTCTCTGGATGTTTGCCGATGTGTGGCCATGGAACTATTGGAGTGGCAACTGCCTTAGTTGAGAAGAAACTTGTGAAAGTTGTTGAACCTGTAACAACTATTCGACTTGATACACCTGCAGGACTGGTTGTAGTCGATGTTGCTGTTGAAAATGGACGTGCCATGAATGTCACCATGACTAATGTCCCATCCTTTTCTTACGCACTCGATCAGGTCGTTGATGTTCCAGGACTTGGAAAGATTACCTATGACATGGCATATGGTGGAAACTTCTATGCCATCGTCCCCGTTGAACGCGTGGGACTTGAGTTCAAGCACGAGAATGGACAGAAGTTTCTAGATTACGGACTTCTCATTTCTGATGCGATCAATGAACAAAATCGCCCCGTGCATCCTGAGAATCCAGATATTGCCATCTGTCATCACATCGATTTCATCTCACCAGGTAGTGAGGGTCCTTTGCATTGGAGAAATGCAATGTCCATCCACCCAGGTTGGTTTGATCGCTCGCCATGTGGAACGGGAACAAGTGCTCGGCTAGCCCAAATGGTTGCGCGAGGAGAATTTACAGAGGGCGATGTTCTCAATAGCGAATCATGGATTGGTTCTCACTTTGAGGGTCGAATCAAAGAGCGCACCAAGGTCGGAAATTTTGATGCCATCATTCCTATGATTACAGGGCGTGCTTGGGTTATGGGCGAAGCCACATGGACGCTCGATGAGAACGATCCATTCCCGAACGGATTTATTGTTTAGTTAATACTTTGCGGAACAGACCAAGGGTTGGAATCTTGCAGTGGTTTGGGCAGAACTGATTGGGCAAATCCTTGATAGGCAACTGGTCGCATAAAGCGATAGATCGCATCTGTTCCAACTGAGGTTGTGTGTGATGAGGATGCTGGCCATGGTCCGCCGTGGTTCATCGCTGTTGTGACAGCAACTCCTGTGGGGAAGCCATTCCAGATTACGCGTCCAGCTTTCTCGGCAAGGAGAGCAAGTAGCGCATCTGGCTTGTCAGCATCTGTGCCTTGAATAGTTGCTGTGAGTTGACCTTTCAGTGAAGCTGCAATTCCAAGGAACTCTTCTTCCTTGCATGTGATGATGACCGTTGTTGGCCCAAAGTGTTCTTCGAGAAGTTCAGGATTCTGGCAGGCATTAGCCCAATCAGTAATGAAGACAGTAGGAGTTACGCCAAATCCTTGTTCGGTAGAAATACCTGATGCCACCTCAAGCTTTGCTTGTGATGCAAGGGCAGTTATAGCTTTCGAGTAGCGCTCAGCAATGGATTTGCTCAGTAGCGGTGATACGGCCAAAGTCGCAAGGTGTGACTTAATGGTTGCAATGAATTCTGGATTATTAGGAGTAAAAATTAAGCCTGGCTTTGTGCAGAACTGACCTGACCCCATGAGAGCTGAGTCAACAATTCCTTTAGCAAGGGCTTCTGAGCGATCAGCGATTGCTGAACTGGTCACAAAGATCGGATTTAAACTTCCCATTTCAGCATAGACAGGGATGGGTTCAGGGCGAGTTGCTGCTAGATCAACAAGGATGCGACCGACAATCTCAGAGCCAGTAAAGCCAATAGCCTTAACAGCTGAGTGCAGGGCAAGCCAATGAGTTATCTGAGGATCGGTGCCTTGCACGATCGCATAGGAGTCTTGCGAGAGCTTGCACTTGGTAAGAGCTGCCTTGATTGCCTTTTCAACAATGGCACATGTGTTTGGATGTGATGGATGCGCCTTTGCAATAACAGCATTTCCAGATGCAATAGCAGAGGCAGCATCGCCTCCCGCCACAGAAAATGCTAACGGGAAGTTACTTGCCGCAAAGATGGCAACAACACCGAGTGGCTGATTCATCTTGCGAAGATCAGGGCGCGGTGCTGGGGAGTAATTAGGATCTGCCTTATCAATAGCAACGGCGAGATGTTTGCCGGTCTCAACTAGGCGAGCGAATAATTCAAATTGAACAGTTGTACGAGTGATTTCTCCTGCAATACGCGCTTCAGGAAGAGCTGTTTCAGCACACGCCGATTCAATGAGAGCAGTGCGAGAGGCTTCGATCTGTGAAGCGATTTCACGAAGTAACTGTGCACGTTCCTTGGGATATTGCTGTGCGAGTGCAGGTGCGGTCAGTGCTGCTGCGGCAATCAGGGAATCAACTTCGCTCTTGGTATTTTCCGGAATATCAATTCCATAGGAACTTGCATCAATCGGTTTAACGGCGCGAAAGGTCATGCGCGCATCATACGAGTATCATCGCCTAATGAGTAATACCAAGCAGAGAGCAGGAATCTTTGCCGTATTGGGAGCTGCACTCTGTTTCGGAACGACAGGAACCACACAGCAACTCGGTGTGCCAGGTATTTCCCCTGTCGCAGTTGCTTCAGCCAGATTGATCTGCGGCTCACTCTTCCTCTTCTTCTTTGCATACTTCCAACGTCACAGCCGTGGGCCAGTGCGCATGCCGGCTCGCGATCTCATTATTTGTGGTGTGGGAATCGGGATGTATCAGCTCACCTTCTTTAGCGCAGTTCATTCAACCGGTATCGCAATTGCAACTGTGACCGCACTGGGCGCTGCACCGACTCTGTCGGCAATAGTTGCCTACCTACTCATGGGGGAGAAACCGCAGAAGAATTGGTATGT
>Ga0209088_10000377_pt1 | contig 32659 bp, 62 predicted proteins | sample S_140625_EF_Meta_FD_187324 | JGI IMG/M metagenome (GOLD analysis project Ga0209088, IMG submission 187324) | Freshwater microbial communities from Lake Simoncouche, Canada to study carbon cycling - S_140625_EF_MetaG (SPAdes) (version 2) | ecosystem: Environmental > Aquatic > Freshwater > Lake ... | reverse complement strand
CGCTGCATAGAAACCGGCTGATCGTATACAATATTTGCGCCAGGGTTACTTAGAACCCTATTTGCCCCTGATTTACCAAAATTACGTACAAATTCATGTACATGAGGCGCCATCGCCATCTTTTCTTCTGGTGTTTGAGGGTATTTATTGCCTGTAGAGGACGCCCAGAGAGCAAAATCCTGCGGTGATACGGGCATCTTATTTAAATTCTTTGATATATCTGATTTTAAGCTCTATAAACATGCTATGACCCCTATCGGCGCCTTAAAATAGGCCATTTTGGGGTAAAAATTACGGCAGGCATCAAGCAACTATAGCGCCAGAGGGTCGGCTGAAACAAAAAAAGAAAGGGTAGATGCACGGGTGCATTGAACGGTGCGTTAAGGGTAGGTTATACGTTATATATGTGTGTAAGTTTAGGCTTTTGCTGCGCTTGGGAGCGTATGTTAAGACATTTGCTTCGATTGATAGTATATAGTGCTTCGATTAAAGGATTTATTCGATGGGTGAAGCAGGATTTGTGTTTCACCTGCTGCGTTTGAATCATGTGGACCATTAAGTTCCAACCACCGTACAGCAACGGCGAATGGAGAACTCAATCCTTTCCTTCGCTTGAAAAAGCACTCAGCACGATTAAGTTTTATGCTACATGCGGTACTAAAGCTACTCTTGTCTCTTAATTACACCTCCCTTCACTTTAATTTTAAGTGAGGGGAGTTCTTTTTTGTTCTATTACTTACGTTAATTTCTAAATATACCCTGTTATACTCCCCAAACCTTAATTTATATGCCCTTCTCCCTTGTTCTCCCTCCAAATCCCTTCCAGCGCAACGCATCTCAGCGTTTCCGTCAGGTGGAAAGTGGCCAGCCAGGAAAATTCGGCAGGAGCTGTGGATATCTTTTCTTGCTTTAATTTTAACTACGTTTTTATTTGGTACAACCTTTTGCTGCGTAAGATTTGTATTTATTCGGGAATTAAATTTTGTATTTAATACTACTTCGTTGTAGACGACTTCCTCCAGGCTTCGACGCTTGGATGCAGTCCTCTTGACTGCAATCAATTCTACCAAAGCTAACTCCAATGAACAACACATCTCCTTTCCAAGATGCTTTCTTTGCTGCAGAAGAGGCTGCAGAAGAAGCCGCAATGAATGAGTTTATGGCTAAGAATGACGCCAACGCAACTCTTGCAAAGGTTGCATTCAAAGTTGCATTCACAGCTGCAATAGCAGGTGTTGGATACCTTGCAACACGCCCCAGAGTAAAGCGAGCAGTTGCTGAACTGTTCAAAGCTGAATCCGTTTAAGCGGTCAGGGAGGTGCAATGCCTCCCGCAGCTCTTACCAACACTACGTTTTAATGTTTTGTTGGTTCTCTGAAGTAAGTTTTGTATTTAAACTTGCTTCGTTTTATCCTTTGCACCACTATGACCTCTACCACCGCTGTGTACAACATGATCCAGGATCTACGTATCCTGGCTCGCAGAGATTCCCCTATGGTTGATCGTGACCTGGAACAATTCCGCCTCTCCTTCCTTGATGCCTTCGAGGCATTCATGGACTTAGGTAAAGGTGATCTCCAGCCATTCATTGTGGTTGGAAATAAGATCATCTCCAGTAACAAAGAGTTACTGAAATGGCTTAAGCATGAGCTTGAGCTAGAAGCTGACTGGTAACCAGACCAGTGGGGAGGTTTGAGTCCTCCCTCAGTTATTGCCAACACTACGTTTTAACGTCTTGTTGGTTTTATTGAGTAAGTTATGTATTTAACTTGCTTCGATGGACAATTCACCCAACAGGCTTCGGCCTGCCCAACACACACGCCTCCAGCGGAGATAGGCACCGCACACGTGGAGAAAATCCATGGAACTTGGAAAGCTGACTCAAGAGCAAATCATTTGCGTTCTTGAAAGTTTGCACTCCTCTGCATCAGATATGCACGAGGATTCAGGTTTGTCCTATCAAGAAGCGCTTGTAAAAGCGTTTCATGATTTATGGACTTCAGTAGAAAACTGAACTGATCCGTTAAAGCAGGTGACCAGGTGCAAACCCTGGTCCAGTTATTGCCTCCCGCAGAGATAGGCACTGCACAACAGGAGATTCCTGTGGACCAAGTCTACGTTCTCATGGGTTCTGTAATCTGTGATTACCACCAAGAAGATACTTGGGTACAAGGCGTTTGTGCAGATGAAGAATCTGCTTATCGCTATAAAGCTATTCTTGAAACAGAACAGCTCCAAAGAGGGATTGACTTAATTAAGTCAGATCCCAAAGCGAACATCACCATTGATCGTCAATGGTTTGTTCGTACTCATAAGCTGATCCGTTAAAGCGGGTGACCAGGTGCAAACCCTGGTCCAGTTATTGCCTAGTCCGTAGGAGATGGGCACCTGCACCGTGAAACAACCCATGGATCTAACCAAAGGTTGGAAACAACATGACAATGTTCCAGGTGGTTATTACTTGTTGCATAACGAACCAAATATTGGTGAGATATCTATAGTTACTGGACCCAAAAAATCCTGTTTAATGGCGTCCAACAAACCCGGACAAGAACCAACTTATGAAGTATGGTTTCCAGAGATGGATGAACCTATGGGTTTCCTAACACTTGATGAAATCAAGGGCATCATCAAGTACATTCATCAACTTAAACAGCAGCAATGTATTGCTGACGAAAACAACTGATCCGTTAAAGCGGGCTCCAGGGTGCAAACCCCTGGACAGTTATCACCCAATCGCAGCCTGGGTAAGGATGCTGCTTATTCCTTTGCTTTCACAACATGTCTTCAGCTAACAACGGAATGATCGTCGGTACCATCGTGTCCGACATCATTCAACGTCAACCTAATGATCAACTCGCAGTAACACAATTCCGTGTTGCTCCAGTCGACGCCAGGAAAGAAGATTCTCCCATCCCATTAACTGCTTACAACGGTATTGGTACCAACATCGTTGATAAGTACAATCAAGGTGATCTTGTAAGCGTTTCTTACAGGTTGCGCTACCAAACCTGGCAAGACCCAGAAGGCAAGTATCTCAGCCGAATGGAAGTTGTAGTGACATCCATTACTACAATCCGTCTCGGTAAGATCAGTACTGCCAAACGAGCAGAAGCTGCAGCTGGAACTGACAATCCAACTGAACCTCAGCTCAACATCCTAGAAGAAGCTAAACTCGCTACTCTCTGACGGTCACAAGAAGGGGAGTTTTAACTCACTTTTCTATTACAAGAAAAGGAGCTTTAACTCCCTTTTCTGTGGTCCTCACCTGAGGCCCGCTGTGTAAAACTTAAGGTTTTCTTTATGTTTCCACGCAACAAATCACTTCCTTTCCACTAACAACATGTCCAAACCTTTCATTGCTTTCGTCGGACTCACACTGACCGGAACAATAGCTTGGCTCAAACTCAACGAAGAACAGCAGGAACGCGTCAAAGAAGTGATCAAAGTTAACCGGCGCAAGCTTGCTAACCTGATTGCTCCAAGTGAAGATCTTGGTGACCTAACAAACGCAGTAGATCCTGCTGTCCTGGAAGAAATTGCTGCATTCTGTAATGCAACTCCAGGAACAGAAGAAGCCTGAGACCGCAACAATTTAATCATTTTTATGGAGTGAGTTTGTATTTAAGCTCGCTCCGTTTTATTCCTTTGCAATCAAACCATGCAACGTCAAGACTACTCCTTCCTCTATCAGAAGAACAGCGACGGTTACCTCGTTACAATCCGTGGTGACTTTGCTGAAATGACCCGTGTGAACGTTGTTGAGAAACGTTCTCAATACATCAAACTGGAAGCTCCTGTCGATGTAATCCGCCAGTCAGTCAATCAACTGATCGGTCGAGGCTACCGACAAGTTAAGGCTCTTGAGCTAAGCTGGAGAGCACTCGCTTCCGATTGACAATCACAAGAAGGGGCGTGAGTCTCATGAGTCTTACGCCTTTTCCTGTGGTTCTCACCATGAACCACAACCCATTTACAATCCTTTGCAAATGAACCCTGTTATTGCCGCTATTGCGTCCGGTACTCTTTTCGGTTTCGGAACAACAATGGTTCTTCAAGATCTAATTAATGCTCACGTCTCCAAAAGCTGCAACACAACGCTAAACCAAATAGTTACCGTTCGTGGTGTAACTGGTGACGCAAAATACTGCATCTCTACAAAACTTCTTCACGGTCCCAGTAACCTCAACCTAAATCAATGATCGGTTTCTCAATTGAATTCAAACGCTGGTATTTTGTACTACGCGGACCACTAGGTAGAGTTTATTTAACTGCCGGTTTTGCTTCAAGGCCGCCGGTTGTAATTCCTAGTGGCTTTACTACGTGGAAAGATTTTTTTGATAAGGAAGGACATGATTTGTGTTCACCTGACGAACAGCCTGAAGATACCTTAACTCAGTAACAACTATCCTGGCATTCAGCGCCAACCTGATGTAAGCCCAGGACATTCCTTTGCAACCTAACAATGCTTAACTCTGGACAACAACTCGTGGCCAAGGTCATGGGTTACAACCCCCTCTCAGAAGAGGAGGGTGCAGAACCTGCAGACCTCTTCGCTTGCAACCTTCCTAACGACATCAGAGAAGGTTGGCCAGTTGTCAAATGGAAAGGCAACTGGTACAACGTTCCAACCATGGAGGAAGTAGAGGAGTGGACATTCGACTCAGTATGTTTCACTCCAGATGAAGATGAAGTCGAACCAGATGACCCAAAATCCTGGCTTTCAATCCTTGGAATGATCTAACAACATGAACTTCATTGACGAACAACGCAATGCTGACATGCTTGATGCCCTGTCAGACATTGCAAACGAACAAGAAGCTGCAATGCGTGAGTCTGATCAGTCTGACTGGGATGGTGTATGCGAAATCTCAGCAGACGAACGCAACGCCTGTGACAACTACAACGAAAGGTACGTCTTACCTTATTACAGGGTCTGACCTTTCTAAATAGCTTAACCAAACCTTAATATCCGCAATCAACACAAATGCACTATGACTTCTACATTCCTGGTAACGTGTACGACTTAACAAATCGCTTACCTGCAGACAGGAATGGAGACCGTTTTGGTATGGTCTTATTCTTCCATCCAAAAGTTGGTTGGACCTGTGAGCCCTGGTCCGATGCAGCATACTTTCAAAGTGAAGGCTACACTTCATGGACTCACACTCCAACCATGCCAAAAGTTCTGATTCATTCTCCAATGCAATCAGATATAGCAAACCAAAACTTGATTGAAGGCTGACCTCTACCCCATTTCTAACGCCATGGACATCCAAGACATCACAATTGAAGATGACATCATTACAATCACAGCACTAATAGAAGATAAGGTCCTTCTGCGTCTTTCTGATAGTGTCAACCCAGCAGAATACGGTCCTGCAATCTGTACTGCTGTAATCGACATTACAGATGTACCAGATTGGATCAATCTATCTCTGCTATCACAAATCGAACGAATGCACGTCCTTAAAAGTCTTTTTAACTTTGACAAACTGGATTGGGAAGTAGTTGAGAATAGTATTGACGATTTTAATGACGTTTATTAATTACTACACCACACAAATTTTAATTAGATATGACTGAACAATCTACAAAACTGCAAGATCAACACCCAATTGAACTGTTGATTCTTGCTTTCTTCTTTGTTGCCGCCGCTATCATCGACCTTTGGCAAGCTCTACACCTGGTTTACTCCAGGGAATTAGCTTTACAAAGAAGGGAAGCTAGGACAAATGTACTAGTCCCGGTAGTAGAACAGGTCGCTCCAGTAGAAGAAATTGCTGCTGCCCCGCCATCCGCTAAAGTAAAGCCGACCTCAAGGGCCGCTAAAGGCTTCAACACCTCTGTGAAACCTTAAGAGAATCTAAGTATCAATTGAATTGATTTTGGGTTAAGCCTGCTGCGTTTAACCCAATTCTTTTTGTCCTTTTGCGTGTAACTCTCACCATGCAGTTCTCCCTCCCTTCCAACCTCAAAGAACAACTTATTGCTTATGATCCAAAGTTAAAAGCTTTGGCTAAAGCTACTGCTACTACTACAAGCAAACCCAAGAAACAACGCACTCATCTTGGCTTGCCTGATGATATTATCCCTGCACACATTGTCACACCTAATGATTCACTTGCAGCAGTAACTGCTATTAACCAAGCAGAAGTCCCTGATCGTTATCATACCTTCAGTCTTCTTACATACGAGAAAGATATGGTAAACATAAGAAAACTTAAAGCTATTCTGTATCACTACGAATCCTTGTGGATCGCAGCATGGCTACCTAATGAAGGTGAAGATTATATCTATGGATTTACTTATGCATTTAAGAATACAGAAACTGTATGCAAACAAGTATGGCTTAGGGACATAGACATAAAAGATACTACTATTAAAAAGTATGGACGCATAGAGTTCAATGTTTATACAAAGTTTGTAACAGCAGAAGATATATCTAATGGATGTCAATCCCACTATTGGCAACATGGAAACTTTAAAGGATACAATGCAAAAGGTAAAGAAATAAGACCATGTGTAATACAACCATTTAGAGAAGCTCTTATAAATTCAATACCTAACTACACCGATGGTGGTGTATGGGACAGAATAGATTCAACTAAAAATAATTACTATGAACTATTAGACTTACGCATTTCAACAATACCAAAGAATCAAAACATTGTGCCTAATTTTGAATTGTATATGGAAATACTAGGGGCACGGTATACCGAAGATTCAAGTAAATCATTTGCTGTTATGCAGGAAAAACTTAGCAAGCCATGGTTTAAACGTTACATCAATGAGCAGTGTCAATTAATTATTAATACGTTCAACGATCCAGCTACTGAAACTAAGAAAGAAATTAGCTCGATACATAAAAGACTTATGCATACTCTAGGTTGGATTCTAGATATTCTTGATATATATCCTGATTGTCCTATGGATTATTTGCAGACTGGTATACAAACTAATATGTTTTTATCTGTCGGCCGTATCTATGCAATGCATTATTACGGAAATGATTCGTTGTTAAAGGAATGGCTAACAGCTAATCTGCCAATAGCATCATTGTTTAATATGATAAACAAGTTTATAGAAGATGAAAAGCCAAGTAATGCGTATAAAGACAGACAATTAGACTGTTATATGATTACATTCTATTCATTTAGAGATACAATGGACATGATTGTTAATGTATTAACTGCAGGCAAAGAACTTACTCCACCTAGGCGTTGGCGTTATACTGAGTTTCATGATCATGTGCAAGCAGAAGCTTGGAAAATAAGTAACCCAAACCAAAAACTGCCACAGGATTTATTTCCTGCTCCTGTCAAAGTAAAACTTGATGATAAAACTTGGACATTCATCCAACCCATAGATACCCATCAGCTAGCGCAATGGGGTCAAGCAGTACGTAATTGCGTAGGTTCTGCATCTACTTACGCCAACAATGTTAAAGCCAAGAAGGAGTTTCTGGTCCTCTGCCTCGTTGATAACAAACCTCAGTTCACTGTTCAACTCAAAGTTAGTAACGGTGTAATGGATGTAGTACAAATTGCTGGCGTGTCTAACGCCAGTTTGCTATCAGAAGAAAGAGAACAATACCAGTCTAGGTTTGCAGAGGCTTTAAAAATTCGTGAGTCTGAATTGTGTTCTGCATAACTACGTTTTAAACAACTAACGTAGATCTGGTCCTAGGTCAAGACCTTAAACTGATCTTTCCTTTGTACCTTCTGCACACACCGTGAACCCAATAGAAATTCACAACACAACAGAAGCCATGATCCGCTTTGGTGGTGGCTTTGTCAAAACATTTGCTACTACCGTCAGAGTAGCTGACTCCAACAACAGAACCCGTCTCTTCCAGGCTTTCCCAGAACTTCTGGAGAAGTACGGTCCCAAAAGCAACTTCTACTCCTCCGTCACCTCCACAGAACAATGAAGCAAACTGAAATTCACTTCGAAGAATCCAAGTGGAAGTTGCGTGACGGCAGCATCCACGTCTACAAAATGCCATCAAGCAGACGGCTTGAGCTAATCATCAAAGCCTTAAAAGATATCCTCGCCACAGAGAACAAAGTTGACTACATGTACAGAGAGCTGCCTTTCTGGGCTGACGAGAAAATTGAAGAGGCCATTGAAACCCTAGAGTTCATCACTGAATACGACCCCACAGACGAAATCTGTGATGGAGAACCTCCAATCACTGCAGCTGAAATAGCTTCTGCTTCCTGGAAACAACACATCGAAATGCACTCTTGATCATTCTTATGACCAACTCCACTAAACAAAATTTTGTTGCCTTAGTTGGTGACGCAAGAGGATTATACGCTTGGGTATATGTCCAAGCTTCCTCTTGGGATGAGGCATGCGATCTGCTGGAAGACGCAGGTGCAGAAGTAGGTGAAGATCAAACAGAAGAATACAAGGACTTTGATTTCAATAACCCAAAAGATTTAGAGAAAGGCGATCTGTTAACTTTGGAACAATTGAAAAATCATCCAAATTTTACACACTTCTAATATGAACAGTGCTTTAACCGTTCCATCAAGCAACAAGAAGACAGGCAGCATTGCAGTCTCAACAACCTCAAGATTTTCCTGCCCTGCAGGATGTCCACTCCATGGAATAGATGGAGGTTGTTATGCAGATGCAGGTTACTACACCAGAATGCACTGGGATGCAGTAACTGCAGGCAAACGCGGCGTACCTCCACTTGAATTCATCAAACAAATTTATGATCTTCCTGCTTGCGAAATTTTCCGTCACAATGTTGCCGGTGATCTATGGCATGAATCTGATGCTATTGACATTATTCACCAAGAATATCTTTACAAACTTTCAAAAGCCTCATCACACTTATTTGCAGCCTGGACCTACACACATCACAACCTTGACGGCATTAATGGCGCCATCAATAAGGAACGCATCTTTAAAGCTATAGAGTTAGGCTTCGTTGTCAACGTATCTACAGAATCACTTGATGTTGCAGCACAACGCTACAAAGAAGGACTACCAACTGTTGTTGTCCAACCGCCAGGTAAGCCCACAGCCTTCGTTCATGCAGGCGTATCATTTGTTCAATGCCCTGCAACCCTCAACAATTCAAAAATTACCTGCCGCACCTGCGGTGGTAGACGAGGTAAGCCGCTTTGCTCTAGAAGCAACCGCACTGTTGTCGTCGTATTCCCCACCCACGGTGGACGCGCAAAGAAAGCTGCAGTACACTGCTCATGACCTGAGCATCCACGCTCAACCACCCTCATCCTCTGCACCTACCATGGAAAAACGAATCCTCTCACTCACTCCAAAAGAAGCTGAAGTTGTTATTAAATATTTAGTGATTGCCATTGATGAAATGTTGGGCGATTTAAACATGGGAGAAACTTCAAACACTTCTTCCCTTCTCATCAATGATGAAGTTGATCTACTAAACGAAATAGTAAATCAAATCAAAGGTAATTGAGAACCATTTGCAATAAGCTAATGAAATTTGATAGCAAGCAAAGGTTTCTTACAATTGCCGTCTGCCTAGATGGTGAATGGAAAGAAACCGTTTACCGTACAGATGACCCCAGCTGGAGGGAAGCCTTTCAAATCTTAAAAGAATCTAAAAACAAACTCAAACTTGTTTACCACTGAATCAACTCAAATGAACCTTCCCATTCCACCAATCAATCCAGTTCCTCCAGTCAATCCTATAAACAACTTCACAAACCTAGACATCAACACAACCCAGGGACACTGGGGTGGACATGTACTCAAGGTCGGAATCATGACCTTAACCCACTTAATTGGACCACAAAACAAGCAAATCAATGTCCGCTCCATGGACATCGGAATTACAAAGCAGATAGATCTTTATTGAATGAAAACCACGCCACAGTTCTTTCTGTACCGGAACAACTCCAAGGAATTTATTCAAAACATCATGAACAACATCGAATTTCCTTCCAATAACGACGCCAAGGATCTAAGCCAGCGGGACAGCTACAGCCTCCAGCAGCTGCAAGCCATGCAAGTAGTGGCACGCATGAAAGAAGCTGCAGACAAGGTAGGTGCTGGATTTGTTGGAGGTTTTGTTACACCAACTGGAGAACGCTTCCTTATGTCCAACATGGATAGCGACAGCAGCCAGCTCAAAGCAATCAATGCCAAACTAAACGAACTGCAGAACAGGGATTAAAGCTGATACAATTTTAGTAATTGCTATCGCTTCATGGATTACCTCAGTAAGATCAACACGATCATCAGTACCATTGAGGAACTACAAGAGAACCCTGAGTTCTTGAGTAAACTCACAAGTGAATCGGAGATCTCCCTTGATGAGGCCCTGGAGCTGTTCTGTTCAATCGAAGACATGGTAACGCCAACACCAGAAAAAGAAATAGATGATCCAATCAGGTGGCGTTTTGAACAAGACAAAGAAAACGAAATTGATTCTGCAAATTAAAACACCTTTAATCGGAAATTAACCGATCATCCTCACTTATCTGTAAGGGTGGTCGGTATTTTTGTGCCCCTAATCTATGACTACAGCCCTCGTAGGGGCTTCCATTGTGGTGGCCTCCCTACTGATCAAAGCCTTTGGCGCCAAGGTTCTACGTTGGATCCGAAGCAATACTGCAAGGTTCATCTCCAGTGTGGCCAAAGCAATCCAACCCAACGACGAGCTTAAAGTTTTACTTCCTTCTCAACTCCAACTGGTTTCCTTCTAATGTACAGAACCAAAGCCCAGCACTTCTACCAGTCTCAAGATCCTGACTACATCCATAGCAATCATGAAGGAGTGCGTAAGTTCTGGAAGATCTATCGAAAGATCAAGATGATCATCAAAACACTGTATGATATCAGTTCAGTTCTTGTTATCATTATGAGCTTTGATAAGGTCTATAAGTATAAAAGTTGGAAGGTAATTAAAACCTGGCAAGTTGCTCAACTCATAGAAAGATTCCCGCGAATGCTCAATAATTTTAAACATAACTTCATGCCTGCCTTCCATTGAATCTTTTAATGTAACACAAGCTACAATTTAACCTGCTCTTAACACCATAACAGATGCAGGCAGGTATCCTGGATGAGCTAACTTCTCAGTTGTACCAATGGTTTCTACTCGCGCAACCTCGTGCAAAAGCATAGATTCATGCCTCGCATAATGAGATACCGGAGAGTAAATAAATCATGGAATCCACCAGCGAACCAGACCCTGCCAGCAAATCAAATCCATTCACTTCTCACCTTGTCTGGGCCATCATGACAAAGACAGCCACAGGCAAGAGTGAGGTTATTAGAATCGTCCGCAACCACGAGGAAGCCGACCAAGCCGTCCAAGATAACCCATCCATGTTCTACAAGTCAGGCCCCATTCTGCTAGCCTGATTCAGCATCAAAGTTCCCTATTTCATGAAGATGCCAGTTCTTGGTTACACCGTGTTGATGCACCACCAGGGAGTGGGGACATTCGCTCCTCACTTCCCTTCCATAGATGAAGCGGAGGAGTTCAGCAACGCCATGAGGATCCTCACTGATGGCACTGCAATAAGTGAACCCATCCCAGTCGTAGCCAGTAAGAATTACGTCGTCAACTTTGACGAAGCATCAGCAGTAACTTAAGAACCTAACTAAACATGATTACCAGGGTTGTGCTATCGTTTAGGTAGCACAACTTTTTTATACATGGCAATAGTAGTCAGTGTTTCAGTCCCCGACGCCCTACACCAACGGTGGAAAGAATCAGAGCTAGATCTGAGTCCCTCCTCCCTATTTCAAACAGCGTTAGAAACTGAACTCAACAAAACAAATCAACACCTTGTCTACTGGAGCAACCGTGCTCTACAAGCAGAGAAAAAGCTTAAGACAATCTTAAATCTGATCAATGCATCAGACAAGGAAGTTAAAAAGTTCTTAATCTTTGATGATATGAAGTGACCTTTACAAATCAATCTCTTGACCTGGCTTGAATAAAGTATAAAATTGTACTGCATCAACAACTCCAACCATGATTAAAGAAATTGACCTTGACTTCGACACAGTAGACCTTGAGTTCGATCCTCCCCACAAGGAGGAAAGCACGGAACCACCAGCTGAAGTGATCATAACGCCAGAAGTAAAACATTCACACTTACTTACATTCAATGAAGAACAATTAGATGCAATGAATGATACGCTCCCTTTATTTAAAGAACTGGGAGTAATTTCTGAAGATGTAGATCTTGATCAATTTATAGATGAATGCTTTGTTCGTGGCCTCAATGAACTCTTTTTTGAAAGTATGTCCAAACTAAGCGCATCTAGTGAATCTTAAGACAATATAAAAATTAATAAAAAGTGAAGATTCTATTCGCACTTCCCTCTCTTATGTCACGCCCACCGCCAGGTAGAATATATAGTATATAAGTAACTATATAAAGTATATATAAACCATAGACAAAGTATAAATAAAAGGGGCCGGGCACTGTACCGGCATTTTTATTGGCAAAAAAAGAGCCAGTCCCCCTCGGAACCGGCTCCTGAATCCTTTGCACACTTGTCATCCTACTCCAAAACCTCTATAGTGTGCAAGTCCATCGGACCTAACCTTTGCAACCCTCCTATGAACTCCTTCTCTTTTCAGAACATTCAGTCTCTTGAGATAACTGCAGCCGATCAGCCGTCCCTGAACGTAGCATACGATAAGTTGGTCCTCACAGCTACCCGTAACGGTAGCCGCATTATGATCACCGCTCCTCTTAGCCACTTCATCCCTACTCCAGTACAGACAACTGTCAAGTCAAACGTAAAGGCTTCACGGATGGTTAGCTCATTAAAAGGTAAAACCCTTGATCCTTCTGATGATCGCGTAGGAGAAAAGAATAGTAACGCAAAACTTAATGTCGGCCAGGTAAAAGAAATCAGAGGAATGCTTAAAGATGACGAATTTATGGGTGCTTACAAATCAAGGACCGCAGCACACCGGGAAATTGCTCGTTGGTACAAAGTAGATACGAGCTGCATTTATCAGATTGATAACAACCTTACCTGGAAACACGTAACAATCTGATGATTAAATTTTTTAACGTCACGGTTGCTTTTGGTGATGGATGTCCCATACGCACCGTAGTAATGGCTCAAACTGCTTTTGAAGCACACGAGAAAGCACTCAAGCGTTACCCTGGATCCATCAGAGCCTTGGTTAAAGGGGTAACAGCAGAACCAGATCCTACAAACTCACTTTGTTTTGCACCATGATCAACACAACCGTTCACGAAGGTTTGACTGTTCATTACGATGATGGAAATGAAAATAAAGAAGTATCTTTAACATTTGAATGGGACGAAGAAACCCATCCACAATACAATTATCTTAATGAAATGACATCGGAACAGTTGATTGCCATGCTTGTAAAACGCGTAGAAACTGTATTAGATGAAACCAATAATGATTAAAAGTACGTTAACTTTCTGAGGTAAATTATGACAGGAATGACTCCAAAGTTTAAACCTATCTTTGAGGACTGTTTAGAACGAGGTATCAGTCGTGGGTACGCACGTGCCCACAAACACGTAGAAAAACCTTCAGATTCAGACATTTTTGAGAACATTCACGACACTGTAATGAGTGAACTGTATGAGTACTTTGATTTTTTAGATTCTGACAATTAAGTTTTCAAATGAACTGTTCTAAGTGCAAATCTCGCGCCACAGTTAGGGACACAAAATGCAATCTAGAGGGAGCTAAAACACGGAGGTACCACTGCAATACTTGCAGCAACCGATTCACCACAGCAGAAGTACCAATCGACTGGTTGGATGAACTAAGGGAGCTTCGGTACATACGTACTCAAATGCAGAAACTTTTAGGAAGTTCAACAGTTTCTGCAACAGTTGAAGAACCTGTCAATAAAAAAATAAAAACTTGCCAAGAATGTAGCCACTGGTGGAAAGGTGTATGTAACCTTGAAATACCAGAGGCTGGTGATTATTTTGCTACCGAGTGCTCTGCTTACGAGGATCATAATGACTGACCTTTCCCCAGCCGCGCAGTCCGTAATCAACGCAGCGGTTGAAGCTGGCGGTGGATACGGTCGTGCCACCCCAGTGTTACATGCACGCATCGCCGCCGCCCTACGTGCTGTCGCCGACGAACTTGCTTCTTGTCTTTTTATTGGCCCCAATGAAGGCGACATTAAGTGTGTAATTGATCTCAGTGATCTACATGACCTTATTACCGAACTGGAGGCACAATGACTAAATCAGTTACAACTATCTTGACTATTGCTGTGCACTCACCTGATGGCAATCCTGTTTATGGTGATGGTTCCTTACATGTGTCATTAGATGATGACGCAGGTGGTGTTTATATCACCATCAAAGAACTAAGTGACGGTTCAGAACAAGGTGTAGTGCGTATAGATCCTGACGAAGTTCCAATAGTATTTGAAACTGCTATGAAACTACTTGCTCAAGAAACATTGAACAAAAATGACACTGACAATTAACTGTCCCCACTGTGATCACGACCACTGCACTACACTAAGAACAGGACTTCACGCCAGTGGAGTACTCATGCGTTCACGTAAGTGCTCCCACTGTAAACAACACTTTCCTACTTATCAATTACCAGGAGAATCCCATCAAACAGTAGGTTATTTGCCTGATCAGTATAAAGTCTCACGAAAAAATTCTCCCCTTACATATGAAGTTGCTAATATAATTCGAACTCGTGTTGCCAATGGTGAGAACCAAATAGAACTAGCTAATGAGCTAGGGCTACATCGGTCAACTGTTGGCAAAATAGTACGTAATGTTGTATGGACTGAAGAAAAAGTTAAACGAAAAGAAGAAGTAAAAACATATAAATTATCCCGTTGTCATGTATCAGAATGCGTTCACTGGGAACGTAAATGCACTATGGGTTTTACTGAGCTTGATGGCTACGACTGTGCATGTTATGCAAAAAAAGAAGAGCAATGAATATTTAGCCTTTATTCAGCTATCGTATTGTTTAACCCCACAGCAATTTTGAAATGAGTTCCGTTCACTTGGTTTGGTCTACCCCAGGGGCAGAGCAACTGATCGTGCAGATGGCACGGGTAAGCTCACCTGAAAACGCAGACAACATGGAAACAGCCCCAAGGCTATTAAAGTACCTAATCAATCACAAGCACTGGTCACCATTTGAGATGGCTAATATGTGTGTCATGATTAACACTGAACGAGATATTGCCGCTCAAATTATTAGGCACAAATCAATTTCATTTCAAGAGTACTCTACACGTTATTCAGAAGCACAAGAAATTAGTTTGCCTACGTTTCGACGCCAGGATCATAAGAATAGGCAGAACAGCTTTAATGATTTAGAGCCAGAACTTGTCAGTAGTTTTGTTCGTAGGTCTTCTTATTTGCTTAAGGATCTGCGTGATCTTTACAACGAAATGATTGAAGCAGACGTTGCAAAAGAAACTGCTAGAAGGATCTTGCCTTTGTGTACAAAAACAACAATGTATGCAAATGCAAGCCTAAGGTCCTGGATTCACTACCTACAGGTCAGGACAGACCTAAGCACCCAGCAAGAACATCGAGGTATCGCAGACATGATTAAGTTGATCTTTGAAGGGCAGTTCCCAATCATTGCAGAAGCTGCCTTTGGCCCTACTTCTGCTGTATGATTCTATGGGTTTCAGCTGACCCTTCCTGGCCAGGAACACCCGAACTTTTGCTGCAGCCGCAAGAGTTCATTAACTTCTTTGGGACTGGAAGACCCAAAGTCGTAGCAGGCACAGGGCGCCCGCCGCACGGGCTGAGGAGCTATTGCGCTCTAACCCTGTATCTGTAACTTTCAAAAGCTTTGTAGGGAGGGACCGCACCTTGATCAGAGGCACGGCCCGTCTGTTACCAGCCAGGGGAAACCGTAAAAATCCTGACTCCCTTTTTTATGATAGGGCTGACACGGTTCTGCTTCGCCCCAGCTGCTATAATACATGAACAACACACACGCTGGGGCGTTTCCGTGTAGGATCTTGGCCCCTTTTATTATGGCCAACCACCATGTCAACACTCTGCAAACCTCGAAAAATTAATTCTGTTAGCTGTGATTCTGGTAGTATCTACATTGTGGACCCGTGTCATCTTGAAACTTCTTCAGGTGTCACCGGTCGCAATCCTCTTTATTTCGGTGCTAGTTTCAATACCGAAATAGGAGACGGTGAATTCAACATTTATGAACAACGCGACAACAAGGGTCACCTTCGTCGCATAGTAATCGAAATTGATTAAATGAATTCCAAGTTGTACAGTTTGATTATTTTTTGCATTTGGTTCGTCTGTAGTTTGATATTTATTTTTAATCCTGTATTGAGCGGTATTTACTTGGCAATCATCAATATTGCCTTTATGATAGCTGCGATCTTTTCCTTCTCAGATCAGTCATGAACTACTTAGATCCAAGGGAACAGCCAAACCAATGGCTTGGTGAGGTGCTTAAGAACCTTTTGAAAACTGCTGTCGAAGTTAAGAACGCAGAATCCATTGAGCTTCTTGAGTTCGCCCACAAGCAACTTGCTCTATGGATTGACCCAGGGATCCTGAGTTCGGTCTTTAGCGATTGGATTGAAGAGTATGTTGATGAGATAGAAGCACAACAGAAACCAGTAAGTACGGAGGAGCTGACCGAGACTTGCACTTAAGTGTAAGGGTGGTAAGGTGGCGGCAGATACGCTGGTTCATCGATGGAAGAACTGATTGCCATGATTCAAGGCGACCCTGTCTTATGGGAAGTCATTGAACAACTAAAACACCAAGACGAAGACCTGGACGACTTCATCCTTAACATAGCTCAAATGCTTAGTGTTGAGTTTGAGGAAATGCACCGCACTGATCTCAGTGATAAGCTGTCCGCTTTGTTTGGTGGTCTGCCGCCACAAGCCTTTAAGATGGCTCCTCTGTTCCTGCACATTGCCTTGGATCTATTTCTGATGCGTGCAGTGCCTGATCACGCCAGTATCAAGGATTGAGGTCATGCAAAGAGGTTTTGTTTTCTGTAATAAAGACTTCACCAAAGTTCTTTGCATTGACTCCAAGGTTCATGGTTTTGTAATGATTTCTGTTGACGATACGAAAGCTTTGAATAAAGCTATGTGCCTTCATGATTTGACAGAAGCTAAGAACATTCAAAGCCGCCTTGATGTCAATGGAATGAATAATGATCTAGAAATTACTAACATTGCCCGCTTGTACAAAAAGTTCTACTAATGACAAGATTTGTACTTGACCTTGAGTCCAACGGTCTGCTTCCGACCATGGACAAAATTCATTGTATTGTCCTTTATGATCTAGACAAACAAGAGTACATTAGCTGCGCTGATCAACCTGGATATAAACCATTAAGTTATGCTATTGAGTGTATCCAACAGGCTACACTCTTGGTTGGTCATAACATAATTAAGTTTGATATTCCTGCTCTCAAAAAGATTTACCCTGATCTCATACTGAGTCCGGATTGCACTTATTTTGATACGCTTATTACCAGTAGGTTGTTCTGGCCGGAGCTTGAGCCAGTTGATCACGCTAAGTACAGTCACATAGAACGTAAGTACTTTGGTAGACACTCATTGGCTGCCTGGGGTGAACGTCTTGGCGTAAGTAAAATTGACTTTAAGGCTGAGTTAAAAGAACAAGAGGAAGAAGTTAAAAACGTATGGGAATCTTGGTCCGCCACCATGCAAACTTACTGTGAAGGTGACATTAAAGTTTCTATACGTCTGTATGACTACATGCTCAGCCAACAAGCTGACCCACGATCAGTAGAGCTAGAGCATCAATTTGCTTTAGTAATGGCAAAACAAGAACAATTTGGATTTCCTTTTAATGAGAAAGCGGCCTTCGCATTGGTTAACACACTCAAAGCCAAGAGGACTGAGATCAACGACCGCCTCCAGGAAGTGTTCCCATCTATCGTCGAGGAACGGTGGTCAACTAAGACGGGTAAACGGCTTAAGAACAAGGTGCAGATCTTTAATCCAGGTTCTAGGCAGCAAACTTCTGAGCGGCTTAAAGCGCTTTACCCAGAAATTACTTTCGACACCACGGAGAAGGGGAACCCTCAGGTAGATGACGACGTGCTGGAGAAGCTTGGTACAAAGTATCCTGAAGCTAAACTACTAGCTGAGTACCAAACGCTAAACAAACGACTTGGACAAATCGCAGAAGGAAAAGAAGCCTGGCTTAAGCACGTTCAGGTTTATGGCGATGGTCGAATTCATGGCGAAGTCATCACCAATGCTTGCATCAGTGGTAGGTGCAGCCACAAGCGTCCAAACATGGCGCAGGTACCCAGCGTTGGCCACGCTTATGGTTCTGAATGTCGGGCTCTTTTTTATGCTCCTGATGGGTGGAAATTAGTTGGCGCCGACGCATCAGGACTTGAGTTACGTGCACTCGGAGCATGGCTTGCCTACTTCGACGAAGGAGATTATGCAAGGCTTGTTAGTGACCCTGCTGTCGATATTCATAGTTACAACGCTCGTATGTTCGGTATTTATAGTGGTGATAACCCTATAACAAAAGCCGAAAGAGACCTATCAAAGAAGCTAATCTTTGCTCTTGCTTATGGTGCTGGCGCAAAGAAAGTTGGTAGTATCGTACTGCCTTTCGGAAGTGAAGATGAACAATATAAGCAAGGTAAGAAAACAATGGAAACGTTCTACGATAACCTTCCTGCTATTAAGCAACTAAAAGATCTCATTGAGAAGCGCGTTAATGAGAAAGGATACTTAACTGGGATCGACGGCAGAAGGCTACAGATCAGATCAAAGCACGCTGCCCTGAACCAATTACTCCAGAGTACCGGGGCAATAGCAGTTAAGAAAGCTACATGTATTTTGTATGAGGACTTAAAAACTATTGGATTAGAGTTCGGCAAACACTGGGGTTATGTTGCACACGTCCATGATGAATTTCAAGCACTCGTTCTTCCAGCTTATGTAGAAACTTATATGAAGGTGGCAATCGATTCCTTTAAGAAAGCTGGTGAGTACTTTAACCTAAAGTGTCCACTGACAGGTGAGGCCAGGGTAGGGCAGAACTGGATGGAAAGCCACTAACCAGTAATTGGTCCGCCATATAACCAGGCGTCACAGGTTCTGGCGCCAGCGCACTTGAATTTAAACAGCTGGCAATAACCAAGGTCAGCTAAATCTTCAACAGCATGAGGGTCTGCTGCAGCATGTTCATTGATCCCTTCAATAATGCACTCCATTAGCTTAGGAGACTGGTCAAAAGCTGCACAGTTACAGCACTTAGCAGTCTGTGCTGTGCTCACATCTGTATGCCACATGTCAGCTTTGTTCTCCCAGAAACCTTGATCTGGATAATCTGGATTCAATGGACCATAACCAAAATTATCAATGGTCCAGTTACGGTTCTTAATGTTTTCCTTGATGTCATGGGTAGGCGTAGGACAGACATCGGAAACCTGGCTTACTTTTTTGTTAAGTAAAACTTCTGTTTTGAAATTCATTTGTTTTTTGCCTTGTGTTTCTTGGCTAATTGTACTGCCTTAGTTGCTCTTTCGGTATTAGGTACAAATTGTTTTCCTTCTCTACTGCCTGAACGTTTTTTGCGGTCAGTCTCCTCCCTTTCTTCCTTGGATAACGAAGCCCACGCTTTCTCTGGGAGATACCTTTTTGTATAGCCAGATTGAATTGCTTTGTCAGCAGTCATCGTTTTGATTCTTTGTGGGCTTTGGCTTTAGCTTTGGCTTTAGATCTTTTTTCGTATTGATCTTTTGTTTGCCACTTTTCTTCTCCCCATTTTTCTAAGGATTTTTGTTTCTCATTCTTACCACCTTTATAGCCGCCTCCTTCTTTTTCATATTCCTGTGCAACAAGCTGAGCTTTACGCGCTGACCATTGACCTGGCTTCCCACCTTTAGACCCAGCCATGATGCGTTTTTTAATTTGCTCACGCAGTTCAGGCTTAGTGTAAGACACTGTTTAATATTTCTTTTCTCTTGTAATCCTACCAAGCCCTAGTATACTCCTGTCAAATCAACTGATATGCAAATGATGGAAGCACGTGATTATGTTTGGCACCAGCGGTTTATGAAGCTGGCTGACCAAGTGGCAAAGTGGAGTAAGGATCCATCAACGAAAGTTGGTTGTGTCCTCATAAAGGATCGTCGAATTATTTCAACTGGTTTCAATGGGTTCCCAAGGGGCATCAATGATGATATAAATAGGTTGATGGACCGTGAGAAAAAGTATGAGCTTACGATCCACGCAGAAACAAATGCGATTATTACAGCTGCAATTCATGGTGTTAGTACCGATGGTTGTAGTGCTTATGTCACTATGCATCCATGCAGTCGGTGTTCTGCGGCACTTATCAATGCTGGAATCAAAGATGTTTATGTGAAGGGTTGTAAGGACATTCCTGAGCGCTGGTTAGAGAATTTTATTTTGGCTTCTAAGCTTCTTGAAGAAGCTGGTATACCCCTGGTTGCGGTCGATCTTTAGACTGCTACACTGTCCACATCCATTTGCACACCTGACTTAAAGACATGAATTCTTTTGTTGGAATCGGTACCTACACCGGAGAGAGTTACCACGACAGTGGGCTCCGGTTCATGGGAATCAGCCTGCCAAAGGTAGGTAAGAGTGGTTCAGATGTACCACTTCTTATGGTACCCAATAAAGCAGCAGGCGAAACTTTTGACGTGTTCCAACCAGGGGTACGACTCCTACTGGGAGGAAGGCTCTACCCAAACCGTCAAGATTACAAAATGTATCTGGTGCCAAACCAGCCACTGCAATTAGTTAATGACAAATCATTACAACTGAACCGCGTAAACCTTGCTGGTGGTGTCGGGTTCATCCCAGAGCAGGCAAAGGAGGATCTGTTTACGTTTACAACAATGGTGTCAGCCCCGGCGCAGATGATCCTTGGTCACAACTGGGAAGACAGCCTCAGCTTCCGCATGGAGTCCTGGGGTGACGACGCTAAAAGGCTGACCTCCTTGCTCCACGTGGGCCGCCAGCTGAGCGTGGAGGGAGTGTTGCGCTATAACCTATGGCAGGCCCAGGACGGCTCTCAGCGTGGCACTTACCAGGTAAGAGTGCGGGCTGGAATGTACTCCGTCTTTGGCAAGAATAAGAACAGGGAGGAGCAGGCGAAGGTTAAGAATGAGTTAAGTGAGGAGAATTTGTGTTCACCTGCTTCCGTTTCAAAGCCACCTGCTCAACCGGCTCGAAAAGCCTATGCCCCTACCGTTGACGAAGACTCTGTTCCGTTCTAAGGTCTGATCCAGTGGTGTGAGTCCTGCCTGTCTCGTACAGGCTTTCTTCCCCAGGCCAGTGCCAGGCAGACGTAAGTCTTGTCCTGTGTAGGTGTAACTCCTGCTCTGGGTGCCGTTCCTCTTGCCATTCCTCTGAACGTAATGTCTGTTCTTGATCGCTACAAAAACACTGAGAAGTACCAAGGAGTGCTTCGTGATTTCTGCAACTGTCAGATCCTCAATGACAAGTCCAAGCCAGGGCTTTTCCTGAAGGACACAGTGCTTGCACGTATCGGCTGGTCCGGTACTGCCGACATGTTCCCCGATGCCGAGGAATATGAGCATACCTACAACAATGGCGACTCCAATAAGGGTGTCTTCTTTAAGACCCCGCGCATGATCATCCTGCATTGCGGGTTCCGTAAGGACGTAACCTTCATTGAGAACTCAGATAAAGGAGGGATCGAAGGCCTCTACCCACGGGATTCCATTCTGTATGACGATTGGCAAGAGCAGAACCCAGACAAGCCAAGCCCTTACAAGCGCCGTCGCCTGGTCCTGACCTTCCTTGTAAACGAAAAGGGTAGCCCGGTTCACAAGAAGCCGATGCTCCTTTCAATCCATGGGGGTGCATCTAACCTGTTCACCGATGCTTACGGCACCTTCATCGAGCAGCTTGAATCAGCTTTTGCTGAGTACGCAGGCTCTAAAGGTGGCTCAGGGTTTGACCCCAAGCAAGCCGCTGCTGCGATCTTTACTCCTACCTTTGGAGCACAGCAGTACGGCGAAAAACAGAAGAGCTGGATTGCTTTCCCTAAGTCTTGGGTAGTCCCTACCGCCAAGACCATTGAGCAGTTCTTCCCTGCTGCCGACGACGACATCGACTTCATTGAAGATGTCTGGGAGACCTGTCCTCCTGAGGTGTACGCAAAATCCTTCTTCCAGCAATGTGAGAAGGAGATTGGTCATCACGCAATCAAGCCAGGACTTGATTTCACACTGCCAGCCATCGGTGAATCTACTGACAGGGGTGGTATGAAGTCCCTGTTCGGCGCCAGGGATGCTGATACCGGTGAAATTGAGTTGACCTGATCAACCATCAGTGAGTAACAGCCGTCCGAAAGGGCGGCTTTTTTATTAACTACTCAGCGTATTTTTTGAATAGTGCTTCTGTTTCTAGTTTCACTAACTTCATGCAAAGCCCACGAATTACTCCCTGGCGTTGAGTAGCTAACTCAACAAGCTTACTTGCAATCTCACGTAACTCCTGCTTGCTATCAGTCTTCTCAATTGTTTGCTTTAGTTTGGCAGCAAAAAAACTATCCTCTATTGTTTCACGAAAATCTGCAAAATCAGATTGATCCTCGACCAGCTCAAACTTTGACATAGGTGTCGAGCATTTTGTTTACTGTAAGGCAGTACGCGCAGAAGTCAAGTTTAAACAAAATTTAACTTGACCTGCGCCCCTAAAACCCTAGACTACCACTGTCTTTTCTCGTCACCATGGCATCACCAAAGAAGGCAGGATCCGGTTCTAGCTTCGTTGTCCACAATGCAAAACGCACATCCATTGGTCAGGGTCTACGCAAGCGTGGTTCCTGGAACGTCCAACGCAAAAAGCCAAACCGAGGGCAAGGCAAAGGTTGATTAACAACCTAGTCCAAATACTTTGCACACCACCTGAACGTAATGCTTGTACTTGAAAGTCAACTAACCAAAGCACAAAATTTAATCTATGGACGCAAAAGGATTGTTGATTCTTTCTATCAGCTAGATCCTGACAAGTTCCATGGCCTCACGCCAACTGATATCAACTTGATTTCACTCCAGGGGGATGAGGTTGTGTGTGAGGTCGATGGTTCCCAACTCTCGTTAGGGCGCCGACATGTGCTTAAAAATTTTCTAGAGCACAGAACACGCACTCCTTCATTCTTTGATTACAAGGTTTGGAACCAGTACAAAATTAAAGATTCTGATGATGGTATTCCTGTTGCTGCTCTTGATTACTCTGGTGATCAGACACATGCTGCTCTTGCTCCTCATATCGGTAGGCCGCCTAAAATCCTGACAGATAAGAATGGCGAACAAAAGATTTACTTTATAAAGACAAAAGAACAACAATGTAGTTGTCCTTCTTGGGCTCAATTAAATGAACATAGGGAAGAGTTATCAGCAGAGTTTAATCAGTTCACAGGTACTGAATTTGTACCAGTTTGTAAACACATGCAATGGCATAATTCTAATCTGCAGTTAGAGTACTTACGTTTTACTGTACAAGAACAGTCCAGGAAACGTGGATACAACTTGCATATGTGTGTTTATCACTTTGATTATCGACTTGGGCGCTTATTGTATCGAGTTACTAATGATGGATTGAAGGACAAAATGGAGTGGCTTCCTAAAGATCACTGGAAAGAACAAGCTGTTTATGATGCAGCGCACACTCCAACCGGTAACTGTTGGAAAGTTTTTACCAAGGCACTGTCCCATGACCCTGCTTATCAGTTAATTCAATACAGTCAATCTGTTGCCCACATCATGGGTCAAATCAACGCACGCAACTCTACTCACTGATACCATGGCCGACAAACAAAGCTACCTGCAACTTTCTGAATCCATTCAACACGTCACTTTCTTGAAGGATCTTCCTGATGTAAGTGAAGATGAGAAGTCTGAACTACAAACACACATCAAAGATCTTGCCTCCAGGCAAGAAAATAAGTTTGATAACATCATTGGAATGATAAAGAAGTGTGATGCCTACATAGAGGCATTGGAGAATGAAATGGAAGAAATTAAAAACAACCGTGATGCGTGGAAACGCAACAAAGAAAACCTTATTAAGATCATTAAGTTTGCTTATCAACAGAACCTAATAAGTAATACGCCTACTGGTAACAAGTACCAAGCAACTATTAGGCCCGTTAAACCTAGGTTGGTTGATAACTTTGACCAGTGGACAGATCCGGACAGAGCTGAGTACGGTCTAAGGAAGATCACAACCCTGGTACGGATCAAGGATGAGACAGTCCTGGAGTCCAAGCAGGAGGAGCTGCCTGATAAGGACCGTCTGCGGAAAGACATCCTTGCCAACCAAGAGAAGGCCCCTGCCGTAGCTCAACTTGTCCCAGGGTACAGCCTGGTCTATGAACGGAGGAAGAGGTTAACCTCCTCATAACAACATGTTGAAATGTTAAAGCCCCTGGCACTCCTGCCTAGGGGCCTTTATTATGTCTTCAGTTCAACCCTTCCTTTGAGCCATGAACGATCCGCTTCAGTACACACCAGAAGAATTTACTGATAGGTTCCGAACCACGAGTCGGAATACCCTCAATTTGATGTCAGTGTTCATAGAAGAACTTGTTGTTGCTGAAACACGCTTTAAAGATTGTGCTAGTTTCTACCCTGAATACTCCTTTAAAAATTTGTATGAAGTAACAAGTGACATGATGTACCATACCCAACGTTTGTTCAATAAAGAAGAAGAAGAAGAAGAAGGAGAAGAAAAAGAAGCTAAGATTGAAGGATTTTCATGCAACAGTATGGGAGAGTTTCGTGTAATGATGAAAGGTCTTCTTTATGAAGTCGTTATGGAATGTTTTGACATTGCAATAGAAGCAGTTAATGCTGAGGAGAAAAAATGACTAAGCACGGTTGGAAGTACTTTGACACAGTTGATGAAGAAGGTGTCATTACCTTTCCTGAAGAAGTCCTGAAACGTCTTGGCTGGTATGAAGGTATTGAGTTAGATTGTATTCCACAAAAAGACGGATCAATTCTTATCAGAGCCGTAGGTAACACTAATGAAAAAGAAGTACAGGGACCGACTGAGGAGACGGTTGTTGCTTAACATCATCTCCTTTATTGGACAAAAGAAAAGTGATGACTACATTCGTGGGTATGAAGAATGCCTTCGTGATGTAGAAAGTTACTTAGGGGAAGTAGAACTTTATATAAATAATTCTGCTGAATAAAGTTTAACTTGTAAGCACAAGTCCGTCTCCTCTATCATTTAAAGGGGACGGATTTTTTATTTCTCTGTTGCTACCATGAAGAAAAACACTAAAGCCTCATCAACACAGCCGGAATGGGTGTGTAACGAGTGCGGAGAAAAGTATGGAACCTGGTATCAAGGCGGTGAGTACAGTGGACCTAAACACCTGATGTCCACTATGCATGAGGACATGTGTGATGTCTGCCACAAAATCAGCGTATGTACTGAAGCCAGGGACTACGGTTACTTGACCAAGGCCTGGCTTACAGCAGATAGGAAAAAGCTTTAGCACAGTGTTGACTTATCAGTTACCTACTTATTTCTTCCCAGTCTACGGAAGCAAAAACACTTCCGCCACCGTCACTTGCGACGACAAGTGTTAACTCAAAAGCAGTTGAAGTAAATGTATTCCTTTCTAATTGAAACTTAAATAAAGCTTCTTTTAATATATCTACAGAAGTGGTGCTCTGGTTTGATGCAGAAAAATAACCACTTGCCAACGTTCTACCGTTTGCAAAACTTGTTCCTGTAAGGTTGTATTCAACAGCTGAGTCGGATCCTGCACTAACCCAAGTGCCTGCAGTTGTTGTACCTGAGGCGATAACTTTCCAGTTATAGTTAACCCCATTACCTGTGCCCAGTAAAGATAGGGCGGTCAAAATTACAATTGCATCTAAAAAATTTGGTGATGCTTTAAGACGAATTGAAATAATTGGGTAGTACGTACCAGCGGTTGAAGTTGTTCTTGCCGCTGTAATAGGTATTGATACTGCTTGCTGTAATCCGCGTAGCTCGTATCCACCTTCTGATATTACAGTGGAACAAATCTGTTTTAGTATGCTGCTGCCTGATGTTGTTCCAGTGTTCTCAATCTCGTAACGCAACGGCAGCGATGCAGTTGTAATATAGGTTGACGTTATTAAATTTGCGTGATGGAATTGATGGCAAAGTATGAATTTACCGTCAATAACAAAGCCCATTCTTACCGTACCTAAACCAAGCCACTCGATATCCATCCATAAAATCTGTGCCTTAGTAATATCTAAGGTCATTTTTGATGGGCCTGTGCCATCCATCTTGTCGTAATTCCAAGATGATTGATTTACTTTTGTATCTACAGTGGAGCCAGACACATAGCTACGTTCAACAAATGACAGAACTGTTCCATCTAGCTCCAGAAACATTCCATTTTGATCCCCGTAGTAACCTAACCGCTGCCTAAGGTTTGTTTTTGCTGAAGACATTACAAATGTAGTCATCACCAGTAAAGACTTACCAGGTAAATAGGGGAATACTTTTGTTGTTTCTCGGTAAACCTTGGAACCAGAAGTAGTTGTAACGCTTAGCTCTACTAAACCTTGATTTGCACTAAATACTGCTGCACCACCGGTTGCCGTTAACGTGTTCCAAAGTCCGTTGTCTTTATAACGATGGCTAGAATCAAACAACGTTAGCGGATTAGACACCCTGAGGCGACCAAAAGCATCCAGTGCTGCTGACTTGGTTCCGGTGCCAGGGTCTGTCGTTACGCTGATTGGCTGTCCAGTAAGGGCAACGTTTGTAGGGGCATCGTTATATGGGGACATCTTGATGACTTCATAACGATTGAAGTCCGTTGAATCGATAATGGTTGCCACGTCTGTGCTGCTTGAGTTGTTCTAAGTGTAGAGCATTATGCTGATGGAGTAGTTGCTGCCTCACCATGAGGGACATCAAAAAGCTTAAGTACCGTGGTCAAGCCTCAGAAATCCTGGATTCTATTGAGTTCGAGGGTTACGAGATCAAATCTCTGCGCCACGGGAACACCAATCACGTCCTGTACTGCTATCCCAGGGCTGAGGATGGTGAACCCTGTTGGGGTATGGACCTTGAAACTGCTAAGAAATGCGTTCTTAAAAATAAAAAGCGCAAGGTTGTTGTTACAAACGAATGTGAATAAACTCCTATAGAATCAAAATGTAACGTTAAATTTGGAATAGGACCAGTGGCAAGACCTAGCATGAACCATGAAGCACTTATGGATGATCTGGCTTACCAGATCCATGAGTTCTTAATGGAAGAAGCAACTGAGTATAAGGGTGATCACCTGGTCCTTATTCCTGTAACAGCAATCGTGAAGAAATTTGGGCGTAACCATAGAACAATTGCTCGCCGGTTATCTGCACTTAAGGATCATGGGTTGCTGTTGCCTATTATAAAAAAGGATTACACTACTCTTTACTACGTAAAAGAGGAAGAGGAAAACTAATGGTTGAAGAACCCGGCAAAAACAATGGTAATCCTGCAGCAGATATTGCATATTTGCTTGCATCTTTTTCTGATAACGGAAGGTCTTTACGTTCTTTTATAAATCATCCCCAGGAACTTGGGGTCTGCATTTTGACTGCAGGGCTACTGGCTAACTCAAAGCTCATGATCAGCCCTGAGGATGCAGTAAGAAGTAGCTTTGACATCTATACCAAGATCCAGGGGCACGTTGCCCGTTATCAGAATATGCAGTTTGCGAATAATATTGAGGGTTGTTTTGAGCGTCATCCAGAGGTGGACGGGGACTAACCCTTAAGCCTCATTGGGCACCGGGATCGCCCTGCTAAAAATTTTGGTGACGCTTCCCCCTGCTTCCAGTTCCTGTTTTAGTACCTCACAAGCCGCATCGGGATTTGTGTGTTGACCGCAGGTAAAGACATCAATTGCTGCGTAATTTAGTTCGGGCCAGGTATGGACGGATATGTGGGACTCTGATAGCAGTGCTAGCGCCGTGACCCCTTGCGGTTCAAATTTGTGACTTATCAATTGCAAAAGCGTTGCGCCGGAACGGGTTACAGCTTTTTGAATAGCTTCTTTGATGAAGTCTTCGTTGTTTAAATGGTCAGGGTTGCTGTCGTACACCTCAAGGATACAGTGACGACCAAGCGTTGCTACCTCATGCACTTCTACAGGACACGCATTTTTTTGCCATTCTAAGGTCCAGAATCCTCGCCAAGATACAAAAATCGGTTACTGTACCGGTAGGTGAATTCTTTTCATGCCTACCGCGTGCCTGGATATTGACGTGGAGGTGCTTGAAAGCATCTACCTAGAGCGCAAAATTCACCCCTTGTACTCTCGAACTGCGCCTCATACTCAGTTCTTGCAGTACCGCAGCGAAGGAGATACCCGACTCACCATCAACGGGAGTCGGCACTACAAGACTCCATACGGTGCACTTCCGTCTGTAACTACCATCCTCTCTGCAACGGGTGGTAATAAGGCTGCCTTGGAAAGATGGGCAAAGAAAAATCCTGGTGGTCGTGAAGCTGCTGCCGCCAGGGGGACTCGGGTTCACAGCTTGATGGAGGAGTACCTCCTTGGTGTAGAGAAGAATCCGGTCATTGATGATCCAGAAATTGAGGCGTTCTGGAATGGATTGCCGGAGAAATTGGACAAGCTTGGACGTGTGTTATGGGCTGAGAACCCAGTCGGTGACAACTTTTCTTGGACCATTGGTGGTGATGGGGTGAGTCGGGTTTGGCATCCAGGAATCAATGAGAGTGAGAACTGGGGATGGGCAGGCGCACCAGATATTGTTGCTGAGTACAAGGGCAAAATTATTCTTGGTGACCTAAAGACTTCAAATGGTCCTTACTACAGTCGTTGGCCAGGGGCTGAGACGTTGAAGAGTGAGTACGCCATGAGGCGCTCTGGATTTATGAAGTATCAGAAGTGCCAGATGCAGCTAGGTGCCTACGCGCTGGGCCTGGAGCACACCATTGGAGTGGTGCCTGAGGTCTTCATGACGTTCGTTGCTACCAGGGATCGGACGCAGGTTTTTGCTGTGCAGGGAAGCACGATTGAGAAGTACAAGAACAAGTGGCTGGAGGCTGTGACAAAATATTACAGTGAGATTCTTCCGGCTCAAAACGAGATCGACATGGAGGCTGTAGATGGCGACAAGGCTGAAGGGGCTTAATGCCAGATTCATGCGCTGTAATTTGAAATTTATAGGAAACGCCGCTAAACTGAGCCAATATGTCCCTTGCTGCTATGGATTCCAGGCCCCCTAGGAAGGCACTCCAACCTGGGGAGATCAACCTGGATCTTATCCCAGAGGACTGGGCTTTAACTCCTCTTAATGGAAAGCGGGCTTACGTCAGTGGTTGGACTTCTAATCCATATACTATTAATCAGATTAAGGAAGAGTTAAGTGCTGGTCGTGCTACCGGCATTGGTCTACTGAGTGGTCAGCACTGCAATGAGTATGGGCTCATCTGGGTAGACATTGACGGAGAAGAGGCGATACCAGCTATTGAGGCCATGGGTGGTGGTCCTCTTGATTCAATCTTTCCGCCAACACTGACCATCACCAGTGGGAAGCCGGGTAAGTCACGGATGCTGTTCCGTGTGCCGAACCACAAAGTAGAGATGTTACCAGATAAGGCTACCTTGAAGCTCGATAAGGGGCCATGGGAGATCCTTTGGAGGAGCAGGCAAGGCGCCTTGATGGGTGCCCACCCCGATACAAATGGCTACCATACCTCCCCTCATGGTGGGTTTGAGTACGCAAAAAATTTGCCCGAGATGCCCGACTGGCTCTACAAGGCAATCAGTGACGCGTACCCCTCCAGTAAGTACCGCCGCAAAACAACTGGAGCGGGACACTATTTGGCGAAGAATATCACCCTTAATTATGAGGAGGATAGTACATATCAACTAGAGGTAATTATTGGTGAGGCGCAGCAGTACCTTGAGGCCATGTCCCCAGAACGGGCCGACGACTACGAAGAATGGGTTGCCGTTGGCATGTCCCTCCACCAAATTGATGACAGCTTATTGATTGATTGGATTGAGTGGTCAATGCAATCTGAATCTTTTGAGGAAGGTTGTTGTGAACGTAAATGGGAATCATTTGAACGTCTGCCAGGTGGACCAAACCCTGAGGGAGCCCGTGGTCTTAAGACGTTACGAGCTAAGGCAAAGGAAGACGGGTTCATTGATATGCACGGCTTTACCGCCCCAAGCATTGAAGAAGTTGCAAAGAGGATTGCAGCTGAAAGCAATGAAGCTTTTGCTGATTATGTGGCTTCTGGTGGTCAAGATTTCGATGGTGAGGAAGATGAGTACGTATCCGACGTTGGTGATTTCTTGAATTCTCTTGGGGCCAAGGGGAAGAACGGTAAAAAGTCCACCCGAAACCCTCCGCCGTCTGAGATTGCGGATTTTGTTATGCCGCTTTGCAGGAAGAACGGTTGGCTGTATGATCCACGGTTCGACGTTTTTATGCGCTATGACGAGAAACGCGGGATCTGGTCACGCCAAGGGTATAGCAAGGACTTTAAGCACGAAGTTCAGTTCACACTCTGTAACTTGCCACTGCCTAATGGTTATAGCAATAACCTCATTAATGATGTTTGCGGACTCCTCGAAGGCCACCTCGCTCATACCGACTGGAACGATGACGCGTCTATGCTGGCCTTCCGTAACGGTGTTCTTGAACTTGATTCGGGTAACTTCTTAGAGCACAGCCGCAACAACTACATTACGTGGGGCCTTGATTTTGATTACAACCCACAGGTTCTCCCTGGCCCCATTGTTGACTGGCTTTCACGTACACAATATGGTGATAATGACCGAGTTCAGGTGCTGAGAGCCTGGTTGAGGGCTTGTTTGGTTGGTCGGGGTAATGAGTTGCAACGGTTTCTTGAGGTCATTGGACCCGGTGGTCGCGGTAAATCTACCTATGCCAACCTATGTTGCGCCATGGTTGGGGCCGGGAACTATGCCAGTACCTCGCTCAATCAGCTGGAGCAGAGTAGGTTTGAGCTGTCCTCTATTAAGGACAAGCGCCTTACCTTGATCAATGATTCAGAGCGGTACGGTGGCTCAGCGCAGACCTTCAAAGCATTGACTGGTGGGGATTCCCTGCGTTATGAAGAAAAACTGAAAGCAATCGGTGAACCGTTTGTGTACACAGGGATGGTCATGGTTGCTGCCAACGAACCGATTCAGACTACTGATAACACCAGTGGACTAGCCCGCCGTCGCCTCACCATTGAGTTCAACCGCAAGCTCTACGATAAGAGTAGCGAAGCTAAAGACATGATTAAGATTGATAAAGGCAGCATTAGTGGCGTATGGAAAGATTATCTTCCCGGTCTTGTTAATTGGGTTCTCGAAATGAGTGAAAAAGATATGCGTCGTTATCTGCTTGATACTGTTGAAATGGTTCCTGCCCTGCGTCGTGTCCGCAACAACATCCTTCTCAGCAGTAATAACTTAATTGAGTGGCTGCAGTCGGAAGTTGTTCTTGATAAAGATAGTGTGACTGCCGTAGGTAAGAAAGTTCCTGCCGCAAAAGATAGTAATACCCGTTACTACAACACGCACTCACACCTGTATCCAAGTTACTGTGAACATTGTGACTCCACAGGGTCTAAGCCCGTTGGTCAGAAGCGTTTTGTTAACTTGCTACAAGATTGCTGCAAGAATCAGCTTAACTTAGACGATGTTTATTCTTTCAACAAGGCAGGACGTACATTCTTTAAGGGCATCGCAATCCGTGCTTCTGAACAATCCTTTAGGGATCTGCCCACTATTCTTCCTGAAGGTAAAGATCAGTAATTAAAAACTACTTAGGGCCTGGATCTTTTCCTTTCATTACTACCTCACAGGCCCTTCTGTAGTAATCACAGTTAGTTTTCCCTGCTGTCTCCAGGGCAGCCTTTACTTTCTTCCAGTTATCAATTGTGTGTTGCTCCATTAGGTTCTATGGGGTCAATGGGCATTTCATGTTTAGACTGACACCAGGTTCTGTCGTGTGGTATCGTCTCCGTACCGTACTCCCAGTCATCGTAGGTGTCAAGATTCCTGAGGAGTGTGGCTAAACTTTCGATTAGTTGACGTTCGTCAGGTGTTAAGTTCATACCCCTTTTATTTTGCTGTATTGTCTTACCTGATCTTCTGTCCATCTTTCAGGAAGTCCTAACTGTCTTTTGGCATAATTTATTCTTTTAGTTAAGCCTGGTAAGTATATATCTGGATCAATAGAAGGACTCTCATTTATTTCAAAGCTTGGTGTACTTGAAATAAGTTGCTGACCTACAAGTGGTCCGCCGCTTTTTTGTGCATACTGATCTTGAAAGCGTAATGAAGGAATCTTGGTGCCCGCTTGGCTATAATCCTCCATTCCTTCTACGTATTCTCGAAGGAACCCTACTGCAGGAAAATCGTTATCTCCCATCACCGCCCCATGCTATGTAGGAATTGGGTTACTCGATCTCCCACCGGCATTTGTGAAGCCGCATTCTGTGGGTTGGTCTTCATGGCAGCCTTCTGGTTTGCCATTTGGTACGGTGCACTCACCGCCTGACCTTGGTTAGACCACCCACCAGGGAGCATGCCTTGACGTTGAACGCCATCTACATGCCCCATCTGGCTGTAATCAAATCC
>Ga0209088_10000376_pt1 | contig 32705 bp, 46 predicted proteins | sample S_140625_EF_Meta_FD_187324 | JGI IMG/M metagenome (GOLD analysis project Ga0209088, IMG submission 187324) | Freshwater microbial communities from Lake Simoncouche, Canada to study carbon cycling - S_140625_EF_MetaG (SPAdes) (version 2) | ecosystem: Environmental > Aquatic > Freshwater > Lake ... | reverse complement strand
ATTTCGTTTTTACGCGCTGAATCACGGTCAGCAGCATCTAGCTTGGCATATTCCAACTCCAACTCTGCCAGCTTTTGTGCAGCCGCAGGGTCGCCCGATATAGCTTTAGCCACAGCCTCAACAGAATCAGAAACGCCAAACTTAGCAGCCAAAGCGCTAACGGCAGCACCGCCCAATGGCCCAGCAACCGCTGTCGCCAATGTCGGTGCGATACCTTTGAGCAAATTGAATAAATCATTCATCGTCTTTCCTTTCAAAAAGTTTTTGCTTACGTTCAAGCTGTTCTGCACGTTGCAGGATGATTTGCGCTTTGCGGATTTGTTTGTCTGCGTACAACGCTAATGCAATTGAGAACCCCAACAGCACAATCAGGCAAGTGACGATTGCTACCCACAAATAAAATTCTTTCATAGTGCTGAATACAACGCCGTTATCCACAGGGCCGCTACTGTCAGCACGATCCCGTACCCCAGTTTGGCCATCAATATTTGTTCGCGGTGATCGTGTTGCCATGCGTTATCTCGATCTTTCTTGAGCTTTAACTCACGAGCAACCTCTTGTTCCTCAACTATCTCATCCTGCTTTGCCAAGAATTCTGCGTACATCGCACCCAAACCTAAAGACTCAGGTGTGCCGTAGATCATGGATTGCTTTAGTTGTGCTGACAGTTGTTTCATTTGCCATTGAATTTCTATGCGGTCAATTGCACTATCAGCAACTTTTTCGGTGATAAGAGCTTCTTCATCAAGTTCCCGACAATGGATTTTGAGCTGTCGAATAGCCTCAAAATAAACTTTTAAATTTTCACAGATGTCATGCACCGCACGAGCTTGAAACTCCTCATAACTTAACTCTGGCTTGGCTTTTTTTGCCACAGGTTTTGAAACTTTGGTTGCTGCAACTGCTAGTGGTGCATCCTCAACTTGTTTAGTGCCGCCAAAAAGTCTAGCAATCCAGCCCCAGAGTCCCGTAACTGTTTCGTAAGTCTCTTTAACTTGCCCAACAATACCTTCCACTTCAGACTTAGCATCATCAATAAATGCTTTACCTTCTGAGAGCATTTGACAGCCAGCGCGTATAGCACCGACTGCACTCTGTGCCATAAGAAGGAGACTGATTGGGTCCACATTACTTTGTGTGATTTATTAGCATAAAGACAGCGCCACCCATGCTCATAATCATTGCGCCAGCGCACGTAATCATGATGGTTTCCATGCGTTTTAACCTGGCGTTGATGATTTCATAACGCAAAGCACAAACTTCTTCATGCGTTGAAAGTCTTGCGTCAGTTGCGTCAATTGTTGTCATTACTCACCCCAAGGCAAACCAGTAGCCTTAACAGGATTGCGCTGTGCTTCAATCTGAGCAGTCAATGCAGCCTCAACTGTTGCCTCGCCTAGCTTGTCTTTTACCCATGCAATCACTTGTGCTTCAGTCAGAGATGCAAAGGGTGTTGTAGGTGTACCGTCTTCGTAGTTGATAGTGCCGTAGGTGGATGCTGAGAAGTCACCGTCTACCTTGGTGACGTTGTAATGCACAGTAGTGACAAAACCGTCAGAAGTGTTGCGGTCGAGTTGGTTGATAGTCCATGTAGTCATATATTAGGCTTCCAATGCTGTGATACGGGCTGTAAGGGATGTAATGAGGGCTTGTTGTTCTTGGATGGCTTTGACAAGTGTTGGAATCAGTGTTTCGTGATTAATGTTCTTGTATTCAATGCCGTCACCACCAGCTTTTGATGTACTGACACATTCAGGAAATACTTGTTCAAATTCTTGGGCAATAAAACCAGCAGCGTTTTTCTTGTCTTGTCCTTTTCCTTCTTTCCAATCAAAACGTCGAGGTTTAAGGGCCATGATTGAATCAAGACCTGTGTCAATGTCACGTACATTTTCTTTTAAACGCTCGTCTGAAATTGCAGTAATAACAATACTTGTAGCATGAACAGTACCACTGTAATCTACATAGAAACGATAGGCGGATGCTGATGTTGAATATAAAACATACGAGGCGTATGTATTTGTAGAAGATGCAGCAGAACATTGAATAAAAGGAACATTAGTTGCACTACCATTTACACCAGAAACAACAATTCCTGGCGTTGTTGCAACAGTAGTTGTAGTCCCCACCAGCAAGTTACCACTAGCATCAAGCGTCATTGCTTGGGTGAAGGTGATGGCGTTACCTGCTGTGCCTGATGCTGCGTTGAACCATTGGTGTTGTCCTGCACCTTGTCCGTAATATGAAGCGTAACCAGTTGCTTTGTAAATGCTGTTTGTGCCGTTGTAGTAAGCGTTGTAGTAAACAGAAGTTCCATAACTTGCGGATACACCACCAACAATAGAGCCGTTTCCTACATCAATGCCTTTCAAATTTGACCACAAAGCACTAGGAGTAACACCCACACCTACGTTTTGTGAGCTGTCAATAGTGACTGCGTTAGTTCCGTTTGTAGAAAATCCAAGCGTGTTAGCCGCAGGAAGATACATCCCGTTGCCTGTTACGCTTGTACCCGTAGGGATTAGCTTAGTTCCCGTAATAGTGCTAGAGCCTGTGATAGCACCCGTGACGCCCAACGTAGTCCCAATGTTGGCTGCTTTAGCAACACCAAGACCGCCATCAGTAATGATTGAGCCTGAAGTAGACGTAGTGGAATCTGTAGTAAGCGTAGACCGCAAACCAGCCGCAAAAGGAATCTGAGCCGTTGTAGCTGTTTGACCGTCTTTTGTAATAGCGGTAGTCAGTCCTGTTGCTAAGTCAGCAGTAAGCGCATTAAACGCCGATGCTGTGATGACCGTACCCGCTACAACTGGTTGACCAGAAGTGTTGATTTGAAAAACGCCAGAGCCGTTGTAACTCATGATTAGTCCTTATTTTGTCAATGCTTTTGTCAAAGCATCATAGTTGACTGCTTCGTTTATTTGTTTGTTTAGCGCGCTTGTTTCTGCCATTTCTGACGCTGTTTTGGCTAAAGGAAAATTCATTTTTGCCAACTTGTCTAAGCCTCTCAACACAACATTACCTGTGTTGGAATAGTTGACAGCACCTTCAGGCTTAATCACAGCGTCTTTGATTGCGTCACGCAACTCAACCAATGTTTCTCGACCCTGTTTGCCAAACATATACGTTAATTTATCTTCACGATCTAGAGTTTCAATTGCCGAGTTCAGCTTAGCAAAAGACAACTTACCGCTTGAGTTTTTAGTTAGCTGATCTTTAAGATATTGAATGGTTTGACCTTGTAGTTCTGCATAAGCCTGTCTACCTTCTGCGCCGCCTTTCTTCAAGAGCTTAGTAACAGTCCTCATTTCCTCTAAAGAACCATCCAAAACGATGTGGCTAAACACATCATCTAGCGCAACGGCTCGATCTGCATACCCGCCGCGAGTGCCAAGAAGTTTAGCCACCCGATATGTGTTTTCAAAGTCGTTAGCCAACTCTTTACGTTGTGTTCTAGCAGCACGATAAAGATCACCGCCAGCACCCTCAGTCATGTCATTGATCACGCCTTTGACGCGACCCATATAAACCGCTGATTGTTCGCCAGGCTTAGAAAGACTACCCGCAGCTTGGTACAAGTTTTCTATGTCATCAATCGTGATTTGCCCACCCGTAGACTTCTTTAGAGCATCTAACTTGGCTGCAATTGTTTGGATTTGAGGAACAGAAATTCCCTCTGGTGCGTTATCTGCCAACCATTTTTCTAATGGCGCAGTATCAACCACTTGTTTGGTTTCTCCCGCTTCCCTTGCGGCTTGGTACGCTTGATCTACTTTGAGTTTTTTGTCATCAAATTGCTTGACCACATTTTTGTCAACCAAAGAGCCAATTTTTCTATAGGCATCAGGGTCTGCATACTCTGCACCAGTTTGATTAGACAATTGCTCAAAACGCCGCAAAATATCGCCTTTTTGACCTTCCTTAAACTGAATCAAGGCTTTGGCAAGTTCTGGCTTTTCTTTGGCAATGTCAGACTCAAATTGCAATTGACCTAAATCGCCTGTTTGTTCGCCTTTGGTTAAACGTATTTTTTGTTCATTAGCTCTAGTCTGACGGGCTAACGACTCATCCACAGAAGCAGCACCCATGCCCTGCATCTTTGGTTCTGGCGCTCTTAGCAATGCAGCCATTTTTTGAGCCGTTGGAGAGGCTTGAGCAACAATAGAAGTTGCTTGTCGTACAGCAGGGCCTGTAAGGGTAGAAAGTGCCGTTCCTGCGCTTGTTAAAGGCGTTGGAGGCACAGAGCCTAAAACCTTTGCCATTGTGTCAACAACCTCTGGCCCTGTTTCTGTTCGTGGTTGATAGAACTGCCGATTAACCATTTGCGCGGCTTCTTCGCCCGCTTGACGACCTTGTGGAGTGCCATAACCACCCACAGCTTCGCCGTACATCCGAGCAATAGGATTAGCTACTAAGCGACCAATGTTGCCAGCGACAATTGCAGGGGCTTCAACATAACCCATGATCTTGTCTTGCATTGTTGGTTCTGGACGGGCTTGCGATGTGCTTACTTGTCCAGGTATTTGATTTACCATTTGTTGAGGCGCAACCATAGATGCAGAAGTCAGACCAACTTGTTTATAAAACTGGTCTTTTGGTATGTCAGCATAGAATTTTTTATGCAAAGCATCTGCCAATGCCGCATCAGGCATATCGCTGTATTGAGGATACTGACTGCGAACTTCTGCTAGTGTTGCCATTATCTTATTCCTAGTGGGTCAGCTTGTGGGGCAATGTTTCGCGCGCCTTGAGGCCCTGCTTGAATGCCCATAGCTTTAATCGCCAATTCTCTAGCATCTTGCTTTTGCTTGATAACTTGAGCCGTGTCACCCGCTTGTGGAAAATATTTCTTTTCCTCATTAGCAAATTCAGACGCGCCAATAGCAGCACCCGATTCTTTGCGTAAGACTGCCGTAATGAAGTTTCTACGGGCTTGGTCAACTTGTTGTTGCTCAGAACTTGGGCCACCCAAAAAGGTTGGCAATGGGTTAATTAGCGCATTTGTGGCCTCTTGAAGTTTGTCACCAATAAAAGGAGTCAAACCGACTGTTCCACCAATTGCAGAACGAACTATGCCAGTATTGGTAACGCCTTTCTTTTCCAAATCTGTCAGTAACTTGTTGGCTTCTGCCATTCTCATGCCGTAAGCCGTAGCGTTACCTTGCGATTCAGTCAAAGGTTTCGGCACAATTTGTTCAAGTGCAACCGCTTTAGCCACTTCTTGTTGTGCTTTTGGTGACAAGCCCGACAAAGGCGTGTAGCCTGTCTGAGCCGTTGGCATAGCTGGATTAACCGCATTAGGCGCAGCAGAAACATTGGGCGCAGCAGGGGCAGCAATAGGTTGAGGTGCTCGACCACCCGCTTGCATTCCAGTATCAAAGAATAGTTGTTGCGCGCTAATTCCAATTCTTGCCGCTTCATTAGCAAGTGTGGCTTTTTGACTTGCCGACAATTGGTTAAATGCGCGATCTGCTTGCTCTTTATCTTGTGCAAGTTTAGCCGCAGTATCAACGCTAATAGACTCAGTAACAGGGCCAAGATCAACGCGCTTGCCTGTTTCTGTAAGACCAATGCGGTGAGTTTTACCGTCCACCAATTCAACTTTAAAGTCTTTGATCTTGTCTTGAGCAAACATCTGAGACAACATAGCACCACCCGCACCTTGCAAGGTCGGATTCTGTGAGCCAAGGGCAAGTGCCATAGCTTTTTGTCTGTCAGGGGCTTGTGCTGGTTGGATATACCCACCCATTTCGCCTTCTGGAGACACGCCTTGCGGTGCGCCTTGCGGTGCAGGGCCAGCCAATTCCCTTGCTGGAGTGCCTTGCATTGCGCCTAAAAAACTCTGCAAGTCTGCTTGGTTTTGTCCTTGGTACTTTTCAGCCAAGTCTTTATATTCTTGCAACGCGCCTTTTTCCTCTTTGCCAGCCATGTAGCCTTGGAGGATTTTGGCAAGGCCGCCGTAATGACTAGCTCTAACGCCTGCTTGTTGTGGCAATTCCATAGGCTGCATGGCCTGTTGACTCAACAATTGAGCCATTTGCAATCTGCGCTGAACTGCCGCAGTTTCTGGGGCGTATGGACTTAAATTAACTTCAGGCATTTTTGTTCCTTATGCAAAGGCTTTAGCGCTAGCACCACCCAAACTATACAGACCAGCCAAATTCTGGTTGTAAGTGCCAGTTTGTTGGTTATACAAGTTTTGATTAAATGCGCCTTGTTGAGCCGTAGCGTTAGCAATCGGTGCAGCAGCCACGTTTGCGCCTGTGTACTGTTGGAATTGAGGATTTTGAATCTGTGAACCACTCATCAGCGCGTTGATCTCATTGAGAGGCAATTGACGTTGAGTAATTGCTTGTGCCAAAGCCTGTTGTTGGGCAGTGTTACCAAATTGAGCCGCTTGTTGGTTTTGGTTAAAGTTTTGTGCAATAGCAGCGTTTCCTGCTTGCTGATTTGCTAAGTTAGCGTTAAATCCTGCAAGTCTGGATTCGTTTCCAAACTGACCAGTAGTCAATGCTTGACCGTAGCCCTGAGCATTTGCGCTCATATCTAAGCCTAAACCTTGCAAAACAGCTTGTGTGCGTTGATCGTTTTCTTGTTGAGCCAACAATGTAGCCGCGTTGTCGTAGGCTTCAGTGCCAGGGCGCAAACCTTGGTTAATCAACTGCGTTTCTGTGCTTACTCTGTTTCTTTGCAATTGAGGCTCTAGGCGAGACATGATTGCTTCTTGTGCCGTTGTGCCTGCGTTTATAGGCATTTGAGCAACATTGCTAGTGTCAAGCGTATACGATAGATTTGGCCCTGCCACACCACCTTGTGCTTGTCCAACAGGGGCAAGTGAAGTCTGAACCGATGGCCCACCAAACGAAAAGGGCGTGTTAAACACCTCACCAGCATTAGTTACGCCCTTGTTACCTAACTGAGCCAATCCATACTGACCTTGTTGTTGTTCGTTTAACGTCTTTTGCGCTTCAGGCGTTAGCGTTTGCGTAATGGTTGGCGTGTCACCATCGTAAGTAACCGTTTGATTACCGTAAGGGGAAAAGATGTTGGGATTAGATAACTTTGCCGTAGCCCTTGCCGCTTCTAAGTTAGCTACGCCTTGCTCTTTAGCCGCGCCCGTGTAGTCAGGGGCGGCAGGCGCCGCAGGCGGTGAGCCAAACAAAAGGTTAGTAAGTCCACCAAATAATCCAGCCATATCTATCCCCTTAAAGAGTACCGCCGCCAGCGAAAACTAGATCGCTTGCAACCCATTGCAATTGTATTCCTTGGCTTGCACTTTTAATCAGCGGTGCAAACGAATAACCGATTTCTGTGACCCCTTGCCATTGAGCGTTAGGTACTAATCCATCGCCCCAAATGCCTGTGTCCCAAAGTGAAGTGTTCCAAACGGCATAAGTCTCAACCGTGAAATCTAAAGGCACACTTTGATCTAATGTGTTGTAGTCCACATTGACGTTGCCATAGATTTCAGGGACTCCGCTTGTAAACAAGTGATAGCGAATCATCTCGCATTGTTTCTGATTGGCTTTGCCATACGTCTGAAAAGACTGCAAGCCAAACGATTGAATCGCTGACCCGTTGTCAGAGTTTGTATTCCAAGCCTGACCAACAAAACCATTACCACCAAAATAAGGGTTGTCTTGATACAAGACCCAACAGTTAGCCTCCCAACCCGTAAAGTTGCACCAAGACTTAGTGATGTTGTTCATCACATACTGCTGTTGGTTCAAGTTTTCTTGAACTGGTACGTTCATGATCAACTGATTTTCTTTCGGAAAATACAGCAAACACCAACCAAAGTTGTTTGAGTAGCTAGAAATAGCCGAACTCATTGCGTATTGGATTTTATTAGTGATCGAGACTCTTGGGTCTAATCGACTACTTTGGAGTGCGCCAGACATAGGCACAACACCGTCCTGAGTAATGATTAAAAGGTCACCACCAAACTTAACCCAACATCTCGCACCAATAGGCGCTCCAACTGTATAAACACCGATTAAAGAGATTCCTGTGGGTGTTGTGGGGTCTGTTAGCCTCCAAACCAATACTTCGCCCTTAGACGTAATAAACGCCAAGTAATCGTCCATGCCGTAACCAGCATCTAACGTCCAAGTCATCCCTGCTACTAGATAGCCACCCATTTGGACAAGGGAAGACATATCCAAAGCAGTCGCCGCGCCAGCAATGGCGTTAATCGGCAAGTACCAGGCTTTCAAACTTTGTTTTTGAATCAACCAAATGCGGTTTTTAAACAGGTTGATGTTTGTGCAGTTTGCCGTGTTTACGCCAGTAATGTCATATCCCGCACCGTCACCATCTGCGTGCCATGCCGACCCGTCATAGCTTCTGAGCTTGTCAGCGCCGTTGACCATCATCAAATAAGAGCCGCCCGTGTTTGTGAAGTTTACGTTTTGCCACCGAGCGTTTGTCAAGCCTGAAAGGTCAGCCGCACCCACTGCGCCTGCTGACGTTACGTTATAAACCTTAGTGCCAACCGCAGCAAACAGTTTGTCTTGCGTTCCAGAGGAATAAGCCATTACGCTTTCAACTTGGCCCGTCATGCCCGTGGCGTGTTGGGTATAGCCGTTTCTCAAAATAACCGAGTTTGTGCCAGGCCACCAATTCTGAAGCGTAACCGCATCTTCAACAGCCATAGAACCAAGAGAATCTCTGGCATTCCAACCGCCAATAGGCGCAGGAATAGTCACCACAGACGATGTTTGCGTCTTTAGCTTGGCGTATTTTGAATATTGTTTAAGCATCTACTTGCTTTTCTTTTCGGGCTTTGCTGTTTTAGCAGATTCCTTAAAGGCTTTGGCAGTAGGTGCGCCTTCTGTGCCAGGCTTACGCATCTTCTCGCCAGACCCTGCGGCTATTCTTTCTCTCTTTGCCTGAATGTTGGCATACAAACCATCTAATTTCATAACATCTCCTTAAACGCTAGGCCAATTGCCATCTTGAACAGACCAAGGCCCAACAAGTTGATTCATTCCCACTGGTGCTAGAGACATAGACGGGACAGGAACGTCTTGAGCCTTACAGTAACTCAGCGCCCTAGTGAATTCCCCTAGTTCAATGCCGTAATCTAGCTTTTTAGCTTTTAAGAAGTAAAACTTCAAGCCAGCCATCATCAAATCATCAGGGAAAATACAAGTGTCAGAATCAAGCGTAAATGCGTTTTTTGACCCTTGGTCTGAGCCTGAAGCACAAACCCAATAGTTAGAAACGTACTCAAATGAGAAGTTGTAAACAGTCGTCAACGCCTGAAAAATACGGAATTTGTTGTTGTAAATCCGATAGCGTTCGCGTGGGCCAATTGAGATGATGCCGCCTTGCAAGAACTGCCAATCCTGAGAGGACTTAGTGCCCAAGTTTCTCCAGTGGTCTGTTCTGTCCCAGTTGGTGTCCGAGATCATTCGGTCATAGCCTGTGGGAAGGTCGTAATCCTGCTTGGCAAACGTCATAGAAACAGACGCTGTGGAAGTCGTTACAGGCGCGTTTAGCGTAACCTGAGTAGGTGAGTCAATCGTAAGAATCTCAGCGTAAGGCGTTTGTCCCGTCCCTGTAATCACATTACCAACTTGAAGTGACGATGTGCTTGGGATGTTTGTAATGATCGTAGAACCAGCGGTAATGTTCCCCGTGGTGCTAATAGCAGGTTGTGTCTGCCAGATGTAGGCTTGAACTAGACGTTGCCATTCAAAGTCTCTGACTAAATCCTTACCCAAGCGTTGAGCAAGGGAAAGGAGTTGGATGGTCTGGTTGTTGGTAGACCCTATCACCACCGCTGGTTGAGTTAGACCTAGTTCACCTGATACCTGATCAACCAATTCCAGCAGTGTGTAGGACATTTATTCCACCGTTTCTTTTTTGGGTCTGCCTGCTTTTTTGGCAGATAACTCGTTTACCAATGCGCGTAATTGTGCCATTTCTTCCTCTTGTTGTGCGAGCTTGGCATCAGTTTCTGCACGAATTTTATCGAACATTTGCGAATCTTGGGCAGCAGCAATAAACGCCTTAGCTTTGTCGCGCAAATCGTTAAAACCCATGATTTTGTTGCCAGCAGAGTCAGCAAGTTGGGCAAACTGGTCAATCGTGTAGATATGCAAAGCCTTAAATTCGGCTTTTTGCGTGTCTGACAGAATAGCCCACGCATCAATAGGCGTACCCGATACACGTTGTTCCTTCTTTTGCTGGAAACGCGCCCACTCTACAGGGAAGTCTTCAATGTCAGTCTCGCGCATAGGACGGTCAACCACCAAAGTTGAGTCGCCTGGCACTAACTTCTTGAGAAAAATCTTCTCTTCAAAGATAGGACGTTTTTCAGTCATTGTCTTGAAGTTGTTTTGACGTTGAACAGTATGAAAAAACACCGCCATCTTGCCTCGGTTGTCTTCCATAAAGCTCTCGTTTGTCCAGTTAGCATCGTGTTGCATATTAACCCCTTTGTTTAAGAATTTTGGCAGTTTCCTGCATTAAACCATCACCGTGAAATATAACCTCGGCATCCTGAGTTTTCAAGAAGTTTTCCATCTCAATCGCCGCTTGCACCATTTGTTTAGTAGTCTGAAAAATTCGCTCTCCAGCTTGAACCATTGTTTTATCTTGCTCTTTTCCCAAATGTTCCCCCGCGTGTCGCTGTTCTGTAAATGAATTATCCATCCCATATATGTTGAATTTTCGATAACCCAAGGCTGCACACACATTCATTGCTCTCATCCCTACGGATGAACCACCACCAATCAGGCTTTCCATCCCTTCGGGGTGATTTTCAGCAACCCAAGCCACAGTCTCTAAGTCATCCCCGTTTACAAGATGCCAAATAGCCACGTTATGCCGTTTTAAAGCCTCAAAATAAGTCGGGTGACACACAGATGCCAAAAGATATTTTGTCGCCTTCTGGGGCTTCTTTAACATCCTAGCCTTATGTTCTCTAGGGTCACAGTCAATGTGCCAATCAGGGTTAATACCCTTCTCCACTAGAAAATCATGCGCTCCCGATACAGTAACAATTGGTCGTTTTATGTGTTTCCAAGTGTCTTTTAGGCTTGGGCCATAACACACAATAGAAATCCATCGGTCATTGAACTTTGGCTTTTTCTTGAGCAAAGGCAGATGTAAGGCTTGCTCCATCTGCTCATGCCGTTCTTGGTTGGTTAAGACGCCTTTAAGCATTCAATCCTCATATCTCGAAATGGAAAATGGTAGTTAGGCTCACAGAATTTAATCTCTGTCATGCCCACGGAAACCAACATATCGTGCAAGGGACGCTGAAACCAGCCCCACCTGTGGCACATAGCTTCGCTTTTGTGTTTAGGGTCGCCGTATAGGGCTGTCAAGGTCATAAAAGGCTGTAATGGTTCTCTGGTTTGTACGCAGTTGGTCACATACGCAAACACCTTGTCCATGCAGGGAAGCTCTAAGATCATCTTGCCGCCAGGCTTTAACACCCGTTTCCACTCGGTCAGCACATCAGCCACTTCCCACTCGTAAAAGTGTTCTAGAACGTGTATTGCAGCCACCGCATCGGCACTATCAGATGCTATTTCTAGCTTTCTCAGGTCACACTTTAGATCGGCAATGTCGGAATGCAGATCGACATTTATCCATCCGTCCCATTTCTTGTTTCCGCATCCAAGGTTGTACGCTGTTTCGTAAGTGTCTTCCACTTGTCGATTAGTGTTTTTGGCGAGAATTCGTCCGTCACGAACTTCTGCGCCGTGGATATGCGCTGGTTGACGTTCTGTGTCTGTGTCCATTTGATTCCTTCAAGAATATTGCCTACATAAATTTCGGGTATGCCTAAGTCTCTTTCGCTGACCACAAAGCACCCTTGACGAATTGCCTCTACTGCCCTGTTTGGGCTTTTGTACTCTGCTGTTGCAGGCATCAAGACAATATCTGCTTTTGCAAATTCCTCTAGCATGGTCTCATGCGACCAAGGGATAGCCCCGCCAAAGTTAGACACCACCCGTAGGTTGTAGCCTTCTAGATCGGGCAATATTTTCTCAAGACTGTGCTTATTAACTGCGTGTCCGTACCATAAAAGGTTAAGACCGTTGCAATGCGGCTTTTCCTCTGGGTATTCATAAGGGTCACCAATTACCGTTGCATCCCGTCCGTGTTCCTTGATGATTTTGGCCATTATTTCGGTGTTACAGCTCACCGCATCGGCTAGGCGTAAGGCTTCCTTGTAATGCACCCAATCAAAATGATCATCACAGAAATCAACAATAACCCACGCGCCACGGGCTTTAGCTTTGGCCATATCCATTAGCTCATTGGCTTGCGGTTTAGCAAAGATAAGCGTGTCAGCAGTAAAGTCGTTAAGGCTTGCCCATCCTTCACTCACAATCTTGGCACGATAGCGCCAGCTTGCTGAATTCTTGTCGCCCCAATGGATAAAAGAAACCCTGTCGTTAGGCTCTTTTTGTTTGTCAATCATCGCCTGAAGTTCAACAGCGTTTTGCTCACGCTTCTTGATAATCGCCTGAATCAGACCATGCCCAAAGCCATAAAAATGTGCGTCTGGCAAATAATCGTAGTAGGTTTGAAAATGCTCGGCTTGCAAAGCCATAGAGGGATTGCAATAAAAAGTCTCGCCATCTTGCTCTATCCTTACTTCGGTAAGCGTGTCGCCTTCTTTAAGGCCAGACCCGTTGATTCTGAGCATATCGCCTGTTAGACAAGAATCAAACCCAAACAAAGAAAAATGTCGGTAGCCAAGGACGTAAAACAGCGATATAGCCCTTAATCCTGAAGTCGTGCCGCCACCTATCAACATTGCGTTTTTAGGTCTGTCTTGGCCTTTCATCACATACGGATGCCAGATCGTGACCTTATGCCCTTCCAAGTTGTCAAACATTGCCTTATGACATTGAGACGCAATCATGTATTCCACATCCTTGTGAGGCTTGTAGAAAGAGATTCTGTGTTCTTGGGGGTCTATTGCTAGGGCGTAGTCAGGAATTACGCCTTGTGAGATTAACCAATCGTGCGCGTCTTTGATCGCCACGATTTTTGTGGTTTTGGCCATCTTTCTAATAACATCTATTTGCCCCGCCACGCTTGGCCCACTTGCCACTAGCGTGATCATTTCATCTTTAGCAAGCTCTTGATTCTTTACTTGTGGAAAACCACGCGCTACCGCAGCTTCCATGTTCTGAAACAAAGTCTCATCGTCAGCAACGCACCGACCAACGATTTTTAAAGGAACAAATGTCATTAGAAAGCCCTCTCCCTTATGAGGAAAGGGCGTCCACTTTTAGACTGGGTTAGAAGTCATCAAGCCTGCGTTATTGACAACGCAGAAAGGTGCAGAAGCAGAAGTGGCAGAAGTGTTTGCCACAATACCTTGGATGTAACCAGCCGACACAGTAGCATCGTCCAATTTACCAGCGGTTGAGGTTGTGTACAAAGGCACTTTAGGTTGGCAAGCAACCAACAAGTTGACTTTCAAAACGCCATTCAAGCCAATCCAACCGTAGTAGGAAGAAGCAATAGCATTTTGAGCAAAGCCAACCATGTTGTAGCCCAATGCGGCAGCGTTAGTAGTTGTGACAGGCACAGCGCGGAGAACAGGAGTAGAACTCGCTGAATCGCCGTATGTGCTCATGATCACAGCGTCATAAGCTGCAATATCGGACTCGGCGCGAGCAAAAATGTAAACGCCGTTGTTGGTTGTGTTAACTCGTGTACCAGGGGTCACGGGAAACAAGGTTGTAGAACCAGCGGAGGTTGACGCATAAGTTGCGGTCAAGTCAACGCCAATTTTGCCATCGGTGATGTAATCAGCCATGATTCTTACTCCGTCATAATGCCTTGGAACTGAAGTCCCGAGGCTGTCATGTTACCCGCCCAGCCAATCAAACGCACAATTGCGTCTTGGTTGGTACTCATACGCTCATCGCCGATTGGGACGAAGTTGCGGTTTGCGTGAGGACGGAAGAAGATGTACTTCGTGTTCAGGAAGTAACCAGTAGAAGCAGGAATGTTTCCACCAATACCACCGTCAAGCACTACATCTGCGTTCATGTACTTTGAAGCAACAAAGCCAAGTTCGGCCATTTTGCTTGAGCCAGGAAAACGCTGGATGTTTTGCAATGAAGACATGAAGAACGACCACAAGTTGTTGTCCAACAAGATCAAATCAACCACATCAGAGCCACGGCTTGTCTTGGCATACAAACGGTTAAAACCAGTTTGGATGTTAGATGCGCTTGCGCTTACGCCGAGATCGCTAGAGAAGTCGAAAGTCTGGTTTTGCCAGAAAGACCAAGATGCACGATCAATGCCGCCAACCACACCTGTAGATGGGTTAGCAACAACCATCGCCTGCAAACCTGTGATCTGCTTGCCGTTGTTACCTGTACCGTCCGAGTAGATACCCGTAGAGATCAAGTTTTCAATGGAAGCCTCTGCAACGTCCAAACGTGCGTCAAACAAATCAATGATTTGCTCTTCGCCGCTGTTTTGCAACATCTCAAGACCGTTAATAGTGACAGCCACCGCAGCTTGTTTAATCGGGAACTGAGCCGCACTGATCACATCCGCAGGGGAAATGTTCAGAACTTCAGCGCCTGAGTAGTACATGGCGGTAGAGTTTGCTTGGAACGACAATTCTTGCAGAATCGTAGAACCACCTGTGAAAGGCTTGTAACGGCCCTTCTCACGCAGGCGAGTCAGCAACGCATTGTTTTTTGTCACGTTATCAGCAACGATGCCAGAACGCGACTCAATGGTGGTAGCCAAAACGTCTGAGTAATTACTATTGGCGTATGCCATAAGAATTCTCCTTAGTAGTTCGCAGAGCGTAGCGCATTTGCGATGATTGCCCTGCGATCAGTTTGGTTTAATGCAGCATTCATGACCGAGCTTGGTGACCCTTTGACCTGAACCGCTGCCGCTTTTGCTCTCTGGGCTTGACTTTGGGCTTGCAATGACTGTTGCTGTTGAGCAAATATCTGTTGCGAAAGACTTGGGTCTAACCGAATGGCCGTGTCATATGCCAATTGCAATTTCTCGCGCTCGGACATATTCCCCGTGTCCCCTAGAACGTGCGGTGCTTGGAGAAGCGACAACATTCTGTCTTGGACTGCCTCGAAATGTGCATTCGCAGGGTCAGCCGCGAACTGCTGGATTACCGAGAGTGCTCGGCTTTCATTCTGTTTTTGCGCTTCATACTGACTCTGCGTGATGTGCTGAGTCAATTGTTGAACTTGTTGCGCTAGTTGATTGTAATGATTATCTTGCGTTGATGGTTGACCACCAAAATGTGCCGCAACCTGATCTAGCGGAATCTGAAATTGCTGAATCATTTGCGCCACAGCTTGAGATTTCTGCTGTGGTGTGCCTGTACGCAATAAAGCCGCTGTCTGTAAAAGTGGGGCAATAGCCGTAGCTGGTGTAGCGTTTTCGTTACGCAACATCCACTCATAAGGCTGGAATAGCTCAGTTATCGCTCTAGCCTCGGCATCACGAGTTTTATAGGTGTTAATACCACGCTCAAAATCTGCCTCACGTTGGGCAATGGCTTGGCGTAACTCAGGCGGTGCTTTCTCCCAATGTGCTTTCATCTCTACCTTGAGAGACTTTGGCATTTCAGGGGCTTGGACAGCAGGCTTTTCTTTGTCTGGTGTTGGAAACTTAGCAGCGCGTTCTGCTTTTGGCTCTTTAGGCTCTTTGGCGTCTTTTTTCAACGCTTCACGAATAATGTCAGAACGACTTTGTGGCTCTGCTTTTGGCTCGGCCTTAGCTTCTATCGGCTCGGCCTTAATTTCTGGTTCGGGTGGAGTTGGGTCAATCGTGTCGGGTGCGACAACTTCGTTTTCCATTTATCTCATCCTTTTCATTTGGTCTAAAGTCATTTTAATCATCTCTTTGCGCTCAGGCATAGGGCGATTATGCAACCTATTTGCCATTTCTACGTTAAGTCCACTCATTTTATGTGGGGCAATAGGCGCACCAGGGCGGTCAAACTCCTGAACCATTGCCACTTGACCACGCAAACGCTCATTGTGAGCTGCTTTTTTCTTGTTCCATTCCTGCTGGGCATACTTCACATCTGAATGCCCCATCTCAATGGAATCAGTCCGTTTAAGGTGTTCACGCCATTGCACTCGGCCTTCAATCATCACCCCGTCTGGTGACATAAAAGGTGCAATATCGCCCATTACGGCATAACGCTCACTAGGTGGGCCAAGATGCTTTTCGTAGGCAGGTGTGCCGTCCGATGGAAAAACCCAAGTTTGTCTCAAAGTAACTCCAATATCATTTGAATGTCTTGCTCATCACGCTCAAAACGCACACGGCGGTCAAGTTCTTGAACCCGTTGCATTAACGCATCATAATCAATTGTGTTTTTTACTGCAATATCTATTGTTTGTTGTGGTGCGCTAGAGATTTCCTCTCTAATTTCTGGCGGTAACCCAAAAATAGCCTCATGCAGCTTTTGTTTGCGTTGAGCTTCTAGCTCTCGCTCATGTTCCCACCGCTTGTCACGTTCATCAAAGCCAAAATGCCCACCTATAGGGGTTTCGGTAATAACAGGGCTAACAACGCTTGAAATTGTTGCAAAAGGTAATTCCGCAAATGCCCCGTATCCAAACATTATTAGTCCTTAAACAAAAAACATTAAAAAGTTTCCGCTATTTAAAGTCAGGAAGTTCCAATTAGTGTTGTTGCCGCTGTTAGTCGAATTGTATGCGTTCCACGTACCGCCCGTAGCCGTTGAATCTTGAATGTTCATATAGTAGGCGTTAGTCGTTCCACTAGTTTTGTTGATCGTTCTTGCCGTTCCAGCCGTGTTGCTGTTAAACGTTACCAAGTTGCCCGCCGTTCCGCTTACGTTGAAAGTGTCTACTGTGAATGACGTTGTGCAAGCATGGGTAATGGTGCAGGGTTGAACCGTGTTGTTTAGCGTGGTGCATCTTGCTACGGTTGTTGCGCCTGTACCTAAGTAAAGCGTACCGCCAGAGGCTGACATTGTTAATGTGCCAAATTGTGTTCCCGTGGCTCCTTGTGAACCACCAGCAAAACACCCTGTATTTGAAAAAACAATAGTTGAACTAGCAACGCTGTACGTTGTGCCTGAATTTGAACCCACAAAACCAGTTGTGCTTGTTCCACCTGTAATTGTTACAGTAGATGTGCCAAGCGTAAGTGTTTTTGTATTAGTGTTGGCAAAGTTAAATGTTCCGCAAGTAACTGATTGATTGTTTGAATCAAATGTTCCGTTAACTAATCCAATATTCCTGCTAGTTCCAACCGTCAAAGCATCTTGTAATTGCCATGAACCGCCAACACCGTTAAAAGCAATGGGAAAATCTAAATTCTGAGCATTGGTTGTAATTGTTCGGACAGTTGCACTAGTTGAACCAAATGTAGTTTGTAAAGTACCAGCGGTTAAACTCATGCCAGATGAAAAAATCAAATTACCGTAAATTGTTCTTGCCGTATTATTTAATGTACTTGAACAACCAGTAAAGTTTAAACCTAAATAAGACCCGCTAACCGACACTAAACTTCCAGTATCGCCCAATTGAATATTTAAAGTTATTGCAACTGCTTCGCTACCACCAGCGGTACTTCCGTTGTTGAAAGTTCTTGTAAAACCAGAGTTGGTGCTGGTATTAGGTACGTTGACTGTGGGCGTACCTGTGATTGTTAAGTTGGTTGCTGTGGCTACGTTCCACAGAGTTTGGTTACCTGTATTTGATGTACCGTTTAAAGATATTGAACCACCATTAAAAGCTAATGTTCTAGTGTTTGAATTGCTTGAACCAAATTGAAAACAAGAAGCCGTAAAGCCGCCAAGATTTAATGACCCGTTTGTAAGAGTTAAAGTGCTTGAACTAGAAAATGCAGTTCCTAATGTCCAACCGCCGCCAACACCATCAAATACAGTAGCACTGTTAAGTGACTTTCCGTTTAAACTTATTGTTTTGCCCGTCGATGTGGCTCTGAATGTAGTTGTACCTGAGTATGCTCTTGTAAAGTTTGTAGCGGGCCACAATAAACTACCATACACATCGAGAGCAACCGTACCCGCCAACGTCATTGTCCCGTCAACAGCGGTGGCATCAAAGTCGGCGCATGTTGCTGCCACAGTCGCCATCGTTACTGTGAACGCAGTCGTACCTACGTTGGAGTTGGCATCAAAGAATACGTTATCAGCGGACGTTGGGACAGACGCACCGACAACCCCGCCTGATGAAGCAGACCAGTTTAAGGTATTTGTACCGTTCCAAGTACCTGTGCCGCCAACCCAGTATCTGTTTGCCATTATTCAGCGGGGATGGGGTTGCCATCCTGATCGTACAAAACTTCGCCCTGCTCATCACGCATATAGTTTGGTGGCGGCGCTGTAATAGCTGTCAACCAGTTGTCAATACGAACTTGCTTCATTGCCTCCAACTCATTGTCCGTAAACGTGTGGTTGTCAGGAAGGTTTAACGCATCCCTGAAAATAATCCCGTTGTGGTCGTATTCAAAAATGATTTGCATATTAAGCCTGTGTAGTTACTGCAATGACATCCCAACGTGTGTTGTTGGCGTTGTAAATACATCCTACATAAGTGGTTTTATTGATTACCGTAGTTGTTGGCAAAGTTGTGCCAATTACGGTGTAAGTTGCGTCCCAAGTCAACGCTCTTGCTGTGCCGTTGTCCAGAATCCTGAATATTAATTTATTACCATCTAAAGGCGTTCCAGTTGGTGCGTTGATGCTCAAGGCAGACGCAAGGGCTGTATAAGCGTATACATCAGTTGTTGCAATGCTAGGCGTTAAAGATGTTGCTGTTGCCGCCGATGTTACTCTTGGGTTAGTTCTTCCAACTAACGTAGTAAACGTACCAGCAGCAGGGGTTGTAGCACCTACTGTAGCGCCGTTGATCGTGCCGCCTGTAATTGCCGCTGATGGAATGGTTACCGCGCCTGTGGTTTCAACAGTCATTGCATCTGTGGTATTTACAGCGCCATTGACAATAAAACTGATCTTTTGGCTATCCCATGAACCTAAAACAAGTGGCCCACCATACGACTCAACAAAAGTCGCTAACGGTGCTGAAAACCCGTTATTGGGAAACCCCGCAGCCGAATAACTGTAGTTTGAGTTATTTATTCCAAGTTCGCCATAAGCCGTGTGACCACCATCGTTGACCGCATAGCTTGCATAACTTGTATTACTTGCGCTGGTGTTTTGCAGGCTTGTGTAGAGATATAACGGTTCGCTTGCGGTAAAACCAGCAATCACGCCTGAATCTGAGTGACCAGTTGCATCGCCTACATTTAAAGAACCAACATTAGTTGTGCCACTTGTGTAAGGAATCAAAACCCTGTTGTTGGCATCTTCATTGACCGACTTGCTTGCAGGGTATGTAACAAACACATCCTTTGAGCCTGCGCTAAAGTTGACCTTAGAGCCACCATTAGAAGACGAATAGATAGTATCCCTACTTAACGTCCCGCCGTAGTACGTCCCAATCCCGACCTCCCATTCAAGCCCTCGGTTGATTGTGTAATAGGTCGTATTGTTGTTACCAATGACTGAAAAAGACTGAAACCCTTGCACCGCGCCATCTAGGGTAATCGTGCCTGTTCCCGTGGTTTGAGTTGTCTCACGTACCCGATCAGCAAGAACTAAGCTCATAGTGTCTCCACGCCTATTACTAGACCATCAGCACCCCTCACCACTTTCTTAGGCGCTCCGAGCTTTTTAACAGCCTCTCCAATGCCTTGCATGGTCTGTCCGTGTAGGTTAGCCATGTTGTCGGCAATCTGAGCCATTTGCATGACTGCATTCTGAACACCGACCCCTAGTTCTTGAGTGATCTTCTCAGATGCTGCTTGCTCTGCTTCTAGCATTTGTAGGTCAACGCCAGGGTTTGCACCGATTCGTGCCACCAAAACCTTAGTCGCCGCATCCAGCTCGGCTTTCCAACGCTCATACTCCTCACGGCCTTGCATTTCTCTTGCCTTGACCTGAAGTTCGTTGTTAGCCAATTGGATTGCAAACTGCTCTTTCATCTGCTCCAACTGTAAGTCTGCTTGCGTCTGCGCTTCTTGCATTTGCATCTCAAGTTGAGCCTTGGTCTGGGCAAGTTGCGCCTCGGCTTGCATCTTCATTTGCTCAGTTTGCGCTTGGGCTTGCATCCGCATTTGCTCTGCTTGTTGCTCGGCTTGTAGCTTCATCATCTCAGGATTCTGTGGCGGTTGTGCCATAGCTTGTTGTGCTTTAGCCTGTAACGCCTTCATTGCCTGTTCAATTGCAGTCTCCAAGCCTCGGCCTGCACGATAACGTCTTACCAAGAATAAAAGCATTTCGCTCATCATTGGCAGCATTTCAGGGGCTTGCGACACCATTGGCAGGCTTGACTGCAAGAACGCACCAATAGCCTGGACAGCCTCGGTAGCGTTTTGTTTGTCAGCTTGCTCGTCAATCTGGGCTAGGGTATCGGCCTCAACCTGAATGTGGAAGTCCCGAATCGTGCTGTTTGACAGCATCTGAACCGCAGCTTGCAACATCTGTGGGTCTTGGCCTTCGGGGGTGTTCATAATCCCCGACATTTCCACAATCAACTCAGGCGGGTAGAACTTACAAACAATCTGCGCCTTGATACGGAACAAATCGGTAGCAAATCGAGCCACATCGCCCTGAGTAGCCCTCAACCGTAGGCTTCCAAAGTTAGCTTTTAACTGTTGCGCGCCCAAAGTCTCACTTGCGTTAGTAGCACCCCTGAGAATGTCAGAGATACCGCAGATTTCGTAAATGTTTTGTTTAACAACTTCGCGGGATTGGTAAAGCTGTTGCAAGGTCTTAATGATTGCGCTGGTGTCCAGCATATCAATAGCGCCCTTGAGACCGCCTTTCTCGCTCATTGCCGCCCATGCGGTCACGGGGAATAGCTTGTTATCCACGCCCTCGGTGAACAATCGTCCCAATTCCTTAAATTCAGCGTTAAACACACCGACTGCCTTACAAGCCTTCACCAACAGGTAAATACGCTGTGTCAGGTTGTCTAGTTCTTGCGCTTGGTCTTCATATTCGCAGTAATCAGGTACTGGAATCATTGAGCCGTTTGTCGTTGTGGCCAACAAAGGCTTAGGACAAGGGAAAAACTCCTCAAGTTCTAGCGGGTCGTCACGTTCATCAAGTGCTTGGGGATAACCCTTGGCAACCCAACAAACCTTCTTAGTGCGTTTGTTCCAAATTTCAGCGACTTTGGCTTTCTTGCCGTAAGTCGCCTTGGCTGTCATTGGGTTTTTAGCGTCAATGTCGTCATTCTGGTCGGTCAAAGGTACGTTCTTGAACACATCACCAAAACGCTCTACGCCCTCTTCCTTGGTCATGTAAACCCAACGGCTCACCCACCAAACTTCATCCCATGTACGGGCTGGTGAATGCAGGAAATCAGTCCAATAAACGTAATCAACAGGGCTGTGTGCCGAGTCAACGTGTTCGATTTCCTCAGTATTGGTGATTTCTGTGCCTTCTTGCTCTGGCTCATCAGGCAATTGACCCAAGATGATCGGCTCATAACGTACCCACGCTGTGCCTCGACCTGGCAACAAACGGTCTTCAACCACCCCACGCATTGCTGAGTCAAAGTCTCCAAACTGGGTTACTTCGTACTCAACCACGCGCTCAAGCATTGTGGAAGCCAAACGACCAACAGGGTCAGAATCCATATACCTACGCGAGACTTCAGGCTTTGCCATCCGTCCGTAGAGTGCAGGGAATAGAACAGAAATGTTAGACCACAGGATGTTAAATTTCATCCTCGGCATTTCAATAGCGTCACGTTCATCACGATAACGCCGCACGACTTTCTTGCCGCGCTTCTCCCACTTGTCAAAGACTTTTTGGGCTTGTTCTAGTTGGTCGTGCCAATACGGGCCTTGATCGTCCTCATAAGCCTCTTGGTCTGCGTAGGAGCTGTCGAATGCCATATTAAGCTGCGTAGAAGAAGGTTACATCTATAGTGCCACCAATGGTTGCATACAGACTGACGCCCACGTTAGCGGGGTAACGATGAAACCCGACTGCGGGAGTGATCGTGCCTGACATAACATCACCGCTTGCACCGCCGTTACGTAAAACAATAGTGCCTGCACTTGTACTGTTGACGTAGAAACCGATTAACTGACATTGGCCATTGCTGACCGCGCCTGTTGCCGTGATGTTCTTATATCCACCGCATTCTGCTACTGGTTGGCTCATATCCGCTCCTCTTTGTGTGTAGTTTCAAAGTCCCACAATTCATCCAAAGTGATCGTTTGCAGGGTCTTGCCTTTGGGTTGTGGCTCGTAGTTTTTATCTTGACGGTATGCCACGGCTAACATTCTAAACGCATCCGCAGGGTGTGAACACCAATCATGCCTTGGAGTTTGCCTAAATGTTTTCTTGTCCTCATCGTACTCCCTTTGGTACTGTCTGAGTGCCTCTAACCCCTCATCACAGATCGGGTCAAAGTAACACTTAGGCAGAATCATCCGCACCGCCTGGATACCGTCTTGAATGCCAATCTCAGGCACAATTGCCAGCTTGCTAAGACCACCTAAGTGCGTAGCAAGTTGCTCAAGGATTGATTTTCCTCCTGATGCCAAGGTCTTAGCCCTAGCGTCATGCGGTAGGTAGTGCTTGGTGTAGCGATAGCCTTTAGCGTTCACAACATTTGCTATTTGCTCAATAGATGCCCCTGAAACTGCGTAGTAGTCCATAACGTGAAGTTCACCACGGACAATCTGATACCACCAGATCGCTGTGTCATCCCGATAACCTAAGTCCCATGCCGTAAATACTGGCGCATCTGGGTCAAACTTCAGGTCTTGAATTCGCCCCTCGTCTTGGGCTTGGCGCATCTCTTGGCCATAAAACGCCCCAAGAATAGCCGCATCAAAGCTGCACTCATACTCTTGGTCGTACTGGTCTTGGCTTAGTTGCTCTTGGGCTGCTCTTAGCTCTGAGTCTGGCAATAGCTTAGAAACACTCGCAGGCAATCTCAACAAGAACCAATCAGGCGTAGTCTGGCTAACCCTGTAAATGTCGTGAAACTGATTCTTTCCCTTAGGCGTACCCCCAAACACTGCCCAACCTAGTCGGTCTGACAATGTAGGGCGAATGACGTTACCCCAAACGCTAGGCTTGAAGTCTCCATACTCATCAAGGTAAACCCCGTTAAAGCCTAGTCCACGCATGGCGTCAGCGTTATCCGACCCAAACAGCATGATCTTGGCCCCGTTGACCAACTCAACGCTTAAGTCTGCCTCATTGGTTGCCCTTGTGATTGGCGCTGCGTAATACTTCAGGTAATCCCATGCCACCCGTTTGGCTTGGCTTCTAAATGGGGCAATGTAAGCATACTGGGCCATTCTGTTGCCCTCAGTAATCGCTCTTTTAATCAAATCATTGATAGCCGCTACCGTTTTTCCCGCCCTTCGATGTGCAACCAGACAAGACCAACGCTCTGTCCGATTGTGGAAAGGCATAAAAACCTTTCTCGGTGCATAGGGAAGGATTACTTCGCGCTTGCCCATGTCACTACCATTTCTATCGGGCCTTCATCAGCACCCGTGATCTCAGTCCTAGCTAACTTAGGTACGTGATACTCAACTACGCTTTGAAATAGCTCAAACGCCTTGGCAGGGTTGGGTTTTATGTCTGCCTCTGGAATGCCATTAGCGACCTCATCAAGCCACTCTGTCAATCTGTGTGCGTTACCATCAACAAACAAAGCAATGGCCTCTCTAGCCTGTTGTGTGGTCTTGTTGGGCGTTCCTGCGACCCTACCACCAGCCTTCTTTCTAGATTTAACTACTTTAGTTTCACTTGTCATAGAATTACTGCTTTTTAGCTAAGGCTTTTGCCATTTCTTGCTTTTTATCAGCGGCGGCAAACTCTTGTGCTACCGCGACAGGAATGTCGGCTTTCTTAGCAAACTCAGGGTTGTGTGCCGCAGCTTGCATAAATCGGGCTTGTTTGGCGCTGTGACTAGGCATGACTTTCCTTCATGTTTATCAGTCCGTTTAGCATTCTAGACTTGGTGTTAAACCATTGTTTTGAGTAGTCGCAGTTTGAATAATACGGGAATTCTGGGATTCCTAGCGTGTAATGAGCAATCTTTGCGTTTCCAAGGTCTTGCTCACCCACTAAAAAATTGTATTCCTTTGGCAGTTCACCAATCTGCTCGTCTTTTAGCCACTCAAACCTATGTAGCTCTGAGCCTGCGTGATTGTCCACAAATTCAGGGGTTAGTTGCTTGTTTGCTAGATGTTCACAGTTCCAAAGAATCAGGCTTGACCAATTTTTTCTGGGGTAGTCCTCGTTCTTGGACTCCATTGCTGTGTTGATGTACTTCTTTTTATGCTTAGTTTTGTATTCATGTTTTACGACTTGGACAGCCTTGGTCGGGTCAAACAACTTGTCCAGATCGTCAATGTCGGACAACATAAGCATATCGCTTGCATCCATAAATATCGCCCTACCCTTGAATCCTGTAAAGTAAGGCACTAAGAATCTTTGGTAAATAAAAGTGTTTGACCCGTCTCTTTGCTTGCCAAAAAAAGGCGTGATCGCCACCGCTTCTGAGGTGCGCTCAATCAAGGATTGGGTAAAAACGTGATACCCAATGGCCTCTCTAGGGTCATAGCCTGCAAAAATTCTGATCATTTCAGCGTTAATTTGTAAAGCGTTGAGTCAATCAAACCTGCAATCTCATCAATGATGTTTTGCAACTGTGTCTCTTTTGGCATTGCCTTGCGATTCTTTTCCACATAATCAGAAATGCTTTCCATGTACCTTACTGGGTCTTTAGCATTATGGAAATTTTCAGGAAAAGTTTTAATCTTTTCGTAGCAACCTGAATATGCTTCTGCAAACGAATCGGTCAATTCAATAATCTCAGGGTAATACGCACCCAATGCCATGTGAACCGCAAAAGAGTCGGTGGACAAATGCATGAAGTGGGTTACTGTGCCTGAATGAAGTAGCGTACTGATAAAGTCTGCTACATCTTTTTGATTGGGGTCTTTTTCGTAAGCCATATTGTCCTTAAAAAACGGGGGCGAACCCCCAAAGGTCGGCAACTGCTACCAACACAATTCAAGACTATTCCAATCCTGATGTGTGTTGGATTCAATTTGGTCTTTGACTAGGCAAGGTGGAAAGCCAGAAAAACCCTTGCATTGACATCCTTGAACGCTGGCTTAACATCCAACGCCCTAGATTTTAAGGTCTGGCAATGGAATGTCAACGGGCCAAAGGTTATTTTTAACCAATCTGTTAACTGTTTTTTGGTATGCCATTTGCCACAGTAAGCGGCGCTGGTCTTTACTTAGCCTAGCGCCTGAATCTAGTTCCATGTGGCATTTTTGACACAAAGCGGCGGTAAATTCATCACTTGCTTTGATGCCCCTGCCCTTGCCGTGTTCAGCCCAATTACTGTGGGCGGCTTGTGTTTCGCCTTCTATGTGGCAATTCTGACAAGGCAAACTAGCCACGTTCTTTAAGTGCTTGGTGTTGCGGTAGTAATTAAACTTTGGAATCATCATTTAGCTCTATCCCGTTTTGGTCGCACCAACAGATTAAAAATGAAACAAACTCATTGGCCTGTTCTTTTGTGAATTTGCGAGTTTGTACGCCTAATTGAATTAACCCATCGTTATCCAGATTAGCCATTATTTTGCTTGTTAAGCCTATTTCGCGGACATATTTGTCCACCAATAGCCTTTTCCACGTTTCAGCATCCCATTTAGCACCCATGTGCTGGGCTTGTTTGGCAATTTCACCAATGATTGCGTGATACTTTTCCTCTTGGTCACGGCTCTTGCTGGCTGGTTTGATCTCTAGCGTCAGCTTCCTGCCTGCCGCCAATGCTTCTTTGACTTTAGGCCAAATATGTTTCATCAGGCTCGTGGCTTGAGCCTGGTCGTCTAAGTTGTATTTCATTTGATTGTGCGAATCATGTTTAAAGCCGCTTCAGGGCCGTCTACCCTGCAAAGTGTGCCACCGCCCCACTTCTCAAAGAAATCCTCTTGTAGCTTCGTTAAACGCTTCTTAGGGCCATTTTTAATTTCCATCAAGAAGCTATGCCCCTTGTAGCCAACTAAAAGATCAACTGGCAGGCCAATAATCCAGACATAAGCGCCAGCGGCTCGTAATGCACTTACGATTTGCTCTTGGTTGGCATCCACACGGGCGGCATATCTCATTCTTTGTAACTAATCATCACGCAGCACGTTATTACACCAATAGCTATAACAAAGCCAAGCCCAATTAAAAGCACGATGGTTGCTATGTTTTCAATCATGCTTAGCCTCCATCTGTGCCAGCTTGTCAGACAGCACACGGACCATCTCGGTTAGCACAGTTACCTCGGCCTCAAGACGGGCGTTTCTTGCCCTCATAAGCCTGCTTTCTTGTTCTAACTCAGCTAACATTGAATTGTCTATTTCAGCCATTTTGTTCACATATATGTTAATAAGGGGTTAGTGTGTTTGAATAACGTATTCGCACACACCGTCTTTTATCGGAGGCTCCATCCAAGGCGTTCTTGGGCCACTTGGCTCTTTCTCCAATACTCTGCGACAAGTTGCACAAGGTGTAACCAAACGATTACAGTCATCACGCAACCCGTTGCATCGGCAAATGTCAAATGCCAGCGTCATTCATCAACACCGTTCATTTCAAATTCAACCCGCTGGATGGCAATGCGTTCTTCTTGCCAAACCAGTTTGTCGTAGTCGGCTTGGGTCATGCTCATCCACGCTTTACGGGTTGCATCCAATACGTCAATGACGCGCTGGAGTTCCTCTGGCGAGTTTTCATATTCAAGATCGGCAAATGCTGCATTAAGTTTCGTGTTCATGGCTGCTCCTTTAGGCGCTTTCGCACTTCCTCGGTGATACCTTTAAACAAGTCTTCTTTTTCAAGTTCCTTTGACCTTGCCTTGGCATAAGCTCTCCAGCCAGGCTTGCGAGCCATATTTGTGAGATGCTGAATTTGCTTTTCCCTCACATTCTCCAATGTCCAAGTCACCTGTTAATTCCAAAGCCTTGTTAATCGTGTCTATATTATAAGACACATTATCACGCACTTGGTCAAGAATTTTGTGGGCTTGAAAGTAATTCATGTCAACCCCATTGGTTTGCCATAGCGTCTGCAATGCCTTGATAGGTAGTGCTTCTCAGCTTCCAACGGTCAGGGCTTGGCGGCATCTTGTGGATGCGGTCTGATCTACCTTCCACAATGTCTGTTGGCGTTAGCAATGGCAAACCTTTAAGCCATAAGCACGTTGATTTAGTCTCTCCATGCCCAAACTGCCAAGGCTGGATAATCTGGTCAGGCTTACGAATTCGACTAGAAATAATGCTTATTGGGTTTTCCAAAGCAATTTTAGGAATGTCAGCATTTAGCAACATACGCACAAAATCTAATGCTTCATCTTGTACGCCGCTGGCTTTTTTAGCAGCAAAGTGACGCGCACCAGACACGGCTAAGTGTGTGCATGGCGGGTGGCAAATCATTAAATCCCACCCATGATAAATAACATTAAACACATTTCCTTGGTAATGTGGCCCAGGCACATCAGTTGGCAGCAGATCGCAACTCATTGCATCATGCCCACGCGCAATAAAAGCGTCACGCACACGGCCTGAATATTCACAAGCAATTAAAACTTTCATTTAGTCTCCACAAAAACAAGAAATTGCTTCTTCATCAGGGTCAAACATATCGTGTTGCGCTTTAGCATATTCAGCCAAAGCAGCATAGTTTGGCCTGTCTTTTCTAAATCTACCACCCATGTTTTTAGCTTTATTAATTTGTGTTGCTTCCATTCTTGCCCACCAGACAGCACGTTCTGGCTTTTCTGCGATCAGCGCAAGCACTTGTGCAGTTGGCTTTAAAAAGCATAAATCACAATTCCCATGCATGGTTACGCCGTTGTTATTGGGTAGTCCTAAATCAAATGGCTGACTTTTCCAAAAAGCCGATATATCTTGTTTTGTAATGCCAGCTTTAACCAATGGCAAACGCCCTTTATCTGGTATTTTTGCAGCCCGTCTTTGTTCATCTGCACGAATTCCGACCATTGCAAAAGTTTCACCTTCTGATTTTGTTTTGGTAAATCCTATGCTGTGCAAATATTTAGCCATTGGCCTAATTTTTAGTTCCACCGTACAAAACCGCATGACAGGGGAAGGTAAGTATTGTTTTTTAACAAGCAATGATTCAAAGGCTTGGCCTTCTCTCCCTGCTGTTTCAAAGTTAACAATTTTGTAGCCTGGCTCATCCAATTGATACTCAATCCATGTGATCGGCACATTCCAATGCTCTGAACAATCCTGAACAAATCGTAATGTTGCCTCATCTTCTTTGCCTGTGTTGGCAAAACAAACAACAGCATCATCAGGCAGGCTCATCTGGTGAGCTTCTAACACCTTGTAAAGCATAAAAGCAGAAGTCCTGCCGCCAGAAAAACTAATGCAAGTTGGCTCTAAAATTTCAAAAGGATTACTCATACCACCTTCTTTCGTAATTCAGCCATTTTTGCCAGCACTTCCAACGATGGTTTGGCAGCACGTTTGCTGTCTTCCTCAATCTTCCGCAAGGCAGCGTCTTGGTTTGGCGGTGGTGGCGTGGTGATATGCGCTACATCGTATTTATTCACAAATGTCTTGGGCGCTGATTGACTGCGTATCCAGTTGCGCCAAGTTGCCTGCCAATCCAACTTAACGCCACCATTTCCAGGCTTGGCAATCCAAAAGTCTCTAAAACTGTCAGCCACCGATTTAATGTTTAGGTCTGGCCGTTCAACTTCTGCCCATGCTTTCCAATCTTCTGGCAAAGTCCAGTCGTCAGGCAGGCGGGAACCGCGCTGCGTCTTTACCTTTGGTTCTTGGTTAATGGTTATTGGTTTATGGTTATTGGTTGGTTGAACGTCTGTTGAACGTAACTTCAACGCCTGTTCAACGCCCGTTGGATTCTTGTTCAACGCCCGTTTAGCCGCCGATGCTTTGCCAGCCTTAGATGCCGTGTCAAGCTGTTGGTGATAATGCTTAATTTCTTTGTCGCAACGTGTGTGATGCCATTCGTTGTCTTTCAATGTAAAAAACATATCAAGAATTCCAAGCAATTTATCTTGTTCATCACGCGCATTTACCTTCATAGAAAGTTCAAACATTGAGTTTGGCAATGCTTGCTCTGTGTCGTAATAAAGCCACAAAAGTTTTAAATAAATGCCGACTTCTTCGTTAGTCAAAAACGAAGTGTCCTTGATGAAGTCACCAATATGATGCTGGTAATAGTGCATATAGCCCGCTTTTTCATAGCCCCTTAATTGAAGAAACATGGGCAGGAGAAGGGGTAACTCTTTTCGGTGCGCTCATGACTTCGCACCTAGCCTTGTTTCAAAACATTATAGCTTAAGAATCTTCATCCTCAAACACATCTTGATTGCCTTCGCCTTCCTCATAGGCAACCTCTAAGCAATCAGCAAAGTTAACATCCAAAGTCGCACAGATGCTGATCAGCGATAAACCAATCCAGCCAATCATCTTGGCCATCTTGTCTGGGCTTTCTTGTTCGTTAAACCAGCGCAGGGATTCCATGTAGTCATCAATGGCCTCCAGGTCTAATTCAATGTTTCCGTCAAAACCGCGAGTTGCCTCGACTTGACGGATAATTTTCATCTCTGTTTCAGCGTAACTCATGTTCAATCCCTTCAAACCATTCAGGTTTTAACAGTTTCAATTGCCAAATTCTAGCCTTTGGAACGTGCTTCCAAGCACCTACTGCTGGTTGTTTTATGCCCAACAAGTCTGCGAGCTTACGCTGTGAGCCTGCCAACTTTACAAAATATTGTTTATCCATAACTTTTATTATGCCATAAGCTAGATTGTTGCATTCAAGCAACAAAGCAAAATATTTTTATTGATTGTGGCAAATCTTGATAATTTGGCTTATGATTCATACATCCCGCAGCGCAAGGCATACGGTACTTTTAGGAAACAAAATGAAACGCACTTACATCTTCCCCGATCAGTTTGCACATCAAATCTTCACTAGCGTGAATTTCAGCGGCATGGAATGCGCTGTTATTGTGTCTTTTGACGACCCAAATGATGCTTTTGTTTTTATTGCCCATAGCTTGTACAACATTACGTACGATCTGAAACCTTCAGAATCTATGCGTATGACTAACTTGGCTAACGAAATGATGGAGCGAACATGAAACACACTTTTTACCCTGACCCACCAAAGAAACCACTATTTGAGCGCGTCTTGCGTGTTCTTTATGTTGTTGCCGTCTTCACCGTATTCATCTTAATCTGGACTGGACTATGAAAAACATTGCCACCGCACTTGTCAAAGCACAGAAGGCTTTTGGCCCTGCTTTAAAGACCGCTACAAACCCTCATTTCCGTAGCCGATATGCTGACCTTTCCGCTTGCGTTGAGGCCGTCATAGACGCTTTAAACGATAACGGCATTGCCATGATTCAGAAGTGCTACGACTGCGCTACTGGCATCATGGTTGAAACTGTGTTTATCCACGAATCAGGCGAAATGCTTGAGTGTGGCATCCTGCAAGTTCCTGCCAGCAAACAAGACCCACAGGGTTATGGCTCGGCGTTGACATACGCCAGGCGTTACAGCTTGATGGCCGCTTGCGGTATCGCTCCAGAAGATGATGACGGTAATGCAGCCACACGGCCAGCAAAGACTTCGGTTGATTCAAACCTGATGGCTGACCATTTACTTGCCATTCAAGACGCAACCGATCAGGACAGTTTAAAAGCAGCCTACCAAGCAGCTTACAAAGCCTGCGGTACAGATGCCAACTGGCAAAAGAAAGTCATTGCAGCTAAAGACGCAAAGAAAGCGAGTTTTATATGACACAAGATGAAATCATTGATATGGCTAAACAGGTGGGTATTCGCGGGCCTGTTATTGACTTTCATAAAAAAGAACTTGAAGCCTTTGCCAAACTGGTAACAGCTAAAGAGCGTGAGGCGTGTGCTGATATGGCTGAAAAGCAATGCTATGCCATGTGCATTAGCTTAACTTCGCATCCTGCACAAAACGGCACAGCAGTTGGAATTGCAAATCAAATCCGAACAAGAGGTGAATCATGATTGAACAAGGCTCGCCAGAATGGTTTGCACAGCGCCTTGGTAAGGTTACGGCCAGCCGTGTTGCTGACGTAATCGCCAAGACTAAGACGGGTTACAGCACCAGCCGCGACAATTACATGGCGCAATTGGTCTGTGAGCGCATGACCAACATAGTTGCTGAGTCGTTTACCAACTCTGCTATGCAATGGGGTACTGAAACTGAACCACTTGCTAGGGCAGCGTATGAAGCCCATGCAGACGTTTTAGTGGATGAGGTTGCCATGATTACCCATCCAACGATTGAAGCCGCTGGCGCTTCTCCTGACGGGCTTGTAGGGGATGAGGGTCTCTTGGAAATAAAATGCCCAAATAGCAGTACACATATTGACACCTTGCTGACGCAGACTGTGCTAGGCAAATATTACGCACAGATGCAATGGCAAATGGCTTGCACAGGTAGAAAATGGTGCGACTTTGTGAGTTTTGACCCACGAATGTCTGATGGACTTCAATTGTTTGTAAAGCGCGTACCCCGTGACGATGCCTACATTCAAATGTTGGAGAAAGAAGTTGTCCAATTCCTGACCGAACTGGATGGCAAAATTAAGAAACTAAACGAACTGAAAGAAAAAAATGGCAATCATTTATGAAGTAACCGTAAAAGCTGGCGTGTACCAGAAAGACGGGCAAGAGAAAATTCGCTACCAACGCATCGGAAGCGTGATTGAAACCAAAAAAGGCCCAATGCTTAAACTTGACCAGATGCCTTTGGTCGAAGGAGGCTGGGAAGGTTGGGCATACTTGTTTGAACCGCAAACAGATAGCTATAAAGCGCCAGCAAAAGGCAAAGCGCCAGTTAGTGATTTCCCTGATGGAGACATTCCCTTTTAATTTTCGGGGGTGAAAGTCAGCAATTTGCAGTTGCCAATGATTAGTAGCCCCCACCTTTTCTCATAGGAACCAATATGTTTGAATTTTTCAGAGCGAGAACCAAAGACGCAATCACCAGCTTTAAGGCGGCTGATTCAATCAAAGACATAGCCAAGATGCACCACGATGTTATTGTGGCGTGTTTACAACGATTTGGGCCATTAGGCAAAGATGGTATTTCCAACTACACGGGACTGCAAAGCAATCAGGTCGCCAGGCGCATGAATGAGTTGGAAAAGATGGATTTAATCGAGTTAACTGGAAAACAGGTAACGTCTAACAGCGGCAGGGCAGAGCGTGAATGGCGCTTTAAGCCTAAACAGCAAGATTTATTAACCAAAGTTTATTTTTCTGACCCATGAAAACAGTATTAGCCCCAAACGCACCCTGGCCTAAGCCTTCAGACTTTAAGTATCGAAGGACTGGCTGGCGCAAGGCTCAGATTGCGAATCTGGATTACTTTGCTGAAACCCACAATGAGTTGCTTCAGCCACCTAAACGTGGCCAAGGCAACCCAAATGCGGCAAAAAACTTCCAGAAGTTTAATCTTCGATTTTTGTAATAACGTAGGTGGAGACGGTCACAGCTTCGTCTTCATCTTCTTCGTCTTCTTCTTCTATTTCTTCTTCGTCATCAAATTCAGCAACTTGCTCATAGTCAGCA
>Ga0209088_10000375_pt1 | contig 32804 bp, 29 predicted proteins | sample S_140625_EF_Meta_FD_187324 | JGI IMG/M metagenome (GOLD analysis project Ga0209088, IMG submission 187324) | Freshwater microbial communities from Lake Simoncouche, Canada to study carbon cycling - S_140625_EF_MetaG (SPAdes) (version 2) | ecosystem: Environmental > Aquatic > Freshwater > Lake ... | reverse complement strand
CTGTTCCAAGCGTCGGCGCAGTCTGTGTCTATAACGATATGGTCGAAATTGCTCGCACACATCTTGATGCAATCGGTGGAAAACATGTCCCTGTAGCTGCGGTCTCTACTGCATTTCCATCAGGGCGCGCATCGATGGAAGTGAAGATTCAAGATACGAAGGATGCAATCAATGCAGGTGCTGGCGAAATCGATATGGTGATCGATCGCGGAGCTTTTCTTGCTGGAAAATATGGTTTAGTTTTTGATGAAATTGTGAAAATCAGAGAAGTTTGTGGAGAAAAAGCACATCTCAAAGTTATCTTTGAGACGGGTGAGCTTGTCACCTATGACAATGTTCGCAAGGCATCCTATCTAGCAATGCTCGCTGGTGCTGATTTCATCAAGACTTCCACAGGAAAGGTTGCTCCCGCGGCAACTCCTCCCGTAGTCCTTGTGATGTTGGAAGCAGTCCGTGATTTCTACACAATCACTCAACGCAGAATTGGTGTGAAGCCTGCAGGTGGCATCAGGACTACAAAGGATGCAATCAAGCAACTCGTACTAGTCAATGAAACAGCTGGGCCAGAATGGTTGACTCCCCACCTATTTCGCATCGGTGCCAGCGCTCTTCTCAATGACTTACTGATGCAGCGCATGAAAATGTCAGATGGCTACTACGCTAGCCCTAACTACGTCACGATTGATTAGAAGAGGCCAGAATGACTTTCGAATACGCACCAGCGCCTGAATCTCGATCAATCGTCTCGATTAAACCTAAGTACGGCCACTTCATCAACGGCTCCTTTGTCGCTGGAAAGAAGCACTTTCCCACCATTAATCCTGCAACTGAAGAGATTCTCAGCCATATCGCATTAGGTGGCGTATCTGATGTTGATAAGGCTGTGATGGCTGCGCAGAAGGCATATACAAAGACGTGGTCGAAGTTATCTGGCAAAGAGCGAGGAAAGTATCTCTACCGCATTGCACGCATTCTTCAAGAGCGAGCACGCGAGTTTGCAGTTCTTGAGACTCTCGATAATGGAAAGCCGATCCGTGAAACTCGCGATATCGATATTCCACTCGTCGCAGCACACTTTTTCTATCACGCAGGATGGGCAGATAAATTAGATTATGCAGGTCTTGGCCATAACCCTAAAGCCTATGGTGTTGCAGGACAGATTATCCCGTGGAATTTCCCACTACTCATGCTCGCATGGAAAGTTGCACCTGCACTCGCAACTGGAAATACCGTAGTTCTCAAGCCAGCTGAGACAACTTCACTTACTGCACTTCTCTTCGCTGAAGTCTGCCAACAGGCCGAACTTCCTGATGGTGTTGTCAACATTGTCACCGGTGATGGTTCCACAGGTAGTGCAATTGTCAACCACTCAGGAATACATAAGATTGCATTCACAGGCTCTACTGAAGTGGGCAAGAAGATTGCTCGCGCTATCGCTTCAACTGATAAGAAGGCAACTCTGGAACTTGGTGGCAAAGGTGCAAATGTGGTCTTTGATGATGCACCCGTTGATGAAACTGTTGAAGGAATTGTCAACGGAATCTTCTTCAATCAAGGCCATGTCTGCTGTGCGGGCTCACGTCTGATTGTGCAAGAAAGCATTGCTGAAGAGATTATTGAAAAGCTTAAGGTGCGAATGGCAAAGATTCGAGTGGGAGATCCCCTGGATAAGAACACAGATCTTGGTGCAATCAATTCTAAAGAGCAGCTCGTTAAAATCAAAGAGCTCTCGGCTATTGGTGATGCTGAAGGTGCCGAAAGATGGAGCCCACAGTGCAATCTCTCCAATAAGGGTTTCTGGTTTGCTCCCACAATCTTTACCGGGGTCACACAAGCCCATCGCATTGCGCAAGAAGAGATATTCGGCCCAGTCCTTTCAGTCTTAACCTTTAGAACCCCACAAGAGGCGATGGATAAGGCAAATAACACTCCCTTTGGATTATCTGCAGGAATCTGGAGCGAGAAAGGCTCCCGTATTTTCTGGGCAAGCCAACACCTCAAAGCCGGTGTGATTTGGGCTAATACTTTTAATAAATTTGATCCAGCATCGCCTTTTGGTGGTTATAAAGAATCTGGCTGGGGCCGCGAAGGCGGCAAGCATGGATTAGCTGCATATTTAAAAAATGGTAAAGAAACGGGGGCGAAATAAATGGCAACTAAGAAAGAGTCTCGCGTTGAAGTGAAGAAGACATACAAGCTCTTTATCAATGGCGCTTTCCCACGCAGTGAATCAGGACGCGTCTTTGAAGTGACTGCAAAAAATGGTGAATTCATTGCAAACCCAGCACTTGCATCCCGTAAAGATTTACGTGATGCAGTGACTGCTGCTCGCGCAGCGCAATCTGGATGGTCAAAGGCAACGGCCTTTAACCGTGGACAGATTCTCTATCGCATCGCTGAGATGCTTGAAGGGCGAGCAGATCAATTCGAATCTGAAATCGCTCTCACCTCTCAGGTAACTCCTGCAAAGGCCAAGGTTTTGGTTTCTGAAGCTATCGACCGATGGGTTTGGTATGCGGGCTGGAGCGACAAGCTGCAAGCTGTCAGCGGTGCAACGAACCCGGTCTCTGGACCATTCTTTAACTTTTCTATCTCTGAACCTCAGGGAGTGGTTGCAATTGCATCCTCAGATAGCTTCCTTGAATTTATCGATGCGATTGCTGCAGCAATAGTTTCAGGCAACACCTCTGTTGTGCTCGTCCCAGGTGGCTTGGCAGTTCCTGCAATGTCATTTGCGGAAGTTCTTGCCACAAGTGATCTTCCTGCTGGTGTGATCAATATTCTCACCGGCTCACTCGATGAACTCGCTCCATGGGCAGCATCTCATATGGATATAGATGGCTTTGATATCTCTGGAGTACAGAAGAAGAAGCATGGAGCACTCAAGGAAGCAGGAGCTGAGAACCTCAAGCGGATTCATTCCTTTGGCTCAGGAAAAACTCCTGCACGCATTCTTGCCTTTATGGAATCTAAAACTGTCTGGCATTCGGTCGGAGTTTAAGCTCTTACTCGCCAGCAATCTTTAGGTAGGCCGGCTTCACAACGCTTTCAATAATGGCAAGCCGCTCTTCAAATGGAATAAATGAGCTTTTAAGCGCATTAATAGTCACGCGCTGTAAGTCCTGGAAGGTCCAATCGCATTGATTGACCATCTCCGTCATTTCACGAGTCATAGATGTAGCTGACATCAGACGGTTATCAGTATTGATGGTGACTCGAAAGCGAAGCTTTGAAAGTCTGGCCAGTGGGTGATGAGCAAATGAATCAGCAACACCTGTCTGAATATTTGATGATGGACACATCTCAAGAGGAACGCGACGATCGCGCACATATGCAGCAAGTCGCCCAAGGCGCGGTGGTGTGTGATTGAAATCGATATCGTCAGTGATGCGAACCCCGTGGCCTAGGCGCTCAGCACCACAAAGTTGTATTGCTTCCCAGATAGAAGGAAGTCCGTAGGCCTCACCAGCATGGATGGTGAAGTGTGCATTTTCACGCCGTAGAAATTCAAAGGTATCGAGCTGATCACTCGGCGGGAAACCATCTTCTGGCCCTGCGATATCAAATCCCACAACACCTTGATCGCGATACTTCACAGCAAGCTCTGCGACCTCTTGTGATAATTCATTCTGTCGCATTCCACACAGCAGTGCCATGACTCGAATAACATTTCCTTCAGCCTTTGCTTCAGCTTCTCCTTCACGGAATCCCTCAAGAATCGCCTCAATTGCCTGTGAGAGCGTTAAACCCTTCTCGGTGATGAGTTCAGGTGCCATACGAACTTCGGCATAGACAACGCCATCACGAGCCAGATCAACAGCGCATTCTCGTGCAACGCGCACTATGTCCTGCTTACGTTGCATCACAGCAACAGTGTGGGCAAAGGTTTCAAGATAGAGAACGAGTGAGCCTGAATCACATGAACTACGGAACCATTCAGCAAGCTCTGCTGGGTCATAGGTGGGAAGTTCATGGCCAATTTCTTTAGCAATATCAATAATTGTTTGAGGACGCAGCCCACCATCAAGGTGATCATGCAGAAGTGCCTTAGGTAAACGCTTTACCTGATCTGCGGTCGGCTTCTTTGTTAAGTCACTCATTACTTAAATTCTCTCTAACACTAGAGGCAGACGATTGACCGTTCCACCTACAACTATTGTGACAGCACCTTCAAGAATTTCCAGAGCGCGAGGAAAGCGCGCAGCTTCATCAGTGTGCAAAGTCATGAGTGGAGCGCCAGCTGCGATGTAATCACCAGGCTTTGCGTGGAGTTCAATACCGGCACCAGCTTGGACCTTTTCGCCCTGCTTAGAGCGTCCTGCCCCCAATCGCCAGGCGCTCACGCCAACCTTCATCGCGTCCATCGTTGTAATCGTTCCGCTATTGGCTGCCTTCACAACGTGGGTCTCACGGGCAACAGGAAGTGCTGCATCAGGATCTCCACCTTGCGCGCTAATCATGCGGCGCCAATGATCCATCGCACTTCCATCTTTGAGCGCTGTCTCTGGATCCTTACCGACAATTCCTGCTGCATCAATCATTTCTCTTGCAAGGATTATTGTCAGTTCAACAACATCTGATGGTCCTCCACCTGCAAGTACTTCAACAGATTCACGAACTTCTAAGGCATTACCTGCGGTGAGCCCCAGTGGAACATCCATAGCCGTCACTAGCGCACGAGTCTTGACTCCAGCATCTTTACCCAGCTGAACCATGGTGCGAGCAAGTTCAGATGCTTTCGAAGGATCTGACATAAAAGCACCGCTTCCAGTCTTCACATCTAGAACGAGTGCTGAGGTTCCTTCGGCAATCTTCTTGCTCATAATCGATGATGCAATCAGCGGTATCGCTTCAACAGTTGCTGTGACATCACGCAGTGCATAGAGCTTCTTATCTGCAGGAGCTAAACCAGCACCTGCAGCACAAATAACAGCGCCGGTATCTTGTAAAACTTTGAGCATTTCATCATTTGTTAAAGATGCGCGCCAGCCAGGAATAGATTCAAGTTTGTCGAGAGTTCCACCTGTGTGCCCAAGACCGCGTCCAGAGAGTTGAGGTACTGCTCCCCCACATGCTGCAACGAGGGGGGCAAGAGGAAGAGTGATCTTGTCGCCAACTCCACCTGTTGAGTGCTTATCTGCAGTTTTGCGATCCAGCTTCGACCAATCCATGCGTTCACCGCTATTGATCATCGCATTTGTCCAACGAGAAATTTCACGAGAGTTCATACCGTTAAGAAGAATTGCCATAAGAAGGGCTGACATTTGTTCATCTGCGACAACGCCACGTGTGTAGGCGTCGATAATCCAATCGATTTGTGGATCAGTTAATTCGTTGTGATCACGCTTAGCTGCAATAATTTCAACGGCTGCGAAAGGTTCAATCATGACAAACGTTCGTTCATCTCTTCAGGGCCAAATGCCCATGGGAGTAGATCACCGAGTGTCTTAATGCCTTCATTGGTCGCCATCTGCAACTTAGAGCCACCATGTTCTTGCAAGAGTTGGCGGCATCGGCCACATGGCATCAAAGGATTGCCTGCAATATCAACGCAGACAAATGCCACAAGACGTCCGCCACCTGATGCAATCAGCGTAGAGACCAATCCACACTCTGCGCAGAGAGTGAGGCCATAACTGGCATTTTCAACGTTGCATCCAGTGATGATGCGACCATCATCGACAAGGGCAGCAACACCGACGGGAAACTTTGAGTATGGCGCATATGCCTTCTTCATTGCACCGAGTGCCTCAGTGCGCAATACATCCCAATTAATATCCATGAGCTCTAACCGCCTCCACGTTTATAGGCAACTCCATCAGCTGCTGGTGCTCGAACTTTGCCGACAAAGCCAGAGACGGCAATGATTGTTGCAATATAAGGAGCCATCAACATAAATTCTGATGGGATAGGTGTTCCAGTGATAGTGAGCAAACCTTGTAAGTTATCGGCAAAACCGAAGATGAGCGCTGCCGCTACTGCCCCCAGCGGGCTCCAACGTCCAAAGATGAGTGCAGCAAGTGCGATAAATCCTTTTCCTGCAGTCATCTCCTTGCTAAAGGAGCCAACAGCTCCCAATGTGAAGAATGCGCCACCAAGACCAGCAACTGCGCCAGCGATCAGCACGTTGCGGAATCGAATCTTATTAACATCGATACCAACTGATTCAGCAGCGGTTGGGTGTTCTCCCACAGAACGCGTGCGAAGTCCCCACTTAGATTTAAAGAGCGCAATATGAATAATTATCACAGCTGCATACATCAAATAGACGATGATGCTCTGAGCGAAGAAAGTCGGCCCAATGACTGGAATTTTAGACAGGATTGGAATTTCAATCGGTGCAAAAGTTCCACCTGAGTTCCATGTGGCTTGATAAGGAATGAGCAACTTCTTATAGAGGAAGTTGGTAAGCCCGATCACTAGAACATTGAGCACAAATCCAAGAACAACTTGATCGATTCCATACTTAATAGCAAATACTGCAAGGAGCCAAGCAATTGCCATGCCTGCAAATGGTGCGATGAGAAGGCCGGCGATCTTATTCTGTGTAAGGGAGGCAATGACTCCTGACATAAATGCACCAGCAAGTAATTGGCCTTCAATTGCAATATTGATAACACCGGAGCGCTCTGAGAGCACGCCTGCCATCGCTCCAAAAATCAGCGGCACAGAGAGAAATAGTGCACCTTGCAGAAGCCCTGTAAAGGGGATGAATTTTCCTGCCGCTGCCCAGCAGAGGAAGGACATAAGAAATGATGCACCAAAGATTGCACTTGCAGCACGAATAGTTTTACGTGCACGAAATTGCATCGCAGCAATGCCCACTGCAAGCAGCGCAATCACCGCAAATATAAGAGCACCTGTCTTTGAATTAACGATGATCTCTTTTGCAAGTACCCATTCGTTACCAAGCACAAAGCTATAGGTGACAGGTTGTCCTGTCTTTGGAAGTATTCCAAAGATCGCAAGGGCAAACGCTCCAAGGCTTGCCATCGTGATAACTCCGCGCTTGCGGCGACGCTCTGGCGCAGAGAGTGCGCGCACTTCAACGTTACTCATCAGCCATTCCATCCCTTCGATGCAACAGTCTCGCCAGCATCAACGCTCTTGAGGCGGAAGAGAGATTTAATCAGTGCTGGAGCTGCAATGAAGAGAACGACCAGAGCTTGAATAACAAGGACAAGATCCAGTGGAGTTTCAGTGCTTGCTTGCATTGTTAATCCACCCGCACGGAGGGCTCCAAAGAGAAGAGCTGCAAAGACTGTTCCGATAGGTGTTGCGCGACCAAGGAGAGCAACAGTGATTGCGTCAAAGCCGAAACTTCCACCCACACCTGCGGTCATAGCTGGTTCTGATCCAAGAATTTGCACAGCTCCTCCAAGACCCGCAAGAGCACCCGCAATAAACATTACTGAAGTTGTCACACGAGCAACTGAAATACCTGCCGTGCGAGAAGCGGCCGCATTTGCTCCCACTGCGCGGAATCTAAATCCCCATGTGCTACGACTTAGGAGCCACCAGATAGCACCTGCAGCAAGGAGAGCAATAATAAATCCAACATTGGCACGTAGGTTGGGGCCAAAGAGATGCGGCAATCGTGCATTCTCATGAACTTCAGGTGCCAGTGGATCTTGTCTACCTGGACGTAAGAAGGCTGTAGTACTGAGCAACCACAGTAAGAAATATCCTGCAACGTAGTTGAGCATGATTGTCACAATAACTTCATGAGCACCTGTACGAGCTTTGAGGAAACCAACAAACCCCCCGTAGAGGCCTGCAAAGAGCATCGCTGCTGCAATTGCCGCAATAGCGTGAAGAACTATAGGAAGCTCGAATGTAAAACCAATCCAACTTGCCCCAATTGCACCTGCAATAAATTGTCCTTGCGCACCGATATTAAAGAGTCCTGCGCGAAATGCGAGTGCCACAGATAATCCTGTGAGGATTAAAGGAGAAGCTGCAACAAGAGTCTCTGACAGTGGATAGAAACCTTGGAAGAAGTGTCCTTCTGCCAGTTGTGGATCAAAGATTGATCCACGGAAGAGCGCCCAGTAGGCACCTGCTGCCGTTGAAAAACCTTTACCAATCATCGACAAAGGTTGACCCTTGAGAGCCAACACTTTGGAGTCAGAGAATGCGACAAGTAGCCCACTCACAAAGAGGGCCATGGCGAATGAAAGCGCAGGAAGGATGAGTTTCTTTAACTTCATGGCTTCACTCCTGCCATCAAGAGTCCTAAATCTTCACGTGAAGTAGTTGCAGGAACAATAGCAATAAATTCACCGCGATACATCACAGCAATTCGATCTGCGAGAGCTGAAACTTCATCAAGTTCAGTACTAAAGAGAAGTACTGCCCTGCCAGCATCACGCTCAGCAATGATGCGCTCATGCACAAATTCGATAGATCCAACATCAAGACCACGGGTTGGTTGAGAAGCAACAACTAATTTCACTGGGCGTGAAAGCTCTCGTGCAAGAACAACTTTCTGCTTATTTCCTCCAGAAAGTGAAGATGCGCTGTCTTTTGCTGACTGAGTACGAATATCAAACTCAGCCACTCGCTTAACAGCCTCTTGTGAAACAACGCTCTGAGAAATGACAGGGCCTTTTGCATATGGAGGTAGATCGTGCAGATCAAGGATGAGATTTTCTTCAATACTAAAGGAGGCGATAAGTCCATCTTCTTCGCGTGATTCCGGCACAAAGGCAATTCCTGAATGCAGAGCTTCGCGCACTGATGCCTTAGTGATATCAACGCCATCGAGTGAGATAGAACCGTGCACATGTTCTTGTAGGCCCACGATGGCCTCAGCTAACTCTGATTGCCCATTGCCTTGGACTCCTGCAACAGCAAGTATCTCTCCCGTGCGTAGTTCAAAGGAGACATCCTTAACCAGGGAACGTCCTGTGTGATCTGAAATATTGAGATTCTTCACATCGAGCATGACATTACCTAATTGTGGAGCCTTCTTATCAACATCGAGTGAGACAGGGCGGCCCACCATAAGAGAGGCAAGCTCTTCTTGGGAAGCTGAAGGAGATGCTGTGCCGACAACTTTGCCTCGGCGAATAATGGTGATCTTATCCGCTGCCTCTTTCACTTCACGGAGTTTGTGAGTAATAAAGACTATCGAGGTTCCTGTTGCTTTGAGCTTTTTCATATTACGTAGCAGCTCATCGGTCTCTTGCGGGGTGAGTACAGCTGTTGGTTCATCAAGAATCAATACCTTGGCATCATAAATAAGTGCGCGGATAATTTCTACTCGTTGTTGAAGGCCAACTGGAAGATTTTCGACAAGTGCATCAGGGTCAATATCAAAATTGAATTCAGCCGAGACACGCAGTATCTCTTTACGCGCTGCCTCTAGATCCAGCAGTCCAGGACCTTTAGTTTTCTCGTGACCTAGAACAATATTTTCTGCAACGGTAAAGACAGGAATAAGCATGAAGTGTTGGTGCACCATGCCGATACCAGCAGCAAGGGCATCCAAAGGCGAATCGATAGTCACAACCTTGCCATCAACGCTAATCGTTCCTTCATCAGGTGCGAGTAAGCCATAGACAATATTCATCAGCGTTGACTTGCCTGCGCCATTTTCACCAAGGATTGCGTGAATCTCTCCATTACCTACCGAGAGGTCAATTGAATCATTAGCGGTGAGGGACCCAAAGCGCTTAGTGATACCGCGCAACTCGAGGGACATGTATGAAATCTACTAGTTTTAATGGACTTTAGAAAGTTTATAGAAAAGAAAACTGGGCTAGCACCGAAGTGCTAGCCCAGTTTTACAACTGATCGGTCAGTTAATTACTTAACTGAGACCTTGCCGTTGCGAATAGAAGTACCAAGTTTTGAAACTTCGGTACGAAGTGCAGAAGGAACCATCTTGATCAAGTCATGGTATGGAGCTAGGAATGTTCCAGCATTCTTGAGGTTACCGTTGTAACCTGTTGAAGAGAACTTTCCAGCGTTTTCGTCAGCGATAACAGCCTGAACAGATGTTCCGACACCCTTAACTACAGATGTAAGAAGTACTGACTTGTACTGTGGAGCTGCAACGAATCCATCTGAGTCAACCCAGATAACAACTGACTTCTTTGAAGTCATTGAGTTACCTGCTGTTGCTCCACCAAGTCCACCAGCAACTGGGAAGATTACATCTGCACCCTGCTGCTCGAAGTTCTTAGAGATCTGAAGTGCCTTAGCTGAATCTGAGAAGCCACCGACGAATGTTCCGTCCTTCTTAACTGTATCCCAACCAAGAATTGTGACTGTCTTGCCCTTTGCCTTGTTGTAGTGAGCTACACCCTTAGCAAAGCCATCCATGAAGATTGTGACTGGTGGAATGTTAAGTCCGCCGTATGTTGCAACCTTGCCGGTCTTTGAAACACCAGCTGCTAGGTAACCAGCTTGGAAAGCTGATTCATTTGTTGAGAACTGAATTGGCTTCAAGTTAGCAAACTTTGTTCCTGGGTAGACAGATCCGTCTGCACCATGGTCTTCGCCATCCTGATCAACAATTGCGAAGTGAACTGTTGGGTTTGCCTTAGCAGCAGCAACGATTGCGCCGTTGATAAGGAAGCCAACGCCAACGATGATGTTGCACTTCTCGTCTACAAGCTTCTTAATGTTTGGTGCGTAATCTGCATCAGATGTTGCAGCAAGGTACTTAACAGTTACGTTCTTGTTTGCCTTTGCTGCAGCCTGTGCGCCTGACCATGCTGATGCGTTAAATGACTTGTCGTCAACGCCGCCTGTATCAAGTGCAAGACATGCCTTAGTTGCTGTTGCAGCTGTTGCAGCTGGAGCTGCGCCGAATGCAAGTGCTGCAGCAGCGAAAACTGCTACAAACTTAATTGTCTTCTTCAAGGTTTTCCTCCAAGGAATAATTGAGTAGTTCTGTATCGGTGAGCCTAGTAGTTGGGGGTGAGAATGGTAAAAAAATGGCTGCTTTTTCGAGGGTGTGGCAGGTAACAATTGTGAAAACTCTCAAGTTGAACTTTAAAGCTATGCGAGGATTTTCTCCGCTGTAGCCGCTGCCACATTGATGGAATCACTCAGCGCGGCAAGATCCTTTGAGCGGATAGTGAATTCAATTCCCCCACCGGTAATTCCATAACGGCGGCCATAAATACCTGCTTCTTCATCGAGAATATCGAGATATTGCTTCTTCGCTGCAGAGAGCGTGATGACATCATAAATTGCCTTATCAACGCGCTTGACCACAGATGCAAAGAGGAACTTCTTCGTTGCACTAGTCACCGTAATGTATTGATCGGGTTCGATATTGATCAGTCCAATATTGGAACCCTTCTTCTTTGCATTGCGAGCGACGATTGCTTTGAAAACTTCTGAATCTGAGCCTTGTGTCGCAACGAAGACCACATCGGCTCCAGCATCGAGGACTTGATTAGTTGCAACTGAATAAGAGCCAGAGACATATTTAACTATTGGAATTACCTTCTTCTTGCTGGCGAACACTCCAGCGGAGAAGCCATCTTTATAAAGATCAGCTTGATTGGGATTAGCAATCATTGCAACTTTGCCAGTTTTGCTCACTTGCGCTGCACTAAAACCTGCAAGGTAGGCGCCTTGAGTGTCAGCAAAAACAACAGAGGTCACATTCAGTGCGGCAACGCTTTCATCATTGATGATTGCAAATTGGGTGTTGGGAAATTCAACAGCAAGTGCTTGCAAGGTTGGAGCATATCCAGCACCGATTGCAATGATGGGATTACACTTTTTTGTAATGAGCGAGCGAATTCGCTTTTCACGGTCCGAACTCGTTCCATCTGTCACAACAGCTTCAAGGTTGAAATCAAATTGTTTCTGAGCTTTCTCAAGCCCTGCAGCGGATGCATCATTAAATGACTTATCTCCACGGCCGCCGATATCGAAGGCAACTCCCACGTTGAGTTGAGTGGCAGCCTGTGCTGGCGCTGAGACAAGAGTTGCTCCCAACACAACTGCAAGAAGAAGTGAGCGCATCTTCATTAGAGAACAACGCCTAAATTCTTATAGGTGGTGTTGATGGTCTGTTGAGCAACAGTCCGCGCCTTCTCAGATCCTTGGTGCAAAATATCGAGAAGATGTTTTTCATCTTCAAGTAACTCCATCGCCTTTGCGCGGATGGGGCGCAGGTACTCAACGACAACATCTGCAACCGCTGCCTTAAAGTCGCCATAACCCTTGCCATCAAACTCATTTTCGAGCTCTGCAATCGTGCGCCCTGAGAGAGCTGAATGGATCGTAAGAAGGTTGCTGATGCCAGGCTTTTCGGCAAGGTCATACTTCACTTCGCGCCCTGCATCAGTCATCGCACTCTTAATCTTCTTCAGGTTCGCCTCAGGTGTATCCATAATTTCAATAACGCCTGCGGCCGACCCTGCAGATTTACTCATCTTTGCAGTCGGCTCTTGAATATCGTTGATCTTTGCTGCAGTCTTTAAAATATATGCCTCAGGCAATTGGAAGGTCTGTCCATATCGAGAATTGAATCGTCCTGCTAAATCACGAGTGAGTTCGATGTGTTGTCTTTGATCTTCACCCACAGGAACGAAATGTGCTTGATAGAGAAGAATATCTGCAGCTTGCAACATGGGATAGGTAAAGAGACCTACTCGTGCAGAATCAGCCCCTGCCTTAGATGACTTATCTTTAAATTGCGTCATGCGACTTGCTTCACCAAAACCAGTCATGCACTCCATGATCCATCCCAATTGATTGTGCTGGTGAACCTGTGACTGCACAAAGAGTGTGGACTTCTCTGGCGAAATGCCAAGTGCTAGAAGCTGAGCCGCAGATACCAATGTGCGCTTTCGAAGGAGAGCGGGATCGGTTTCAATAGTGAGCGCGTGGAGATCAACGATGCAGTAGAAGGCATCGTGCCCATCTTGGAGTTCAACCCACTGCTTGACAGCACCAAGATAATTTCCCAGGTGGAAAGAATCACTGGTTGGCTGAATGCCAGAGAGAACGCGCTTCATAGTTGTAATTCTCGCATGACTTAGTAGTTACGCGAGATCAATAAACGGCCAGCGCGCTTTCCTTCCATAGAAAGCACTGTGATTCGGACTCCATTAACGCCAACAATGTCGCTAATAACGGGAATTCGCCCCAGGAAATGCATGACAAAACCGCTTGCAGTTTCATATGGCCCTTCAGGGAGTTCAATTCCAGTCTGCTCCAAAAGGTCTTCAAGGGAGATGAGGCCATCAATTTCGAAGTCACCTGTGCGGGATTCGAGAGAAACTTCTTTCTCATCCCCGTCATATTCATCGCGAATATCACCGATAAGGGTTTCGACAAGATCTTCAAGAGTGACGATGCCATCTGTCCCACCATATTCATCAAGAACGATTGCTAAATGCTGGCGCTGATTACGCATCTCAGTGAGCGCAGGCAGGATTCCCTTGGTTCCAGGTAAATACATAATATTGCGGGCAAGTTCTTGAATCTTTGCATTGGAATTTGCAAGTGAAGTATCAAGCAAATCGCGCACGTGAATAAATCCAATGACTTCATCAGAAGATCCGCGCACAACCGGGTAACGTGAATGTGCCTTTTCGATTGCGAGCGCAATTGCCTTACCAACCGTCAGCGATGCATCCATGAAATCAACTTCAGTACGTGGAACCATTACTTCGTGAACTTGGCGCTCTGATGCGTTAAATACTTCTTCAACGATGTCACGCTCTTCATCAGTAAGGGCGGCATGTCCTGCCACGAGATCTAGAAGCTCTTCTTCAGAGATCTGTGCGCGTTGTTCCTTAGGATCTAGCCCAAAGAGACGAACGACAAGATTTGTTGAATGGGATAACACCCAGACGATAGGACGGAATAGATTTGTGAGCACTTTGACGATATCTGCAGATGCGAGAGCAATGGCTTCTGTTCGATAGAGAGCAAGCCGTTTAGGAACGAGTTCTCCAAATACTAAAGAGAAATAGGCGATGATCAGTGTGACGCCAATAAGTGATGTTGTATTTGCTGCCTTTGAAGCAAATCCTAAATCTTCAAGCCATGGAATCACATAGACGCCAAGTTTTTCTGCACCGAGGGCAGCTGAGAGAAAGCCAGTGACGGTAACGCCCACTTGAAGGGCTGCGAGTAAGCGGTTGGGATTAGCTGCCACCTCGGCAACTTTCGCCCCACGACGACCGCGACCAGCCAGCTGCTTAATCTGAGATTCGCGAAGAGAGATGAGTGCTATCTCGGCTGCGACGAAGAGTCCGCCCACAAGAATCAGGGCAAGGACGGTGAGAATTGCAGAGAGAAGAGAGCCGCTCGGGTGACTTTCCATGATGTGAGAAGTCTAGCGAAGGCACTTCCTAAACGCTCCCCCGTGACATAGCCTTGGCCACGCTGGTCAACCGACCAGCACCTTCATCCTCGGACCGTCGGGCACGTACCTGCCCGGATAAGGAAATGTAAAAAATGGCATCAGTTGTATTCGAAAATGCATCACGTATCTACCCAGGCACAACAGCTCCTGCAGTAGACAAGCTCAACCTCACCGTCGCAGATGGAGAGTTCCTCGTTCTCGTTGGACCATCAGGTTGCGGTAAGTCAACATCACTTCGTATGTTGGCTGGCCTTGAAGAGATCGACGGTGGACGAGTTCTCATCGGAGACCGTGACGTCACAAACGTGGCACCAAAAGATCGCGATATCGCGATGGTCTTCCAGTCATATGCGCTTTACCCACACATGACTGTTGCAGAGAACATGGGCTTCGCACTGAAGATCGCAGGCGTTGATAAAGCAGAACGCGATAAGCGAGTCCGTGAAGCAGCAAAGTTGCTCGACCTTGAGCCATACCTAGAGCGCAAGCCAAAAGCTCTTTCAGGTGGACAGCGTCAGCGCGTTGCAATGGGTCGTGCGATTGTTCGTGAACCACAAGTGTTCCTCATGGATGAACCACTTTCAAACCTTGATGCGAAGTTGCGCGTTGCAACTCGTACACAGATTGCCGCTTTGCAGCGTCGCCTCGGAATTACAACTGTCTATGTGACACACGACCAGGTCGAAGCTATGACCATGGGTGATCGCGTTGCAGTACTTAAGGATGGCTTGCTCCAGCAAGTTGATACTCCTCGTAATCTTTACGATAAGCCAGCTAATGCATTCGTTGCAGGCTTTATCGGCTCTCCAGCAATGAACCTTCTCGTTGCACCTGTATCAGGTGGAAAGGCTCAACTCGGAGATCTCAATATCGATGTTCCAGCATCTGCTGGCTCATCTGTCACAGTAGGTATTCGTCCAGAAGGTTGGGTCCCTGCAGATAAGGGCTTCCACGTTCTTGTTGAAGTTGTTGAAGAACTTGGTTCTGATGCATTCGTATACGGAAAGCCAGCCGATAGCAATGTGAAGTTTGCAAATGCTTCTGAAGAAGGCGTTCAAGTAATCGTTCGCTGGGATCCAAAGAATCCACCAAAGCCTGGCCAGACAGTTACAGTGGCAAACGTTGCAGGTGCAGTTCACCTCTTCGATGCGACAACAGGTCTGCGTATTAACTAATTAGAAGAGCAAGAAAGCCCCGTCGATGATTCGGCGGGGCTTTTCTCATTCTCCGACTTTTATTTCGTAATTCCACACATCGAAATCATCAAGAGTAATTGAGGTAAAGCCTCGAGCTTCTAGCGCGCTGACTGCTTGGGCTCGATGTTCAGTTGCATGATGTACCGCTTGAGAAAGGATTGTGCTGCGCTTGAAAATATGTTGTTCACCACGAAACTCCCGTGGAACATCGCTATCAGGGAACTTTGATTGCTCGAGCAGCTTGGCATCTGAATCGCGGAGAACTTCGAGAACATAGTTGATGTCGTGCATCTTCGGAGACTCTTCATCATCATCTTTCAAACGAGCATCCCAATAAGTTTTCTCGTCAGCGGTAAATGAATCGCGATCGAGAAGACGCCATACATACCAATTTGAAGCACTTCCGATATGTCGAAGAATGGTGCCAACTGGCCACTCAGGATTTACCGCAAATGCATCGAGGGCCTCCCTCGGGAGTTGAGCTATCTTTCCAATGATCCCCTGATTTGCCCAAGCCATATGCGTGAGAATCTTCTCCATATCCATATGTGAAGCCTAAAGCTTTTATCTGATTTCTAAAACTCCACGTAGGACATGAACGTTGCCACGACCGAACTTTCTCCAGGCATCGGTATAGACAAGCGCTGTATTCTCATCAATTCCAAGCAAGGTTCCTTTGGTGATGCTTTGAGCAATGAACGCGGCAACACGATCAGGTAACCAGCCCAGCATCTTGTCATAGTGTGGAATGACTTCGATATCGGGAAGCAGTGCAAGACCCTCACTGTGTTGAGAACGGCGCAGACCCATAATGCTGCCACCAAATGCCATTGCTCCGGCTGAACAGCCAGCAAGTGATGTTCCTGATCGCCATTGTTCGACAATCGCATTCCATACAGGTGAATCTCGATAAATCTCGGCAACTCGATGAGGATCTCCCCCGGAGAAATAGATCAGCCCAGCACCTTGAATCTCATCGACAAATGATTGATTAAAAGCATCCTCACGTTCATGAATCGGCAGGTATATACATTCACTACCAATGCGATCCGATTGTTCCTGACCCAGACGCTTCCATTTTGCTCGGCTTGTGTCACCTTCATGTGATGATGCTGTGGGAATCTGCACAAAAGTATTTTTCTTACCCCTGGAAATAGCACGATGCAGAAGCAGTGTTTCCAGCTCCTGCATCTGTACTGAATACTCACCAGAACCTACGAGCGCAATCGCACCAGGGCTCTGATCCATAGGCTTTCTTAAGCCGAAGCTTTAAGCCATCGCTTTCTTAAGATTTTCATCGATTGAGTTAAGGAACTCTTCTGTAGTTTGGTATGGCGCATCCTTAGAGATGAGTAGAGCAAGATCCTTTGTCATCTTTCCTTGCTCCACTGTCTGAATACATACCTGCTCAAGAGTCTTTGAGAACTTTGCAAGTTCAGCGTTGTTATCAAGCTTTGCGCGGTGAGCAAGACCCTGAGTCCAAGCAAAGATAGATGCAATCGGATTAGTAGATGTTGCCTTGCCAGCCTGGTGATCGCGGTAGTGACGTGTCACAGTTCCGTGAGCAGCCTCTGATTCGCAGACCTTTCCATCTGGAGTCATCAATACTGATGTCATCAAACCAAGTGAGCCGTAACCCTGTGCGACGGTATCTGATTGAACATCGCCGTCGTAGTTCTTACATGCCCAGACATAGCCACCTTCCATACGAAGTGACATGGCAACCATGTCATCAATAAGACGATGTTCGTACCAAATTCCTGCAGCTTCAAATTGAGTCTTGAACTCTGCCTGATAAATCTCTTCAAAGATATCTTTAAAGCGTCCGTCATATGCCTTAAGGATGGTGTTCTTTGTTGAAAGATAGACAGGGAATGTACGAAGAAGTCCGTAGTTAAGGGATGCGCGAGCAAAGTCACGGATGGAATCATCAACGTTATACATCGCCATTGCGACGCCTGATGATTCGAAGTTAAAGACTTCAAACTCTTGTGGCGCTGATCCATCTTCAGGAACGAAGGAGAGTGTGAGCTTTCCTGGACCTGGAACCTTGAAATCTGTCGCACGGTATTGATCGCCGAATGCATGGCGGCCGATAACAATCGGCTTAGTCCAGTGTGGAACAAGGCGTGGAACGTTGCTAATGATGATTGGTTCGCGGAAGATCACGCCACCAAGGATGTTGCGGATAGTTCCGTTAGGAGACTTCCACATCTTCTTCAGTCCAAACTCCTTCACGCGAGCCTCATCAGGAGTAATCGTTGCGCACTTAATACCAACGCCATGCTTCTGGATTGCTTTAGCAGAGTCGATTGTGACCTGATCATCGGTTGCATCGCGATGCTCCATACCGAGGTCGTAGTACTCAAGATTGACGTCGAGGTAGGGCAGGATCAATTTATCTTTGATGAACTGCCACATAATGCGGGTCATTTCATCGCCGTCTAGCTCTACAACTGTGCCTACTACCTTGATCTTTGACATTATCTTCTCCGGTTAGTTTCTTGTGATTAAAGAGTTAGAACATCTGCTTGCTTAGCGCGAACTGCTTCAGCAGCTTCCTTGAGTGATGCGACTTCAGCATCAGTGAGCTTGCTTTCAACAACCTTGCGAATACCAGTCTTTCCAATCTCAGCTTCAACGCCGAGATAAACACCTGAAATTCCATATTCGCCATCGACCCATGCACACACTGGCATCACAGCACCTGAATCTTCGATGACAGCTTTTGCCATGCGAGCTGCTGCTGCAGATGGTGCGTAGTAAGCAGAACCTGTCTTAAGGAGTGCAACAACTTCTGCGCCTCCATTACGGGTGCGATCGACTAGTTCATCAATTTCAGCTTGTGACAATTTATCTGACAGTGGAACGCCACCAACTGTGCAGCGACTTGGGACTGGAACCATGGTGTCACCGTGTGAACCAAGGGTCAGAGTCTTGACTGACCCAACTTCAACCCCGAGCTTTTCAGCAACAAAGTTGGTAAAGCGGGCAGTATCAAGCATTCCAGCTTGACCCATCACACGGTTCTTAGGAAAGTTAGTAGCAATCTGAGCAAGTGCCGTCATCTCATCCAGTGGGTTTGAAACCACGATAATGACTGCATTAGGTGAGTGCTTGGCAATATTTTCTGCAACGCCACGGACGATGCCAGCGTTCACGCCGATCAAATCCATACGGCTCATGCCCGGTTTGCGTGGAAGACCTGCTGTAATTACGACGACATCAGAGTTAGCTGTCTTCTCGTATCCAGCGCCTTCAGCAGTGGTTGTTGCGCCACTGATCTTGGTTTCAAATCCTTCGATAGAACGCGATTGGTTCATATCGAGCGCCAAACCTTCAGGCTTTCCTTCGACGATATCTGTTAATACAACTTCATCGAAGATGTTGTATTCAGCGAGGCGAAGAGCTGTTGTTGAACCATAGAAACCTGCACCTACAACGGTGACTTTCTTTGACATAAAAGTTTTCCTTTTTAGCTAGAACTGGATATATCTTGACGTCGAGAGAACTCTACAACCCCTTCGGTAGGGCTATTGCCAGACCGAAGAGAATGATTGCGATTGCAAGCGGGAGGTAGCGCTCAATTCGTCGCTTATCCCACTGAGAGAGAGCAATCACACCTGTGCCAGCTGAGATCAGCAGGGCTGCGGTCCGGACAAATCCTGCAATACCTACAAGAACGCCTAATGAAATTGCAATGTATGCAGCGCGAAGTTGAAGGTTAGTTATCGCTCGCATGCATCAACCACATTCGTCAACAGCATTGCACGCGTCATCGGTCCAACGCCACCAGGCATCGGTGCAACAAAGGAAGCCACATCCATGACACCGGGATCAACATCACCGAGCAATCCCACATCTGTGCGAGATATTCCAACATCAAGAACCGTAGCTCCTGGCTTAATCATCTCAGCTTTGAGGAAATGTGCCTGGCCAATGGCTGCAACAACAATATCTGCACGCTTTGTATGAGCAGCTAAATCTTTTGTTCCTGTGTGAGTAAGAGTCACTGTTGCATTCTCTTGCTTACGAGAAAGAAGTAATCCCAGTGGGCGTCCAACCGTGAGACCGCGACCAATGACAACAACTTCGGCCCCATTCAGTGAAATTTTGTAGTGGTTAAGCAGTTCAACAATTCCCCGTGGAGTGCACGGAAGTGGTGCGTCATAACCTGCAACAAGACGACCTAAATTCATGGGATGCAATCCATCAGCATCTTTATCAGGGTCAATCGCTTCAAGGATGACCTGCGTATCAATTGCCTTGGGAAGTGGGAGCTGCACGATATATCCCGTGCACTCCTTTGCAGAGTTAAGATCCTTAATTGCAGCTAGAACATCTGCCTGTGTTGCAGTTGCTGGAAGATCAATACGGATGGAGTTAATGCCAACTTCTTGGCAATCGCGGTGCTTTCCGCTCACATAAGAGTGTGAACCTGGGTCATCACCGACGAGAACAGTTCCTAGCCCTGGCGTAATACCTTTAGTTTTCAGAGCCGTAGTGCGAGCAGCAAGATCCTTTTTGATGGATGCAGCAAGTGCTTTCCCATCAAGTATCTGTGCGCTCATGAGTGAATCCTATTGGCTGCTCTATGCGTGTGAGAAATGTCGGGTGCCGGTAAAGAACATTGCCACGCCTGCCTTGGTGGCTGCAGCGATCACTTCTTCATCGCGCACACTTCCCCCTGGCTGAACAATCGCCGCAACACCTGCTGCAGTAAGGATTTCTAGGCCATCGGCAAATGGGAAGAATGCATCCGATGCTGCAACGCTTCCAGAAACGCGATCGCCTGCGCGATCTACTGCAAGCTTTGCTGAGTCAACGCGGTTGACCTGACCCATTCCAATACCAACAGCTGCGCCATCTTTTGCAAGCAAGATTGCATTGCTCTTTACTGCGCGCACTGAGCGCCATGCAAAGACAAGATCCTTCATCACATTTGCAGTAACTGGCGCACCCGTTACTTGCTTCCAATTCTTTGGATCATCACCTTCGGCATTTATCAGATCAGTCTGCTGAACAAGAACACCGCCAGATACTGGGCGAAGTTCCAGAGGTGAAATATTCGTTGTTGGGCAGGTAAGAATACGTATTGAAGGTTTCTTCATTAATATTTCAAGCGCTGCTGGCTCATACTCCGGCGCAATAATTACTTCAGTAAAGATTTGCGAAAGTGGCTGCGCCATTGCAACAGTAACTTTTCTATTTGCCGCAACAACTCCGCCAAAAGCAGAGACTGGATCGCAGGCATGCGCTTTTGCATAGGCATCGGCAATATCTGAACCCACTGCAACACCACATGGGTTTGCATGCTTGATGATGGCAACACACGGTTCAGAGTGATCCAGAGCTGCGCGCCAGGCAGCATCGGCATCTGTGTAATTATTAAATGACATCTCTTTGCCATGTGACTGAATTGCATTCACAATTCCTGCAGGACCACCTCGATAGATCGCCGCCTTCTGATGAGGATTTTCGCCATAGCGCAATGAGTTCTCGCGCTTCCAGATAAGTCCTAGCCAATCGAGATCTTCTACTGAGTGGCTCATCGTTGATCCAAGCCAACTTGCAATGGTTAAGTCATATTCAGCTGTTGTGCGAAAAACATCAATTGCCAAACGCTTACGCTCTTCGTCGGTAAAGCCACCGGCCTTCATGGATGCAATAACTTGGTCATATTGAGATTCATCGCAGACAACTGCAACTGAGCCATGGTTCTTTGCAGCCCCACGCAGCATGGACGGACCACCGATATCAATCTGCTCAATACATTCGGCAAAGTCGGCACCTGATGCAATCGTTGACGCGAACGGGTAAAGGTTGATGACAACCAAATCAAAGGGAGCGATATCTAAATCTGCAATTGCTTTAAGGTGTTCTGGATTATTTTGATCAGCCAAAATTCCTGAGTGAATCTTCGGATGTAACGTCTTCACGCGACCACCCATGATTTCTGGAAAACCTGTGTAGCTGCTGACTTCAGTAACGGCAATACCAGCACCAGCAAGAGTCTTTGCGGTGGAGCCTGTTGAGAGAATTTCAACGCGAGCATCGGCAAGACATTGACCAAGTTCAAGAAGTCGCTCTTTGTCATAGACGCTGACAAGTGCGCGTCGTATTGGTTTGCGATTAGCCATTGGTCTTCTCCAGAGTTGGTAAGAGTGCTGCAATGGTCGCAACTATGAGACCTCGTTCGACAATCTTAATGCGCTCGTGCAGTGACTCCTGCGTATCGCCAGCAAGGATCTCCACGCGCTCCTGAGCAATCACCTGGCCTGTATCAACGCCTGCATCTACCCAATGAATCGTTGTTCCAGTCTGCGTGGCTCCAGCAGCCAGAGCATCGCGCACAGCATGGGCTCCTGGAAATAGAGGCAAGAGCGCAGGATGGCTATTGATGATCTTGAATTTGCTGGTGATGCGCTCGGAGAGAATACGCATAAACCCAGCGCTGACTACGAGATCTGGTTTGAGAGCTGCAATAAGAGTTTCAAGTTCACGGTCCCACTCTGTGCGATCTGGCAACATCGGAATTGTAAAAGTCTCAATACGTGCTGTGTGTGCACGATGTAAGACAGCTGCATCTTTCTGATCTGAAATAACTGCAACGATATCTGCATCAAGGTGTGCATCAAAGATTGCCTGAGCAAGAGTTCCACTACCGGATGCAAGGATGACAATCCTCTTCATCGAAGATTTCGATTCATAATCAATGTTGTTGCCGCTGCCCCTACTCCAACTTCAACAGCAATAGAAAGTGCAAATTTCCATATAGATACTCCCATCGCACCCATTTCAGCAGTCATCAAGGAACCACTTGCCAGGTATCCCATGAGAATGGCGCCTACTACTGTAAAGATATAACTCTGTATCAGCGCTTGTATTCCATAGACAAGTGACCAACGAGCAAGAAGAACACCAAGTCCAATAAAGACAAATATTCCGATGAGTGCAAAAGGTTGCTTACCTGTGGGAAGAATTCCAAGAAGTGGAAGAGCAGGTATTTGTCCCAAGTGATACCACAAGGGAGAAACGAGAGTTCCGGCGCCAACGGCTAAGCCAGTTCCTGCAAAATATGAAGCTAGCGCAACTGCAGCATTAGGAAGATAGAGCAGGTTGAGGAAGAGAAGTAATAGGCCACCAAAGAAACCAGGCTGCAGTGTTGTCGTAATGTCTTTTACTTGAGAAAAGTTCATGAAGATCAAGATGGTAACCACAACCAGAGATGCGCCAAGGACCAAAGCCCACATACGAGCTGCGATACGAACTGGACGAGACAGCGCGACCCGAACGCCTGCAGTGAGAGTTGCAATGAGTGCTATCAAAAAAGCGATGATCGGTGCTAAATACCATTGTGGTGCGATTGCTTCAGATCTACTGAAGAATGAAAGAGCGGTAACAAGGAGTGCATACATCGCTGAGAAAATAATGCGCACACCATTGATATCGTGGAAATCTCCTTGCAAGCGATCTATCGCACGATTAAATGCAGATCGAATTGCGATAAAGGGAAGAACTACTCCACCGATTGGTAGATAGGTCAGATACCCAGCTATTCCGGTAGGAGGAAGAGCTAATTGAAAAGGAATGTGGTGTGCACCGAGCCAAATCCATACGGCACCACGAATGGGATCTGTCGTACTGCCACTTGCACTTCCAGCTGTTGCCCACGCAACAAGTGCGATGAATGAAAATGGAAGGAGAAGAAAAGCGGCACAACGTATTACATGAGACAACGAGACCGAGAGGACGCGTTGCATAGGAGAACTAGCGACCTAGAACATCGCGCATTAATTGCGCGGTTTCACTCGGTGTCTGTCCGACCTTGACCCCAGCTGCTTCTAACGCATCCTTCTTAGCCTGCGCTGTGCCTGAAGAACCAGAGACGATGGCGCCAGCATGGCCCATCGTCTTTCCTTCAGGTGCTGTAAATCCTGCAACGTAACCAACAACAGGCTTTGTCACATATTCAGAGATAAATGCAGCAGCACGCTCTTCAGCATCTCCACCGATTTCACCGATCATGACAATCGCAGTTGTCTCAGGATCATCTTGGAACGCACGAAGGCAATCAATGTGAGTTGTTCCGATAACAGGGTCTCCACCAATACCAACAGCCGTTGAGAATCCGATATCGCGTAGTTCATACATCATCTGATAGGTCAGTGTTCCTGACTTTGAGACAAGACCAATTGGGCCGCGCTTTGTAATATCTGCAGGAATGATGCCGACATTAGATTGATCAGGGCTAATAAGTCCTGGGCAGTTTGGACCAATGATCTGGGTTGTTCCCTTTTGTAGTGAGTATGCATAGAAGTATGCAGAGTCATGCACAGGAATACCTTCAGTAATAACTACTACCAGTGGCATCGTGGCATCAATAGCATCGATGACTGCAGCCTTTGCAAACTTAGGTGGAACGAAGACAACAGAGACATTGGCACCTGTTGCAGCCATCGCCTCAGAAACTGTGTTGAAGACAGGTAGTGATGTTCCATCGATATCGACAACTTGGCCACCCTTGCCTGGTGTTACTCCACCGACAACTTTGGTCCCTGATGCCAACATACGACGTGTGTGCTTAGTTCCTTCAGAGCCTGTCATGCCTTGAACGATGACCTTGCTTGATGAGTTGATAAAGATTGACATTACTTTGCCGCCAATTCTGCAGCACGTGATGCTGCTCCATCCATGGTTTCTGCTTGCTCAACCAATGGGTGGTTTGCAGCGTTAAGAATTGCACGTCCTTCAAGAACATTGTTTCCATCAAGGCGCACAACAATCGGCTTTGTCGCCTTCGGTCCAAGCAGTTCTAGCGCTTGGACAATTCCATTTGCCACTGCATCACATGCAGTAATTCCACCGAATACGTTCACAAATACGCTCTTCACATCTGGATCTCCAAGGATGATAGACAGGCCATCTGCCATCACCTTCGCAGATGCACCGCCTCCAATATCAAGGAAGTTAGCAGGGCGCATTCCACCGAATTTTTCACCGGCATATGCCACAACATCGAGAGTTGACATCACAAGTCCTGCACCGTTTCCGATGATTCCAACTTGACCGTTATCGAGCTTGACGTAGTTAAGTCCCTTTTCCTTTGCGGCAGCTTCAAGAGCATTTGCAGTGTCATGGTCAACGAGTGCTTCATGATCTGGCTGACGGAAATCTGCATTCTCATCGAGTGTGACCTTGCCATCGAGTGCAACAACGCGGCCATCTTCAGTCTTCACAAGTGGATTTACCTCAACGAGAGTTGCATCCTCTGATTGGAATGTCTCCCAGAGCTTGACCAACACATCAGCAACCTGATCTGCAACATCTGCGGGAAACTTAGCTTGAGCAACAATCTCTTTCGCCTTTGCAAGTGAGATTCCTTCGACTGCGCTGACTGGAACCTTTGCAAGTTTTTCAGGAGCTGTGTGTGCTACCTCTTCAATTTCCATACCGCCTGCAACAGATGCCATCACAAGGAATGTGCGATTGGAGCGATCAAGAAGAATGGAGACGTAATACTCATCAACGATAGGTGCTGCCTGAGCAATCATCACTTTGTGAACTGTGTGGCCCTTAATATCCATTCCAAGAATGGCACTTGCCTTTTCAAAAGTATCTGCAGGATCTACTGCAAGTTTTACACCGCCAGCTTTTCCGCGACCGCCCACCTTTACCTGTGCCTTCACGACAACCTTTGTTCCCATCTTTGCAGCAGCATCACGTGCCTGCTCGGGAGTAGTTGCAACAGCGCCCTGCAAAACAGGAACGTTGTGCTTTTCAAAAAGATCGCGTGCTTGGTATTCGTAGAGATCCACGTAGGCTCCTCGTAGGTTCGAGATTAGGGATGCTTTGAGAGCCCAATCCTAAGTGCTTATTTTAAAGAGTCGTGACAGGGGCATAGCGCAGCAATAAGCGCTTATCGCCATATTGGCCGAAGTTCACGGTGGCCTCTGATTTATCGCCTTCTCCAGCAAGTGCAACCACAGTCCCTAATCCGAATGTGTCATGTGACACACGCTGTCCAACTTCTAGAACCATCGCCGTTGATTTCTTGCCGGTAGCTCGTGGTGGTGGACCAGATGGAAGACGAGATTTCTTCACAGCAGATGAAGAAGTAAATGTGCTGCGACCATCATTTTTCCACTCAATCAGATCCGATGGAATCTCATCAAGAAAGCGAGAGCCAGGATTATATTTCGGTGTTCCAAATGTTAAACGATATTCAGCGCGCGAAATATAGAGACGCTTTTCTGCGCGGGTTAATCCAACATATGCAAGACGTCGTTCTTCCTCAATCTCTTTAGGATCATCAAGTGTGCGCGCATGAGGGAAGATTCCATCTTCCATACCTGTAAGAAAGACTGTGGGGAACTCAAGTCCTTTTGCAGTATGCAGAGTCATTAATGTGACAACTCCCCCATGATCTTCTCCATCAGGAATCTCGTCAGCATCTGCAACCAGTGATACTTTCTCGAGGAATCCAGAGAGTGAAATCTCTTCATCTTCACCGAGCTCGTCAAAGGGGCGCTCTTCATACTCCATCGATGCAGAGACAAGTTCCTTCAAGTTCTCAACGCGCACTTCATCTTGTGGATCTTTACTTGCTTCAAGTTCAGTCAGCAGACCTGATTGCTCAAGGACTGCCTCAATAATCACAGATGGCTTTGTCTTTGCCTCCACCAGTGTCTGAAGCGCAATCAGCATTGAGGTAAAGGATGCGATGGATTGCGCTGCCTTATTGGGAACAGATGTCGCCTCTGATACTCGAAGTAGTGCGTTCCAGAAAGAGATGCCCTGCCCTTGGGCAAAGATTTCAACTTCCTCTAACGCGCGATCTCCAATACCTCGCTTAGGTAAGTTGATGATGCGACGGATTGATACTTCATCATCGGGATTAGCTAGAACGCGAAGGTAGGCGAGTAAATCCTTGACCTCTTTACGTTCATAGAATCGAAGGCCACCCACGACTTTATAGGGAATAGCAGCGCGCATAAAGATTTCTTCAAAGATACGAGATTGAGCGTTGGTGCGATAGAAGACTGCTGTATCTCCTGGATTGGAGTGGCCCATATCTTGCAAGGAGCGAATTTCACTCTTAATAAACTCTGCTTCGTCATATTCAGATTCTGCAACATAGCCAACAAGAGGAGCACCAGAGCCCGCATCTGACCAGAGGTTCTTCTCTTTCCGTGATTCATTCTTTGTAATCACTGCATTTGCAGCATTAAGAATATTCTGCGTCGAACGATAGTTTTGTTCAAGCAGAACTGTTGCAGCATTGGGGTAATCAACCTCAAATTGCAAGATATTTCGAATCGTTGCGCCTCGGAAACCATAGATGGATTGATCGGCATCTCCTACAACGCAGAGCTCTGCGAGTGGGAAGCCATCTCCCTCAACACCGGTGAGTTCTTTCACCAATTGATACTGCGCATGGTTGGTGTCTTGATACTCATCAACCAAGATGTGACGGAAGCGGGAACGAAAGCGCGCTTTGGCTTCAGGAAACTTCTGCAAGACCTGCACAGTCTTCATAATCAAATCATCAAAGTCCATCGCATTTGCTTGCTGCAACCGCTTTTCATAGAGGGTGTAAACATCGGCGACGATGGTCTCAAATTGATTGGTGGCATGGCTTAAATACTCATAGGGAGTTTGAAGTTCGTTCTTCGCATTAGAAATCAGATTCTGGAATTGGCGAGGTGGATATCGTTTGGAATCAATGTTGAGAGTCTCCATCACGCGTGAGATCAGCTTCTGAGAATCTGCTGAGTCATAGATGCTAAAGGTGCTGCTATATCCAAGACGTTCAACCTCTTGGCGCAGCATGCGCACACATGATGAGTGAAAGGTTGATACCCACATTGATTTTGCAACGGGTCCCACAAGTTCGGTGACTCGCTCTTTCATCTCACCAGCTGCCTTATTGGTGAAGGTAATTGCCAGAATTTCATAGGGGCGCACTTCACGACGAGCCATGATGTATGCGATACGACGAGTAAGAACTCGAGTCTTTCCAGATCCAGCACCTGCAACGACTAAGAGTGGAGAACCAGCGTGGGCAACGGCCTTCTGTTGCTGGGGATTGAGTCCATCCAGCAATGGGTCGGTCGTAGTCATGGCGGGGAGTCTATTAGGCTTGGCTGTCATGGAGCCTTTAGCAGATTCAGAGATTAAGCGCGTTTTAGTTATCAACGCCCACCCGGATGATTCCGACTTTGGCGCATCGGGAACTATCGCGCAGTGGATAGGTAAGGGGATTGAAGTCTCCTACGTTCTCTGCACCAATGGCGACCAAGGTGGCGAAGAGTCAGGATTTACCAAGGAAGAGATGCCTGCTGTGCGCCAGCGCGAACAACGCGCAGCATGTAAAGCACTTGGAATTAGCGATGTCACATTCCTTAACTATGTCGATGGTCATCTTGAGCCAACAATTGCGTTGCGTAAAGATATTGTGCGTCAGATTCGTCGCGTGCAACCAGATCGCATCGTCTGCCAATCACCTGAACGCAATTGGGAGCGCATTGGTGCAAGCCATCCCGATCACTTAGCTGCAGGGGAGGCAACAATTCAAGCTGTCTATCCTGATGCTCGTAATCCTTTTGCTTTCACAGATCTACTTGAAAAAGAAAATTTGCAACCGTGGAGAACGAAGGAGGTATGGATGCAAGGCCATGCTCATCCTGATCACTTCGTCGATATCACAGACACTTTCCATTTCAAGATTGCTGCTCTTAAAGAACATGCATCACAAACTGGCCATATGGAAAACCTTGAAGAGATGCTCCGTGAGTGGGGTCAGCGAAATGCAGGTATGGGTCAACTTCCTGAAGGACGTATTGCAGAAGCTTTTAAGATTGTTAATACCAACTAAATTACTTAGCTGACGCCTTAACTATTTCAACAGTCTGAATCGGAAATCCATCGCCTGCATACATCGCTTGAGTTCCACTCATTTGATAGGCACCGACTGCGCCAACTTTCTGCACAAGATCTAACCCTTTAGTGATCTTGCCCCAGATTGTGTAGTCAGGTCCAAGAGTGGTGTCCTGATAGACAAGAAAGAACTGTGATCCGTTGGTATTAGGTCCAGAGTTAGCCATAGCCACTGTTCCTACTGGGTAATTGATACCGCCAGCCTTTGGAAGGTTTTCATTTGCATAACCCTTCCATCCAGTTGGAGAACCACTTCCACTTGCTGTGGGATCGCCACATTGCAGAACAAAGATTCCTTCAGTTGTTAAACGATGACACAGTGACTTGTTGTAGTAACCAGCATTAGCAAGGGATGCAATAGAGGTAACGGTAATTGGAGCTTTGGCACCAAGGAGTGAAATCACAATATCTCCACAATTTGTCGTGATCGTCAAAGTCTTTGCAGGACTCTTTGCAGCAACTGTTGGCTGCTTTACTTTGGCCGGAACATGTCCTTTAGCAGTGCTCTTTGCGCACCCTGGAACTGAGACCGCGCGTTCTGCTGCGTGAGCGGGAGTCGTTACTGATGTTGCTGCAAGAAGTATGAGCGCTATGGCTGCGACCTTCGCGGTTTTAAACATTTCTTTCTTCCTATTCCCATTCAATCGTGCCAGGTGGCTTACTTGTCACATCAAGGACCACGCGGTTGACCTCGCGGACCTCATTGGTAATACGTGTTGAAATCTTCTCAAGAACTTCATAGGGAACACGTGACCAATCTGCAGTCATCGCATCCTCACTAGAAACCGGGCGCAAAACTATCGGATGACCGTATGTGCGTCCATCGCCCTGCACGCCAACGCTTCGCACATCAGCCAAAAGCACCACAGGACACTGCCAGATATCTCGATCAAGGCCAGCAGCTTTGAGTTCATTGCGGGCAATCAGATCGGCATGACGCAATATTTCTAATCGCTCAGCCGTTACTTCACCGATGATGCGAATGCCAAGGCCTGGACCTGGAAATGGTTGGCGCCAGACGATTTCTTCAGGCAGTCCTAACTCAATTCCCACTTGGCGCACTTCATCTTTAAAGAGAGTACGCAGTGGTTCAACCAACGTGAATTTCAAATCATCAGGTAGTCCACCCACATTGTGGTGAGATTTAATATTGGCAGTTCCTGTGCCACCACCTGATTCAACAACATCGGGATAGAGCGTGCCCTGCACAAGGAATTCAACATCTCCCCCAGCTGCAATATCTCGCGCTGCTGCTTCAAAGGAGCGGATGAATTCACGACCAATAATTTTGCGCTTCTCTTCAGGGTCTGTGACTCCTGCAAGAGCAGTAAGGAACTGATCCACTGCATCGACAACAACGAGTTCGACTCCCGTGGAGGCAACAAAGTCGCGCTGCACTTGTTCGGACTCTCCACTACGAAGAAGACCGTGATCAACAAAAACACAGGTCAGCTGCTTGCCCACTGCGCGCTGCACAATGGCAGCAGCAACTGCTGAATCAACGCCACCGGAGAGACCACAGATAACGCGCTTATCACCAATAACTTTCCTGGCCTTTGCCACTTCATCTTCAGCGATGTTATGCGTTGTCCACGTTGGTTTACATCCTGCAATGTTGATCAGCCAATTCTTCAAGATTGCTTGGCCATGTTCTGAGTGGAGAACTTCAGGATGAAATTGCACTCCTGCAAGCTTTCCTGATGCATCCTCAAATGCTGCAATAGGAGTATCAGAAGTAGATGCTGTCACGCTAAAACCACAAGGGACTTCAGAGACCGCATCACCATGTGACATCCACACAGATTGCGCTGCAGGAAGACCTGCAAACATCTTGGAACCAGCTTTTACATCTAAAGGTGTGCGACCAAATTCTGATTTACCAGTCTGTGCAACGACACCGGCAAGAGCTGCAGCCATTGTTTGAAATCCATAACAGATTCCAAAGACTGGAATACCGAGTGCAAAGATTGCAGGATCTACTTTTGGTGCGTGATCTGCATAGACCGATGACGGTCCACCTGACAAGATAATTGCCTCTGGGTTCTTTGCACTTACTTCATCTGCAGTAATGGAAGATGGAACAATTTCAGAGTAGACATTGGCTTCACGAACTCGACGAGCAATGAGCTGTGCATACTGTGCGCCGAAGTCGACGACAAGAACGCCGTGCTTATCGGCCATGCTGCATAATGATTTCTACGCGCTGGAATGACTTCACATCTGAGTAACCACAGGTGGCCATTGCACGACGTAGTGCACCGAACAAATTCATTGAGCCATCAGATGTATGTGATGGGCCATTGAGTACTTCTTCAAGGGTGCCAACAGTTCCCACATTCACGCGCTGACCGCGTGGAACTTCTTGGTGATATGCCTCAGATCCCCAGTGCCAACCAAGTCCTGGAGATTCCACTGCCTTAGCAAGTGCTGATCCCATCATGACAGCATCTGCCCCGCAGGCAATTGCCTTAGCGATATCACCAGATTTACCAACAGAGCCATCAGCAATAACGTGAACATAGCGTCCGCCAGATTCATCAAGGTATTCACGGCGCGCAGCTGCAACATCTGCAACTGCTGTTGCCATTGGAACCTGAATTCCAAGAACAGTCTGTGTTGTATGAGCTGCTCCCCCACCAAAACCAACGAGAACACCAGCAGCTCCTGCGCGCATCAAGTGCAGAGCACCTGTTGTCGTTGCAACTCCGCCAACAATGACTGGAACATCGAGCTCATAGATAAATTTCTTTAAGTTAAGAGATTCACTCTCTGCAGCGACATGCTCAGCAGAGACTGTTGTTCCGCGAATAACGAAGATATCAACGCCTGCATCAATGACGGCCTTATGTAATTGCGCTGTGCGCTGTGGTGAAAGTGATGCTGCAACCGTCACACCAGAGTCACGGATCTGCTTGATGCGCTCTTTAATTAATTCTGGGCGAATAGGAGCTGCATAAATCTCTTGCATACGTCGGGTTGCATGCTTATCTGGCATCGATGCGATTTCACCCAGTGGAATGCGGGGATCGTCATAACGAGTCCATAACCCTTCAAGGTTGAGAACTCCAAGACCACCAAGCTTTCCGATGGCAATCGCTGTCTCAGGTGAGACAACTGAGTCCATAGGAGCTGCAATCAGTGGAAGATCAAATTTATATGCATCGATCTGCCACGAAGTGCTGACCTCTTCAGGGGTTCGAGTACGACGGCTTGGAACGATGGCGATATCGTCAAATGAATAAGCCTGGCGGGCGCGTTTTCCGGGAGCTATTTCGTAATCCATAGTTATTTCTTCTTGCTGTAGTTAGGGGCATCGGCCACATCGAGAACATCATGTGGGTGGCTCTCTTGTAAGCCAGCTGCAGTAATTTGAATCAAGCGACCTTCACGGCGCAGAGTTTCGATATCAGGAGCTCCTGCATATCCCATTCCGCTGCGAAGTCCGCCAACGAGTTGGTGCACAACATCGGCAACAAGTCCGCGATAAGCAACTTTGCCTTCAATTCCTTCAGGCACAAGTTTATCTTCAGAGAGAACGTCATCTTGCATGTAGCGATCCTTGGAGTATGACTTCTTCTCACCACGAGATTGCATCGCACCGAGGGAGCCCATTCCGCGATATGCCTTATACATGCGCCCATCAATTTCAACGAGTTCACCAGGAGATTCTTCACACCCGGCAAGAAGTGAACCAAGCATCACCGAGTGAGCTCCAGCAACAATTGCTTTGACGATGTCGCCTGAATATTGCAGACCGCCATCTGCAATCAACGGAATGCCAGCCTTGTTACATGCCTTCGATGCTTCGATGATTGCAGTTACTTGTGGAACTCCAACACCTGCAACAACACGAGTTGTGCAGATAGATCCTGGACCAACACCAACCTTGACCGCATCCGCACCCGCATTAATGAGTGCTTGCGCACCTGCACGGGTTGCCACATTTCCACCAATGATTTCGATAGTGGATGAAAACTTTTTAATGCGCTCTATCGCATCGAGTACTGCGCGGTGATGGCCATGTGCTGTATCCACGACGATGACATCAACTCCTGCTTCAATCAACTTCTGTGCGCGAGCAAAACCATCATCGCCCACACCCACAGCAGCTCCTGCAAGACCAACGTTCTTGACCAACTTCACGTGGGTAACTTGTTCATCAACAGGAAGGTTGCGGTGAATGATGCCGATGCCGCCAGCTTTAGCCATTGCAATTGCCATGGTGGATTCAGTCACCGTATCCATCGCAGATGAGATAACAGGCACGGCCAAAGTGATATTGCGTGTGAGGCGAGTTGAGGTATCAACCTCAGATGGCACTA
>Ga0209088_10000374_pt1 | contig 32829 bp, 33 predicted proteins | sample S_140625_EF_Meta_FD_187324 | JGI IMG/M metagenome (GOLD analysis project Ga0209088, IMG submission 187324) | Freshwater microbial communities from Lake Simoncouche, Canada to study carbon cycling - S_140625_EF_MetaG (SPAdes) (version 2) | ecosystem: Environmental > Aquatic > Freshwater > Lake ... | reverse complement strand
AACTATTTCCCGAACCTTCTTTTTTATGGTCCACCAGGAACAGGCAAAACAACAACCATTATCAATATGATTAATGAATATCAAAATAAATACAACCAGAAGAACAAGGGCACAGTAATTCATTTAAATGCTTCCGATGAGCGTGGAATAGATATTATCCGAAACCAAATATACCAATTCGTGAAATCAAAGAATTTTTTTGATGTGGGCTTAAAATTCGTTATATTGGACGAGGTTGATTATATGACTAAGAATGCGCAACAAGCACTCAAATATCTATTACAATCATCTAATTATAATGTCCGTTTTTGTCTGATTTGCAATTACATAAGTAAAATAGATGAGTCGCTTAAAAACGAATTTATTTGCATACGTTTCAATCAATTACCAAAACCCGATATTTATAAATTCATTCACAATATTGCCGTTAACGAAAATCTAGAGTTATCAGATACAATTATTGAAAAAATACAACAGATATATAATTCGGATATTCGCAGTATGATAAACTTTATTCAACTTCATCAAAATATTAAACTATGGGATACAAATATAATTACAGATACTGTCCTGGAAAATCTATATTCTCAATTATTAAACAAGCTATCCAGAGAAACCATTATATATAGTATTAACGAAATCAGTATTCAATACAATATGGATAAGAAAAACATTATAAAGAACTTTTTTAACTATATTATAAGGAAAAAGAAGAACACAATAACACCCGATTTTTTAACTATGGTGGAAGTTATTATGCATTCTAATGACTCTAATATTGAGTACTCTATTAACTACTTTATATATGGAATGCAATCACTATTAGGATAAAATAAAAAATTGAAACAATATAAAGAAACATGCCCTTCTTTATATAGTTTGGAAATGTCTATTGTTGACGATGAATGGATGCAATTCTTGAGTGGTGGGAACAACACATCATGTGGGTTTCCGTCAGTATCATGTAATAAATCTATGAAAAATGATGCTCTTAATAAATCTGGTAACGCATCATTGGAAAATGATTCAGATAATGCAGTTCCTGTTTGTGATGAACTTTATATTTCTACTAAGACAAAGGTATTGTTCTTAAATCAGGAGGTTGATATTCAAAATGTATTCTGGAAGATTCCTGTTATTGAGTATGGTCAGGCACAAGACGGTGTTATAAAAAAGCAAATGAAAATCGTATCCAAGACCCCAGAAGAATACGAAGAGTATCGCGCTAAATTGGTAGATGTGCCATATTATACAGAAAATATAATAAAGCAAATTGATAATGCATCTGGACGTAGAATTAAATACAAGGATGAAAGAAAAATTACTATTGGTGTATCTAAAAAGGATATTATGAATTGCCGTGGTAAGGTTAAAAATGCGTTTTATAATTGTTTTGCAACTATATTCCGATTTAAATATGATGGACTATTTCGCGAAATTCACGTAAAAGTATTTAATACTGGTAAATTGGAGATTCCTGGGATTCTGAATCCTGGCCTGCTGGTTGTTGTGAAACGTATGTTACTAGAAACAATACAACCATTTATTGAAAAACCAATTGAATTTATTGAGACAGATTCTGAGGAAAATGTTCTTATCAATTCTAATTTCAATTGTGGTTATTTTATTAACCGTGAGAAGTTGCATACGATTTTGAGAAGCGACAAATACAGGATTGAAACCTCTTATGACCCGTGCAGTTATCCTGGTGTGAAATGCAAGTATTATTTCAATAATGATTTGGGGTTTGACCAAGATATTCAAAATGGTCAGATTTTGAGCGAAGACAGAGGTCAAAAGATGAGCGAGTTAGGTGATAACCATAAATATACTGAAATTTCATTTATGATATTCCGCACAGGAAGCTGTCTTATTGTGGGTAATTGCACTGAACGTATTTTAAAGTTTGTATTTGAGTTTATCAAAAAAATATTGGTGGATGAATACCAAAACATTTATGTTGCGAATGAAGAGCCGATAGTTAAAAATAAAAAGACAAAGTTGAGAAAGAAGGCGATTAATGTGACGAGTGCTTATTATGGGGAAATCAAGGGCAGGGAACCTCAGCAATAGAGCCACTTTACAAATTCCTTCATGTTCCCATTCTCAAATTTCTCTCTGCATATTGGCTCTTCTATATAAAATTTCATTAGTATACAATCACTACTATCCATACCTGACCGTATTCTGGTAGATTCTAATTTTTTTAATAACTCCTTTAATAGCTCATTATAGACTACATAATCCATTTCCATTTTTTCTTGTATTACTTCTAAATATTGTATTGAACTATCAATTAGGTCAATTTTATGTAAGTATCTGGTCAAATAGTTCACAGATATAGAATGACGTTCATGGAATTCTATTTTTGTATTTTCCCAATGAAACAAAACGTTTACCATTTTCGTGATTTTTAATAACATATTCCGGCAATCTTTCTCATCAAACACAAGCGTCTCATTATTTAATGTCATTATGTTAGTTAATGTGTGCGAATTATCGTTATTGTCACCATCGTACGTATCATAAATCGTTTTCTTATAAACAAATAAAATAATATCCATATGGTTCAAATTTTGCGATAAATTTGCACGATAAATCTGTTCAATATATTCTAAATAATAATAATATGCCCTCTGACAATAGTAATACGTCTTTTCAATACTCTTTGTTTTAATTAATATAATCTCAAACACTCTATGTATTGCATTCGCACCAACATAAACGCTAGAACTTGGAAAATTAAGCTCTTTCATTATTTCCGATTCATTTAATAATCCAAAATATTCATTGATTAGTTTACTATAGGTATCCAATATTTGCTGTTTAGGAGTTTTGCCAGGGGGCATGGACTTGTATACAAAAAGCAATATAAAATAATTTCCAGCCATTTCGTAAAAAAGCACGTTATTGAAATACTTTAGGCCAAACCAATAAAACAATTAATATAAGAATGATTTAAAGTAAAATCCGAGATATAATTTATAATTGTTTAAATATAACATGCAGAAGAATCCCGAACAAGACGGTGGGTCAACAGACCCCGCGCAACAATCAGGTTACAGATTACCTGAGAACAACACACTCCAACATGCTGCCAAATTAGCCATAGTTGAAGACAAGCCCATTATGTTAGATTACTGGACCAACTCATTGGACAAGTCTGTCTTGATTGGTGTTAAGGAGAACAAGGAAAAGTTACTTGTAAAGAGTGAGGAGGAGTACACCAGTCCCATCTCTAAAATTTACAAAGTAGGAAAAGAGTATATCATTGTAACAGAGAACTCTATCTATTTAGTAGATGTTGAGATCCCTACTAAACGTATCAGCTCATAAACAGTATCTTTATTTTGGTAATAGACTAATAATTATTTATTATTATTATATATAATAATAAATATGAGTGAAAAGGAACAGAAAATTATACTTCCTGATGGAACTCCTAGTATTAGTTCTGTTAAAAAGCTTGAAGGAAAAATAGAAATTAGTGAAGACGATATTGCAGAGAAAATGATTTATGTATTATTAGACCTTTTGGAAATTGATCCAAAGGAAATATTTTCAGAAAGCGAAGAAGCAAATGTGAACCTACAATTGTATATTGTGAAAATGCTTCCATTTGTAATTGAATTATTAACTAGAGAAGATATTAAAGAGACTGAAGAAGATATTAATAAAAAATATCCAGGATTAGGTTATTTTAATTACCCACTAGAGCCCCAACTATCAACAACACTGTATTCGGATGTCAAAACTGATGCTAAAGCTGCTGCTGATGCTAAAGCTGCTGCTGATGCTAAAGCTGCTGCTGATATTGCTGAGTATGAAAGTAAAATGTATAATGTAGACGGTGGAACAAGAAGGAGAGTTAGAAAAACACGCAAGAGTAAAAAAGGCAAAAGAAAAACTAGAAAAAATAGAAAAATAAAGGGGGGGGTACAGTGGAAGAAAACGTTTGCCGCGTTAGTATTCGCTGCCGCTGCATTAACTGGTACAAATGCTTCTTTTGCTAAAACAGCTACAAGTGCACCCGAACTTTTAGCTAGTATAAGAGAAGTTCAAACAATGGACATTAATAAAGCTTGGGGGGGAAACAATTTTTTCGGAACATGTTCACCTATGTCTATGGCTTTTACAAAACTTATTGGTCCTGAACTATTTAAAGCTGGTGTAATTCAAAGAGGAATTGTTGCCGCTCAAACAAAAGGCACATCTGGATATGATAAAGATAGCCGTGGTGACCATCCTGGAAATATAATTTCTGCTGCTTCTATATATCAGCAAGAGTTTTACGAAACAAGGATCGCATTAAAGAACCCTACTTCTAATACATTAGAAAATGCTAAACTAGTATTGAAACATGCAATGAAGGCTTTGGGTGACGAATATAAACACATAGTTAAAAACGTTGACTCATCTTTCGCGGCAAAGGCCCCTGGAGATTTACGTTCATTACAATTTAACATACCTGGTCATGCTATGAGTTTTTTTTACGACCCTATTACAGGGGAAGGTATTCTAATAGACCAAAATTACGCATCAACATGGGGAGTATTTAATGAGAAGGCAGATTATGCAGCACGCCGTAAAGAGGGTTATAGTCAACGCGGGATATATTATGTAGAACCGAATTCAGGGCCAATTGCTGACTCTCCAGTTATTCAAGCATTAAAATCTTTTTACGGGACTACAAAATTTAGTGAAATTCCAATAGCCAGTGATTTTCTTCATAACGTTCATAGAGTAGGCAAAGACCTAGGAGATGTTAACGTAAATTTAATAGGTGCAATAAACACAGTGGGAGCTGAAACGGAAGGCGTATCTCCTACATTATCAAATTTCCCCCCTTCTTTTTTGGATCCATTTGCAAAGAATCAGTTAAATCGTGAAGCTGGTCCGGATAGAAGAATTGAATCCACAGAATTTGCGGAAGTTAATTATCCAGATGGACCACGCATTGTCAAGGTTGACCGTTTTGGATACGGACCTGCAAAGAAACCCCCTGCCCCTGCCCCTGCCCCTCCTCCTCCTCAACCTAGGAGTTGGTTGGGTTACGTTACGGGGGCACCGCCGCCACCACCGCCGGCTGCGCCCCCGCCGCCCCCGTCGGCTGGAAATAAACCAATGACCTTTAAACAAACTCTAGAAACCCACGCCGAAGTTGTTGATAGCCTCGGATATAATAAGATTGTTGATAGTAATTTTGCTAATAATATACGAGAACAATATAACAAGTGGCTGCAAAAAAATGGAAATAAAAAAGGCAGCGTTTATCGGAGCGATGCGGGTCCAATTAAAGGGCCTGATAAAAAAAATCCAGTAACTCAAAAAGAGGCGTGCGAATTTGCTAAAAAAGCTGGTCTGTTTGTTCCAGTATGTCAAGCTGTTGACCCATGGCCAGGTAAGGCGAGGCTAGGGTCATAATGAAAAACCCATGTAAAGAGATGGTAAGTTATTGAATCCTTAATACCGATAAATAGAATTGTTGGTGAATAACGTTTATTTTCTTTCTATATATTTTAGGAACTTAGTTAACATAATTTATTTTTATTATATATAATAAAAATATGTCAGAAGAATTAGAAGTTGATACAAAAAAAATAGTAATACCTGATAAAAATGGAGAAAACTTAGAGATAGAAACCGAAACTACAGATGGTAAAATTTTTTATAATCCAACTAATGAACAACATGGAAATACACTAGAAAATAATGTAGAAATTACTCGTTTAGACTTTTTTACTAAGTTAGTATACATATTAAAGATTCTGGGTATAGAATATTCTGAATTGTTTCCAGAAAACGGAAACCAAGATGCAATTAATAATTATGTTATTTCATTAACCCCAATTGTTACAGAGTTATTGATTAGAGACCGAACAGACCCCGATTGGTGGGAGACTCATCGTACGGAAGATTCTTCAAGTGGAGTCAAGATAGACCCTTTCAAGGAATATGCAAAAGAACATGGATTATTAGAATATCTTGGTGGAGCACCTTTACCAGACCCAGGAAAGGGAGGAACAAGAAAAAGAATTAAAAAAACACGGAAAATAAAAAAGAGTAAAAGAAAAACTAGAAAAACTAGAAAAATAAAGGGGGGTATGCGGATTGTTCCTGCAGCACTAATTACGTTACTTACACTTTCTGGGTTAAGGGGGTCAATGGCTTCATGGTCTCGTGTTCATCAAACAACAGACCAATTTTTTTCTGAAATGAAAACTGCTAGAGACCTACCAGCTGATAAAGCTATTGGAGCATGGAATATGTATGGAACCTGTTCACCTCTTGCTATGGGGTATGCAAAACTTATAACTAAAGACCTATTTTCAGCGGGTGTGATTCAAAGAGGAATTCTGGAATCTCAAAAACTCGGATTGCCAGGGTATAGTACTGACAGCCGAGCAATTCATCCTGGAAACCTTATAGGTTCAACTGCCGTATATCAACAAGAATTTTATTCCACTAGTGTGGAGCTGAAAGACCCAGGGCCAGACAAAGTAAAAAACACAGAGGCGCTTATTGATGCGACAATACAAACTTTGCACGATCAATATAGTCAGACTCATACAGGGCAGCAAGACCCGAATGATAAAATTACAACACAATTAACAATCCCTGGTCATTCGATTACCCTTGTTTATAGTCCTTTTTATGAAGATGGCATTATAGTGGAGGTTAATAACATTGCATACAATGGGTTGTTGAAGCCTGGAATTAAGAATAATAAGGAATTAAATTTTTTACCAATGCATTATATTCCGTCGAAAAAGTCTGGTGCAAACGGTAGAACTCCACTTTTAAAAGGACTTGAAAAATATTATGATATAGAAGAGGGTGCCACCATACCATTAGCTACAAGATATCTAGAAAACAAATATGGTCTTGGCGGTAAAGATACATCGTATTTGAGTATACTTGGTTCAGTTCCAATTGACAATTTAAAAATTAATATTGACGGTAATAAGCCTATTAAACTTGGCCCCAGTCCTGAAACCGAAAAATATGTACAAGGAATTAACGCTGAAAATCCAAACGGGAAGATTAGTACTATTACTGGTTCAAGAGTAAGTTATACAGATAAAAACAAAAATCTTTTTTCAATTGAAACAAGTGGTGCAAAGCCAGATAATTTAATTAGTGTGCCATTAAAAGATTTAGAGGCAGCAACTATTTCTGCTATTGCTGAACAACACGGTAATCTTAATGTAGAAATTGGATTTCACAATATTAATGGGTCTAATCTTCAATTAATGAAAGAAATCTATACAAAATCTTTTGCGAACAATGGAAATTATGGACTTTATAATTTTGACACAACAAAAGGTTCTATTGAAAGGTTTCGTGACAAAGAATACGTTATGAATTTCACAGAAGTTTGTAATTATGCTAAAAAGGCAGGGATTAACGTACCAGCTTGCACTGCGACCGACCCTTCTATAGCAAGAGGAAGATACGATAAAGAGGCAGCAAAAAACCCCTTACCTAAAAAAGCCCCTATTGTCTCCGTAGTTGATGATAAAAAACCCCCACCTCCTCCTCCAGCTAAACCAGCAACCCCTGCTCCTCCAGTTCAAGCTAAACCGGTAACCCCTCCTCCTCCAGTTCAAGCTAAACCGGTAACCCCTCCTCCTCCAGCTCAAGCTAAACCAGCAAACCCTGCTCCTCAAGCTAAACCAGCAACCCCTCCTCCTCCAGTTAAACCTGTTCAAGGTAAACCAGCAACCCCTGCTCCTCCGGCTAAACCAGCTCAAGCCCAACCTGCTCAAACCCCAGAAGAGGCCAGAGCGAGGGGAAAAGTTGAAGCAGAAAAATTAAAAAGGGCAAACCAAGAAGTATTTAAACCAGATGTATCACCCAGACAACAGGCCATAAATAGGGCAAATTTACAAAACCCACAGAACCCTAGGTCGTGGGCACAATGGTTATCTGGTGCCGGTCTTTCAAAATAAACATTCTTATTATGCAGAATAATAATAAGAATTAATCACCCAGCTTATATTCAAAGCACTTCATTCAATTTAGCTATTTGTTCGCTTGTCAAACTCTCTGGGAATTCTATTTCAAACTCAATAATCAAATTACCTGTAGAATTTTCACGCGTCATTCCCATCCCCTGCACCATCTTCTTAAAATTTGGTTTAATAACTGTAGGATTATGAATATTGTTGAGAGCCAAACGCTTTCCGTTCAAATGGTCTATCTCAAATACGAATCCACACAATGCCTCTTTTAATGAAATCTTCTTACTATAAATCAAATCAGTACCCTGTCTTTTAAACAGTGTATTGTTTACTAATTGAACTTGGATCCTTACATCACCATGAACTTGACCATTAATGCAATGACCCTTATCACCAACAACAATAGTTTCATTATTATCTATTCCTGGAGGTATATTTAAATACATTGTTTCTTTCTCCACCGTCCTAACATTATTATCAATATTAAAACGTTCAATATCAAGCGGCATATTAAACCCAGTAAAACTCTGCTCTAATGTGACCTGTATTTGTTTTACAATAGGTTCAGGTTTTTGAACTTGGTGAAACATCTGAGTATGAATATTTATACCAGGTCCTCCGCTATGAAAAACACGGATATTCGGCCCACCACTATGCATACCGCCACCCATTCCGTTGCCCATGCCAGGTATTCCGCCACCAAACATCATATTAAAAATATTATTAATGTCATTAAACTCATTCATGCTATTCATATGTGAAAAAGGCATGCCGGGCATTCCAAACCCAGGAATTCCACCAGCCAATTCCATATCATATTGATTGCGTTTATTTTGGTCACTCAGAATTTCATAGGCTTCGTTTACTTGCTGGATTTTACTAACTGCTTCTTCACTAGAATTACGGTCAGGATGGTATTTCAATGACAATGCCCTGTATGCCTTCTTAATTTCCGTTTCTGATGCATCGTTAGAAACACCCAATACTTCGTAATGATTCGTCATAATTCAATATAATACATAACTCCTATTGTTTTATATATTTTTAATATTTTTATATAAATAGTAATTGTTAATATTCTATAATGTTACCTACAAATACATTTATATCAAAGTATAAACCCTATTTCATAAACGATTTTTGCATAGACGTTAAATTATTGACTGCGTTAAAAACCCTCCTAGAAATTAATAATCTCAACCTTCTTATAATTGGAAATTCTAGCTCTGGCAAAACCACAATGCTTTATGCTCTTATACGCGAATATTATAATTTAGGAAAAGACGATAGTTTCCCAGAGAATAATATTCTCTTTGTCAATAATCTGAAAGAGCAGGGCATTCAGTATTTTCGTAATGAAATGAAAACATTTTGTCAAACACATAGTGCTATTCATGGTAAGAAAAAGTTAGTAATTATTGACGACATTGATAATATTAATGAACAGAGTCAACAGGTGTTTCGTAATTATATTGATAAATACAAACATAATATTCATTTTATTTCAGTCTGCACGAATATACAAAAAGTTATTGAAAGTATTCAATCTCGTCTTCATATTATACAACTTACGCCACCTACAACTTCGCAAATTAAAGATATCATGAATAAAATAATCGCAACAGAAAAAATAGATATTGATGAAGAATCAAAAGACTATCTTATGATGATATCTCTAGGGTCTATAAGAGTTTTAATAAATCTATTGGAGAAAATATATATATTTGGAGAACCTATTAATATTCAATCATGCAAAAGGATATGTTCAACAATATCTTTCCAAGAGTTTGAAACTTATATTGATAGATTAAATCGCGGAGATTTAGCGGGAGCCATAGACGTATTTTATTCTATCCATGATTATGGTTATTCCGTTATTGATATTTTAGATTATTTTTTTGCGTTTATAAAGATTACAAAAACAATGAACGATGAAACAAAATATAGAATAATACCCTTTTTATGTAAATATATAACGGTTTTTCATAATGTTCATGAAGACGGAATTGAACTTGCACTATTTACAAACAACTTGTTTGAATTATTACAACATTGAATATTTAGGACTATAATTATCTAACAATAATGTATATGGCTCATTCAGCAAATAGTTTGGAAAGAAGACGAAAAGAGAATGGAACAGAACAATTAGAAAGATTAGCAGGAGACCAAGAATCACCTACGAATTCATTGGGTAGAAAACTAAAGCTTTTAAGAAGTAATCCAATATTGTTTAATAAAGCAAAATATTTTGACCTTAGGTCTGAATCAAATAGAACACCTACTACTCCAAATGCTGCCGAAGAAATTAAAAAATATGGTCCAATGCAGGCTTTGGTTAGACACGAAGAGCGAGTTGCTCGTCGCGAAAAAAGAAGGAGCAGTTCTCAACGTAGAACACGTGGGTTATCTAATAAAACCGGTGCAAGATTATTACAGCGTTCACGAAGCGCGGGTGGCAAAAAAACAAGAAAGAACAAGACAAGAAAATGGTAAATGTAAAAATAGTAATTAGGTATTTACTATTTTTAAGTAAAAGTTATATTATTCGTAAAATATTTAATAGTAGCGTATTTTAAATAGGATAGTATTATACAGGTTTTTATTATGTCTAGTCAAATATTCCGTAAAAAAGTACCGAATGAAATTCTATTTGACCTATTAGAAAAGATTTGTTTCAAAACAGACAAGTATTATTTAATAGATATAAATGCGTTCCGTAAATTAATGTTCCATAATTATCATACGGAATTCTGTGAGCAATTAAAAGAGTATTACAATTTAAGCAAATTGTTTTATATAGAGCGAAAAATGGTATATAATTCATTCACAAACATAGTTCGCCAAATATGCAAATTAAATAATATTATGTTTACCTCGCAAATCAAGTATAATGAATCCAAATACAATATTGATTTTTTTATATACTATGAAGGGAAATGACCCGCGAAGCTTTTACGGTTCCCCTCAGACCCCTCCCTTAATAATGTTGATACAACACATAATTAAAAGCGTTTCTATCTGCGTCTAATAAATTCCACATTCTTAGGGAAGTCTTTTAATGTCGGCGAATTCGTATACGTACATGCACTCCTCAACCCTCCCAAATAATCATTCACTGTATCCTCCAATTTTCCATTATACTTTATCTTCAATACAGTGCCCTCGGATGCCCTATAATCGTTCATCTTGCCATAATATTTCACCATAGCATGCTTAGAGCTCATGCCATAAAACAATTTATATTTTTCACCATTTTCCTCTACGATTTCACCAGGGTTCTCATCATGTCCGGCAAAAGCTCCGCCCATCATAACGAAATCCGCGCCAGCACCAAATGCCTTTACCATGTCACCAGGAGTCTTAATACCTCCATCCGAGATAATATAATTGTTGCGGCATTTATTAATAGCAGTAAATTGCGGGATACCAACACCCGTCTTCATTCTGGTTAAGCATGCGCTGCCAGGACCAATACCAATCTTTACAATATCTACATCTGCTTCATGTAATAACTTCTCTACCATTTCAGGAGTTACTACATTGCCAGCAACAATAATCTTATCAGGAAATTTTACTCTTACTAATTTGCAAAAATTAAAAAACGATGACATATAACCATTAGCCACATCAATACAAATCCATCTACAAGGAATCTTCTGGAGAATAGCTACTAGATTATTGTAATTATCAATTGATATTCCAGTAGAAACCATAAAGTAATCTGGATTTAATCCAATACCTCTTTTAATTGCATCCTCATAATCTTGCAATGTATAAAACTTATTCATAGCAGTTAACATTTTGTATTTACTTAAAACTTTATAGACCTCAAATGTTCCAGTGGTATCCATATTGGCTGCTATAATAGGTACACCTGTCCATTTGATAGGAATTTTACTTACTTTATTCGTAAATATAAATTCTTTTTCTAAATTTACTTGAGACCGACTATTCAGTTCGCTAAATTTCGGAACAATCATTACATCGTCAAAATCTAAATATATTTCATCTAGAGGGACTTGTTCAGCAATACAATCTTCAAAACAACACAACATCGGAATAAAGAATATACCGAATTATATTTATATTTTTTAACTTAATATACTATATATAATGTTCAATTCTAAAAATGTATTATTCTATATAGTCGGAGCCGCTGTAATTATAACAGGCAGTTATTTAGCAACTCAATATAAGAAAACTCTTGAACCTGATGATGAATATGACCTTATTAAAAAATATTTATTAAATGATTCACCCCTTTATGGTTACAATCGCCCAAAAATATGGATTCACAGCAAATACGAAATTAACTCTCGTAAATGGAAAGATTTCTATTCTCGTAATACAACAGATTTAAATCAACCTTATATTCATCTTACAATTAAAACTATAATTAATCATTGTGGCAGCGATTTTAATGTATGTTTAATTGATGATGAAACATTTAGTAAATTGATACCTTCATGGGACGTGGATTTAACTAGTATGGCTGAACCCATGAAGTCACACTTCCGTCAATTGGGTATGGCTCAATTGATTTATTATTATGGTGGAATGGTTGTCCCCAATTCATTCTGTTGCATTAAGAATCTTAGTGAATTTTATAAACAAGGAACCGACGGGAATCGTGCCTTCTTCTGCGAGGCTATTAATCGCACAGTAAATAACATGCACCAAAAGCGTAAGTATCTATTTTTACCTGATATGTATTTTATGGGTGCCCTTAAAAACAATGAATGCATTCTAGAATTGGTTGAATATTTGAAAAAAATATGTAAGAATCCTCATTTCTCTAGTGAAGTGGATTTTAGAGGTGATGTTTCTAATTGGCTCTTGGATGCTCATCGTGGACAACATATTAATTTGATTGGTGGAGAAGTTATTGGTGTAAAATCTGCTGACCGTAAACAAATATTGTTAGAAAACTTAATGGAGGAGGAATTTTTGAACGTACATGATAGTTTAGTGGGAATTTATATCCCTGAAGATGAGATATTAATTCGGCCTAAGTTTCAATGGTTTGCTGCAATGTCATCTGAAGAGATTTTAAAAACTAAATGCATTATTTCCAAATATTTAATGGCATCTATTGTGGATAGCACAAGCGAATATTATAAATCATCGGAAATTAAGAGTGTTGTCTCTATATAAAATTCTAACTATTTGTTTAAGAGTTTACACAAATAGTTATTTATTCTTCTTCTGGTTCAGTTTTTGATACATCACCACCTTTTTTAGTTTTACGTTGTTTACGGGTCTGTGTTTTCTTAATTCTGACGTATCCAAACTTTCCCTTCTTCGCACCATAACCATATTTCTCTAACCGCATCTCTTGTTTAGCGGTCTTAAACTTCTTTTTGGATACAATACGACCACGACCGTTATACATTAAATCATCCTTTGTTAATAACCCTTCGGTCTTGTAGGCTGTACCGTTCATTACTTGTTCACGCGAGCCAAATAATTCTTTGTATTTTTTACCTTTAATTGTATATGTCCCATCTTCTGCACGTACTGGCCTTTTCATTATTTTTATTGTATATATTAATACAATAAAAAATTCATGTGTCTAGTATACTTAGTGTTTTCTGGTTCTGTTCTTACGGGTCTTAACTTCCTTCTTTACAAAACCAAATTTGCCCTTTTGTGTAAAGTAACCAGCTTTCTCTAAACGTTTCTCCTTCTTGGCAGATTTGCTCTTTAAAGCAGAAACAATACGTCCAGCCTTGTTGTACTTTAAGTCAGATTTGCGTAAGCCACCATTGGTTTCAAGGGCTGTGCCGTTCATGACTTTTACGCGGGAACCGTGGAGTTCCTTGTATTTGTGTCCGTTAATGTGGAAAGTTCCATCTTCGTGCTTAGTTCTGCGATGCATTACACTATATATATTGTCTATAAAAAAATAAGGGAGTCTTTGTATCCGTTTTATTTCTAAATTATAATAATAAAAGGAAGGGGTAAGGGAGAAGGAACGAAAACCATTGGTTTCCCCTAACGAACATTTGTTCTACTAAATACTTTCTCACGAGGCATATTGAATTCTTTCAAGTTAGTGAATTGCAATGAGACCAAAATAGGACTGAAAAATGCCTTAAAAGTAATACCTTGTTGTGCCAATCTCGCTGCTGCGTCACTACTGTATACAGTTCTAGGTTTTGAATTTCTAACGTATTGCGAATATTGCATTGCCTTAGTAATACTTGGATCATTACCACCAGTAGCAAATTTACTATAGTTAACAGGAGCACACATATTTTGCTCATGTCGCAAAGCACATGCTCTTGTAATATCAAACATTGTTGGCATTATATATACTATATAGATAATAGATGCATAACCACCAATTTTGTTTAAAAAAATAATATAAAATTATTACTTTAAACTATATTAATGGAATTAATAGTTGAGCCTGAAGTATATGCGCCTAGTATTGACGAAATTGGAAATTACATAGATAAAATACCGCCTTTTAATACAATTAAATATGGAATTAGATGCCCATGTGGAAGCAGAAAAGATAAAACATTTGATACTTCTGGTACATTTTCAGCACACATAAAAACAAAAACTCACCAAAAATGGCTTAATAATTTAAATCTTAATAAAGCAAATTTTTATATAGAAAACGAAACACTAAAAAGTACTGTACAAAATCAAAGATTGGTTATTGCAAAATTAGACAAGGACCTACAAAATAAAATCATGACAATTGATTATTTAACGCAACAGTTATCTATAAATAATAAAGTGGTTAATAACTTACTTTCTTTTGATTAACTTTTTATACGTTGTTTAAAAAAATCATAGGGGGTCCCCCATAAAAAATTGATTTTGTAAAAGACATAAACAGATTACTTCAAATTATAGGATTACTAGGATGGCTTCAAAGCTTGTGATTAAAACTGCGACTGTTACTAAGGAAGATGCGGTTCTAGCAAAACAGTATCAACAGAAGACCGATAAACAGCATATCTTGGACAATCCAGATACGTATATCGGTTCAGTTGAGAATGTGGATGCTAGTATGTGGGTTTACGATGATGTCACTGGAAGAATTGTCTTGAAGGATATTGAGTACATTCCAGGGCTTTACAAGTTGTTTGATGAGGGCATCGTGAACTGCCGTGACCATGTTGTTCGTATGATTCAGTCTACGATGCTAGAAAAGAAGTTTGTGACTTTCATTGAGACCACCATCGCTGAAGATGGCTCTATCACCATGACCAATGATGGTAACGGTATTGACATTGCTAAGCACCCTGAAAACAACTTGTGGATTCCTGAGATGGTATTCGGTCACCTTCGTACCTCTACCAATTACAACAAAGAGGAAAAGAAGATTGTGGGTGGTAAGAACGGCTTTGGTTTCAAGCTGGTTTTGATTTGGTCTGACTATGGCAAGATTGAGACGATTGACCATGTCCGTGGTCTCAAGTATGTCCAGGAGTTCAAGCGCAACTTGGATGAGATTTGCCCACCTGTCATTACCAAGGTTTCTACCAGCACCAAGCCGTATACCAAGGTCACATTCAAACCTGATTATCGCCGTCTCGGTGTTCATGGACTTACGACAGATATGTTGGCGCTACTTAAGAAGCGAGTCTATGACATCGGTGCAGTGACGGACCATTCCATCAAGAAAATCAAGGTTGTCTACAATGGCGAAACCATTCCTGTCAAGAACTTCCAACATTACATTGACATGTATATTGGTACCAAGGATGAGTCCAAGCGTGTCTATGAAATGTCGGATGAGCGTTGGGAGTATGCAGTTGCGATGTCTCCTACCCATGAGTTCATGCAGGTTTCGTTCGTAAATGGTATCTGCACGTTCAAGGGTGGCAAGCACGTGGACTATATTACTGGCCAAATCATTCGTAAGCTCTGTGACTACATTGAGAAGAAGAAGAAAATCAAGGTAAACGCATCAGCAATCAAGGAGCAGATTGTTCTGTTCTTACGTTGTGATGTGGAGAATCCTTCGTTTGACAGTCAGACAAAGGATTTCATGAACACGCCTGCCAACAAGTTTGGTTCTTCTTGCACCGTCTCTGATACTTTCATTGAGAAGGTTGCGAAGATGGGTGTGATGGAATTGGCAATGTCGTTGACAGAGGCCAAGGAGAACAAGCTTGCCAAGAAGACGGATGGTTCCAAGACCAAGACAATTCGTGGTATTGCTAACTTCATTGATGCTAATAACAGTGGCACTGCTGATTCCAAGGATTGTATCCTGATTTTGTGTGAGGGACTTTCAGCTATGTCTGGTATTGTATCTGGTCTGTCTAGTTCGGACAAGAACACCATTGGTATTTATCCTCTCAAGGGTAAGGTTCTGAACGTGCGTGGCCAACAGGTAAAGAAAATTTCGGAGAACAAGGAGATTACGGACCTTAAGAAAATTCTGGGTCTAGAGACTGGTAAGACGTATGCTACTCTTGCGGATGTCCACAAGAATCTACGTTATGGAAAGGTCATGTTCATGACGGACCAGGATTTGGATGGTTCTCATATCAAGGGTCTCTGTATCAACTTGTTCCACAGTGAGTGGGCAAGTCTTATCAAGATTCCTGGTTTCCTTTCATTCATGAACACACCGATTCTGAGAGCAAAGAAGGGTCCCATGGTCAGGTTGTTCTACAATGACGGTGAGTACAACAAGTGGAAGGAAACAGTTGCTGCAACTCTTTCATCTTGGACTATCAAGTATTTCAAGGGTTTGGGAACTTCTACAGCGGCAGAGTTCAAGGAGTATTTCGCCAACAAAAAAATCGTTGACTTCGTCTATTCAGGTCAATCTAGTGATGATTCTATTGATAAGGTCTTCAACAAAGAGCGTGCAGATGACCGTAAGACCTGGCTAGAAAACTACGATAAGACAGCTTATCTAGACACTAGCCATCCTAGTGTGAATTACGAGAATTTCATGAACCAAGAAATGATTCATTTCAGTACCTACGATTGCGCGAGGTCTATCCCCAACATGGTGGATGGTCTCAAGATTTCACTTCGTAAGATTCTATTTAGTGCGTTCAAACGCAAGTTGACCAGCGAAATCAAGGTCGCCCAGTTTTCGGGTTATGTTTCAGAGCATTCTGCATATCACCATGGCGAAGCATCGTTGAATGGTGCTATTGTGAACATGGCCCAGAACTTCGTGGGTTCTAACAACATCAATCTTCTAGAGCCAAATGGTCAATTCGGTACGCGTCTTCATGGTGGTGATGACAGTGCTTCGGAGAGGTATATCTTTACCATGTTGAATTCGCTAACTAGATATTTGTTTCCAGATGCGGATGATGCTGTCTTGTCGTATCTCAATGATGACGGAACAATTGTGGAGCCCGAGTTCTATGTGCCCATTCTGCCGTTTGCTCTAGTGAATGGTATCTCTGGTATTGGTACCGGATTCTCTTGCAGCATCGCACCCTACGACCCCAAGTTGTTGATTCAGTATTTGAAGCTCAAGCTCATTGGCCAGTCTACAGACGACATTGATTTCGTTCCTTTCTATGAAGGATTCAAGGGTTCTATTCGTAAGATTTCGGACCAGAAATACCTTATCAAGGGTTGCTATGAGAAGTTGGCTGAAGACAAGATTCGGATTACGGAGCTACCGGTTGGAACATGGACGATGCCCTACACCACCTTCTTGGAGACATTGATGGATGGCTCTACTGATAAGGCTGGTAAGAAAATTGCTCCAACTATCAAGGATTTCACTTCTGTAAGCACGGAAGTCACAGTGGATTTCACAGTTGTCTTTCCAAAAGGTAAGTTGGCCGATCTAGAGGCGAGTTCTGATGCAAATGGATGCAATGGCTTGGAGAAACTCCTCAAGTTGTTCACGACGGTAAGTACCACAAACATGCACATGTTCAACAGCGAATGCAAGTTGCACAAGTATGCTACTGTGGAGGAGATTATTGATGACTTCTATGGTGTTCGTATGGACTTGTATAAAAAGAGAAAGGCTTATTTGGTAGAGGCTATGGAGAAGAAGCTAGTAAAGCTGTCTAATCGTGCCAGATACATTCAAGAGACATTGAAGGGTACTGTGGATTTGAGACGCAAGAAAGCGGAACAAGTCACTGAGTTGTTGACGGGTATGAACTTCGCCCAACTGGATGGTGACTTCAAGTACTTGATTAAGATGCCTATGGATTCAGTTACGGAGGAGAATGTGGCGAACATTATGAAGGACAAGACCGATACGGAAGCGGAACTGGCTGCACTCAAGGCCAAGACCTTGGAGAAGATGTGGCTAGATGAGCTTGATGAGTTGGAGAAGCAATATACTATTTACAAGGCTAAGCGTGTAGAGATTCAAGCAGGTAGCAAAGGAACGACTGTAGATAAGAAGAAAGTGAATAAGTTGGTCGTGAAAAAGTAAAAGGAACCGTATAAAAAAATAATAATAACAACAGTATATAATTATTTTTTACTTATTTTTTTACTTATTTTTTTCCTTCGTTTTTCCTTCGTTTTTCCTTCGTTTTTCCTTCGTTTTTCCTTCGTTAGCCATTCGCCTTCTCATAACTGGCCATGGCTCATAATTTTCCTGATATTTTTCATATGCTTTTTCATAAGCATCCATATCATCTAGTAGTCCAGCTTTCTCTAGTTCCGCGTATTCTTCAGATTCTCCGAACTCTTGTTCCATGTGTTCCCAATATGGATCCCAAGGATTCTCATCTATATAATTATCACAGGATTCGCAGTAACCTGCACCATCAACATCCTTATGGTTACCTACATATATTTTACATCCAGTGAAGCCACCACAACACTTCTTGCGATATACACGCTTCGGTTTATTCATATCAAATTTACAATATTTGATATTAAGCAGCATTAATCAATTTTTTACAATAGGGTAAACCGCTAGTACTGCTAATCCAATAGGTAAAAACAAAGGTTCATAGTAATTTAAATATGTCCAACACATAACAAAAACAACTGAAAATATTTTGTGACTCGGTATCATTTCATAACACTGTGCAGTTCTAAAATAAATCCATAACCCACTAAATAACAATGCAACAAATACCTTATTATCAAAAGAAAGATATTTATCTAGTATCATTATATACTATTATTATAAAATGTTTACAGAAACATATTTACAAACTACAGACCCCAAACTTCCTTTTTCACAATTCATTAGCGGCCCCATTTTAACTAATATCCTTATTTCTATTGTTTTTCATAGCATCGTTTATAGTTCGTTTGTAAACCTATTGAGTTTTATTTTTACAGGGAAAATACTGTCCACGCCCATAAACTACAGGCTGTTACTTTCTCTTCTTTTTATTATGGTATTTGGATTTTTTGCAAGGTTTCTCCATGTAAAAGAAATATATAAAGCTTATAACAATGATTTAGATAAAACACGTAGCCATTTAGATAAATTGTTTATTAGCTGGATATTTATTTCATAAATTACTATTTTCACAATTGTAAATAAAAATTCAGAGATATATTGCAGCGGTTTTTTGGGGCGATATATAATTATTTAACCGAATAATTATATGACAGAAAAAATTATCAAAACAAAATACATAAATATTGATGCTCGTTTTTCTAATGAAATTCCATGTTTTCCTTTCTCAGATTATTATGTTGAACTTCAAGATACTGTCCACGACGTAAAATCATTATCTATTGCATGCATAGAAATACCAATATCGTTTTTTAATGTATGCGATGCATTAGAAAACAACTGTTTTAAAATTACAGACATTGATGACCAAAAAAAGCAGGCTGTAATTAAAATTAAAGATGAAAATTACAGTAAGGAGTCTCTTATTGAAACTATAAACGAAGAGCTTGTATCCAACGAGTTATATGATTTGAGTTTTTCATTATCATCAACAAATAAAACCAAAGTATCAACCACAAATAGTAGATATATTATTGATTTTACCGTAAATGAACAAGGTGAAAGTAAGGAAAAGAAAAACACAATTGGCTCTGTTCTAGGATTCAACAATCCAAAGTATTATATTGAACCCGATAAAGAGAAAGAAACTGAGAAATTATGCAACTATTTAAATCCCAGATATTTATTTTTGGAAGTTAGAGAAAGAGAACGAAAAAAAGAAAACAAAATAAATTATGCATTTGAATCTAATATTCTATGTTCTAAAATTAGTAAATATATTATTGCACGAATTACTATGGATTATAATACATTTCCATACGGTTCAGTTTTACCCGCCAATTTATTTAATGGATTTTTGATTAGTGACATACGCCGATATAAAGAAAAAATCCGATTAGAAGACCTAGAAATCAGATTATTAAATGAATTTGGGTATCCTATTTGTTTTAATGGGTTTGAAATATCTTTTTGTATGGCACTTGAATACGAAATCAATAATTAAAATATCCTTGTATACTATAAATGAATCATAATAAAACACAAAAAAACCCAAAAAGAGCATGGGCACCCAATATACATTTGTATTCCAATCCTCGCAAAGCACAAGCTCAAGCATACAAATATTTAGGTAAAACAGCGAAGCTTTATCCAGGTACTGTAAAAGGAAAAAAATATTCCATTTATGATAAAAAAAATAATCATTGGGTAAACTTCGGTCAACTACAATATGAAGATTATACCAAACATCAAGATAAAAACAGACGCAAAAACTACTTAACACGCTCTGGTCGTATTAAAGGTGATTGGAAAAAAAATCGCTATTCTGCTAATAATTTGGCACGCCATGTTTTATGGTGATTTATACCAGAGAAGATTTTTCTTTATTATTTTTTATTATTCAGATTGTTTTTAATATCTATTTCCTGTTTTGACAAAGCATATTGACCACATGGCCCACAATGGTCTTCATTAGATAAATCCACCTTTTGAATAATTTTTTTATCACAATAATCTGTATTCCATCTACCCATAGGTTTTGGTAAATCTTTTGGCATAAATCTTTTTACTATTGATATTAAAAATTTCATAATATCAATACTATATAAATTATATTTAATCTCTTTTCATATAACAAATTATTTAGGTTTACATAGTTTTACATAAAATAGTCAAAGGGAAAACAAGGAAATAAAGTCGGGGTCGTTTTTAAAAAAGGACAAAAATAAATGTCCATTTTTTATTTTCTGAAAATAGTTTCTAAAAAGGACCTAGGATTTTTGGCATTTAAAGCATAATGCAGTAAAATCCGAAAAAACACAATAAAAGTGCGCTGCATAAGAATTTACATAGTTTTGCGGAGAATACTTTAGGCATTTTTTCCCATTCTAAAATATAGAACAGAAATAATGCCACAAAATGCCGACAATTTCTTATGTATATTTTGTAATCACCAATGCAGTGACAATGAAGATTATTTAACACATCTTACCGAGCATAGAACTTTTTTGAATGAAAAAAACGCCGAAAAATGCCCAGAATTTATATGTAAAGAATGCAACTTTACATGCAGTAAAAAAAGTAATTGGACGACACATATAGCCACTGCAAAACACCAAAATAGAACCATTTTCACTGAAAAAAATGCCAAACCAAAGCCAACCCATAAATGCAGTACTTGTGACAAAGAATACAAGGCAAAAAACAGTTTATGGTATCATATGAAGAAATGTCCAGGGTTAGTTGTAAAACAACCTGTGCAAGAACCATTAGAAAATAAATTAATTTCGCTTGATAATCCAGCAAAATCATTAGAAATAATAACAGACTTATTAAAACAGAACAAGGAGCTTCATGAACAGATTATAGAGATGTCCAAAGAACCAAAAATTATAAACAATATCACCCACAACAACATTACCAATTCCAATAACAATACAACAAATAATCAGTTTAATCTCAATATGTTTTTAAACGAAGAATGCAAGAATGCTTTGAATATTATGGATTTTGTTAGGTCGTTGAATTTAACAGTAGAAGATATAGAAGAAACAGGAAGATTAGGATATGTTGGAGGTATGACCCGTATCTTTGTGAATGCTCTGAAAGATATGGATGTAAAGATGCGCCCAATACATTGTACAGATATAAAACGTGAAACAGTATATGTAAAAGACCAGGATACATGGGAGAAAGACAATTCGGATAAGAATAAATTAAAAACCGCATTGAAACAAGTGGCTCGTAAAAATTTGCAGATGTTACCAGAATGGCAAGAGCAGAATCCCGATTTTAGAATATTGGATACGCCTGAAAACCAACAATATATGCAGATTTCATTGAGCTCATTGGGTGCATATAGTGATGAAGAATCTCAAAAACAAGAAGATAAGATATTGAAAAATGTTTTGAAAGAGGTGGTTATAGATAAGAAGGCAACATAATAAGTTAGTTACCAAAGACCACCGCGTCCGTAACCGTAACCTAGGCCATAACCCAAGGCACCGTAACCTAGTCCGTATCCTAGTCCACCGTAACCTAGTCCACCGTAACCTAGTCCACCGTAAATTGGTCTAGATAAATATAAAAGAGCAAGTGGATTAGGTCCAGTTTCGTACTCGTAATAGTAATAATCATCGCCGCGACCATGACTATGGCCATGACCATGATGGTGGCGATGACGATTTTCGTGTCTGTCACTACAGCGACTTGACCTAGAAGACTCACTACGGGGCATTCTATATAATTGTCATATCAAATATTTTTTATGAAAATTATAAATGAACTAAACTAACTGCATAAATGCTTTTGTAAAATACAATTATGGTCAAAAATCTAGTTATAATAAGTAGTGTCTGTTAAAAAATAGAGAGCACGAGGGTCTCTATCGTTACCATATTCATAATAGTAATAATCATCATCATGGCGACGATGATGGTGATGGTGATGACTATGTTTGGAAGAGCATGATGACTTTGAAGAGCTAGATGAACTAGATGAACTTGAAGATCTGGATGAACCAGATGACCTGGAAGACTTGGAAGAGCGGGAAGACCTGGAAGAAGGCATTCTATATAATTGTCGTATTTAAAAAAATATATGAAAATTATAATTTATCTAAATCCTTTGCATATATGCTTTTGTATTTTACAATACTAATTAAAATACCAGAAAGGAAGGATTAAAAAGGAAAAATTTATAGGAAAGGTTCAAAACCAATTTTTTAATTCTAATTGCTTGTAATTGCGGTCATGATGCTGAGGAATAGCCAAAGGAACAACTAATGTGCTCTGGTCAATACGGTATTTTACATATCCAACAGCTTCATTATAAACGGTAGGGACAGCATAATCCAAAACTAATTTATTGAGGCGCTCAATTTGCTCGGTAATCTTATCGGGGTAATGCTCAGCATATTGTAAGTAAATACTGCGCATGATAATTTTCAAAGTATCAATGTTTTGAGGAGCAATTACGTATTGTTTTGCAGACATTTCATAGACACCTGCACGTAATCCATTCTGTATAATTTGAATATTCGCAGCAGAGAAGAATGCGTTTGAAAGAACACTATTTTCCCATGTACCAGCAAGTGCTTCGCGATATTCAGTTGCTTTGTTCTTTACAGCTAAACGTTCCTGCATTCTAAATACAACGTCAGGTGACTCTGGTTGTATAATGTTTATTCTGCCGTTATAATTTTTAACATCAATAATTCTACCCGTTGAATTAATATCACTAGGTACTATTTTGGACATCTTATAAACTTAGGTCAGAAATAATTTAACAAGGAACAGTCTAAATATATATTTAGTAAATTTTATTTGTTCTAATAGTATATATCATGGATATCTTTTACATTATCGTCTTAGGAATTGCCATAGTTTTATTAATTATAATATTGGCTTTTATTGGTGTAGGTATGAGAAAGCATGGCTCAGGAGGTCCATGGCCTCCAGTTGAATCTACCTGCCCTGATTACTGGTCTATTGATCCTTCAGATTCAAATTACTGTTTAATTCCTCCAGCTGGAAGCCGCAATGTTGGAACTATTTACAGCGGAGGGTCTGTAAGTTCAACTTTTGCTCAGTCAAAAGGTTATGATGCTGATAAAAATAGAATAAATTTCAATGACCCTTATTACATTACGTGCAATAAGCAATTGTGGGCGAAAAAGTGGGGAATTTACTGGGATGGGTATACTAATTACAATGGATGCACTACAAAATAATAATCCCAAAAGCGTTTGGTATCCACATTCTCATTATAAACGCTGTAATTTCATAAAAAATTGATTCCTTTTTATGAACATTTAAGTAGCAACAAAAAATGACAGAACAAAATATATTGAGCAATGGCGTTATTAATTTCTTTTCAGGAAAGAAAGAATATAGGTCATTGAGTAATTTTTGGGAGAATGATATTATTATCATAAACGGAGATATAAAAAGGATATATGAAAGCGGTGAGCATTGTTTTCATGGAGAAAAATATATTAGTCTTGGAGAACTTTGTGAAGACGAAACTAGAAAAAAGGCGTTATTAGATTATGGTACTACATTTATGAAACCATCACAATATAAATCCGGAGCTGTTGCTAAAAAAATGGGTGGCAAAAAAGGACTCTTGTTGAACAGTATAGAGTTGAAACTTTGGACAGGTATTAGTATAGGGGTTCAACATCAAATATGTATGTGGAAGGTGAATAATTACGAAGAAGTTAGAAAAGATTTACTGAAAAGTGGAAATAAAATATTGATACACCCCGCTATGAGATGTAGCCAAGAGAAATTAGAAAATTCTAGAACATGGGAAGGCAAAGGAGTAGTAGTAGATGGAAAAATAATAGTACTAGGTAAGAACTTATTAGGGAACATTTGGATGGAATACAGATAGAAATCTAGCATTTGATTTGGTCCTTAATAATCTCATCAAATTCTTCCCGCGATTTTTTAGAGAGCGCTTCGCTAAACTGTACGATTAAATTGATTTTCCTATTTTTCTCAGTATAGTATTCTTTAATGATATCTTGGTTTATATGTTCCAAAGTATGATTATTGTCCTCTAAAAACTTTTCAAAGTCATCGCCAGATTCTACTATTGCATTAGAGTATTTTAAAAGTAACCATGCGCTTACAGGATTTATTGCAATGGATTTAATATATCGCGCAGCAGATATTTTAGACGCAATTATAAATAATATAGAGCGCAATACTTTATTATATTTTTTACCCTCTTCAGCTGTGTCTGTTTTAGAATTAATAAGAACCTCGCCGGTAGGTGAAATTACTAGTTCAATAGTAGATACGCATTTTTCATCTGGTTTGGTACAAAGTGCCAATATTAAAGTTTCATAAAATTTACATCCAATGCAGACATGACCTGTTTCACTATATCGCGTAACTGGCTCAGTAAATTCATGAAATGGTTTTAATTTAAAAGTTAGTTTTGGACACTTAGATTCAAGAACCCTATTTAAAGTAGTTATTTCTGATTGGGCAGGTCCGAGGTCAATTTCAGGAATGCAAGAGGATAATATAACAGCATCTTTGCATAAATCAGTATTCCGTGTCATATTTTTCTTTTTTTTAAGGGCTTTCTCAAAGGTTTCCTTTGATTTCTCTGAAATTGGTTTATTTTCTAAATGAAACATGAGATAGTTGCCAGATTTGTTTTTAAATACTACATGTTTACTAGCGTTATCCATGTAATTTACACACGTATTACCATCGGGCAATTCAAATTCTATTTTATAAATGGATTTGCCAAGGTGTTTATTAGGTAATTGAGTTATTTTATAGTCGGTGTCTACTTGAGCTAATTCAATAGAAATAGGCGGAGAACCAGACGTTCTAGATTTTTTACTTTTTGTTGCCATTTATATAATGGTAACAAAAAAACAATACTAATAAGGAAGGTTCTAAAGGAGAAAAGAATGGACATGGGTTTCCTTTATTCTTTATTAAATTTAATCACTGTAGCTTTCTCACCAAAGTCATGGTCTATTTTATTAAGAGCAATAGGATAATTAAATACAGAAAATATACCATCGTCAGATTCGTTTAGTTCAACTACCTCATTTTTCAATAATTTCAAATTACGTATTTCGGGATATAAATCTTTGACCTGCATATCCATAGCAGTTTTTAAAATACCGAGATTTTCAGTAGTCTCGTATTCTTTCATTAGGTCGCGTATTTTCTCAATAATCATAAAAATCTCATCATTTTTCTTTTGCACCATCTCCTTAGTATGTTTATTATCATATAATTCATTGTATTTATTCAACAAATCAATATAGATTTTGCTATTTGCATTGTAAGTATCCAATTCCTTTTTAAACAACTCAACTGATTTCTCCTCAGTAGTATAACTAAACAATGTATCTAATTTCTGCCGTATAATAGTGTCTTTAACATCAGTAATTTCCTCTTGGTATATTTTTAATATATATGGCAAATTAATAGTTTTACCATTGAATATTTTTATGTTAAGATTGCATGGATTTCCTTTATCGCCACAAATTGCAGTGTATTTATTATCAATACGATTAGAGAAAATAGTTCCAACTGGACGTTTGCAATTAATACATGGTGGTTTCACGGACAAAGCCGCCAATTTCCCTAATTTACGACTGGGCTCTTTTTTAAAAGCATCCTTCATCATTTTACTACGTCTAGTATCGTATTCGCGTTTTAATTTAAAGAATTCATTCAATGATTCCAAATAGTTTTTATGGTTTTTCAACTGGTCTTCACTGTCTTTATTTTCAGAGCGTAACTCAGGTAAAATAGAATTGCGAAATTCAATACTGGGTGTATTCTCCATCTTAAAATCCACAACACCAGTAGGTAAATTCTCAATTAAGGTGATTTTATTATTAGAGATATTGAGTACCTTCAAATCAACTAATCCTTCTAAATCTAATCGTTCTAATTTGTTGTTATCACATATAAGTTCGCGTAAAGTACGTGGAATCTTTTCCAACCCCACGATTTTATTATGAGACATTACAAGTATTTGTAACTCGGCCAAATTAGATATGTCTAACTTGGTTAAATGGTTATTAGAAACATGTAAATGTTTGAGAGAACTAGGCAATTCCTCTAATGTTATCAATAAATTCCCAGTGCATTCAAAGTGTAATAATCCATCGGGTAATTTATCTATGTTTGTTATTTGCCCATCTTTTAATACAATAGTTTTTATGTTACCATAACCGAGTTCTTTTAAAACAGAAAAATCCAAATCACCAAAAAGAGCTTCATCTATATGTAACTCTTTAGAGCTTTTGGTCATAGTTTCTAAAATACTAATTAATTTATCTTGGGCAGTATTATTTTCTTTAATAATTTCTTCACGTTGTTCTTCCATTTATAGTATAAACAGATATTGTATATAATATTATATCCGAATATAATATTATGGTTTGTGATTTTTTAGTGTATACTTATTTGGAAATAAAACATAAGGAAGGAATTGCTTATATAGAGTTAGACTACAAACAAGAATGGTATTGTGATTGTCTAGAACCCAATATTGACAGTGACGACGAAGAGGAGAATTACATAAGAAAATGCGACGAATATTATAAATCCTTTCTAAACCCCAGTATTAATCCTATAATGATATACAATGAGGGAAGATTTTTGAGACACAGTTATGTTGAAAAATATTTAAATTTAATATATGAGAAAGTTCATGAAATTAAGTATTGGAGAGATAGTGGAACATTGTTAAGTATAGACGATATTCAACAAATACGTAAAATAGAAATCCGAGAGAAAACTTAGACCAATTCCATACCAGAAAGCTCATGCATCATACGAATACTGGTGGTTTCAACCAATAATCCATTTGCATAAACACCGTAGTTCATTTTGTGGTCTTCATGTTCAAGAGCAAAGTGCCAAATATTGTGGACACCCTCTACTTCATAGGGTTCAGTACGGTCATCTAAACAAGCCATTAAACGATACTTTTTGTCTGTAACCATAATACGGCCAAGCGCATCAATAGTATCTTCCTTTTGTTGGTTAGTAAGGTCATCAACTAATACAGAGTGGCATCCTGTGACTACCAAATCCTCGGTTAATTCGTGTAATTTATTAGCAGAGTATTTATAGAGACGATTTTGGGATCGAAGTTTGTCGGCGGGGTTGTATATTTTGGAATGACCGATAGATTCAATAGGTACGAGTCCATGAAGACGAGTCTTTACTAAATCACCCTTACGAAGGTCCTTTACAGCTACGTATTTACCATCACCAAGAATACGGGTATCTTCGTGGAAACATAGGTTTGGAACAGATAAACTAGGTAATGTATTTTTATATACAGCGTTATTACTATTAACTGCGGTATAAAAATCAGTTCCAGAAATAACCATACCGTAGTTCATGAATCCATTATTGATATAATTACTATCTAAAACAGAACCATCTGCAATATTAATTGCTATAATTATACTACTATTACTAGCGCCGTAATTAATAACAGTTCCGTAAATAACATTATCATGAATATTTATAAATGGAATAAAATTGTTTATATTAACCCATAATGAATTTACTACTGTTCCGTCTGCCATATTTATTTTTGCTACACCTGTATTTGTTCCTGCATACATGTAACTACCAGAAATAACAATGTCATAAATTTGATAATTAGATAAACCACTACACCAATTTGCATTTGCAATAGAGCCATCTGACATATTTATTTGTACAATACTGCTATTACCATTATTATCAAATCCAGTACTAGCATATAAATAGTTACCAGAAATAGCAATACCAAATACTCCAGGTAAAACCGGGCACCATCCCATATTAAAAAGAGAGTTGTCTGTTAAATTTATTTTAGATATGCGACCGTTTTGGGGGTCTGCCACATATAAATAGTTTCCTGAAATAGCCATTTGCCATAATGTATAACCACCAAATCCATTATCAAACCAAGACGAATTGTTTACTGTGCCATCAGACATATTTACTTGTTCAATAATTCCATTATTAGTTGACACATACATATAAGAACCTTGAATGATTAATTCATTAGGTACATTTCCTAACGAATTAGACCAAAATGCAACCATTGGTCTAACACGAGAGGGTTCAGTCGTAGTAGTTTGCCAGGGAAAGGACATCTTATATACTTTCTAAAGATTTTATTGCTCAATAGGGAGGCATTCCACTTATATACGGCAAGTCTGTTATTCCGCTCACCTGACTTTGTTGACGTTCTTTTTTATCTTCTTGATAATAACGAATTTTAGACATTATATAGGCCTGGTCTTTCATCATTTTCTGCTGTTTTTCATATTCTGATAATTTCTGTCTACTACAATAATATAAGACCAAGGCAACAATACCTACAAATATAAAAAGGACACCGAGGTTAAGAGCATAATAGTAAATAGAAACACGATTCGTATGGCATTTTTGCAGTGTATTAAATAAATAGTTTTTCGCTGAATTTTCTGTAAGCCTTGCGCTTTCCATATCCAAAATAATTATTAATATATAATTATTTTGATGATTTTTATTAAAGAAACTATACTAAATTAAAAGATACCATGAAACAGCAACATAACTAAGAATGGCTAAAACAATAGACACGACCCAAATAGGAATTACAGTTTTATGGCGATATCCTACACCAAATTCACGAAAACTACCATCCTTTTCATAAACTAGTCCAGGTTTTAACAGATGAACAAGCGTGAATAGAACAAGAAATAAGAATATTGTAACATTCAATTTATGATATCTTACAAAACCTTTTAAATACATAAGTTAAAATATCTGAATATATTTTTTACGGTGAAAAATTGATATAATTTAATACAATATATTGAATTATATAATAAGCAAACAATGTTCTTTAATAGGGTATATTTCACAACTAGACAGACATATTGTCGTCTAAAGTATAATAGGCATCTTGTGACATTCAATAGCCCAAATGGTGGAAAAGGTGGCCCTAATTTGGATTATATTCTAACTGTATTTGTAATGGGTTCTGGAATCTATTGGTTAAATAAGAAGAGTTAGAAATCCGCGTCTTCATCATATTCTTTATCTTCTTCATAATAAGCACCATCCATAAAGTTCTCACCCAAATTACCTAAGTCTACTGCGCCACGATTATAAATATCATCAGCATCTTCTCCTTCAGGATCTACTACAATGTCATCAGCATCTATCATTTCCTCGGTGTCCACCAATTCCAATTGTTCTCCCTGAGCAAGCATCTCCTCAATCTCTCTGTCAAACGTTTTTTTATCATATTGGTACAAACCCTTTTGTTCACCCACATTCCAGCGACCAATTCTGTAGTTCTTCAAGTCATTCTCTACAGCACGCTCTTCAATACTCATATTACCTAATCTCTCAATAATGCCTTGTTTTTCAATATCCTTATCACGCTTTACCTTCTGCATGATTTCTTTATATGTCAAATTAATAACATCTTTATTATCTTCTTCTACATTCAAAAAGCAAAGTAAAAGAGCAGCAACACGTTTTTTCAATTCATCCAAATCGCCAGTAACGATTTCCATTTCATTTAAGTCATCTCCCATGCCAGTTAAATCACCAGGCAATGAGCGACCACCACCACTTAACAAATTCGCAGGATTAGCTAGCTCGCGTATTTCTTTTCTATGTGATTGCTTTAGGGTCTGAACATCAGCTCGTAAAAGGTCGGTGTCATTAGCACATACAATGTATTCATAAATGGCGGAGTAAAAACAGTAAGTGTATAGCAAATAAACAGTGGGCTTATCAAAGAGACAATAGAAAGAGCGGATTCGCTCACCCTCTACATCATCACCCATATCTTTTACAATTTCAGTGAAGAATGGTAAATTATGTAAGAACATAGGCAAATCAGCCAAACGAACATCAATCTCCTGTAATAATCGCATAAGAACAGTATCTCCTTTGAATTTCTCTATTTTCTCATAATATTGGTCAATAAATTTACTGATAATTTCCTGATGTTTTTCTGAGAAACCCCAATGTTTGGGGACGTTTTTATAGAACCCGCCATCATTCAATAAAATAGAAGGATAGACTTTGGACATGTTTTGAACGGCGTTATTAATAAACTGTGTAACTGAATATAACCCTTCGTCATAATAAAGACCACTCTCTTTCATAGGAATATCCGATTTCCATTTATCCACATTGGTTAAAAACTCATGTAATTTTTGGTATTTTGATTCCGAAAGGTTACCATAAGTTCCAAAGAACTGGATGATTTGTTTATATAAATCACGATTTGTAATAATCAAATAGTTTTTCAAATCATTCAATTCATTGGTAATATCGTAGGACATGCATTTGGGTTTATATTGGTCAAATATCTTGAATAAAGCACGGCGCAATGGTTCATCCACAATCGTTGAATGTTTGGTCTCTAAATGCTCTAACAAATCCTTCATGATGGTTACTTTGGTTACTGTTATTGGCTTATCAATTACTACAATATTATTGTTGTTTACCATAGTTATTAATTGTTGTAAATGGTCAACTTTGAATTGATGTGCGTGAGTTTTTAGATGTTCTATCTTCTCATAAATCGTCCAATGAGGATTATATCTGGCAGGTTTCTCATTACAAATAACTTTAAATTTCTCAGGAATAGGGCGATTTTTATCAAAATTACAGTAATGAATAATAGCTGAATAAATCAACTCCACATCATCCATATTATTTTCAGAAACCGATGCATAACGAACACCAGAGAAAGCAGGATGATATAAAAAAGAAGGTGTAGATGCTTCTCTAGCAAGTTTGGCTAATCCAGCTAATTTGGAAGTAGAAACAATATATTGAGCTATCTTATCATTTTCATCATTAAAATAAGAAATAGGATTGGTAAGAGCTAATTTATCATTGCAACAAGCATTTTCAACGAAAGGAATATTCGCAGAATTTTTCAACACTAGGTCTTTGTTTTTAACAATAGTATTTATACACTCAATTACACCATAACCATACTGAGTCATTTTACTTTTAATTACACCAATAGAATTATGTTGGTCTACGGAACCCTTACGTAAATCATCTTTAAACATAGACTCAAAATCACTGGCGACATTATGTATAGACTTGATTACCGAGAAATCTACTACAGGTGGTAAATAATGTGTCCATTTCGTAATTTTATGCTCTTCAGGTGCAACTAATTCGGGACTCAATATCATAAATTCCCGCTTCTTCACATAGAGTTCCAATACATCACTGCGCTTCATAATATAATTATCAAAAATATCCTTCATGCGTTTCACTAAGACATCGGTTTTAAGTTTGGCAATAGCAGACCAGGGGTCCACATCCTTACTTTTTGATTTTTCTAATACGCATGCCAAATATTGTAATCCACTCATATCTTCTACACCACCAGCTAATGGATAACCGCTGAAAGAACGAATGCATCCAGGCATAGTTTTATTTGTTTTAAAGGATGGAACAGCTGTTTGAATCGCAACAAACACAGTGCATGTAATAATAACAATGCGGGTTTCATCGCGATAGTTTTTATAAGGCTGTAATGCCTTACCCTTATCTTTGAGATTTTTATCAGAGCGTTTTTGATAGGCGGCTTCACTAAAAATAGCTTTATCAAAAAGCTCTCTAGACGTAATCAAAATCAAATCTTCAATTGCGTCAATAGGAATATCAATATTACGACAAATGGTATTGGCCACATTAAAAATAACCTCAGCAACTTCGTTTTCAAATACGCGTTTCTCCTTTTTCTTATTCTGTTCCATTACGACTTCACCTAAGTCTTTTTCAATAATATCATGGGTTGTGATATGGTATCCAGATTGGTCAAAACCTTCTTCTGTTGAAAATGTTTTTTTGCGAAGAATAAAGCCACTGTGTTTATCAACTTCTGCGTCTCCATCATCACTTTCAACACCTACTGTATGACAAAGTTCATCTAATTTACGCAAATAATCTC
>Ga0209088_10000373_pt1 | contig 32863 bp, 49 predicted proteins | sample S_140625_EF_Meta_FD_187324 | JGI IMG/M metagenome (GOLD analysis project Ga0209088, IMG submission 187324) | Freshwater microbial communities from Lake Simoncouche, Canada to study carbon cycling - S_140625_EF_MetaG (SPAdes) (version 2) | ecosystem: Environmental > Aquatic > Freshwater > Lake ... | reverse complement strand
GGAGGGCGAGTGAAGACAGCAGCAGAAGCAGTGGCCGCCTATCGGCCGTCGACCGAGTCAAGGCCGCCTGCCGAGAGTGGGAGAGCGGTATTGGCGTTCTGGACCCGGATGGCGGAGATGTATGGCCACAAGTGGACAAGCCAGCAGGGCGACAAGCCGACGGCGTTGTGGTCGAAGGCAATTTCCGCCTTGTCGGCTGACGAGCTGCGCGAAGGGATCCGCGGATGCTTGGCGAACGGACACGCATGGCCCCCGAGCCTTCCCGAGTTCATGGCAATGGCCAAACCCCGCAAGCGCGAAAACGAGGGCATGTACCGCGCGCTGCCGCAGCTGCCGGCGCCGAAGAGCTCACAGGAAACAGCGCGCCGCGAACTGCAGAAACTGTTTCTGATGGTTGGACGAGGACAAAGCCATGGCTCATGACCGCTGGGCCGTGGGAAATCGAGAAGTTCGAGTATCAAGACGGCGAGCGCTGGACTGGCAAGTTTATTTACTTGCTCTGGCGAAAAACGAAACACGGCCGGTCGGCCCACGGTGGGTTCGCGAGCGCGGCCAAAGCCATGGCGAAAAAACGGGAGCTGTGCGGTGAAAGTTGAATGCTGCCCCGACTGTGGCGCCGTCCTTGAGGCCCGCAACAACTCGCAAAACGCCAAGTTGCACGCGCTGCTGGCTGACATTGCCCGTCGCCATGTGTGGGCCGGCCAGCGCCTTGCCCTTGAGGACTGGAAGCGCCTTTTCATTGCTGCGTTCGTGCGGGCCAGCGGTGCGCCCGCCAGGTTCATGCCGGCCCTCGACGGGCAGGGCTTTGACGTGATTTACCGGCGCAGCAGCCGCATGGGCAAAAAGGAAATGGCCGAATTGATCGAGTTCGTTGAATGCTGGGACGCAGAACATGCAGTCGCGCAAGTTGCTTGACGCGGCTCGGGGCCAGTCGTGTGCCCTGTGCGGTAACGACGACGGCACGGTGGTCGCGGCTCACTACAGCGGCATTTACTCGTCGGCGCTTGGCAAAGGCATGGGCCAGAAAGCGTGGGACTTCTGCGCGGCGCACCTTTGCCACCGCTGCCACACCGACCTCGACGGCTATTCGGGCGGTAACAACGAGGAGCGTGCCGTGCGGTTCATGGTCGCCATTTTTAAAACGCAGAAACGCCTGTTCGACGCCGGGGTGCTGAAATGCGGTTAACCCTTCCATGGCCCCCGTCGGCTAACACTTACTACCGGCACGTCTCGCGAGGCCCGCTGGCCGGCCGGGTGTTGCTAGGCGAGGCGGGCAGGGCGTACCGCAAGGCCGTGGACGCTGTAGTGGCACAAGCTCGCGCACGCAAAGCCTTGGCAGTTCCGCTTGAGGTCCGCATTGCGGCGTTTCCTCCCGATCGACGCAAGCGCGATTTAGACAACCTGCTGAAGAGCGTATTGGACTGCCTCGAGGCGTCCGGCGTGATTGAGAACGACAACTTGATCGAAAGCCTGAGCATTTACCGCGCCGAGCGCGTCGCAGGCGGGCAGCTCGAGGTGCAAATCACCATGCTGGACACCGGCTGGCGCGAAGCCTTGGGCGACGCATGAGCGCACTAAACGAACAGGTGGGCGGCGACCACTACAAGAAGCTGGCCATTCAACCGGCGGAATACATCTACCGCAACGACCTTGGGTTCTTCGAGGGCAACGTCATCAAGTATGTCACGCGCTGGCGCGACAAGGGCGGCATTGAAGACCTGCGCAAGGCCCAGCACTACCTCGCGCTGCTGATTGGGTTCGAGGTGTCGAAATGATTCGCTGGGAAAAGCACGGCACGAAATGGCTGGAAGCAATCGACAAGCCGCGCAGCCGTTACCAAGTCTGGCGCCGGGGTAACAAATGGGCGGCGGCCATCGCGCACTGGGGGCCGGGGCTCATGAGCGCGCCGCAGAATTTGAGCATGCACGACACACCAGCGCAGGCCATGTTGGCCTGTTTGACTCACCAACAGCAAAAGCGTCTGGAGGCGGCAAATGGATGAGCTTGACTGGCAGGGGATGTTGCTCGAGGTCTCGATGGACGTCGCGGAAAAATCGGTCGACATTAAAAACTCGGAGAGAAAGCGGGCATGGCTCAACAAAGCGCGCGAGCATTTGATCGAAGCCCGGCATGCGTTGGACAAGGCGGCCGCATGTCCAGTGCAAAAATAGAGCGCGGGCAGGAGCGCTTTGAAAACTGGGCCAACTGGTCGCTGGCCCACAGCAGCAAGACCGGCTATCCCAAGGCCTGTGCCTTCGCGCGAATGTACCGAGCTGACGCCGGCGACACATGGGAAGGCATCGAGCCCGACGAGTCCCGCCCCGCAGTGGACGAAGACGACGCCGACTTTGTCGAAGCCTTCGTGCGCCGATTGCCGCTATCGAACCGGCGTTGCGTCCTGGCCTTCTACATTGCCCGCGAGGCGCCGGTGATGAGCGCACGACGTTTCGGGCTCAGCCGCCAGCGGTTCTATGCGTTGATCGACGAAGCCGCTGAATGGCTGGCAGAAAGCGCTTGCAAAAATTCTCGACCTGAATAAATTGGGCGTCGGGGCGAAGCTATGCCCCAAGCACAAGGCCGGTCAGAAATGACTGGCCTTTTTTGTTTCTGGGCTGGGCAACCCCGGCATGGAGGCATTGCAGAAACAGCAATGATCAGCGATGGCAGGAAAAGGTAGCGCGCCCGGAGAGCGGCGCGGCGGGCGCCAAAAAGGCACGCCCAACAAAAGCACGCAGGCCGTTAAGGACATGATCCTCGAGGCCCTCGCACAAAAGGGCGGCGCCGACTATTTGGCCCGTCAGGCCGATGAAAACCCGGCCGCCTTCATGACACTCGTTGGGAAAGTGCTTCCGCTGCAGGTCACCGGAGACGGCGGCGGGGCTTTGGTTTGCACATGGCTGCCGCCCAGCGAGTCGTAACCATTCCATACTCGCCGCGCCGCGCGTTTCTCGGCCTGCACAACCGCAGGCAGCGGTGGGCCGTAGTTGTCGCGCATCGGCGCGCAGGCAAAACTGTCGCCTGCATTAACGAACTGATCAAGTGCGCGGTCACCGCCAAGCCGGGCGCGCGGTTTGCCTATGTGGCGCCATTCTTTCGCCAGGCTAAGGCCGTAGCGTGGGATTACCTCAAGACCTTCAGCCGCCCGCTGCCGAATTTGAAGGTGAACGAGGCCGAACTGCGCGTGGACTTCGCGAACGGCGCCCGCATTCAGCTGTTCGGCGCAGACAATGCAGACGCATTGCGCGGCCTTGGCTTCGACGGACTGGTGGCCGACGAGTACGGCGACTGGAAGCCCAGCGTTTGGGGTTACGTCATTCGCCCGGCGCTGGCCGACAAAAGCGGCTGGGCCATTGTGATTGGCACGCCGAAAGGCCGGAACTCATTCTGGGAAACCTACCGCGACGCGCAGGCCAGCGACGACTGGTACGTCGCCACGATAAAGGCTAGCCAGTCCGGCCTGCTGCCCGCTGCCGAGCTCGAGGCCCTGCGCGCCGAACTGACCGACGACGCGTGGCGGCAGGAAATGGAGTGCGACTTCGACGCCGCGCTGCCGGGCGCCATATTCGGCAAGGAGCTCTACGAGCTGGAGCAATCGGGCCGCATGACGCGCGACCTGTACGACCCGGCGCTGCCCGTGCATGCGGTGTTCGACCTTGGGTACTCAGACGACACCGCCATTTGGTGGTTTCAGGTGCGCGACGAGCTGCGCCTCGTCGACTGCTACAGCAGCAACGGCATGTCGATTGCGCATTACAACGACGTGCTGCAAGCCAAGCGGTGGAAATACGGCGAGTGGCTTTGGCTGCCGCACGACGCCAGGGCGAAGTCGCTGCAAACAGGCCGGAGCATTGAAGAGCAGTTTCGCAGCCTCGGCTGGAAGCCGCGCATTGTTCCCGAATTGGGACTCGTCGACGGCATTCAGGCCGCGCGCCTAACGCTGGCCGATGCGTACTTCGACGAGCGCTGCCGGGAAGGCTTGGACGCCTTGAAGCAGTACCAGCGCGAGTTCGACGAAGACAAGAAATGTTTCCGCGACCGACCGCGCCACGACTGGACGAGCCACTACGCGGACGCGTTTCGCTATGCGTGCTTGGTGTGGCGCGAAGAAATGAAACCGCGCGCACCAGCTGCGCCACGGTTCCAGCAAGATTTGACGATCAACGAAATTATTCGGCGCCAAACACGCCGACGACTTGAGGACGCGTAATGCCAGTCATTAACACAACCATGCAGGGCGCCGCACTGACGGTGGACGCGTCTGGTGGCGTGCCGTCGACCGCGACGTATTCTGGAGGGCTTGCGCTGCGTTCGGACGGGGCGTTGTACACCGCGCCGATTGGGGGGAACACCTACGACCCGCGAACGCTGTTGATTGGCGACAGCCATTTGCAAATGGGCTGGACGAACAACTCGGGAAACCTGAGCGCGTTTACCGTTTCTGCGGGCGTGGCGTCTTTAACAATCACCAACCATAACATCGCTCCCGGCAATAAATTCACGCTAATTGACACAGCGAACTCGGCGACGCTTGACACTTGCGTCATGTCATATGCAGAAGTAACCGCGTTGACAGCGCCGACCAACAACACGCTGACGGCTTCAGCAACCGTGGCCGGCGTAACGATGGCAGACGGGTCATATACGTCAGGAAGAACATGGCTCGCCATTCCGTGGCAGCACCAGCGGGACAGCACGTTTCTGCACAGCATTAATGGTTGGAACGGTGCGCCGTTTGTGTTTACGCACAATTTCACAGCCAACGGCACCAGCAGCGCCCAACATTTGGCGGCGCTGCCGAAATTGCAAAGCCAAGCGCCAAAGTCAACATACGCCAATGTGGTCATTTCGCTTGGCACCAACGCAAGCGTGGCCGGCCAAGGCATGTTCCAGCAGGCGACGTTGGCAACGGCGATTGCTGCCGCTGAAACCGAATACAAGAACATCATGGCGATTGCCGACGCCCTCTATTCAAACGGCACGGTTTACATTGCCATCCCCATCGGGGGCACTACGGGAACCACAAACACCGCCAATTTCACCCGCGCAGTGAGCTATTTGCGCCGCAAGCTTTTGCAAACCCGCCGACCGTATCGACTGCGGTTTTTTGACTTGTTCGGCTTATCTGTTGATGGTTCGGACGCTAACGGCTTAATGGTAGCAAATTATCAGCCGGCATCTGCGAACAACCATTTGTCCACATATGGTAATTACCGAATTGCCAAAGCCGAAACATCGTGGGATTCGCGCCTTGGTTGGGATACCGCTAATCGGTACGCATGGAAACCGATGAGCTACCTCGACGACAACACCAACGCGGTGACGTTGTGGGCGGCCAGCACTTCGTACACCGTTGGCGCGGTGCGGATGAACAACTACACGGTGTATCAATGTGTAGCGATCACTGGAGCGGGCACTTCCGCCAGCAGCGGTGGCCCAACTGGGGATGGCACCGCCATCACTGACAACCAAGTCACATGGTCGTCGCTCGGGCCGGCGGCTGTTAATCTGGTGCAGAACGGCCTGATGCAAGGCACGGGCGGCACCAATAGCGCAGCGTTTGCAGGGGCCACCACAACGGTCCCCACGGGCTGGACTTTGCAATCGGCGACCAACGTCACCTTGGCGTCGTGTGCAACGGCTGGCAACAGCACAATCACCGTAAAGCCGACCGGAATTGATTCGACTCCTGGCTTTGGCTGGGATTTGTCGATTGCGTACACCGCCGCTGAAGGGGTGGTGACCTGTTACCAAAACTGCCCGCTGATGGCGAAAGGCGGCAACTGGTATCAAGCCAGAATGACCGTCACCGGCAAAACCGCCCTAAATACCGTGTTGAAAGCGGTGAGTTTGAGAATCCAGCCCACGTTCGCGGGCACGGGAACATTCGTGGCGCAGGCAATGGCCACCGGCAACAACTCGACAACGATTCCGCTCGATACGACCGACACTTACGAAGTCGTGACCGCGCCGTTTTTTGTGCCGGCGTCTTTGGGCACATCAACCGACAACCAGATCTACATTGAAATCACGTCTAACGGCACGGCCGGCACGGTGAATTTGCAACTGTCGAACATTGCCTACTACCCAGTTCGCGACCCGGCTGCCATTCCCGTCTAATGGACGCCGCCAGTCTCGAAAAAGTCACCGACCTCGGTACCTCGCCGCAGGCGGTGGCGCGCCGCTGGAAGCTCGAGCTGAAGCTGGCTTCCAAGCGCGAGGAGGCATGGCGCAAAAAGGCGCGCGACATTTGCAAGCTGTACACGCCGGACAACCCGATGGCGGCGAGCTTCAACATTCTGTGGACGAACACCGAAACCCTGCGCCAGGCCTGCTACAACAGCCTGCCGCAGCCGAAGGTTCGCCGTCGCTACAACGACGAAGACCCGTTGGGCAAGGCGGTCAGCGACGTGTTGACACGCGCGCTGGAGTTCTGCCAAGACGCCTACGACTTCGACTCCGTGCTGAAGGGCGACGTGTTGGCCATGCTGCTGCCTGGCCGCGCGGTGTCTCGCGTGAGATACGTTCCCAGCCTCCGGCAGGTGGGCGTGACCGAAGACACGCACGTCGAGCAGAACGAAGAGCCGACGCATGAGGCCCAGGAGGGCGCTTACGAGGAGATCGACTGGGAGCAGGTCGTCGTCGAGCGCGTGCAGTGGGACGATTTCCGCCTGAGTGCCGCCCGCTGTTGGGACGACGTGTGCTGGGTGGCGTTTCGGCACCACCTGAATCGCGAAGATCTGATCGAAAAGTTCGGCAACGAGATCGGCAACGCGGTCCCGCTGGACTCCGTGGCCGACGAAGACGTGAAGGCGCAAGCCGACATGGAAATGCTGTTCAAAACCGCCGAGGTCTGGGAGATCTGGGACAAGGACGAACAGCAGGTGGTGTGGATTGCGACCGGCTACCCGAAGCCTGTGAAGATGCAGGCAGATCCGCTGAAACTGCAGGGCTTCTTCCCGTGCCCGCGCCCGCTGTACGCCATTGAGCAGCACGACACGCTGGTGCCAGCGGCCCTGTATAGCCAGTACGAGCAGCAGGCGAAAGAGCTCAACAAGATCTCGCGCCGGATCAACGGCATTGTCGACGCCCTCAAAGTGCGCGGCATTTACGACGCCACGCTGACCGAGCTCGGCGAGCTGATGAAGGCCGGCGACAACGAACTGGTGCCGGCGGCCAACGTCACCGCGCTGCTGGAGCGTGGCGGGCTAGAGAAAGCGATTTGGATGCTGCCCATGGAAACGGCAGCGTTTGTGTTAAAGGAACTCTACGCGCAGCGCGAGGCGACGAAGCAGGTGATCTACGAGATCACCGGGATCGCTGACATCATGCGGGCCTCGAGCGATCCGGCCGAGACGTTCGGCGCGCAGAAGATCAAGACGCAGTGGGGCACGCAGCGCTTGCAGCGCCTGCAGCGCGAGGTCCAGCGCTACATTCGCGACATTGTGCGGATCAAGGCTGAGATCATCAGCGAAAAGTTCCAGCCCGAGACGCTGGAGAAAATGACGCTGGTCAACATGCCGCACGACGCGGAGGTGAGGGCCGAGCTGCAGCAGCAACTCCAGCAGTGGCAGCAGGCCGCCATGCAGGCCGCGCAGCAAGGCCAGCCGCCGCCGGCGCCCCCGCAGCCGCCGCAGGTGGTGACGTGGGAAACCTGCATCGACACGATGCGCAACGACGCGGCGCGCACTTACCACATAGACATTGAGACCGACTCGACGCTGTCGGCTTCGCAGGACGAAGACATAACCGGCATCAGCCAGTTGATGCAGGGCGTGACGCAGCTGATGCAGGGCCTTGCGCCCATTGTGCAGGCCGGCGTGATGCCGATCGACGCGGTCAAAGAGCTAGTGCTGGCCGCCGTGCGCCGGGCGCGAATGGGCTCGGCCGTTGAGGACGCGCTGACCAAGATGCAGGCGCCGCCGCCGCCCAGCCAGGACAACACCGAAGCGCAGAAACTGCAGATGCAGGCCCAGCAGCACGCCGCCGAACTGCAGGCCACCGCACAGCTCGAGCAGATGAAGGCGCAGCTGCAGGTCGAGGCCGAGCGCGGCAAGCAGCAGGCGCAGGCCGAGCAGTCGGCGCAGGAAAACCAGATGCAGGCCGAACGCGAGATGCAGAAGCAGCAGCTCGCCGCCGAAGTCGAGGCCCGCAAGCTGGAGCTGCAGCAGACGAACGACCTGCAGCGCATGGAATTTGAGAAATGGAAGGCCGAGCTCGAGGCCAGCACCCGCATTCTGGTGGCGCAACTCAGCGCACAGCAGATGGTCGCCCCCGAGGTTGGGGCAGCCGCCGCCGACAACGTGGTCGACGCGGTGGGCGATCCGCTGCTCGACATGCACCGCGAGACGCTGGCTGGTATTCAGCAACTGGTGGCCGCCATGGCGCGCCCCAAGACGATCGTGCGAGGCCCTGACGGCCGCGCCGTGGGGCTGACCTGATGGCCATTAAGTACAGCACCACTCACCGCACCAATTCCATGACGCAGCTGGCCACCGACATTGGTGCCAGCTGCAAGATCAAGATTTGGACGGGCAGCATTCCCGCCGACTGCGCAACGGCGGACACCGGCACGCTGCTGGTGACTTTCGTAGGGAATGCCGGCGGCTTTGGTTCGGCCGTTAGTGGCGTGTTGACAGCGGCAGCAGTCGCCAGCGTGACGGCGTCCGGCACGGGGACGGCGGGTTATTTCCGCATTTACCCGTCTGCCGACACCAGCACAAATGCAGTCGTTCAGGGCACGGTGGGCACGTCCGGCACGGACATGATCGTGACGAACACCAGCATCAACGCCACGCAAGCCTGCAACTTCACCAGCTTGTTGGTGACGGCGTTCGGGGCCTGACGTGGCACAGGGCACGACAACCGTAAATTTCGGCACGTTTCCGGGCGCGACAGACACCAGCGTTGCGGTGACGGTGCAGGGCAGCATTCTGTCGACCAGTTTGGTCGAGGCCTGGGTATTTCCTACCGCCACGGCAGACCACAGCGTCGACGAACACTGGGTCGACGGCCCGCAGGTGATGGCGGGCAACATTGTGGCGGGCACGGGCTTCACCATTTACGCGTCGGTCAAACCGCAGACCGACGCCAAAGCCCCAACCGATTCGCGTCGCGGCAACAACGACAGCCCTCGAGCCTATGGCTCGTGGACAATCGCATGGGTGTGGAACTAAATGGCAATTCAAGTTCAGGGCAACGGCGGAACGACTCAGGAAGTGGATTCCACGTTTCGTGCGGCGCGCGTGTCGCTGCGGCCGGCGGAAGTCATTGGCTACTACTCGGTCGCCGGCGCGTCTGGCGCGCTGACGGGCGTCGCTGCCGCAGGCCCGGTGTGGAGCTTTCGGAACACGGGCGCAAACCTCATTTTGGTTCGCCGGGTGTCGATTGGGTTTGTCACGACCACGGCGTTCACAACGGCGCAAGGCCTAGACTATCAGATGCTACGCGCCAACTCTTTCACGGCCAGTGACTCAGGTGGCACGGCGCTGTTTACGGCTGGGCAAAACAAGCACCGCAATTCATTCACCAACATTACGTCGGCCCCTGACATTCGCATTGCCAGCACCGGCGCGCTGACGGCCGGCACCCGCACGCTGGAAACGGCGGGCGTGGGTATCGCGGGCGGCTCGAGCACGGCGGTGGGCACCTCCATGCCGATCACCGACATTCTGGAGCAGGACAGCGGCGACTATCCGTTTGTGCTGGCTCAGAACGAGGGTTTTGTGATTACGAACGGCATCGCGATGGGCGCCGCAGGAGTCATTCGCCTGCAAGTGTCAGTGGAATACGCGGAAGCCGCCGCGTACTAAGCCATGTCACTGCTGCTAAGCCAGCAGTCGGCCGTATGGGCTGTCACCGCTGCGCTTGTTGAGGGCGCCGACACCCTAGCCGCGCAACTGTCGCCCGTGGTGGCGGCTTCCAGCGCCGTAACCGACGGCGCAGACGTCCTGCAGGCGCAAGTCGGCCCGGTGCCGGCGTTTACGAGCGCCTCGACGGACGGCGCCGACGTGCTGTCCGCAGCGGTCGAGGTGCTGTCCGCAACAGATTTCTCAGCGTCCCTGCTGGACGGCGCAGACACCTTGGCGGCGCTGGTCGCGTTACCTACCAAACTGGGCGGCGACGATGTGCCGCGCGTCGAGATATGGACGACGCGCAAGGCGAAGGCCGTGCGCAAGCGCATCACGCGCAAACTGATAGAACTCAAAGCCGCCGCGCCGGACTTGGTCGAGAACCTCGCGGTTCCGGCCCCGCAGCCAGACTGGTCGGCCTATGTCGCGCAGCTGCAGGCCGTGGCCGCACAGCTCGAGGCGCTGCAAGCACGCCGCTGGGACGAATGGCTCGAACAAGACGACGAGGAGATTCTGCTGCTGCTATGAGAACGCGATACATCCAGCACCCGGAGACCGGCGAACTGATTCTGGCGCAAGACTACCGCGCGAACCGTCCGACGACGCCGTATGTGGTGGGCGACCTGCCCGATTACGAAAGCCCCATCGACGGGCGCGTGGTGCATGGCCGCGCCGGCCGCCGTGAAGACCTGCGCCGCAGCGGTTGCCGCCCCTACGAGGGGCGCGAGGCGGAGCAGAAAGAATCGTCCCGCATTCGGCGTAACGACGAGCAGGCCCGCGATCGGGCAATCGAGCGCACCGCGCGGTCGGTGTGGGCAAACCTTTCCCCTGAGAAAAAGCGCGCCGCACTGCGCGCATTGTGAGGAACGCATGGCTTTCACCGAAGCGCAGTTGATCGCGCAGGCCGATCCGAACGGCACTGCTCGAACCGTTATTTTTCAGAACTTCACCCCGGTGGGCACCACCCTTACCGACGTTTACGCCGTGGGCGTGATTGCGCCCTACGCCGGCCGCAACCGCTGGGTGCAGGTGGCCCAGTCGAACACGCCAGCGCAGGCCTGGGCAGTCATTCAGGCCGCGCTGGCCTAAGCCCAAAACGCCCTACACCAAGCCCGCCTCGTGCGGGCTTTTTTGTTTCTAGCCCGCCCTGTGCGGGTTTTTTCATTTCTGGAGTCCGCATGCTCGAAAACGAAGGCGCAACCGCCGACGTCGAAGAGGTCGAGGCCGAAGCCCCGAAGTCGATCGACGACACCATTCGCGAAACCCTGCAAAGCCTGCGCGAGCGCGGTCTGGAACCGGCAGGGGACATTGGCGAGGACGTCCCGGACGCTCCGGAGGCCGCGCCAGAGGTGGCGCCGCGTGATGCGCAGGGCAAGTTCGCCAAAACCCCGGAGGCGGCCCCAGAGGCCCCGGAAACGCGGCCTGCGCCCAACACATGGCGCAAAGAGGTGGCCGAGAAATGGGGCACGCTGCCGCCGGAAGTGCAGGCCGAGGTCGAGCGCCGCGAGGCGGACTTCCACAAGGGCATTGAGCAGTACCGGCAGGCCGCGCAGTTCCAGCAGGATTTCGGGCGCGCCATTCAGCCCTTCGAGGCGACGTTACGCTCAACGGGCCTTGACCCCGTGGGTGCCGTCACGCAGTTGATGGCGACCGACCACCTGCTGCGCCACGGCCAGCCGCAGGAAAAACTGGCCAAGATTCAGCAGATGGCCAGGTACTACAACGTCGACCTCGGTCAGGTCGGCAGTTACGAACCGCAGGCTGTCGACCCGCAGGTCGCGCAGCTCCAGCAGCAGGTGCAACAGCTTTCGAGCTACCTGCAACAGCAACAGCTTCAGGGCCAGCAGGCAGAGCAGTACTCGCTCAACAGCGAGATCGCTGCGTTCGCCGCTGATCCAAACCATGGGCATTTCGAGCAAGTCCGAGAGCACATGGCCGCGCTTCTACAAGCCGGCCTCGCCAAAGACCTGCAAGAGGCCTATGCGCAGGCCGTCTACGCCAACCCCACGACTCGCGCCACCGTTTCCCAACAGGAAGCCCGCGCAGCACGCGAGGAAGCGGCGAAGAAGGCGCATGTCGCGAGGCAGGCCGCGAGCGTCAATGTGCGCAGCCGCCCAGCCCTCCCGACGGACGTCCCGGCAGGGCAGTCCATGGAAGAAACGATCCGCGCCACGCTTCGCAGAGTGACTGGCGCTTAACCCCATTTAGGAGTAACCAACCATGCCGTCTCCAGGGCAAGGCTTTAGCGCCGGTAATTTCGGCGTTTTCTCGGAACTGGTGGCCACGACCTATCGTGCGCACCGCAAGGACGTCGCGGACAACGTGACGAAACACAACGCGCTGTTCAAGCGTCTGTCCGAAGGCGGCAAGGTTCGCCTCGAGGACGGCGGTCTCAGCATTGCCATGCCGCTTGAGTACGCGGCCAACAGCACTTACACCCGATATTCGGGTTTTGACGTGCTGGCGATCAACGCGGTCGACGTGCTGTCCGCTGCGGAATACCCGTGGAGGCAAGTTGCCGTAAATATTGCCATTTCCGGCTTGGAAATGCGCACGAACAGCGGCGAAAACCGCATCGTGAACTTCATCAAGGCCAAGGTGAAAAACGCCCAGAACTCGCTGGCCAACGGTCTCAGCGTCGACCTGTACAGCGACGGCACCGCCGCCAACCAGATCAACGGTCTGCAGGCGCTGGTGGCGGACGCGGGCACCGGCACGGTGGGCGGTATCAACTCCAGCACCTATTCGTTCTGGCAGAACGTGGTCCAGTCCGCTGGCGCCCCGCTGCAGGGCGGCTCGGCGATCACCCCGTCGGCCTCGACGATTGAGTCGCTGATGCTGCCGCTGTGGATTCGCCTCACCCGGGGTTCGGATATGCCGGATCTGATCGTTATGTCCGACGATTACTTCACCTTCTACGAGCAGAGCCAGACCAGCCTCAAGCGCTACACCAGCGACGAGAACGGCAAGGGCGGCATGATCTCCATGAAGTACAAGTCGGCTGACGTGTTCTTCGATTCGTCAGGCGGTATCCCGGCGGCCCACGCCTATTTCCTCAACACCGAGTACATGGATCTGGTTGTTCATCAGGACGCCAACATGACCATGCTCCCGGAGGTTGACTCCATCAATCAGGACGCGCTTGTCCGCACGATCATTTTCCAAGGCAACCTTGCCCTGTCGAATCGTTCGCTGCAGGGCGTGATCAAGGCCTAAAGGAGATCTGACATGACGACTTCCGCAAGCATTGTTCCGTTGGTTGGCTCTCAGGCCATTGGCAACTGGAACACCCCCGACACCGTTCAGCGCCACGCGCTAGGCACTGTCGTTTCCGTGACCGATCCCTACTGGGGCGGTCAGGAACTCATGTACGTCCAGTTCAGCTTCACCACCGGCACGCCGCTGCGTACCGGTGCCGTGATGGCCTACGACGTCGCGAGCTCTTTCACTGCCACGTTGGTGGCCAATACGGCCAACCTGGGCAAGTCTGTTGGGTTCAACCTCAACGCCATCCCCAGCGGCAACGCCACCGGCACCTACTTCCTGTGGATCGTGATCTCCGGCTCTTACGTCGCGTGGTCCTCTGCCTCGGTTGCGGCTGACACCGCAATCGGCATTGTGGCCGCCGGTCAGGCTGGGGCGAACGCCGCTGGCAAGCAGCTGGTGAACTGCCGCTCAACCCGGCCGTCGTCCACCACCGTGGCCAAGACCAACACCGTCACCCAGAACGGCTCGCCCATTCTGAAGGTGTCCAACACCGACGGTTGGTTTGTTGGTGGCTCGGTGTCTGGCACCGGCATCACGACCTCGTTGATCACCGCCATTGATCCGGACAACCGGACGGTGACGCTGGCCAGCAACGCGTCTGCCACCGGATCCGTGACTGCCACGGAGACGTTCAACGACGGAACGAACCACTTCAACAACGTCACGTTCAACCGTCCGTTTGCGCAGGGTGCTATCACCTAAGCATTCGGCCTGTTGGCCTTGGGGCGCCCTCTCCGGAGGGCGCTTTTTTTTGGGCGCTCGACAGCGCTCAGAACAAAGCGCAACCGCTTAAGGAGACGTATGGACAACCGCATTCCGTTTTTTGATTTCGTTCAGCGAGAACACGGCGTCGACGCCGAGCAGTCGACCGCAGCCGGCTATGAAGTGCCGAAACTCGTCACCTTCATCCGCATCACCCCGCATGGCCACCGTGGCGACCCCATGGAGTTTTTCGCCGACGACTTCGTCGAGCGCAAAGGCCGCGAAGCCCGCGAGGGCCGTTACGACCACAGCTGGGTGGCGCAGTTCAAAAACGCGCTGAGCGAATACCGCGCCGGCCGCGAGCTGCCGCGCGAAGGCACGCCGCTCATGACGTGGGAACGCATTCTGAAAAGCCGCCGCGAACAGCTGGCCGCAAAGTTCCCGACCCTTGAGGACTTGGCCGCCTGCCCGGACACCACGCTCGGCGAAATTGGCCTCGACGGCCGCGTGCTGCGCGACATGGCCAAAGCCGAGCTGCAGGCGAAGAAGGACCTCGAGCCCGTCGTGCGCGAGCTCGCGCTGGCGAAAGAGGAAAACCGCCAGCTGCGCGACCAGGTGGAGCGGTTAGCCGCGCGCCTCGACGCGCTGGAAGACGACAAACCCAAGCGGCACCGCCGCACCATTGACGAGGCCGCGTAATGCAAAAGTACGTCAACGACATTGCCACCGTTGTTGGCGGCTCACTCGCGCCGTTGGCCAGCGCCAGCTGCGCGGTGTATCTCACCGGCACCACGACCCTCGCGTCGTTGTATTCGGATAACGGCGTTACGGCGCTGGCGAACCCCACCACCAGCTCTGCCACCGGCCGCCTGCAGTTCTATGCGGCCGACGGGCGCTACGACATTGTTTGCAGCAAGGCCGGGTACGCGACCACGACCATTGCGGACGTGCTGCTCGACGACCGGGACACGGTGAGCATTAACGATTTCGGCGCGGTTGGGGATGGGGTGACGAACAACACGGCGACGGTAACGGCTGTCAGTGCTTATCCCAAGGTTTATGTGCCGGACGGCACCTACAACACCACGTTTGTGAATTACACGACCGTCCCCGGCAGCTGGTGGGGTGTTGGCCAGATTGCCGATGCATCAAACCGCAAACTGGCCCCGTGGTACGCGAACGCCAACGCAGCGCCGGCAAGCACCGGCAGCGCCAACAGCCTGTTGACCGCGTTTGACGGCGACCTGACCCGTTGCCAATTCCCGGTGGGGCACAACATTCAAGGCGCGGCAACGCTGACACAACCGACGACTGGCTATGCGTATGTGAACGAGGTTTATCCTCACTTTACATACCTCACCAACTTCAGCGGCTGGAACCAATCAACGTCAGGAAACACCGGAAGAACGGCTGCGTGCGCGTACCGCACCAAGGTAGACAATTACGGGCAAGGTGATGCGGTTTGCTACAACGCCACGGCCTTTGTCACCGGCACTCGCGCCGGCAGCACCAATTTTCTAGCTAACCCAGCCGCCGTTCTTTTCAACGGCGACATGACGGCAGGCGCTGATGGCGTGTACCTCAACCCCTACGAAACCATTTGCATTGACGGCGGTTATGACGTTGCTTGCGTGGGGCTGGTAAACAATTTCAACCGCACCAACGCGACGGGCGCGAAGTCGGTTTTCTGGCACGGGTATCGGGCGCAAAACATTGGGTCTGCCACTTGCGACGCCCTAATTTCGGCTACTGGCCAATGGGTGACGGGCTTAGATTTGGCCATGAGCGGGTTGAATTTTGGCGCGGGCAAGGGCGCAGTCAGCCTAAAAGCAAACGACCGAATCTATTTCAACAGCACCGCTGGCGCGTCCGGAAGTCTGAATGCCGACATACGCACGACTGTTTTTGGTACGTCATGGATGACGCTGGACAGTACGTCAGTAGATTTGCAATTTGCCAACAGCGGCGTCACCCAGTTTGCCGTGGGCACGACCGGATCTGCCGTAAATTATTTTCGGGTGAACGGTGGCCCTGCTGGTTCTGGCCCGCAATTTCGTGCGGTCGGCTCAGATACAAACATCAGTGTGGGATATCTCACCAAGGGCACCGGCTTCCATTTTTTCTACTCAAACGTCGCTGCGGCTGCGGTTCAGTTTGCGATTAACGGCAACCAAACTAGCGCGGTCAATTATTTGGAAGCATCAGGTTTCGGCGCAGGGTTTAGTCCAACCCTTACCGCAAAAGGTTCGGACACCAACATTGACCTATCTCTTATTACAAAAGGCACTGGTGTTGTGCAGTACGGCACTTATACCGCCGGAGTAGTGGCACAAGCCGGATATATCACAATCAAAGACGCGGGCGGCACCACTCGCCGGCTGCTGGTGGGGTAACCATGGAACCGAAATACCTGATTCCCGAGTCGCTAATGAAAGCCATCCACGACTACCTGTTGTCGCAGCCCATGCGAAACGTCGAGGGGCTTGTGTCTGCCTTGCGTAACGCAGAACGGGAAAAGACCGATGACCTCCCGGCTGCTGTTTGAGCTTGAACACTTTCTGATTGCCGTCGTGGTGCAAGCCGCAGTGGGCTTTGCCACCGGCGACTGGTGGGCCGGCGCTGCGCTGGGCGCTGGCGTATTCATTGGCCGCGAACACGCGCAGGCCGAATACAAGTGGATCGAGCATTACGGCAAAGGACGGCGAGCCAACCTGCCCTGGTGGGGCTGGTTAGACCGCCGCGTGTGGAATTTTCATTCGTGGTTTTGGAACCTGACGCTGCCCGTGGTGGCAGTGGTGGTCATTGCGCAATTCAAGGTGATCTAAACAGTGACAATCGTAGTCCCCGCGCTTAGTGCCAGCGGCAGCCTGACGCTGCTGCAACTCATTCAGTCGGTGTGCCGGCGCATTGGTATTCTGGCGCCGAACGCGGTAGTCACCAGCACAGATCCGCAGGTGATCCAGCTGCTCGAGCTCAGCCTTGAGGAAGGCCGCGAGCAGCTGTCGCGCTACTCGTGGCAGGCCCTGCAGCAGGAAGCCACGTTCACCACGGTGGCCACCCAACTGCAAACGACGCTGGCAGCCATCACCACCGGGTTTGAATGGATCGTCAACAACACCATCTGGAACCGCTCGCTGCGCCGGCCGGTGTATGGCCCGGATTCCCAGCAGGACTGGCAGCAGTCGCAGGCCATGCAGATCAACGGGCCGTTCAACCGGTTCCGCATCATCGCTGGCGCGATCAATTTTTATCCGGTGCCAACAGCCGGGCAGACGTGCGCGTTCGAGTACATTTCAAACGCTTGGATCACCACCAACCTTGGCGTGGGATCTTCGACGTGGACGTCTGATCTCGACACCACGGTGCTCGACGAGCAGCTCGTCATTCTCGGCACGGTGTGGCGCTGGAAAGCGGCCAAGGGCCTGCAGTACGCCGAAGACTTCCGCAAGTACGAAGCCCGCCTGCTCGACGTCATGAACCGCGACGGGGCCAAGCCCACGCTGACCATGACCGGCGCCAAGTACGACGTGCCGCCGGTCGTCATCGTGCCGGCTGGAAGCTGGAACTAATGCGCCAAGCCGCCCAACGCGCGCAGATCTCGCGCACGGTCTCGGTGCCCGCGCCCACCGGCGGCTGGAACACCCGCGACGCCTTGGCGCAGCAGAAACCAAACGAGGCCGTGATCCTCGACAACTTCTTTTGCTTGCCGTACTCGGTGCGTGTGCGGCCAGGCTATTCCAACCACGTCACCGGCCTCGCAACCACCGCGCGTACGCTGATGAGTTACTCGCCGGCCAGCGGTGGGTCGCGCCTGTTTGCCGCTGCGGGCGCAAACATTGTCGACGTCAGCGTGCCCGGCCCGGCGCCCGTTGCGTCACTGACGCACCTGTCGAGCGACTCTTTCCGCAAGGTGGTCTTCGGCACGCCGGGCGGCCATTTTCTCGTGGCGGTGAACGGCGCCGACCTGCCTATCGTTTGGAACGGCACCAGCTGGGGCAATATCTTTAGCGCCGCGTTCGCCGTAACGGTCACCTCGATCACAAGCTCACTCACCGCTTGCACTGTCACGATGAGCGGCGCGCACAACCTGCAGACCGGCATGTCGGTCACCATCACAGGCGCCACGGAACCCCCCTACAACGGCACGTTCGTGATTGTGCGAACCGGCGCCAACACGTTCACCTACACCGCCCTCAGCGTGCCCGGCACCAGCCCCGCAACCGGCGCCCCAGTGGTGACGCCTAACATTAACGCTTCCATCACCGGCGTCTTGCCCAGCACCTTCACGCATGTGAACGCGCACAAGAACCGGCTGTTCTTTATCGCCAACAGCAGCCTCACCGCGTACTACCTGCCCATTAACAGCATTGGCGGCGCAGCGCAGGCGCTCAATTTTCAGTCGCTTTTTACGCGCGGCGGCTACTTGGTGGCGATGGACACATGGACCGTCGACGGCGGCTATGGTCTGGACGATTACGCGGCGTGGATTACCTCCGAGGGGCAGGTGGCCGTCTATCGCGGCACCGACCCGGCATCGCCCACTACATGGTCGCTGGTAGGCCTCTATCAGCTCAGCGCGCCCGTTGGCCGCAACTGCTTCCAGAAATACGGCGGCGATCTGCTGTGCATCACCAAGGAAGGCTTGGCACCACTCACCAAAGCGCTGATTTCCTCGGCCGTCACCGACCGCATGATGTTGTCCGACAACATTCAGCAAACCATATCGGACTACACCACGCTTTATGGCGCGAATTCGGGCTGGCAGATTCTGCTGTACCCCGAAGAAAACCTGTTGCTGGTGAACGTGCCGACCAGTAACACGGTCAGCTATCAGCTGGTCATGAACACCATTTCAGGCGCGTGGAGCCAGTTCAAAAACTGGAACGCTGCGTGCTGGGAACGGCACCAAGGCGCGATTTATTTCGCGACCGGCACCAACGTCGCTCTAGCGTGGACCGGCAACCAGGACAACGGCCAGCCCATCAGTTTTGAGGGCTTGCAGTCCTTCAACTACGCCGGTAACCCCTCGCAGTTGAAGCAGGTGAAAATGCTGCGCCCACTGCTGCTGGCCGACGGCAGGCCCAACGTGCTGCTGGGCGTGAACGCCGATTTCGACACCAGCACGCCCACTGGCATCCCGAGCTTCACGCAAAACACAGCCTCCGTGTGGGACACGGCGACGTGGGACGCCGGCGTCTGGACCGGCGACCCCGCCATCAAGCGCGACTGGCAAACCGCGTTCGCCATGGGCTACTGCTTCGCTGCGCACATGGTCGGCACCATTAGCGTCAGCCCACTGAGCTGGATCTCGACCGACTACGTCGTCGAGGCCGGGGGCGTCATTTAGTGCTGGTCGTCGGCCCTGACGTTGTTCAGTGGGTCGCGACGCGCACTAACGAATTCGGGAACTTTGGCGCCGCCGTTGGCATTGGCTGGGCGCGCAACGGCGAGCTGGTGGCGGGCGTCGCCTATAACGAGTTCAACGGCGCGAACATTAACGCCCACATTGCCAGCAGTGGCCGCCATTGGCTGACCCGCGACTTTCTGTGGGCAATTTTCGACTACCCGTTCCGGCAGCTTGGGGTGCAGCGGATCACCGGGCTGGTGGGGGAAGGCAACGCCGCAGCCCGTCGGTTCGATGAGCACCTCGGCTTCACGTTAGAAACAAAACTCACTGGCGCGCACCCGACTGGCGATTTGCTGGTGTACGTCATGTGGAAACACGATTGCAGATGGCTGGAGAAAAACCATGCGCAGTGAATTGTTAGGCCTGATCACGCGACGCGGCCGTCGCCTTGGCATGTGGGCGAAAGACAGCCCGGAAGCGCCGCCTGCGCCGGACTTTCTGGCCGCCGCCAAGGAAACCGCTGCCGGCAACCGCGCCAATTCCCTCGAGGCGCTGCAAAACAACCGGATCACTCAGAACACGCCGTTCGGCAGTATCACCTACACCAAGGACAAGAACGGCAACTGGGTTCAGAACCTCAATTACAGCAGCGCGCAGCAGGGCCTGTTAAACCGCCAAAACCAAATCTCAAGCCAAATTGCCGGGCAGCTCGGGACGTACCTCAAACGGTTTGGCGGCAGCCTCACAGGCGACGCCGGCAAGGTTGGCCAAGACGCGCTGATGGCTCGCTACCAGCCGCAGATTAACCAAGACCGGCAGGCGTTGCAGGCGCAGCTGGCCAACCAGGGGATCATGCAAGGCAGTGAGGCGTACAACAACGCCATGAGAACTCAGGGCCAGCAGGAAAACGACCTGTACCGCCAAGCCGGCCTGTACGGCCTTGAGGCCGGCCAGAAGGTGCAGGATCACTACATGAACCTGCTGGGCGCTGCGCGCCAACAGTCGTCGCCTACTGCGCCCAACTTTGCGCCCGTGCCCCAGCAGCAATACACCGCCGGCCCCGATGTGCTGGGCGCCACGCAGTCGGCAGGAAACTATGCGCAGAACCTCTACAACTCGCAGGTGGCGCAGTACAACGCGGACGGTGGCTGGTTCGGCCCTATTGGTGGTGCAGCGCTCGACATTGGCAAAAGCGCGGCGGCCGGCGCGGCTGGCGGCTACGCTGCGGGCAGATTCTCCGACCGCCGCCTCAAAAAGGACGTGCAGGAAATTGGCAAAACCGACTCGGGCTTGCCGCTCTACCTGTTCCGCTACCTTTGGGACAACGAAAACGAGTCGCCGCGCGTGGGCGTCATGGCGCAGGACGTCCTCGAGGTCATGCCGGACGCTGTGATGACGCGGCCCGACGGTTACCTAATGGTCGACTACGCGAGGATCTGACATGGCAAACCCATTCACAGGCGGCGCGGCCGGGTTCTCCGGCATCGACTACCTTGCGCCGGAAGTCGCCCAGCAGCAGCGCGAAATTCAGCGACAGCAGGCCATTGCCGACCTGTTGCGCCAGCAGTCGTTGGAGAACAACAACCAGACGCAGGTCGTCAGCGGTTGGGCCATTCCAAACTCAAGCGCAGGTCGTTTTTCACAGTTAGGCCAGGCGCTCATGGCCGGCTACATGCAGCGCAAGATCGACGGCAAGCAAGCCGCAGTGGCGCAGCAGCTGGCCGAGCGACTGGGCGGCGTGTCCTACGCCCCCGCCAGCCAATCCGGCAGCGCGACCGCCGTAACGCAGCCCGGCACTGCCACCAGCGCGCCTATTGTCGACGGGTCGGTGAGCGCGCCCAGCTTTGACTCGCGCAAGACGGTGGCGCCGGGGGCTGCGGGCGGCTCTGGGTCGTTGTTCCAGACAGCCATGCTGTTCAACGCCATGGGAATCCCGATTCCGCCCGAGATGGCGAGACAAATGGCAGGCGTGCAGCCGACTTTGGAATTCGAGAGGATTGACACCGGGGATGGAACTCAAGTTGTCGCGTTCAACCCTCTTACTGGCCAGTCGCAAGTGGTTAGCTCAGTGCCCAAGAACGTCTCGCCAGACGCGCAACTGAGTGCCGGCGTCAGTATTCGCGGGCAAGACGTTGGCTCTCAAACTACACAGCGCGGGCAGAACATGACTGCCGCCACCGCCGCAGCAGGGCAAGCCATCGACGCCGCGCGGCTGCTCAAGCCTGAAATCGTTGTTGGGCCAAACGGAGCCGTTTACCAAATCCCAAGCATGTCTGTTCCTGGCTATCCTGCCGCCCCCTCCGGCACGCCAGCTAACACACCAGCTGGCATTCCGAGCGCGACGCCTTCGCCGGCAGGCGCTGCGCCGCAAGCCGCGCCCGCCGGCCTTGTGCCGGTGGTGCCCGGCAAGACGGCTAAAGACAAGGCGGCGGAGGAAATTGAGATTGATGCGGCCAAAGCGCAAGCGTTGGCCTTCCGCAATTTGCCGGATGTGTTAGCAGGGGTGGAGCGAAGCGTAAAACTGGTCAAAGACCTGAAGGATTCGCCCGACCTCGACAAGCTGGTTGGAAGTACCTATGGGAAACTCCAGTCACTGATCTCGGGTACCACTGAAGCTGATCTGCAAGCGCGGATCAATCAAATAAAGGGCGACGCGTTTATTCAAGCCTTCCAAGACTTGAAGGGCGGCGGCGCCGTCTCCGAAACCGAAGGCGAGAAAGCCACGACGGCTCGCACGCGCATGTCGGAAGCTCAATCTGTGAAAGAGTTTCAGGCGGCGGCGCAGGAATACATCGACGTCATGGAAGCCGGCGCAAAGAGCGCAAAACGGAAAGCCGGGGTGAAAGTCGAGGACGAGCCACCCAAGCCCACTGATCCCCCGTCCGCTACGGGTCTAACGCCTGCCGAAGAGGCAGAACGGCAAGCGCTTCGGGCTAGATTGGGAGGCCGCCAATGACCCCGGTAGAAGAGTTGGCAATGCTTCGCCGATTGGCGGAGCTCGAAGCCAAGGCAGGAACTTCAGCAGCTGCGCCAGCCCCAGATCGCGGCATCGTCTCTAACGTGTTGCAGGGTGGGCTAAGCGGTGCGGCTCGCATTGGTTCCACGCTGCTGTGGCCCATGGACGCGGCGGCAGACTTCGTAACGGGCAACGACGGCGAAAGCCGGCACTCGCAGCGCAAGGCTTCGCTCGAGCAGTTTTTTGACGAAAACGCCAACCCCGACAGTCTTGCCTTTCGAGGCGGCGACCTTGCGACCAGCATTGCAGGCACGGCAGGCATGGGCGGCGTGTTGGCTAAAGGCGCGACTATGGTGCCGGCCTTGGCACGGTTTGCGCCGGCGCTGAGCTCCGGCGGATTTAGCGTGGGCAACGCAGCGACCACCGGGGCTGCCAATGCGGCCACTAGGCTGGGCGCAGGCGCGGCGGTGGGTGGAGCCTCTGCGGCCTACATGGACCCGGAAACGGCAGGCACGGGCGCGCTGCTGGGCGCCGCGTTGCCGGGCGGCGTGGCATTGGGCGGAAAGCTGGGGTCCAGCCTTGGGCTTGAAATATCTCCCGCAGTGCAAGCGCTTTACCAAAAAGCCCAACAGTTGGGGATTCCGATCACGGCTGACCGGTTAACCAACAGCCCCGCGTTGAACGCGCTGGCCGCCTCTTTGCGCTATATCCCGTTCAGCGGTCGTCAAGGCGCCGAGGATGCCATGCTGACGGGACTCAACAGGGCGGCCTCGAAGACCATGGGGCAAGACACCTCAAACATGGCCGCCGCCTTGCGCAATGCGAAACGGTCGCTGGGCCAGCAGTTCGACAACACCTTGAGCAGCAATTCGGTCACCGTGGATCAGCAGCTGCTGGACGATTTGACGCAGGCCAGCCAGCGGGCTGGTGCAGAGCTGGTGCCAACGCAGGCCGCAATTATTGATAACCAGATCAATGGCATTTTGGGCATGGCCGGCCAAGGCAGCCAAATCGAAGGGCAGGCCTTCTACAACCTGAAAAAAACGTTGGACCGCGTGGGCAACAGGGCAACGCCTGAAGCGTTTTATGCCCAGGACTTGCGGAACAAGCTGATCGACGCCCTCAACCGTTCGCTAGGCCCAGATGAAGCCGCCGCCTTTGCCAAAGTGCGCGAGCAGTACGGCAACATGAAGACGCTGGAAAAGTTGGCGCCTAACGGAGCGGAAGGCGAGATTACCGCCGGCAGGCTGGGAGGCATCAGGGGCGCACGGTCGCAAGACCTGCAAGACGTGGCAGACATTTCTGCGCAGTTCGTGAAGACCAGAGAAAACCCGCACGGCGCAGCGCAGCGCGTGTTTATGAGTGCGCTTGGCATTGGCGCGCCCGCTGCCGCTGGAACGGCCGGCCTGTTGGTGCCTGCACTGGCGGCCACGGGCGTGATGGGCGCCGGTCGAGTGGCCAACGAGGCGCTGAGAAGCCGCGCCTTGGCCGAACTCCTGATGAACCCTCAGGGGTTGACCAACGTCCTGCAAAACCCGCTGTCAAGAACTTTGCCGATGGCTATTTCAGCAAGCCAAGGAAGCCAGCAATAAATGCGGCCACGAAGAAAACGAAAACTTTGATGACCTTGTAGTCCAAATAGTCGCTGCCCGTCGTCATAACGTCTCCCGCCCGCATCCTGCGGGCTTTTTTGTTTTTGTAGCACAGGAATCATCGCCATGCCACGAAATGGATTAGGAACTTATTCCCTGCCCGCCGGCCAGCCCGTGGTCAGCGGCGCTACCATCAGCTCGTCGACATTCAACACGCTGACCAACGACCTTGCCAGTGCGCTGACGCAAAGTTTGTGCATTGACGGGCAGGCGGTTCCTACTGCGAACCTGAACATGGGCGGGTTCAAACTCACCAACGCCGCTTTGGGCACCGCCACCACCGACATGGCGACGCTGCAGAACTTCGCCAGCCCTCCGGCCATTGGGGCGACGACGCCGGCGGCGGGTTCGTTCACCACCATGGCCGCCGCCACGATGACCACCACCGGGTCTGCGGCGTTGACTTCGACGGCAGATCAGTTTGCGTGTGTCTACTCGCTGAAGTCGTGCAACACCAGCCAAACACGGCCTCAAGTACAGATGAACCGCTCCAGAGGGACGCTGGCCGCGCCCACTGCTTTGGCCACCAGCGACATCCTCGGCGAGTGGCAGTTCTTCGGCTACAACGGCAGCAGCTATTCGCAAAGCGTCAGCATTCGCTGCGTGGCCGAAGCCGCTTTCACTACCGCGCCAAACCTGCAGAGCGCCTTGCAGTTCTACACCTGCAAAACGCCCGGCAGCAGCACCATCAGCGAAATCGGCAGGTTTTCTTCCGCCGGCACTTTGCTATGGGGCACCACCAGCACGTCGCTAACGTCGGGCAACACAACGCTAGACGGCACTGCGGTCCTGCAGAACGGCCTTATTCGCTCTTCAGCCTCCAGCCTTGCCACGCTCGAGCTCAACCGCACCACCACCTTCGGCGGAGTCGCCACGTTCTTCGGCAAAGGCGTGCAGGTGGGTGGCATCACTGTTTCGGCTGCCGCCACCTCGTTCGACACCTCGTCCGACTACCGCCTGAAAACCAACGTGCAGCCCTTTGCAAACGCGTTGGAAACGGTCGCCAAGCTGCGGCCGGTGAGTTACGACTGGCGGATCAACGGCGAACGCAGTCAAGGCTTCATTGCGCACGAACTGGCTGAAGTAGTGCCCGACGCGGTGACGGGTGTGAAAGACGCGGTCGACGAAGACGGGAAAATAATTCCGCAGGGCGTGGACTACAGCAAGCTGGTCGTTTTTCTAGCTGCCGCCATTCAGGAGCAGCAGGCCACCATTGTCGCCCTCGAGGCCCGCGTCGCTGCTTTGGAGCCCGCCTAATGGAAACCCTCGGCGAGAAGCAGCGGCGCTTCACCAAACTGGTTGCGCAACTTATCACCTGGGCATACGCCAACGGGTTCGAGCTCACCTGCGGCGACGCGTTCCGCAGCGCAGAACAGGCCAAGGCCAACGCGGCCTCTGGCGCCGGCATTGCCAACAGCCTGCACTGCGAACGGCTAGCCATCGACCTGAACCTATTCAAGCTCGGCCAATACCTGAGCGACTCGGCCGCGTACAAACCGCTTGGCGACTATTGGAAAACCCTCGGCGACGACTGCGCATGGGGCGGCGACTTCAAACGCCCCGACGGCAACCATTTCAGCATTCGCCACGGGGGCCGCGCATGACCGAGGAACTCCACCGTGACGTGGGCCGGCATGACGCCGAAATTGCCAGCCTCCAGCGCGAAATTGCCGAACTCAGAACCGACGTGCGTTCGATCCTCACCACGCTGGCCGAAGCGCGCGGCGGTTGGAAAACCCTGATGGCTGTCGCCGGTTGCGCAGGCATGGCGGGCGCAATCATCACCAAGGTCACGCTGGCCCTGGGCGTCATCAAATGATGGGCGACCTCATCGCAGGCCTCTTCGGGAAAGTTATCGACCGCGTCTGGCCCGACCCGGCACAGAGGGCCGCCGCTGCGCAGGCCATTGCCGAACTGCAGCAGGCCGGTGAGTTCAAACAAATCGACGCCGAGCTCGAGGCCCGCCGGCAGCAGGCAGAAATTCTGGCGAAGGACGCCGGCAGCGACGATCCGTTTCAGGCCCGTTGGCGCCCGTTCATTGGCTGGGTGTGCGGTGCCGCGTTCGCGTGGAACTTCATCGGCCTGCCGGTGGCTCGCCTGTTATGTGACATGGCCGGGCAACCTCTCAGCATTGGCCCAGCCGACATGTCGGAAATGATGCCCATTCTGCTGGGCATGCTTGGCCTTGGTGGTTTGCGCACTTTTGAGAAGCTCAAGAAGTGATTTTTGAACAACGGAGGCTGCAATGCCAACGTCAACGCTGAGCCGGGAAGAATGCTACAAGGCCGTTCAGGCCGTCGACGAAGCAGTGAAGAAAGGTTACGTCGTGAATGGTCGGCCTAGTGCGGTGCGCCACGCCGCCGAAACATTGAGCATGAAGGTGAAGGCTATTGAGCACCGCATCCAAAGCGCCCAGCACAGATATGGCGACGGGCTGCACCTGCAGTTCAACCGCAAGAAGCTGCAGGTGTCCGAGTCGAGCAAGCGCATCATGCGACTGGAGCAGGCGCAAACCCCGGAGCCCAAGCTGCCGGATTTTCCCGACGACGATATTGCCGAGTCCGAAATTATCGACCTCATGTGCCGGCGCTACGAGAAGCGGGCCGAGCACAAAGCAAGCAAGAAGTGGTTCCGCATTGAAATGCCCGACGACCAGCCGTTCGCGGTGCTGTGGTGGGGCGATCCCCACTTGGACAATAACGGGACCAACTGGCCGCTGCTGAAAGAGCACGCGCAGCTTGCGCGCCACCCACGCGTTTACTCGGTCAACATTGGCGACACTCTTGACAACTGGCCCCACGGGTCGCGCCTGATGAGTCTCTACGCGCAAAGCGACCAAAGCGTGGCGACCTCCCACAAGCTGGCGCGCTGGTTCTGCAAGGCTTCTGGCATTCGCTGGCTGGTGTGGCTGTTCGGCAACCACGACGCATGGGCCGGGTCCACCAGCACCGAGTGGCTGCGCGAGATGGGCGGCAAGAAGGTGGTCTTCGAGGACTGGGGCGCGCAGTTCGTTTTGGCATGCCCTGGCGGTGCCGAGTTCAAAATCTGGGCGGCGCACAACTTCCCCGGCAACTCCCAGTGGAACAGCCTGCACGGCCCGCAGAAGGCCGCCGCCATGCGAGAAGAAGCCGACCTGTACGTTTGCGGCCACTTGCACAACTGGGCCATCCACAAAGAGGAAAGCAGCCAGCGCGGGTTCACCTATTCACTGGTGCGGGCCAGAGGCTACAAGTACCTCGACGACTACGCCGAGAAGCTCGGGTTCATGCCCCAGCAAAACGGCGCGTCGATCATGACCGTGTTCCTGCCGGCGACCAGTCGCCACTACAACTTTGAACACCCCGAAGACGGCATCGCGTTTCTGGACGCAGTGAGGGCAGCATGAATGACGTGGTCGACCTCGAGGCGCGACGTAAAGCGAAAGAGCCACCAGAGAATTATGTCGAGCTGTATGCCTGCGACTGCGGCAGCGGCCTGTGGCGGCTGTACGCCGACAGCTCGGTTGAGTGTGTGAATTGCGCCGGAATTCCGCCTGATCTGCACACCGTGAGAGGTGCTGAAAACTAGCGCGATCGTGCCACATTTCTTGGGCCATTTTGGGGCCACCGAACTGGCAAAAGCAGGAAAAAGGGCCTCTAAATGCACCATAAGTCGTTGTTTTCATTGGGGCGCATCGGCTGAATCGAACTTAAAATCCCTCGACCTTTGGTTGTACCGGTTCGATTCCGGTCCCGGGCACCAACTAAAACAACGAGTTAGAGGGCGGCGGCGATTAGCCCTCTTTTTTCTTGGGCCACCTGTGGGCCACCATATTCTGGGTGGCCGCGACCAGGGCGGAGTCTTGCAGGTGCGCGTAGCGACTGGTCATTTGCATAGTCGAGTGGCCCATGAGCTCCTTGAGCACGCGAATGTCGACGCCGGCGGCCACCGCCCAGCTGGCGTAGGTGTGCCGGAGGTCGTGGAAACGAATGTGGGGCATCCCGCAGGCCTCGCGGGCGCGCACGAAGTCATGGCGCAGCAGGTGTTCATTGGTGCGCAGCGGGAGCCTTTCGCAAATGTGCGCCGCGTCCTCGGGCACCGGGACCAGCCGGGGCCGGCCCGACTTCGAGGTCGGCAGCCACAGGGCGCCGTCGCGCCAATTCTTCTTGGTCAAAGCGAACAGCTCGGACTTGCGCAGGCCGGTACAGGCGGCGAGCCACACGGCGTCTTTTGCCCCCTCCGTTTGCAACGCCTCCACCAGCTGCGCGACGTCCTCAAGGCTGAGGTAGATGTGCCGTTCCTGCTGTTCGCGCAGCAGGCGAACCCGCGAGCCCAGCTTGCTGTCCGACCAGCCCCATTGGTGGCAAAGGTTGCCCAAGCGGCGAAGCAGCGCCAGCCGACGGTTTATGGTGGCAGGCGTGAGCCCTTCGCCGGCTCGAATAATGTCGGCGGCCGCATCGGCAATGCGGTCGATTGGGCGGTTCAGGTGGTCGCGAATGAGCCTGGCCTTACTCAGCAGGCTCGACTGGGCCTTGAGCCCAACGGCCTCGGTCGTCAGGTATTCCGCGAGAGCGTCGGCAAGCGAACGATTTGGCCGGAGGCCCGCGCGCTCGCGCTGGACGTCCTCGAGGACTTTTCGCTCGGCTTCGAGCGCAAGCGCTTTGGTGCTAAAAGTGAGGCTAATACGTCGTCCGTTTTCTTGTAGACGAAGCCGCCACTTGGTGCCGCGTTTCGTGATTGGCATGCTTCCCTCCCTGCGTCGTTTATGTATCTCGCAATCTCAGCCGGGTCGAACCGCCGGCTGCGGGCGCCGGTGCCCAGCAATATCGCCGTCAGCCGGCCAGCGTCGACCAGCCGGTGAACCATTCTCGGGGCGCATTTCCAACGCGCCGCCACTTCTTGGGCTGTGAGTAGTTCAGTCATGGGCCGCGCCCTCCAGAATTTCCAACAGCTTGCTGCTGGGCCAGACTTCAAGTTTTCGCCCGTCCTCGGCCGACTGTTTTCGCACCAGCCAGCCGTCTTGGGCAAGTCGCACGATCATTTGCCGCGTACCCTCCCGGTTGAATGGTGACGAAAGCGACAGCCGCTTGCTTGACCGGTGTTCGGTTTTTGCCGACAACACCCACTCGATCACCCAGCGGGCCAACGGCGACTCCTGCGCAAAGCCTATGCGGTCGTAGGTCTTGTTCAGCATGTAGTGGGCGTCCTGAATTACGCGCTGGGCATTCATTGCCGTTCCCTTTTGCATACATACAACGCAGTGCCAACCGGATAAACCTTGGCGGGGTCAAGCTGCGACGCAACCCATCGCCCGCCCGGGCTTCCCATAATAATTCCCCAGAGTTCGTACTCCTCCGGTTCCACCTCGCCCAACGCCTCGTCCAACTGCTGGTGCGTATTTGAAAGCCGCACTAGCGTGTTTTCTCGATACTCGCTTTCGGTCAACGCCTGCATTTCGTCCAGCGCCGCGTTGTTAAAACGGTAGAACGAGTCGCGGTATTCTTCGCTTTGTTCCATCAACTCCTTGTGCGTCTCGGTGCATTTACATAAATCAGACGGCGCAAAGCATGTTCCGCATGTGTCCCTGTTCATCACCAGTCCTCATTCATTTGTTGCTTGGCCTCGGCAATCGCGCGGCGCAGTGCGTCGGCCACGTCGATGGCGCGGTTCACGCGTTCCTGCGACTCCTGCAAAGCCAGCAGCAGGCCGGCTATGTCGTCACGCACTTGGTTGGGCAGGTAGTCCGCGCCCATGTATTCCTGCCGGCAGCGGAGCATCAACGCATGTAGCTGTTCCATAACCTCTCCACCCGCCCGGCCATTTCAACCGTGCATTTGTTTTTGCCGATCTGCAGCGCCCGAGACTTGAAGCCCAGTTCGCGGGCCAGCCTCGTTTTGGTAAAGCCTTCGTCCAGCAGCTGGTCAAGCAAGCGCCAGGTCTTCTTTGCGGAGACCAGCGCGCCGTCGAGCCGTGCGCCAGCGGTCACCGAGAGAATGCGTTTCTCGGTCATGGCCCGAATCTGGGTGCGTTCGCCGCGTGCAATCTTTTGCAGAATCGATTTGTTGACGTCGCAGGCCATGTTGACGGCGTCGCGGCCCACGCCCTGCTTGCGCAGCTTGAGCAGGTGCTCGCGCGCGGCGCTGGCGTCGACTAGGCCATTCCATTCGCCTCGTTTGCGGGCGGCTATGCGCTTGCGCTCATACGCCGAATTGGCCGTCCTGCAAAAGTAGCAGTGACAGCCAGCAAGGTACTGCAGGCGCGTGCCGCAGCCCTTTGCCAGTTCGGCGGCAGGCTTCAGGCCGTTAAGGGCTACCGTGGGCACGACGAGTCCTCAATGCGCAGCACCGTCCCCGCCGGCGCCTCGGGGAAGTCTCCCCAGTGCGTGACGTTGGTCAGCGGCATGGCGTCGAGGTCGCGCCACTGGCCGTCCTCGAGGAAGCCCACCCACGCTTCCCCATTCGAGACGACGAGCACCGCAGTGTCGTCGTCTGGCAGTCTTTCGGCGACGTTGGTCCAGTTCATGGTCAGAACGGAATGTCGTCGTCTTGGAAGTCGTCCATGGCTGGGGCCATGCCGCCTTCTTTAACGGTTGCCTGTGAGCTCGTCCCGCGACCGCCCAGCAGGGTTAGGTCGTGAACCCGCACTTCGGTCGACTCGCGCTTCTGGCCCTGCTTGTCGTCCCACTGGCGCACCTGCAGCTCGCCGCGCACGGCAATCTGCGAGCCCTTGGCGACGTAGTTCGACACCAGCTCGGCCAGCTTGTCCCAGAACACCAAGGTCACCCATGTGATGTCGTCCTGTCGCTCGCCGTCCTTGCCTTTGCGCCGCCGGGTGACCGCCATGCGGGTATTTGCGACGGCGGTTCCGCCGCCGGTATAACGCACCTCGGGGTCTTTCCCGATCCGGCCCGTCAGGGCCACTAGGTTTAGGTCACTCACTTTGCTTCTCCTTCTCTGCGGTTAATTGGGCCTCGAGGGCCGCGACTTCATTCAGGAACTCAGGCACCTCGCGCTCAAACAGCGCGAAGGTTTCGGGGTCTGCGTGGATGCGCTTGACGAACAAGTGCATGGCCACGTCCTCGAGGCGCGGGTCATAAACGCACACGTCGCACCAGCTGCGGCCCAAGACCCACAGCTGCCACTGCACTTGGTGTTCGTAGTCCGACACGTCGCCGGTGGCCCACACGCGGGCCACGCGCGTCATTTCAAACGGGCACTTGATTTCGACCAGCCCGTCGTCACCAACGAGCCCGTCCGGGCTGGCGCCCACGTCCAGCTGGTCGTGCAGGGCAATGCCGACCTGCTCGACCATGGTCCCGCTGCGCGCCTCGTATTCGTCACGGGCCAAGGGTTCGAGGTCGGTGCCGCGCTGCATGGCGGCGTTGACGTACACGGGCCACTCCATGCCCGTCACGCGCTCGAAGGCCAGCTGCAGCGCGTAGTCTTTGCGGACCTGCGCCGGCCTGCCGACCTCTTCGCCCTTCAATAACTTGAGGCGCGCAACCACGTCGGCCGCGCGGCTGGCGGTCGGCACGCCCCGCCGGGCGCGCCTCCACTCGTAGGTGCCCTGCTCGACGTTAAGCAACCTCACGGGCGGCCTCCTGCAGCTTGGCTTTGCATTTGTCTTTGTGGGCGCCCAACGCTTTACGAACAGGGGCAGGCAGAGTTGCCCAGGTGTTGCCCAGTTCCTCAAGGGTTGAGGCGTAGTCCAGCTGCTTCTGGGCGGTTTCCAGCGTGGCCGGCATCAGGCCGTCTTCGCGCTTGGGCGGTTCTTCGCGGCGCGGCGCAAGGTCGTCACGACCGCGTTCCTCGCGGTCACGGGCCGCGTCGTTGTCTTCGCTTGCGCATGCAAACAGGCTCTGCACCTGATACCGGCGAATGTAGGAAATGACCGTGCCGGCGCATTGGGCGTCGCTCAGGCCTTTTTTGGGCTCGACGCGCATGGTCATCGAGGAGCGAATCCACTGGCCGCTGGAGTGCATAAGCACGGCCGTGACGCTGACCGTCATGAGGTCTGCCGACGAGGAAGGCGTCTGCATCAGGGCCAGTCCGTTAGCGGCCAGCAGCGGGCGCACGATGCGCAGGTACGAGTCCAGCTGCGCGTACTTGTAGCCGTAACCCGTGGCGTCTTTGGCCGGGTCGGACATGGCGCCGGTGACGGCGGAAAGCGCGGCGGCGATTTGGTCAATGTTGTCTGAGAATTCAAGGTTCATAGTGTTTCCTTTGGCAGCCCCGTGGGCTGCGCGTTGTTAGCCGAGAAAAAGGTTGCGTTGGTCCCAAATGGCCAGAGAGAAAGAAATGAGCGCGCCGTAAGCCAGCGCGCTGAGGCAGAGCTCGACGACTGCCGCAAAGGGCGCGTCGTCGCGCTTGTACCGGGCCATGGGCCGCTTGCGCGGCCGGGCCAGAAGGCACGCCCCGAAGGGCGCGGTCTTGTTGTTGAGGCGGGTGCGGCGCATTTAGGCCTCCAGCGCGCTGATGCGGCGGTCTTCTTCGGAGCCCACGAGGTCGTCAAAGTGAAGCTCGATGTGCTCGTCCAGAGCGCGTTCAGCGTGGTTGTAGGCCCAGTTGGCAACCTGTTCGCCAAGGGCTCGGAAGGCGTCTGCCTTGGCGTCTTCGCTAACACCGGGGCGCAGGTCTTTGCGCAGCGCCTCGTTAAGCAGGCGCACCAGCTGGGCACGGGTGGCAACGGCCAAGGTGTCTTTGGCGCTCGGGCTTTCGAGGGCCGAAAGCATTTCGTTGACGTTGTCGGGTTCGTCGTAGAACTCGACCAGCACGTCGGCTTGGTGCTGTGCCGGCAGGTCAGAAAAGAAATTGGTGTCTTCGTCGACTAGGTGCTGAAGTCCGTAGTGCATTTGATCCTCCTGAAGCGCCGGGTTGGTTTGTTCGGCGGCGTGGGAGGAATAATAGCGGGCCAATAAACTGAAAGCAATAGCGCGCCAATAAAAATTTTAGCGCAGCTGAGCCGACGCAAGCGCAGGGAAACCCTGGGCTAAATTCAAACCGAATTATTCGGGGGGTTTCCCTGTTTTGGGCGAGTAAAGCAAGCGAGCCAACAGCGGGGCGGAATTGGCCAGCCAGACGGCGATTTCGTCAGGAGCGGCTAATTCGGGGGG
>Ga0209088_10000372_pt1 | contig 32890 bp, 32 predicted proteins | sample S_140625_EF_Meta_FD_187324 | JGI IMG/M metagenome (GOLD analysis project Ga0209088, IMG submission 187324) | Freshwater microbial communities from Lake Simoncouche, Canada to study carbon cycling - S_140625_EF_MetaG (SPAdes) (version 2) | ecosystem: Environmental > Aquatic > Freshwater > Lake ... | reverse complement strand
TATCAAGCTCTCTTTGGACTATGAAATCAAAGAGTTGCTCTAAATCTTCTTCTGCCTCACGAGTAAGGCGCAATTGAAATGGCATTGCTGATGCTCAGGCTAGCGAGATGCCTGAATCTTGCGCACTGAATCGAGTTGTTTGCTTAATTTGCGCAACATATTGTCGGAATCGATCCAGTCTTGGCTGGTGCGCGCATTGTGCAAAGAGGCCAAGCCTCGTGCCATAAATTCCGCTTGATTGCGGCGCTTGTTTAAGCTTTCGCGGACCGCATTTTCGACAAATTCTGACAAGGTTTCTGACTCTTTCAAAACAGACTCTAATTCCGTCCTGAGTTGGGGCTCAACGCGAATCGAGGGAAGGGTGGCGGTCTTCATGACCAAAATGTATCGCTTTTGCGATGCGTCGTCCAGCATAATCTCAATAAATAGATTGGCCAGTTACAAGAGCTTGCCAAAACTGTTAAATCGGCTTTAAAGGCAGGACATTCTTGAGCAGAACACAACATGAGCAAAGCTTTCACACGCGAAACAGACAACGACGCCGATGACGACGGGGAAGACCCCAGTCTGCCACCGTTGCCGGCTGGCACCCGCAACTACATGACCCCTCAGGGGTATGCTAATTTGCGCGCCGAGCTCTTTACGCTCATGGACGACGAGCGTCCCAAGGTGGTGGAAATTGTGCATTGGGCTGCCAGCAATGGCGATCGCTCTGAAAATGGTGATTACATTTATGGCAAAAAGCGTTTGCGTGAAATTGATCGGCGCCTTCGCTTTCTGACCAAACGCTTAGAAATTGCCGAAGTCACAGACCCCAGCGCACACCACGGCAAAAACCAAGTTTTTTTTGGGGCCACAGTCACCTATGTGGAAGAAAATGGGGTTGAGCGCACTGTCACCATTCGAGGCATTGACGAGGCCGACAGCTTGAAGGGTGAGGTCAGTTGGGTGTCACCTATTGCGCGCACCTTGTTGAAGTCAAGCACTGGCGATGTGCTCAAGTTGGTTACGCCTCAAGGCTGGCGCGAAATCGAAGTACTCAATGTGACTTATCCAAAGCCAGGTGAGCATTGACATTGAAACTGACACACAGGCTGAATCAGCGCTTTATTCTTCAGCCGTACTTTGTCCCCGCACACGGTGAGTCATGCGCTCTGCATTCAATACCGCAGGTGTGCGCTTTAAGTTTTTAAGAACCGTTTCAAGATGGCTGACATCGCGCACAGAAATGATGAATGTATTTTCAGCCGCATCTTGTTCACTCGATTGGCCCATTTCAACATGAACGATGTCAACTTCTGAGTCAGCCAGCGTGCCAGCCACTCTGGCCAACACACCCTTTGTGTTGACCACGGTGACGCGGATACTGGTTTCAAAGTTGCGCATCATTTCATCGGACCATTCCACCCCAATGAAACGCTCGCTGTCTTTTTGCTGGAGTTTCAGGCCGACGCTGCAATTGTCCGTGTGAACGGCCAAGCCTTCACCGCGGCCCAAGTAGCCAATGATTTTGTCGCCTGGCAGTGGGCGACAGCAAGCTGCATAGACAACCGAAGCGTTTTCGGTGCCATCCAACAAGATAGCACCTTGGGAGATGGTGTCGTTGGCCATAAAGCGCTCGCGCGTCATGAGCAATGGATCGGGTTTCTCGCCCATCTCTGATAACAAAGCCGCCATGCGTTTGGCCACAATGCTGGCGATGCGTTTGCCAAGTCCAAGATCGACTAACAAATCGCTGCGATTTCGGTTGCCGGTGAAGCGCAACACTTTTTCCCAGATGCCGTGATAGCGGGAGGGATCGTCTGGTAATTTTTCTATGCCTTCAGAGCGCAATGCTTGAGTGAGAAGTTTCAAGCCCAAGTCCATCGACTCACTGTGCGCCATGGTTTTCAGGTGATGCCTGATTCTGGAGCGCGCACGCCCCGTTCGGACAAAACCAAGCCATGATGGGTTGGGCGCTGAAACGGGCGACGTCATGACCTCGACCACATCGCCGTTTTTTAACTCTGTGCGCAAAGGAACTTGTTGGTTGTTGATTTTGGCCGCCACCAAATGATCGCCAAGATTGCTGTGAATCATGTAGGCGAAATCGACCACGGTTGCACCGCGTGGGAGTGACATGATTTGGCTCTTTGGCGTGAAAACATACACGGCATCGGGAAACAAATCAACTTTGACATGGTCCCAAAATTCAGAAGCGTCGCGAGTTTCTTTTTGGATGTCTAACAGTGATTGCAGCCATTGAGTCCCTAAGCGTTCGGCTTCCAAGCTGCCTGTTGACTTGTCCTTGTACAACCAGTGCGCCGCAACACCAGATTCGGCCACCATGTTCATGGCTTCGGTGCGCATCTGAAATTCAACATTGACGCCAGAGGGCCCCACCAAAGTGGTGTGCAAAGATTGATAGCCGTTGACTTTGCCGATGGCAATGTGGTCCTTGAATTTGCCGGGTACAGGCTTGTACATCTGATGCAAAATGCCCAACGCGGTGTAGCAATCAATGACCGAGGGCACAATGAGTCTGAAGCCATAAATGTCGGTCACTTGCGCAAAGCTCAGGTGCTTGCCATCCATTTTTTTGTAGATGGAAAAGAGCGTTTTTTCGCGACCAGAAATTTGCACATCAATTTTGGCCTTTGAGAAAGTAGACTCAAGTTCGGCTTGAACTTTTTGAATCAAATCACGTCGTCGATTTCTAGCTTTGGCAACGGCCTTTGCCAGAATGGCATAGCGCCAAGGCTTCAAGTGGCGAAAAGACAAATCTTGCAATTCGCGGTAGGTTTGATTCAAGCCTAAGCGGTGTGCAATGGGCGCATAAATTTCTAGGGTTTCTGAAGAAATGCGAGCCCATTTTTCGCGCGGCATATCGGCCATGGTGCGCATGTTGTGCGTGCGATCGGCCAACTTGATCAAGATCACTCGCACGTCTCGAGCCATGGCCAGAAGCATTTTACGAAATGATTCAGCCTGATTTTCTTCTCGGGTGTTGAACTCCAATTTGTCCAACTTGGTTAAGCCATCCACCAATTCAGCCACTGAAGATCCGAATTTTTCAATCAAGTCAGACTTGGTGACGCTGCAATCCTCCATGACATCGTGCATGAGAGCCGCCATCAAAGCTTGCGCATCAAGCTTCCACTCAGTGCACTGTGTGGCCACTGAAATAGGGTGTGTGATGTAGGGCTGACCATCTTTGCGAAGCTGGCCCAAATGCGCTTCATCTGCAAATCGATAGGCTTTGCGCACCAGGTCGATGTCTGATGCCGAGAGGTAGCTGAGTTTGGCGACCAAGGCGGCAAAACTGGCCGCAGCGGCATTGGCGGCACTGGCACTTGGCATGCCAACCAAGATGTTGTGTGCGTTATCTCGTTTTCCGAGCATGGATGTACCAGCGGAATTGCGGAAATCTGATGTAAAAGCTGCGCGCATGCCTTAAATGTAACGCGACTGTGAAAAAGCCCCAGGTTTTGAAACTTTGGGGCTTTTTGGGGCTAGGCCTTGAAGGCCTGGCTGAATGTAGAAATTAGTTTACTTTTTTCAGCATTTCCAAACCAACTTTGCCAGCAGCAATTTCACGCAGGGCTGTGACGCCTGGCTTGTTTTTGCTTTCGACTCGGGGTGTGTGGCCCTGGCTTAGCATGCGTGCACGGTAAGTGGCAGCTAATACCAATTGGAAACGGTTAGGGATCTGTTCGAGGCAATCTTCAACGGTAATGCGGGCCATGACGGTCTCCGGTAAAAAAATCAGGTGATATGGAGGGATTCGAAAGTTTCGGCACGGGCTCGGTGCTGGGCTAGATATTTCAGTCGCTGAGCGTGCACGATGGCCTTAAGGTCAAACAAGGCGCGATCGAAAACTTCGTTGATTATAACGAAGTCGAACTCTTTGACTTGGGCCAGCTCAATGGCGGCATTTTGCAGGCGCAATTCGATGGTTTCCGTGCTGTCCTCGCCTCGGCGCTCCAAACGGCTGCGCAATTCTTCCCAACTGGGGGGGAGGATGAAGATCAGGATGGCGTTGGCATATATCTTTTGAATTTGAATAGCGCCTTGGTAATCAATTTCTAAAATGACGTCAGAGCCTTGCGCCATGCGCTCTTCCAGCATCTTTTTGGAGGTGCCGTAACGGTGGCCGTGCACATTGGCCCATTCCACAAAGGCATCTCCGGCCACCATGGCATCAAACTCTTGTTCAGACACAAAGAAGTACTCACGGCCGTGCTTTTCTTGGCCACGCGGGGCGCGGGTGGTGTGAGACACCGAAGGCAGCACGCGGGCGTCTAGCTCCATCAGGGCCTTCACCAGGCTGGACTTGCCCGCTCCACTGGGAGCGGCTACAACGTAGAGGTTTCCAGGATATTCCATGGCAAGGAGTGTAATGGGGTATGAGGCTTGTGGTGCAGCAGGGTGGCGACTTATTCGATGTTTTGCACTTGCTCACGCATTTGCTCAATGAGCACCTTCATGTCAACCGATATGTTGGTCAGTTCCAGGGCGGCCGATTTAGACCCCAAGGTATTGGCTTCTCGGTGGAGTTCTTGAATGAGAAAGTCCAAGCGCTTGCCAATGTCGCCACCCTTTTTAATCAAACGACTGAGTTCATCCAAATGGGAGGCCAATCGGGTGAGTTCTTCGGCCACATCGATGCGAATGGCAAAAGCAGTGGCTTCTGTCAGTGCGCGGTCTTTGGCAACATCGGACGACACGGCACCGCCAGACAAGGCCATGGCTTCGTTCCAACGGTCGATAAAGCGCTGGCGCTGCTGTTCAACCAACAGGGGCAACAAGGGCGCCGCTTGTTCTGCCAAAGTACGCAGTTGGCCTATCCGATCTTGCAACATGTCGGCCAGACGTGCACCTTCCCTGGCTCGAGCGTCTTTAAGCGATTTAATCGCTTGTGTGGCCAAGGGCATGAGGTTGGCCTCGTTCAAGCCTGTGCCTGATTTTTCGTGAGAGGCAAGTTTGATGACATCTGAAACACTCAAATCACGTGCACCGGGCAGCCAACTCTGGATTTTGTTTTGCAAACTCAGGAGTTTTTGGAGCGTGCCAATGGCAGGATCGGTCAGCTCGGTATCTTGGTTGCTGTGATAAACAGCACGAACCTCGACTTTGCCTCGCTTGATGTGCTGAACGATGTGTTCACGAAGTGCTGGCTCGGTGTGACGCAGTTCATCGGGCAGCCGAAAACTCAGGTCTAAAAACCGGCTGTTGACCGATCTGATTTCCAAGCCAAAACGGACCGTTGGGGAAGCTGAGGAATCTGTGTTTCCCTCCGCGGAAGGCGCGCTGGATTGCACGCTGGCATACCCGGTCATACTGTAAACTGGCATGGATTCTTTCTTGGATACAGCAGCATGACACTGCTGATCAGTTGGGGGCTTGGCCGCTCTGCCGGTTGCCTATGGCCCATTATCTCAAACTTAAACAACGCTTCACCATGACCAGTTCCTCTACCAATTCATCACGCGCCCATGGCCGGAATCAAAACCAATTGCGCCCCGTGAAAATCACGCGGGGTTACACCGTGCATGCAGAAGGCTCTGTGCTCATTGAGTTTGGCGATACCCGTGTGTTGTGCACGGCTTCTGTGGAAGAGAAGGTGCCTGGACACAAAAAAGGCAGCGGCGAGGGTTGGGTCACTGCTGAATACGGCATGCTGCCCCGCGCTACTCACACCCGCGGCGATCGCGAAGCCGCGCGTGGCAAACAAAGTGGTCGCACTCAAGAAATTCAACGCCTGATCGGTCGGTCCATGCGCGCTGTGTTTGATTTGAAAAAATTAGGCGAGCGCACCATTCACCTCGATTGCGATGTGCTGCAAGCCGATGGCGGCACGCGCACGGCCAGCATCACGGGTGCCTTTGTGGCCGCCCAAGATGCAGTAGATTGGCTCATTCACCATGGCAAGTTGACAGAGTCCCCTATTTTGGATTCGGTGGCGGCCATTTCTGTTGGCTTGAAAGATGGCACTGCCTTGCTTGATTTGGATTACACCGAAGACTCTTCTTGCGACACCGACATGAATGTGGTCATGACGGGTGCAGGCAATTTTGTGGAAGTGCAGGGCACGGCAGAAGGCTTGGCTTTTACTCGCAAAGAAATGGACAGTTTGTTGGCGTTGGCCGAAAAGGGCATTGCCGAGTTGGTGCAGTTGCAAAAGCAATCCCGCCAAACGCACGTGCACGCAGGAGCTTGATTTCATGAAGATGGTTTTGGCGTCTAACAACGCGGGTAAATTGGCCGAATTGCAAACCATGTTTGGCGCGCTCAATGTGCAATTGGTCCGCCAGTCTGAGTTGAATATTTCGGAAGCCGAAGAGCCCTACAAAACATTTGTTGAAAACGCGTTGGCCAAAGCACGTCATGCTGCTGAACAAAGTGGCTTGCCCGCTGTGGCAGACGATGCCGGCTTGTGCATTGATGCCTTTGGCGGCTTGCCTGGGGTTGATACAGCCTTCTATTGCACGCAATTCGGGTATGAAAAATCAGATGCCAACAATGTGACGGCAGTGCTTGAGCAAATGGCCGATGTTGAAAACCGACGTGCCGCCATGGTGAGTACTTTGGTGGCTGTCAGAAGTGCCTACGACCCAGAGCCTTTGATTGCCGTGGGTCGGGTGGTGGTTGACATTGCAAGAGAACCTCTAGGCGCCAATGGTTTTGGATTTGACCCCGTGTTGTTCTTGCCTGAATTTGGAAAAACTTTTGCGCAATTGCCCGTAGAAGTGAAGAACGCCAACAGCCACCGCGGTCGATCCTCGCAAGCCATGTTGGCGCTCATGCAAGAGCGTTGGGGTCTTTGAATGAAACAAGCCTTTGACGTGGTGCACGCCATGCGACCTGGCTTGCTGCAGTTGCAATCATTGCCACCGCTTTCTTTGTATGTGCATTTGCCGTGGTGCATTCAAAAATGTCCCTACTGCGATTTCAATTCTCACGAATGGCGCGACAACTCACAAGCCATGCCAGAGCAGCGCTACATCGATGCCTTGTTGGCAGATTTAGAAACCAGTTTGCCTTTAGTTTGGGGTCGACCTGTTCACAGTGTTTTCATTGGCGGGGGCACACCCAGTTTATTCACACCGAGCAGCATCGATCGATTGATCAGTGGCATCAGGGCCCGACTGCCTTTGGAGGCAGAAGCTGAAATTACATTGGAAGCCAACCCGGGTACCTTTGAAAAAGATCGCTTTAAAGCCTTTCGTGCGGCCGGTGTCACGCGTTTGTCCATTGGCGTGCAGAGTTTCAATGACGGGCATTTAAAAGCGCTTGGCCGCGTGCACAACCGCGATCAGGCTATGGCTGCCGTTGAAGAAGCGCAGTCTGCATTTGAAACCTTCAACTTGGATTTGATGTATGCCCTGCCGGGTCAAACACTGAGCGATCTGACGCAAGATGTTCAAACAGCTTTGAGTTTCAAGCCACCTCACATTTCCATTTACCACCTCACCATCGAGCCCAACACGCTGTTTGCCAAACATCCGCCCGTGTTACCCGAAGAAGACGACGCCTACGCCATGATGGACTTGATCACTGAAATGACAGGTGCTGAAGGTCTGCAAAGGTATGAGGTGTCTGCCTATGCCAAGCCGGGCCACAAATGTTGGCACAACCTCAACTATTGGCAGTTTGGCGATTATTTGGGCATTGGTGCTGGCGCGCACAGCAAGCTGAGTTTTGCGCATCGCATTACGCGGCAAGTGCGTTTTAGAGAGCCGCAACTCTACATGACCCAAGCGCTTAAAGGAGAGCCTGCCACGCAGCATGAAGAAGTGGCGCGAGAAGAATTGCCCTTTGAGTACATGCTCAATGCCTTGCGTTTAAAAGAGGGCTTTCGCTTGGCCGATTACATGGCCCGAACAGGATTGGCCATGACCTCAATCCAAAAGGGTTTGGCTCAGGCCGAAGCCAAAGGCTTGCTTGTTCGAGACTTGGCCAAAGTTTGGCCCACTGAAAAGGGGTTTGATTTTTTAAGCGATCTGCAAGAGTTGTTCTTGGCAGAACCTTGAACAGTGCGCCATCAACAAGGCACTGTTTTTTTCAGGCAGGTGAAGAAAGGGCCGAATTCATTTTCTTGCCAAAGTCACGAAACATAGCGATAGTTTGATCGGTAGGGATGAGGTACTTGGCGCGCTTGTCTTCAGGTTGGTTGAAGGTTTTCAACAAATCTTTTTGACGCAAACGCGTGATGCGCTTGTGCAAGGTGGCAGGCGAACCCAAGTGGGTGAGGCCAATGGCTTCTCGGACAGTCATGACACGGTTTTCAAACCAACTTAGCGCAATTTCTTCAAGCAATGCTTTTTCATTGGCGTCTAAATTCGGCCCGTCAGGTAAAGTTTGAACAGACTTGGCCAATTGCAGAAACCGCATGTAGGCATTGGCGCTGGCTGATTTGGTTTGAGAATACATGGCAATATTCTATGTGCAGAATTTGAAAAGCATGTTTGAATTGATGTAAATCTTCAGAGATTTTTTCACACTGAGTGAAGCAATTCCCACAGGCGGAACGCTGTCATGGGCATTTGTAACTTGAGTGCTTTATCGGCATGGCCATTTCTGGCCATGGCATCAGCCACGGCATTCACCACACAAGGTGTTGCACCAATCGTGCCCAACTCGCCCACGCCTTTAACGCCTAAGACGTTGTTGGTGCTGGGAACCGTTTGATTGGTAAATGTATGGAACATTTCCGGCATGATGTCTGCTCGGGGTGCCGCATAGTCCATCAAACTGCCGGTCAGCAATTGACCGCTTTCTGCGTCATAAACCATGCCCTCTAACAAGGCTTGACCCATGCCTTGTACGGCGCCGCCGTCAAGTTGCCCCTCCACAATCATGGGGTTCACAATGCGGCCTGCATCGTTCATCGAGGTGTAAGACACCACTTTGGTTTCGCCCGTGGCAGGGTTGAGTTCGATCTCGCAGATATGACACCCGTTGGGCCAAGTGGGGCCGCTGGCGGTGGTGCTAGATTGCATTTCGATGCGCGCCTCAGGTTGGCGCTTGGCCAAGTCTGCCAATGAAATTTTCAGGTCGGTTCCTTTGACGCTGAAGGTGCCGCCTTGGTAGGCTAAATCTGACGCAGAGGCTTCTAAAGCTTGGCCTGCCAACTCACGGGCTTTGTCCAAAGTTTTCTCGGCACCCACGCGCATGGCTGAACCGCCCGTGAAAAGCGACCTAGAGCCCGCGCTGCCAAAGCCGTTGGCGCGGTCGGTATCGCCCAAAATAACGCGCACTTGCGAAATATCCACACCAAACACATCGACCACCAATTGCGCAAGGGAGGTGGCAATGCCCTGACCCATGGCATTGACCGCAGAGACCACTTCAATCATGCCATCGGCCAAAATTTGGACCTGCACGTTTTCTTCAAGCGCGTTGCCGCCTGTCCATTCCAAGAAGGTGGCAATGCCCAAACCACGCCATAAGCCTTTGGCTTTGGAGGCAGCTTCCCGTTTGGCAAAGCCGTGCCAGTCGGCCTTTTCCAAAGCCTCGTTCATGATCATCTCAAAGGCGCCAGTGTCATAGACCTGGCCCATCGGATTCTTGTAGGGCATTTGATCGGGCTTGATTAAATTTTTGCGTCGCAGTTGCACGCGGTCAATGCCGCTCACGCGCGCAGCCTCGTCCATCAAACGCTCCATGTTGTAAATGGCTTCAGGGCGACCTGCACCGCGGTAAGCACCGGTACTTGCGGTATTGGTCATCACGCCCGTGAAATGGTAGTCAATGGTTTGAATGTCGTACACGCTGCTTTGCACCCAAGGGCCTATGAGCATTTGGATGGCCAAGCCGGTCATGGTGGGGTAGGCGCCTACATTGGCCAAGGTTTCGATGCGCAAGCCCAAAATTTTGCCGTCTTGGGCCAAGGCCAAAGACGCTTTGGTTTGAATGTCGCGGCCGTGTGCGCTGCTCAAAAATTCTTCGCTGCGGTCGGCAATCCATTTCACTGGCCGGGCCAAAGTGTGAGCACAAAAAGCAGTGACTACGTCTTCTGCATAGGCGCCTGTTTTCATGCCAAAGCCACCGCCCACATCGCCCACAAGGACGCGGACTTTTTCTTTGTCAATGCCGAGAAGATCGGAAACGGTGGTGCGAACGCCTGTGGGCATTTGACTGCTCATGCGAATGGTCAGTCGACCGTTTTCTGGGTAGGCCAGCACGCTTCGGGGTTCAATGGCCAGAGCGGCGACGCGCTGGTTCACAATGTCCAGGTGAACCACATGTGCGGCTTGTGCAAAGGCCGCTTGGGTGGCCGTGATGTCGCCATAGCGAGTTTCTGCCACGCGGTTGTCGGGCGCTTCGGTGAACAAAGGGGCATTGGGCGCCAATGCATCGGCCAAGGTGCTTGCACTTTGCAAGGGGTCAAACTCAATCTGAATGGCCTCAGCTGCATTGCGCGCGTTTTCTTCAGTGTCAGCCACGACCGCCGCAATGGGTTCGCCCACAAATCGAACGGTGTCCGTGGCCAGGGGGTAGCGTGTGGTGGAAGACAAGGGGCCACCATCTGCCCGTTTGAAGTTCATGGGACGCGCCATGGGCTTGACGCCTGCAGCCAACAGGTCTTGACCAGTTATGAGGCCATAGACGCCCGGCATGGCCTTGGCAGCCATAGTGTCAAGACGGGTAATTTTGGCGTGTGGATAGGGCGAGCGAAGGAAAACCAAATGAGACTGACCGGGCAGGGTGACGTCGTTGGTGTACTGACCTGCGCCCAAAAGGAGCTGCTGGTCTTCGAGTCGTTTAACCGATTTGCCGCTGCCAAAGCGGGTGGTCTCGGGGGATGAATCTAAAGATGAGGTGGCTAAAGCTTGGTTCACAGACGGGTTCTCCTTGGGGCGAAGTGTAGCTTTGAAGTGTATTTTTTGCTCAAGTGGACCAAAATGGCTAAGGCCGAGTTGCCCCATAGGTGACACTTAGGTAGGATGGTGTCAAATTGACGAAGTGAGGTTTGCTATGGACAATTTTTTCCTGCTGGTTATTGCTGTCCTTTTTATCCTTTTGGCAGGTTTTCTGATTTTCTATTTTCAGACCCAGCAAAGTTTTCAAGAAATTACTGAAAAGCTAGAGGAAATTCAGCACCCTCACGGCAGCATGCTTTCTTCTGAAACACTTAAACGCGAGCTAGCGTTGCACCACGACAAGCTGGTCTTGCTCGAGGCGGACATTTCTAAAAATAAACGTGAGTCCTTGCTAGAAGAAGAGTTAAAGATGTTTGATGTCGCAAGGCATCAAATTAAGGCCAGCATTGCCGGCCTCAAATCCAGTGGTGAATGGATAGGGCTGCCCTTTGAGTATGAGTGGACTGAAATGCTAGAACGATTGCCCAATGTGCTGAGTTTGTACAGAAAATCTGAAGCCGATAAACGTGCCAAAGAACTTGAACAAGATCAAGGCGTACCGCCTGCCAACTAAGCCAGAGTATTAAAATGGAGGGCAAAGTCAAATTTGCCCTTTTTCGCTCATTATTTTTTGACTTGAATCAATTCTGAATGGGCATCTTCTGCGATCATTCAGGCACATGTTCAGCGTTTCCAATCTTTGTTGCTCCCGCGGTGAAAAACGTCTGTTTTCAGGGGTTTCCTTTTCATTGCAAGTCGGTGAGTACTTGCATTTAGAGGGCGACAATGGGGTTGGGAAAACCAGCTTGCTAAGGCTGGCTTGCGGCTTATGCCCTCTGGAAGAGGGCCAGATTTGCTGGCAAGGCCAGCCAGTTTCCGAAAATTCAGATGAATTTAGAGCTAATTTGGCCTATCTAGGGCACCAGTTGGCCCTTAAAGAAGACCTGACCCCCCTAGAAAATCTGCTCTCCCATGCTTCTATCGCCGGTCGCCAGTTGTCTTTGACCGATGCCAAGGCAGCCTTGGCTCGGTTGGGCCTCAGGGGCCGCGAACATTTGCCTGTTCGGGTTTTGTCACAAGGTCAAAAGCGCCGAACGGCTTTGGCGCGCCTGGTTGTCAGCACCGCCAAGTTGTGGATTTTGGACGAGCCTTTTGTGGCATTGGACCCTGCAGCCCAAAATGCGCTGTCTGAAGTCATCAACGCCCACTTGGCAAGCCAGGGCATGGTGTTGTTAACCAGCCACCAAGCGGTTTCACTTGCTGGTCAAGGCCGATCTTACAGGTTGAGCGCATGAGTGCATTTGTTGCCATCGTGAAGCGCGACCTGACCTTGGCCTTAAGGCGTAAAAATGAGGTGATTACGTCCGTATTTTTCTTTGTCGTGGTGGCGGCGCTTTTCCCCCTAGGCATTGGCCCTGAAATGAACACGCTTCGATTGGTAGCGCCTGGTATCTTGTGGGTGGGGGCTTTGTTGGCCAGCATGCTGTCTTTAAGCCGCATGTTTGCAACTGACTATGCAGATGGCACATTGGAGCAAATGGCCTTATCGCCCAACAGTTTATCTTTGCTGGTTGCCGCCAAAATCTTGGCGCACTGGTTACTCTCTGGGTTGCCGTTGGTCTTACTCGCTCCTATTTTGGGCCTGCAATTTGACCTCTCTGCTAACGCGCTTTGGGTTTTAACTTTGAGTTTGCTTTTGGGTACACCGGTGCTCTCCTTGATTGGCGCAGTGGGCGCTGCCCTCACCTTGGGCGTACGCGGCGGCGATGTGCTGTTGTCTTTGTTGGTTTTGCCTTTGTATGTTCCAGCGCTGGTTTTTGGTGCGGGTGCAGTTCAAGCAGAAATCAGTGGCTTGGGTGCTTCTGCCCATTTGTCAGTGTTGGCCGCTCTCGTTTTGGTGGCGGCCGTGTTCAGTCCTTGGGCGAGTGCGGCATCGCTTCGCATTGCACTTGAATCCTAAGCAGTCAATCAAACAATGATTCAAAAATTATTTTTTTACGCATCTCCCCAAAACTTTTATCCTTTGGCGGGAAAGCTTTGGCCCGTGTTTGCGTGTCTGGCAACAGGGCTCACTGTTTGGGGTCTGTGGCTTGGCATGTTTGTGGCGCCTACTGACTTTCAGCAGGGCCAGGGCTATCGCATTATTTTTGTGCACGTACCCGCGTCGTGGATGTCCATGGTGATTTATTTGGCCATGGCTTTTTGGGCTTTGTTGGGCCTGACTTTCAACACGCGCCTGTCGGGCATGATGACCAAAGCCTTGGCGCCTACGGGTGCAATTTGTGCTTTCTTGTCGCTTTGGACGGGCGCACTTTGGGGCAAGCCCATGTGGGGCACTTGGTGGGTCTGGGATGCACGTCTCACCTCTGAGCTCATTTTGTTCTTTTTGTATTTGGGCCACATTGCCCTCACCAGTGCCATTGACGATCCTCGACGCGCCGACAAAGCGGGTGGCATCTTGGCCTTGGTGGGCGCACTCAATGTGCCTGTTATTTACTTTTCTGTGAAGTGGTGGAACACCTTGCACCAAGGTGCCTCGGTGTCACTGACCAAAGGGTCTAGCATGGCTCAGGTTATGCTTGAAGCCATGCTGATCATGGGCATTGCGTTTTGGATGTATGCAGTGGCCATGGCCCTTTACCGAGTGCGTAGCATTATTTTGGTTCGCGAGAGACATACACAATGGGTGGCCGAATTGCCTGAGGTCAAAGCCCAAATGACGAAGAACACTGCTGGAGGTGCCAACGCATGATTTGGAACAGCTGGAGTGAATTTTGGGCCATGGGTGGGTATGGTCTTTATGTTTGGGGTAGTTTCGGAGCAACTGCACTGTGTGTGGCTTTGGAAGTGATCTGGGTCAAAAATGCGCGTGCTCAAGCCCTGACCCAAATAAGCACCGAATTGGTTGCAGAAACGAACAGCAAGGAGTGGTCCTGATGAAACCAAGACATCAACGATTTTTATTGATTGCCGCGGGCGTATCCGCATTGGCCATAGCGGGCGCTTTTATTTTGAATGCTTTTCAAAGCAACTTGGTGTTCTTCTTTACCCCCACGCAAGTTTACAAAGGCGAGGCGCCCAAGGGCAAAGCGTTTCGTGTGGGTGGTATGGTCAAAGAAGGTAGCTTAATTAAAGACGGCGAGAACGTTAAGTTTGTCGTCACCGACTTTGCCCACGAAGTGCCTGTCGCTTACAAGGGTATATTGCCCGACTTGTTCAAAGAGGGCAAGGGCGTTGTGGCGCAAGGCAAATTGTCGGATGGCCAATTGTTTTCGGCCGCCGAGGTGTTGGCCAAGCACGACGAAAATTACATGCCCCCTGAGGCACAGCACGCATTGGATAAAGCAGCTGCCGCCAAAGCTGCTCAGTCTGTGATGCCATCTAAATAATTGAAAAGAGTTTGGAATGATTGTTGAAATTGGTCACTTTGCCTTGATCTTGGCTGCGTGTGTGGCGCTGGTTCAAGGTGTCTTGCCGCTTGCCGGAACCATCAACGACAACCAACGTTGGCAAGCCTTGGCAAAACCAGCTGCAACACTTCAATTTTTGTTGATTGCTTTTTCTTTTGCCGTGTTGGCGCATGGTGCACTCACCGATGACTTCTCGATCAAGTACATCGCAGGGCATTCCAATTCGCTGCTTCCCACGCAATACAAGTTTGCATCGGTGTGGGGTGGCCACGAAGGCTCCTTGTTGTTGTGGATGCTGATGTTGTCTGGCTGGACATTGGCCGTCGCCATTTTTTCTCGCACATTGCCTTTGGCCATGGTGGCTCGTGTCATTGGCATTTTGGGCTTGGTGTCTACCGGCTTCCTGATGTTCATCTTGATCACGTCCAGTCCGTTTGAGCGTCTGTTACCTGCGCCTCTAGACGGTAAAGATTTGAACCCCTTGCTGCAAGACCCTGGCCTGGTTATTCACCCGCCTATGTTGTACATGGGCTATGTCGGTTTTTCTGTGGCCTTTGCTTTTGCTGTGTCGGCTTTGCTGTCGGGCCGAATGGATGCAGCGTGGGCACGTTGGTCTCGGCCATGGACCATTGTGGCTTGGATTTTCATGACGGCGGGCATTGCCTTGGGTTCATGGTGGGCCTATTACGAATTGGGTTGGGGCGGTTGGTGGTTTTGGGATCCGGTCGAAAACGCATCCCTCATGCCTTGGTTGTTTGGCACCGCCCTTATTCATGCGCTCATGGTCACAGACAAGCGCGGCGGTTTCAAAGCTTGGTCGGTGTTGCTGGCCATCGGCGCTTTTTCACTGTCGCTGTTGGGCACCTTCTTGGTTCGATCCGGTGTGCTCACATCGGTACATGCTTTTGCCTCCGACCCCAAGCGAGGCGTTTTCATTCTGATTTTCTTGGCAGTGGTGGTGGGTGTTTCTTTGACTTTGTTTGCTTGGCGCGCACCCAAAGCCACACTGGGTGGCAAGATGGGTTTGGTGTCGCGCGAGTCCATGCTGATTGCCAACAGTGTTTTGTTGGTGGTGGCCACAGGTGCAGTTTTGTTGGGCACCATTTATCCGCTCATTGTGGACGCGCTTAATTTAGGCAAACTCTCTGTGGGTGCGCCTTACTTCAACGCAGTCTTTGTGCCCCTCATGGTGCCAGTGGTGTTTTTGATGGTGCCAGGTGGCATTGCGCATTGGCGTGAAGCGCGGTGGGCACAACTGGGCCACGATTTGCGTTTGCCTGCATTGGCCGCTGTTGTAGCGGGTGTTGCAATTTGGACGCTGACCGAACGCGGCACATGGCTTACCGGCATGGGCATGGCCTTGGCCACTTGGGTGGTGGTGGGTTTGCTCATGCAAATATTCATTCGCATGAAAAAGCCAGGTCGCATTCCGCCCTCATTTTGGGGTATGCACTTGGCGCACTTGGGCATTGCAGTGATCACGGTGGGCATCACCATGGTGAAAAGTTATGAAGTCGAGCGCGATGTGCGCATGGGCTTGAACGATACCGTGACCATTGAAAACTACAGCTTCGAGTTGACGGGGGTCTCGGATGTGGATGGCCCCAATTACAAAGCCCTTCGCGGTGATGTCAAGGTCACCAAAGACGGCAAATACCTTGAAATGTTGTATCCCGAAAAGCGCAAGTATTTTTCTTCCGCCATGCCCATGACCGAGGCTGGTATCGACTCTGGCTTTTTCCGCGATTTGTATGTTTCTTTGGGGGAGCCAATTGAAGGTGAACGCCTGCAGTGGAGTGTGCGAGTGTTTTACAAGCCCTTTGTATCTTGGCTTTGGTACGGCGCTATTTTGATGGTCTTAGGTGGTTTGTTGGCCGTGAGCGATCGGCGCTATCGCAAGTCTGCCAACACTTTGGCTTAAGCACATTTAACCCAAACCTCTGCAGATGTTCACACTCAGAAAGTTGTCGTGAAAAAGTTTTTAATTCCGTTGGGACTGTTTTTGGGCCTGGTGATTTTTCTGGCAGTTGGCCTGAACCGAGACCCGCGCGAAATACCTTCACCTTTGGTTGGCAAGCCGGCGCCCGCATTTTCCTTGAACACACTTGACGCCAATGCGTCCAAGTTCGGACCTCAAGACATGAAGGGCAAAGTATGGATGCTCAATGTGTGGGCCACTTGGTGTGTGGCTTGCCGAGAAGAACACCCTGTGTTGGTTGCTTTCTCTAAAGCCAATCAACTGCCTATTGTTGGTTTGAGTTACAAAGAAGTTCAGCCGCAAGATGAGCCAGCCGGCAAGAAGTTCACGCCCGAAGAAAAACTGCAATTTGCGCGAGATCGAAGCGCTCTTTGGCTCAAGCGACACGGCAACCCTTATGTGCTGTCTGCCGTGGATTTGGATGGCCGGGTGGGCATTGACTATGGTGTCTATGGTGTTCCCGAAACCTACGTCATTGATAAAGAAGGCGTCATTCGATACAAGCGGGTGGGCGTGGTCACGCCCGAGTTGTTGCAGTCAACCATCTTGCCTTTGGTGCAGAAATTGAGCGCCTCTTAAGGGCGTGTGAAAGACAGCATGAATTTGCAATCTGTATTTTTGAAGTGGGTGTGTCTGGCAAGTTGCCTCTTGTTGTCTTGCCTTGCCCCCTTGCAGGCCAAGGAAGCAGTTCTTTCGGCTGAAGACCCTGTCCTTGAAAAGCGCTTGATTCACATTTCTGAAGAATTACGTTGCATGGTGTGTCAAAACGAATCGCTGGCTTCCTCACGTGCAGAGTTGGCCAACGACTTGCGCGAAGAGGTTAGAAAACTCATTCGGGAAGACAAAAGCGACTCGCAAATCAAAGAGTACTTGGTCACCCGCTATGGCGACTTCGTACTTTACAAACCTGAAGTGAAACCTCTCACTTGGGTCTTGTGGTTTGGCCCCTTTTTGTTGTTGGTCATCGCCATCATGGGCATGGCGTATTACTTGCGGCAACGTCAGGGTGCACAAAAAACCAGCCCTGTCTTGAGCGATGAAGATCGACGCAAAGTACAAGAAATTTTGAAATCTGGAGATGCGCCATGAATGCCAGCATGTTGTTTGTTCTCATTGCGCTTGGCATTGCGCTGTTTGTCGCAGTTGTTTTTTTGTGGTTCTTGTTGCGTGAGCGAAAGCCTATGACGCAGGCAAGCCAAGCCAACGCCAATGCCAAGGTTTACCGCGATCAAATTTTAGATTTAGACCGCGAGCACGATAGCGGCCACATCAGTGATGAAGAATGGCAGCAGTCTCGCGATGAATTGAGCCTGCGCCTGCTAGAAGATACATCTGCAGTAGACGATCCTGCTGCCAAAACCGAAAAGCCTGCCATTTGGACGGCGGTGGTTCTGGCTGTGGCTTTGCCTTTAGGCTCCATGGGCATGTACATGTGGGTGGGCCAACCCGAGGCATTGAACCCTTTGGCCTTGAAAACACCTGATCAAGTTGACCCCAAAGATTTGACCAAAATGGCTCAGACTTTGGCAGAAAAACTTCAAGACAAGCCCGACAATTTGCAAGGTTGGGTCATGTTAGGCCGAACCTACCGAACCTTAGAAAATTTTGATGCAGCACTTAGGGCGTACGACAGTGCGCTCAAGCTTTCTGATGACGACGACTTAAAGTTGGAGCGCATTGAGGTCATTGCCATGCAGCGTCAAGGTCAATTTGAAGGTGAACCTTGGAACGTCATTCGTGAAGTTTTACAAAGAGATCCGCAACACTTTGGTGCTTTGTTGACGGCAGGCAGTGCCTCTTACGCAGAAGGCAAGTTTGCAGATGCATTGAAGTACTGGGAGCAGGCCAGAAAGCCATTAGACGCTAACAATCCTGATTTGGCAGGCTTGGAGAGCGCGATTGCGACTGTGCGTGAAAGATTGGGCATGCCGCCCGCTAAAGCCGCACCTGCGGCAGCTTCCGGACTTAATGTGACCGGGCAAGTCAACTTGTCTGCCTCCTTGAAGTCCAAGGCCAGTCCCAATGATGTGGTGTTTATTTATGCAACCCCTGCTAATGGCGATCGAATGCCCTTAGCCATCTTTAAGACCACTGTGTCGCAGTTGCCTTTCAATTTCACGCTCGACGATTCCACTGCCATGGCCCCCGATCGCAAGTTATCAGCGGCCGGTGAAGTCATGGTTAAGGTGCGCGTGACCAAGTCGGGCAATGCCATGCCGCAATCTGGCGATTTGTCGGGCAGTTTGGGTCCTGTCAAAGTAGGCGCCAAAGGCTTGAAATTAGAAATCAAGGATCAGATTCCTTGATGGGGCTTCACTCCAATTACTTCACCACGCCTGAGCAAATGACAAGGCCTGTGAATATCCGTTAAGCCCCGCTGGCTTGTTTCAAAATTTCAGAGGCTTTGCTCGCGTTCGTGCCACGCCAAGCGACGATTTGATCAGGCCTGATCAGTACCAAGTTGGCTTCGTACAAATCGATCAATTCTTGGGAATCAAAGTGCAAGACTTTGAAGTCCAAATGGCACTGTAAAGCTGCCTCTGAAAATTTCAAAGCATCTTGTGCCAATTGAGAATTGTCTTTGCCAAGCACCAGCAAAGTCCATTCAAAATTGAAGTGGTCAAACAAAGAACTGCCGTCTGGCAACCAAGCGTGAGGGGGGCGTCCACCTGGGCACGCTGAGGGGATGTATGTATTGGCGGCATCGGCCGGAGCTTGTGTGCCATCTGCAACGATGAGCGGCGATTGCATGTATCGGCCGCCAAATGTGACCCCTGGAATATTGAATTCCCTTCGTGCATGGCCATTCAAATAGTCAGAGGCGATGCTTCGTGCCTGCGCGCCTTCAGGCGAACTATCTTCAAGCGCTTTGTCAGCATCAAACAGACCGATGGAATCGGCAAACTGTTTTGCATAGCCAGTGTTGCGGATGGCCAAAGGTTTTCTTTCGATCTCGTAACTGTTGAGCAGAGCTGGCTGGGCTTGGCCTTTTAAAACAGCTGAGAGTTTCCAGCCTAAGTTCACGGCATCTTCAACAGCCGTGTTGTAGCCTAGCCCTCCTGTGGGTGTGAACAAATGAACTGCATCACCCCCTAAAAAGATGTTTCCCTTTTGGAAGTTCTCTGCCACCAACGCATGTCCTGCGAGCCAGGTGGCCATCGATAAAATTTCAATACCGATGGGCTGGCCGTAGGCGAGTGCAAACAGCCTTTTGGCATCTTCTGCTGTGAGTGCTTCAGTGGCGGCATCGTCTGCCATTTGCACATGAAAGGCAAACTCACTGACGCCATCAACCGACATGATGAAGGCGCGCAGTTCTGGATTGACAATGACATACATCCAAGCGCGGTCATTTGGATTGCGCTCGTAGAAATGCGGGGCCTTCAAATAAACCGCCAGCATTTTTCCGCCCATGAAATTGCGCTTGAAGCCTGTAGCGCCGCCCCATGCAATGCCGAGTTCATAGCGAACGAAACTTCTGGCGCCATCTGCGCCGATTAAGTACTTGGCTTTGACTTTAAGAGAAGCTGGTTCAGCCGAATTGACTTGTTGAATGCTGGCCTGAATAGGATGACTCGATGCAACTGAGCCTGCGTTGCTGGCTGAGAGACTTTCATCGATGAATGATTCAAGCTTCCATCCATAGCGAATGTCGTTGCTAGCCCATTTTTCGGCATGCTGGCGCAGCGTTACTTCGACAAATTTTTGCGAGACCCGGTGCGGCAATTCAGCAGCACTCCATGAACCTGTCATGGCTTTGATGGCTTGAGGAGCCGCCGCCGCTGTGGGCAATCTAAGCCGGGCCAACTCAATGCCACTAAAACGCGTGAGGTAGGTGATGTCTGTGGGGTGATGGGGTGGCAATCCTTGCGCGCGTATCTCTTGCGCAAAACCAAGTCGCCGAAAATGCTCCATGGTGCGAGCCTGTGTGGCATTGGCTTGTGGGTTGAAGGCGGTGCTGGCTTTGGGGTCGACCAGAAGGCACTTGATGTGTCTGCGTCCTAACTCGTTGGCCAACATAAGGCCAAAGGGCCCACCGCCTGCAATCAGGACATCGGTTTCTAGAGCCTTAGTCATCAATCATTTCACAACGGCAAACAAGCTGCTGTAGTCGTCAGTCCAAGGCACAAACCCATTTGGACTTTCCAGTGTTGTGGCGGCCTTCAAAGCATTTTGTGCAAACCATTGAGGGTCCTTGGCCAGCAAAGCCCAGCTAGAAGGGTAAACCAAGCGATCTTCGTCTCCAGGGTGGTCAATGAGTCGGGCTGTAAAGCCTAGTGTTTGGGCTGCAGTTTGAATGACGGGTTGGAGATCTAAGAATCGGTTGGTGATGTGGACAGCCATCACGCCATTCGGTTTTAAATGCCTGGCGTATTGCGCAAAAGCTTCACGTGTGAGCAAGTGCACGGGCACTGAATCGCCTGAAAAAGCATCAACCACCAAGACATCAAATTGCTGTGGCGATTCAGCTTCGAGTTGCAGTCTTGCATCGCCCAGAACAAGTTCTGTTTGAGCCAAAGTCTTTGACAAAAAACTGAAGTTGGTTTTTGCCATGCCAATGACGAGTGGATCGATTTCATAAATTCGGTAAGTGTCGCCTTGCCTGCCATATGCGGCCAAAGTACCCACACCTAAGCCAATCACACCGACGCGAACAGGACCTGTGATCATTTGTGTGGTGATGGCAAGTCCAGCGCCTGCATCGGCGTTGTAGTAAGTGGTGGGCTCCATCGCACGCTCTGGGGATAAGAATTGTTTGCCATGCACGATCTGACCATGAAGCATGCTGCGGTATCCGCCATCGGGAAATGCAAAAACTCTCAGAGTGCCATAGAAATTGCGGCCTTTCATTTCCACGCCGGATGACTCTTGCATGTGATCGTTCACTGACACCGTGCTTAGCACGGCCAGCGCCAGAGCGCTGGTTACAGCAAATACTGCCCTACCGAGCCCATGCGAAATGGCCGGCCATGCGCGCCACAGCGACAGACTGACGACGAGGCCACTCAAGACCACCGCAACAGACAATTCGTAATGGCCATCGAATGCATAAGGCGCAATGACGCCTACAAAAAAGCCACCTAAAAATCCACCCACAGACAGCATCAAGTAATACAAAGTGAGCTGCTTTGTAGGCGGTTGTTGCAAAGCCAGTTCACCGTGGCAAACCATGCACACTACAAAAAATGCCGTGAGGTTAATGCCCATGGCCACCAGCAGCGGCAAATCGGACAAGCCCAGCGTAGGTAGGTAAGCCAGTGCGCCTAAACTTAAAACCAAGAGCGGTAAAAAAATGCGTCTTTGGTACCAGCCCTGTCTTTCAAAACACAAAATGAAGGTCAGCAAATAAAGCGCCAGAGGCGCAATCCAGAGCAAAGGAATGGGCGCAATATTTTGTGTGAGGTAACTGGTGTCGGCTACCATCAAAATAGAGGGGCAGGCTGCCAGCGCCACCCACAGCAGTAATTGGCCAGATTTGATGTTTGACGAGGTCGTGTCCTCGGCTTGATGTCCTGAGGCTTGCGTTTTTTCTACCAAGGACTTGGCATGCCGTCCACGCCAAGCCAAACTGCCACAGGCCAGTACAAACAGAACAAACAAGCCTGACCATGCCAAAGATTGCCAACGTGTTGGCAACAAAGGCTCCACCACAAATGGGTAGGCCAACAAGGCCAACATAGAGCCAAAGTTGGAAAGTGCAAAAAGTCTGTAAGTCACAGCGCCGCTGCGCTCTCGAGCAAACCAAGCTTGTACAAGGGGGCCCGTTGTGGAGAGAACCATGTAGGGCAAGCCAATAGAGGCGCTGAGCAAACCCAGAATGCGCAAAGTGGGGTTCTCTGCGCCCGTGGGTTTCCAAAACTCACTTGGCGTGATGGGGAGCAGCAGTACACAAGTGGCCAGCAAGACCATGTGAAGAAGGCTCTGACGCAAAGGCGTCAAGTGACTGACCACCCAATGCGTGTAAAGATAGCCTAGCAACAGCAGGGCTTGGAAAAACAGCATGCAAGTGGTCCAGACTGAGGCTGATCCGCCAAACCAAGGCAAGATCATTTTGCCCATCATGGGCTGGACTTGGAAAAGCAAGAAGGCACTTAGGAAAATAGTAAGGCCGTAGAGAAATACGGCCTTGACGTCAGTGGACTTTTGCATGCCGGCGATTATGACGCTTTTAAGGCACTTTGCACCGAAAAAGCAAATCTATGTTGGGGCTGAACATAGATTGATGGGTATTTTGGCGGAAGCGGTGAGATTCGAACTCACGGGCCCTTTCGAGCCGCCGGTTTTCAAGACCGGTGCAATCGACCACTCTGCCACACTTCCTGCGGGTGGGATTGTAACCTTGTTCTAAGTCCAATTTGGCGCAGGATTTAGGGACAAGGCTAAATTAATGTTGATCTGACCCCCATTTAATTTTCCAGCATGCCTTGGGTTTCGATGTAGGCGATGATTTCGGCGAGGCCGGTTTGGGTTTTGAGGTTGGTCATGACGAAGGGTTTGAGGCCTTTGGCGGTGGTGCGCATGCGGGTGGTGTCGGCATGCATGATGTTGAGGTCGGCGCCGACGTAGGGGGCGAGGTCTGTTTTGTTGATGACGAAGAGGTCGCTTTTGGTAATGCCGGGGCCGCCTTTGCGGGGAATTTTTTCGCCAGCGGCTACGTCAATCACGTAGATGGTGAGGTCTGACAGTTCGGGGCTGAAGGTAGCTGCCAAGTTGTCGCCGCCGCTCTCTACGAAAACCACGTCTGCATTGGGAAATTTTTCCAGCATGCGGTCGATGGCTTCTAGGTTGATAGAGGCATCTTCGCGAATAGCGGTGTGGGGGCAGCCACCGGTCTCGACACCCATGATGCGGTCGGCTTCTAGGGCACCACTGACCGTGAGCAGACGTTGATCTTCTTTGGTGTAGATGTCGTTGGTGATGGCCACCAGGTCCCATTTTTGGCGCATGTTTTTGCACAGCATTTCAAGCAAGGTGGTTTTGCCAGAGCCCACCGGGCCGCCAATACCGACGCGAAGGGGTGGTAGTTTTTTGGTGCGATGGGGTATGTGGTGTAGTGCGGTCATGATCTGAAAAGTCGAGAGTATTGGGTTTCGTGTCTGGCAGACATGACGGCCAGCATGGGGCAAAAAGCTTGGCGATCGTGGTCGCTTAAGGCGATGGCGTGTTGCACAGCTTCAGGAATTTCTTGGGCCAGTCGGGCCAGAATTTTTTGACCTGAAATTTGGCCTAGTGGCACAGCTTTCAAAGCGGCTTGAGTCATGTTCTCAGCCCATCCAAAGGCATAGGCTTGAAGTGCACTTTCGAGGGGCGCATTGGCCAAGGACAGCGCCAATGACATGGCAAGAGGGTAAGTGGGCCGCAGTTCGCTGCAAAGTTGCAAGGCGTCTGCATGAGCTTTGTTTTGAATGCGAAGCCAGTCTAGAAGCGATCGCCCCATTTGCTCTGTTTGCAATCGCATTTCGTGTGTTTCGCGCGTGGCGTGCACCCATGCGCTAAGTTCTTTGAGTCTTGCAATGTTGTGGCTTTGCCAAGCTGGGACGGCTTGTGCCATCAAGGCCATGTCTCCCCGCGCTTGCGACAAGTGAAGCTGGTCGGCTAGCCAGTTTGCGCACGAAGATTCATCGTGTACTAGTTCGTGATCGATGGCCGCTTCGAGTGCTTCAGAATACGAGAAGCCACCGACAGGCAATGCAGGAGAAGCCAACCAAATGAGTTGAAGCAGTTCAGTGGTCATGCTTGCAGTTCGGACCATGGACATGAGTTTGTTCATGAACGTGCTCATCGTGATCATGATCGTGCCCATGATCATGTGAATGACCAGAGCCGCCATGGTGTGCGCCGTATGCGCCACCTTCAGGTTCAAAGGCTTCATGGACAGTGTTGACAATCAAGTGCATAGATTGCAACATGCCGGCCAGCACGGGGTCGGGTTCAATTTTGAGATGATCAGGCTTGAGTTCAATGGGCACATGGCGATTGCCCAAGTGATAGGCGGCACGAGTGAGGTCAAATGGCGTGCCGTGTTGAGGACATGTCGTAATGCGAAGCAGTGCTTGAGGTGCAGCTTCAATGCGAACCAAACTGCCATCATCGGCGACCAACACATCGCCACCGCGAACCACATATCCGCGCTGCAAAAATACAGACAACACACGACCCGATGAGTCTTCAACTTGGAAGCGGCTTTTTTGCCGGACATCCCAGTCTAAAGAAACAGTAGGCGCACGATTGATCAAAGCCTTGGCCAGACCTTGACCACCAGAAATTAATTTAGAGCAAGTAAGCATTCAATCAATCAAAAAATACTTCAAGATCTGTGGTTCAGAACAAGAAGTAACGCTGCGTCATAGGCAGACTGACTGCAGGTTCGCAGGTTAGCAACAAGCCATCGGCTCGCACCGCATAAGTTTGCGCATCGACTTCCATTTTAGGTGTGTAGTCATTGTGAATCATGTGGCGTTTACCAACACCTCGAATGCCTTTGACAGCAGACAGTGTTTTCTGCAAACCATATTTCTGACCAATGCCAGCCGCAAGACCGGCTTGTGAAACAAAGCTTAGCGAACCGCGCGCCAAGGCGCCGCCATAACTGCCAAACATAGGGCGATAGTGCACGGGTTGTGGCGTTGGAATGGAAGCATTGGGGTCGCCCATGGCAGCCATGGCAATAAAGCCGCCTTTCATGATGATGGCGGGTTTGACACCAAAGAAAGCAGGTTTCCAAATGACCAAGTCAGCCCACTTGCCAGCTTCAATGCTACCTACTTCATGGCTGATGCCGTGCGCAATGGCTGGGTTGATGGCGAGTTTGGCGATGTAGCGTTTGACGCGTGCATTGTCGTGACGCTCGGTATCGCCTGGCAGTTTGCCGCGCTGAACTTTCATTTTGTGTGCAGTTTGCCAGCAGCGCAAAATAACTTCTCCCACACGACCCATGGCTTGGCTGTCCGAGCTGAACATGCTGATGGCGCCTAGGTCGTGCAAGATGTCTTCTGCTGCGATGGTTTCTTTGCGAATACGGCTCTCTGCAAAGGCCAAGTCTTCTGCAATTGAAGGATCGAGGTGGTGGCAAACCATCAGCATGTCAACGTGTTCGTCGAGGGTGTTGATGGTGTAGGGCCGCGTTGGATTGGTAGAGGAGGGTAGCACGTTGGCTTCGCCAACCACTTTCAAAATGTCGGGGGCATGACCGCCACCTGCGCCTTCCGTGTGGAAGGTGTGAATGGTGCGGCCTTTGAATGCTGCCACGGTGTCTTCCACAAAACCCGATTCGTTCAGGGTGTCGGTGTGGATGGCCACTTGAGTATCGGTTTCTTCAGCCACGTTCAAACAGTTATCAATGGCTGCAGGTGTTGTGCCCCAGTCTTCGTGTAGTTTGAGGCCAATGACGCCCGCCTTGATTTGTTCGTGCAATGCAGCAGGCAAAGCAGCATTGCCTTTGCCCAAGAAACCCAAGTTCATGGGGAATGCATCAGCTGCTTGCAGCATGCGCTCAATGTTGTGCGGGCCAGGCGTGCAAGTGGTTGCGAAGGTGCCAGTTGCAGGCCCGGTGCCACCACCCAGCATGGTGGTAATTCCGCTGGACAAAGCTTCTTCTATTTGCTGCGGTGCTATGAAGTGAATGTGCGTATCAATGCCACCTGCAGTGACGATCATGCCTTCGCAGCTGATGATCTCTGTGCCGGGGCCTATGATGATATCGACACCAGGTTGCGTGTCGGGGTTGCCTGCTTTGCCAATGGCGGCGATGCGATTGCCTTTGAGGCCAATGTCGGCCTTCACAATGCCCCAGTGGTCAATAATCAGGGCATTGGTGAGCACGCAATCCATGGCGCCTTCTGCGTTGGTGCGCTGCGATTGCGACATGCCATCGCGAATGGTTTTGCCGCCACCAAACTTCACTTCTTCGCCGTAGCTGCCGGCCTGTAATGTGAAATCTTTTTCAACTTCAATGATGAGCTCGGTGTCGGCCAAGCGAACACGGTCACCTACGGTGGGGCCAAACATTTCGGCGTAAGCGCGTTTGTTGATGTGGGCCATGTTAAGAAACTTTCTTGGAAGGCGCGTCAAGCGCGCCGTTGGTCAGGGCTCTAAAGCCATAGATCACGCGGTCGCCAGCGTAGTCGACCAATTCAACGGTGCGTTGTTGGCCTGGTTCAAATCGAACGGCGGTGCCTGAAGCCAGATTGAGTCGCATGCCATGCGCTGCAGCTCTGTCAAAGCTCAGACCGCCATTGGTTTCAGCAAAGTGATAGTGCGATCCCACTTGAATGGGGCGATCGCTGGTGTTTTGAACCACCAGTGTGCAGGTTCGTCTGCCAACATTGAGGTCGTGGTGGCCTTCGTCGATGAGGAGTTCGCCTGGGATCATGATCGGGTCCTTAAACAATGGGTTGATGCACGGTGACCAGCTTGGTGCCATCAGGAAAGGTTGCTTCTACTTGAATGTCGGGAATCATTTCTGCAATACCGTCCATGACATCTGCACGTGTGAGCAGAGTGCGACCTTCGCTCATGAGTTGGGCTACGGTTTTGCCATCGCGTGCACCTTCCATGACGGCTGCACTGATGTAGGCCACAGCTTCTGGGTAATTCAATTGAAGGCCACGGGCTTTTCGGCGCTCGGCCAAGAGCCCTGCTGTGAATATGAGGAGTTTGTCTTTTTCGCGTGGGGTGAGTTCCATGGTGCACTCGTTTGAAGTTCAGATTCAAGCTTACCTCAAGCAACATGCATGCCCTTGAGCTTCTTGGGAATCTTTGGGCTGCACCGCAAAAGGGCGTAACTATTTTGGTGCCGACAAAGATGAAATGCACAAACTTGGTTCATTTTTTGTTATTTGGCCTGCCTCATGTGTGGGGAAACCCGTTCTACATTGAATCGAATTAGGTCATTTCCACTCTCAACGGGATTGGAAACCCAAGTGTTGGCACAGCCCTTGCAGAAGGCTTAGCAGCGTTGCAGTTCTTCGCTTGTTTAACAACCTTCCTTAATTTGATTGGAGTGCTCTTATGTTGAATCGTCGTGGCAATCTCAAAGCCTTGGCCCTAGCGTCTGCCCTCGTGGCCGGTGGCTTGTCTTTCTCTATACAAGCTCAAACGTCTAACACCATCAAAGTGGGCATCTTGCACAGCTTGTCTGGCACTATGGCTATTTCAGAAACCGTGTTGAAAGACACCGTGCTCATGGCCATCGATGAAATCAACGCCAAAGGCGGTGTGTTGGGCAAGAAACTCGAACCCGTGGTGGTTGACCCCGCTTCCAACTGGCCTTTGTTTGCTGAAAAAACCAAGCAACTCTTGGGTCAAGACAAAGTGTCTGTGATTTTTGGTTGCTGGACTTCTGTGTCACGTAAATCTGTGTTGCCGGTGGTTGAAGAAATGAACGGCTTGCTGTTCTACCCCGTGCAGTACGAAGGTGAAGAGCTGTCTAAGAATGTGTTTTACACAGGTGCAGCACCTAACCAACAAGCCATTCCAGCGGTTGACTATTTGATGAGCAAAGACGGTGGCTCTGCCAAACGTTGGGTGTTGTTAGGTACCGACTATGTGTACCCACGTACAACCAACAAAATTTTGCGCGCTTACTTGAAAAGCAAAGGCGTGAAAGATTCTGACATTGATGAAAAATACACACCCTTTGGTCATTCAGACTACCAAACGATTGTGGCGGACGTGAAGAAATTTTCAGCTGGCGGTAAAACAGCCGTGGTTTCCACCATCAACGGTGACTCCAATGTGCCTTTCTACAAAGAGTTGGGCAATGCAGGCTTGAAGGCCAAAGACGTGCCCGTGGTTGCGTTCTCTGTGGGTGAAGAAGAACTGCGCGGCGTGGACACCAAGCCATTGGTGGGTCACTTGGCTGCTTGGAACTACTTCATGAGCATCAAGAGTCCCGCCAATGACGAGTTCACGAAAAAGTGGGGCGCTTATGCCAAGGCCAAGAACATTGCAGGTCACAAAGACAAGCCTTTGACCAACGACCCGATGGAAGCCACTTACATTGGTATCAACATGTGGAAGCAGGCTGTTGAAAAGGCCAAGTCTACTGATACAGACAAAGTGATTGCTGCCATGGCCGGTCAAACCTTCACCGCACCAAGCGGCATCACATCCAAAATGGATGAGAAGAATCACCACTTGCATAAATCGGTGTTCATTGGCGAAATCAAGGCTGATGGTCAGTTCAACGTGGTTTGGAAAACATCAGGCCCTGTGAAAGCCAAGCCATGGAGTCCCTTTATTCCTGGCAACGACGTGAAGCCTGACGAACCCGCTAAGAAGTAATTATTGAAGCTCGTCCTAGAGGAAGGGCGGCTTCGCCCTTCCTCTTTTTTTTGTAATTCGCAAAGACGAAACATGATCCGTTTAAGAATTTGGCCAGTGATTTTTTTACTGGTTTCATGCTTGGCTATGGCCTTCTTGGCCAGTCCTGCAAAGGCAATGAGTCTTGCCGAGATGAAGGGATTGGTTGAAGGCGACACCGATCAAAGAATTGAAACCCTGAACAAAGTTGTTGCGCAGGGCGATGAAAAGACATTGGTATTTTTGCAAGCTTTGGCTGACGATGCCGTCAAAGTTGCAGGCGACAAAATTTGGATTGTGCGTGACAGCTTGGGTGCTGGCAAAGCCATGGATCCGCTGACAGGACAAAAAAGCGATTTGCCTGCAGATGCTCAAGATGTGGTGAGTAACAACCGCTTTCGCAGTGAAATTGAGACAGCCTTAGCGGCTTTGAAGTTATTCAGCAGCGAAGTGAAGATGCGTCAACAAGCTGTCAAAGCTTTGCTCAAAGAACCTGACGCGAGCAAGTTGCCTATTTTGAACAAGGCGCTGGCCCAAGAGCAAGACGCCAAGATTTTAAATTTACTCCAATTGGCCAAGGCTGCCGCTCAACTGAGCGATGCCGATGTGGCGGTTCGCTTGGAATCTGCAAAGCGCTTGGCTGAAAGCCAAACGCCTGAAACACAACTTCTTTTGAATGAGCGTCTGGCGCAAGAAACAGACGCACAAGTGAAAGCACAACTTCGAAAATCACTCACTGCCATTGAGGGTGCTTTGAAAACGGGTGAACGATTAGGTGCCTTGTTCACAGGCGTGAGCTTGGGCTCTATTTTGTTGCTGGTGGCACTCGGCTTAGCCATCACCTATGGCCTGATGGGTGTGATCAACATGGCTCACGGCGAACTGATGATGATTGGTGCCTACGCCACGTACGTGGTGCAGGTCTTGTTCCGTCAGTTTTTACCGTCTTATTTCGACGCCTATTTATTATTGGCTATACCCATTTCATTCTTGACATCTGCCTTGGTAGGTGCATTTTTAGAGCGCACGGTCTTGCGTTTTTTGTATGGCCGACCCCTGGAGTCCTTGTTGGCCACATGGGGCATTAGCCTGATTTTGATGCAAGCCGTTCGCTCCTTGTTTGGTGCGCAAAACGTAGGCGTAGAAAACCCAGCTTGGATGAGTGGTGGTTTTCAGGTGCTCTCCAATTTAAGCTTGCCCTACAACCGCTTGGTGATCATTGGATTTGCGGTGGCTGTGTTGCTGGCCATGACCTTGGTCATTGGCAAAACCCGCTTAGGTTTGTTTGTTCGAGGTGTGACTCAAAACAGACCCATGGCTTCGTGCATGGGTGTGAATACCGCACGCATTGATACCTACGCATTTGCGTTGGGTTCTGGCATTGCAGGTCTTGCAGGCTGTGCCCTCAGCCAAGTTGGCAATGTGGGACCTGATTTGGGTCAGAGCTACATCGTTGATGCATTCATGGTGGTTGTGTTGGGCGGCGTGGGTCAGTTGGCCGGTACGGTTTATGCCGCGTTAGGTCTTGGTTTAGTGAACAAGTTGCTTGAAGGCGTGACAGGCGCCGTACTTGCCAAAATTTGTGTGCTGGTGTTCATCATCATCTTCATTCAAAAACGCCCACAAGGTATTTTTGCCATGAAGGGTCGGAGCGCGGAGGCTTGAGATGAATCCTTTGAATCATTCCAAAATTGAATTGCCTGGACGTGAGCCACTGTTCACACGCAAGGGATGGACCGCATTCCTAGTAGCGCTCTTGTTCGTGTGCCTTTGTGTGCCACTCATGAATTTGATAGTGCCTCAAGGTCATTGGTTGCACTTTAGCGACTACGCAGTCAGCTTGGTTGGCAAAATCATGTGCTACGCCATTTGCGCGTTGGCCATGGATTTGATCTGGGGCTACACCGGCATTTTGTCATTGGGGCATGGCTTGTTTTTTGCCATTGGTGGTTATGTCATGGGGATGTACCTCATGCGCCAAATTGGCACCGATGGCAATTACAAAAGCAACTTGCCCGACTTCATGGTGTTTCTTGACTGGAAAGAGTTGCCTTGGCATTGGACACTGTCTGACAGTTTTGTGGCCACTTTGTTGTTGATTGTGTTGGTGCCTGCGGTGGTGTCGGGAGTATTTGGTTACTTTGCTTTTCGTTCACGCATCAAGGGTGTTTACTTTTCCATCATCACGCAGGCCATGACCTTTGCAGCCATGTTGTTGTTCTTTAGAAATGAAACAGGTTTTGGTGGCAACAACGGCTTCACAGACTTCAAGCGTATTTTGGATTTGCCATTGGCGACACCCAACATGCGTATGATTTTGTTTGTGCTGACGGGCTTGACCTTGCTCGGGTTCTTTTTGATGGCACGTTGGCTCATTCGCAGCAAGTTTGGCCGAGTATTGCAAGCCATCCGAGATGCTGAAACCCGCGTCATGTTTTCAGGCTATTCGCCTTTGCCCTACAAGCTCAGCATTTGGGTCATCTCTGCCGTCATGTGCGGTGTGGCGGGTGCTTTGTATGTGCCGCAAGTGGGCATCATCAACCCTGGTGAAATGAGCCCTGCCAACTCCATTGAAATTGCAGTATGGGCGGCTGTGGGTGGCCGCGGCAGTTTGATTGGACCGGTGGTGGGCGCGTTCTTGGTGAATGGCGCCAAAAGTTGGTTGACCGTTTCAGCCCCCGAGTTTTGGTTGTATTTCTTAGGTGCCTTGTTCATTGCTGTGACTTTGTTCTTACCGCAAGGTGTGGTGGGCTTGGTGCAGCGCTTGAAGGGTGGTCGTTCATGACCCCTGATTTATTGAAGCAAGGTGCTGGGCGCGTGGCTAAGCAACTTGAAAAAGTCAGTACCGAAACTGAATCAGGAGGACGAGACGCCAGTTATGGCCGCGTACGTACTGCAGGCGAAGTGGATGTCTCGCATGGCCGTATTTTGTATTTGGAAGATGTCAGTGTGAGCTTTGACGGTTTCAAAGCCATCAACAAACTCTCACTTGACATTGCACCGGGTGAGTTGCGCTGCATCATTGGTCCTAACGGTGCTGGCAAGACCACCATGATGGACATTATCACGGGTAAAACACGCCCTGATGAAGGGCAGGTATTCTTTGGCAGCACCATCGATTTGCTAAGCCACAACGAACCCGAAATTGCGCAATTGGGCATTGGCCGAAAATTTCAAAAGCCCACCGTGTTTGAGCAACTCAGCGTCTTTGAAAACTTGGAGCTTGCACTCAAGACACCCAAAGGCGTGAAGGCGTCCATGTTTTTCAAACTCGATTCAGTTCAATCAGATCGATTGGCGGAAGTGATTCACACCATTCACTTGGCCGACAGTGTGCTAACGCAAGCTGGCAATTTGAGCCATGGTCAGAAGCAATGGCTGGAAATTGGCATGTTGCTCATGCAAGACCCCAAGCTCTTGTTGTTGGACGAGCCTGTGGCCGGTATGACCGACCACGAAACAGAACGTACAGCTGAGTTGTTTTTAAGCCTCAAGGGCAAGCACTCTTTGATGGTGGTAGAGCACGACATGGGATTTATCAAAGCCATCTCTGACATCGTGACGGTGCTGTGCGATGGATCGGTGTTGGCGCAAGGCACCTTGGATCAAGTTCAAGCCGATGAGCGTGTGATTGAAGTTTATTTAGGCCGTTGAGAAGAGGCATTGAGATGAATTTAACGGTACAAAATATTCAGCAGTATTACGGGGGTTCCCACATCTTGCGCGATGTGAGTTTGGAAGCCAAGTTGGGTGAAGTGACTGTTTTATTGGGCCGCAACGGTGTGGGCAAAACCACCTTGTTGAAATCATTGATGGGTGTTGTGCCAATCAAGAGCGGGTCGGTTGTTTTAGGCGGTCAAGACCTGACTCGAGCAACACCCTATGAGCGTGCGCGAGCCGGTGTGGGCTATGTGCCTCAAGGCCGTGAAATCTTTGCCCGCTTAACGGTGGAAGAAAACTTGCAAATGGGTTTGGCTACGCAACCCGGTAGCACGCCAATTCCACCCGAGTTGTTCGAGCTGTTTCCAGTGCTCAAGCAAATGTTGCACAGGCGGGGCGGTGATTTGTCTGGGGGGCAGCAGCAACAACTTGCGATTGCAAGAGCGCTGGCTGCTAAACCCAAGCTACTTATCTTGGACGAACCTACAGAAGGCATTCAACCTAGCATCATCAAAGACATTGGCCGAGTGATTCGCAAATTGGCGGATGTTGGATTGCAAGGCCAACGCATGGCTGTGTTGTTGTGCGAGCAGTACTATGACTTTGCAGAAGAGTTGGCCGACGCTTACATGGTGATGGAACGCGGCGAGGTGATTGCCAAGGGCCCTGGCCATGAAATGCAAGCCAAGGGCGTT
>Ga0209088_10000370_pt1 | contig 32941 bp, 29 predicted proteins | sample S_140625_EF_Meta_FD_187324 | JGI IMG/M metagenome (GOLD analysis project Ga0209088, IMG submission 187324) | Freshwater microbial communities from Lake Simoncouche, Canada to study carbon cycling - S_140625_EF_MetaG (SPAdes) (version 2) | ecosystem: Environmental > Aquatic > Freshwater > Lake ... | reverse complement strand
TAAACATCCCGCGCGCCTGCGCATACCAAAATTTCCACCCGCGCCTACTTTTCCAGGCCCCACTCCGCCACCACCCGCCCCGGCCGGAATTGCCCGCCCGCCTCGACTATGCGGACGACCCGCACCCGCTCGCCCACGAGCTCGACAAAAGCCCCCCCGAAAGGCCGCGCAAAAGACCCCGTATTGACTACCCGCAGCCCCCGGGCTCCAGGCGCCTCCCAGACTCCCGGATAATGGGTATGCCCGAGCACCACCACCCGCGCCAGCGGTCGCTCCGCCCCCGCAACCACGCCGACCCGCGCAGGGGTCTCCCGCCAAGACTTCGCCATTTCCAACAAACGCGTGGGCGGCAAAATCGTCCTCACCAGCCGCGCAACCCGCGCCGCCGCAGTCCGCCGAGAAACGTCGATCAATTCAGGCAAAGCCACACAGGCGGCACGATTAAGTCGCAACCGCGTCTCGACCCGCGCCCATTCCATCGGAGTCACGTCCGCCCGTAGCGCCGCGAGCCTACGGCGCAACTCAGCGGCATGGCGGCTCCACGGCGCGATGGCCTCGTAAAACACATCCCCGTGCGTGACCCAGACCCGCCCTCCTGCCAAGGACAACTCAGCCGGCGCATCCAGGTCCGGATCGTGGTTGCCAGTCAAATACGTTGGCCGCGGCCCAGCCTTGGCAAAAAATTCCCCCACCTCGCCCCAGCCCGAGGGCCGCCCGGGGATCTGGGTGTCCACGGTGTCCCCATTAAGGACGACCTCGTCCGCCCCATGGAGCAAGGGCCTGAGCGCCGCGAGGTCGCGCAACCGACTCCGCGCGTCGCCGTAATGTAGGTCGGAAAAAATTCGGATCACCGGGTCGGACATCACCGCCACCCAAATACCCCCGCCAAACCTGAGCAACGTTTTCCCCCTGCCGCCGAGCCCCGATGCTGCGTTGACGCCCACCCCGCACCCGCCTTGCTCCGTTTCTTATGGAATTTCTCGCCAACCCTGAAACGTGGCTCATCCCCCTGCTCACCCTCACGCTGCTCGAGATCGTCCTCGGCATCGATAACGTCATCTTTATCTCAATTCTTGCTGGCAAACTGCCGAAGGAAAAACAGGCCAAGGCGCGCCGCACCGGCCTGCTGCTCGCCTTCGTTACCCGTGTCGCCCTGCTTTTTAGCATTAGCTGGCTGATGAGCCTCACCAAACCGTTGTTCAGCCTGCCCATCGTCGACCACGCCCTCACCGGACGCGACCTGATCCTCCTGCTCGGAGGCCTGTTCCTTATCGGCAAGAGTGTAACCGAGATCCACCACAAGCTCGAGGGCGACGACGGCGAAGCCAACCCCGCCGGCGGCTCGGCCGTTTCGTTCAACGCCGTGATCGTGCAAATCCTCCTGCTCGACGTCGTGTTCTCGCTCGATTCGGTGATCACCGCCGTCGGCATGGTGAAGGAGCTCTGGATCATGATAGCCGCCGTCATCTTGTCCCTGGGCGTCATGCTGGCCGCCGCCGCCTCAATTAGCGATTTCGTGAACCGCCACCCCACCGTGAAGATGCTCGCCCTGAGCTTCCTCATCCTGATCGGCGTCACCCTCGTCGGCGAGAGCCTCGGCCAGCATATCCCGAAGGGCTACATCTACTTCTCCATGGCCTTCGCCTTCCTGGTGGAGATGCTCAACCTACGCCTGCGCAGCAAACCCGCCCACCCGGTGGAGCTGCGCCAATCGGTGAAGTAGTCCATGCGCCCCGCCGACGATTCCGACCTCTTCGGCGGCATAGACAATCCGCCCCGCCCCGCCCCGCCCGAGGGCAGCCCGCCGACCCCGCGCGCCCACCAACCACTGGCCGCGCGCATGCGGCCCCACACCCTCGACGAGATCGCCGGTCAGGAACACCTCACCGCGCCCGACGGCCTGCTCGCCCGCCTGATTGGGACCAACCGCTTCGGCAGCCTCGTGTTTTACGGCCCCCCTGGCTGCGGCAAAACCAGCTTCGCCGAGGTTATCGCCCGAGTAACCGGCAGCCGCTTCGTGCGAGTAAACGCCGTGATGAGTAACGTCGGAGAGCTGCGCGAAATCCTCGCCACCGCGCGCCGTCGCCCGAGCGAGCCCACCCTGCTTTTCATCGACGAGCTGCACCGGTTTAATAAATCCCAACAGGACCTGCTCCTGCCCGACGTTGAAGAGGGTCACATTCGCCTGATCGGCGCCACCACCCACAACCCCGGCTTCTACGTCAACCCTCCCCTGCTCTCCCGTAGCCATCTATTCCGGCTGGAACCGCTCGCCCCCGCCGCCATCGCCAGCGTGCTGGCCCGCGCTCTCGCTGACCCTGAACGCGGCCTGGGCGCCACTTCTAACACCGCCACCCCGGAGGTCCTGCTAGACCTCGCCAACCTTTGCGAAGGCGACCTCCGCCGCGCCCTGAACGCCCTCGAGGTGGTTGTCGCCGGCCTGCCGCCAGGCTCGCCCGTGACGCCGCGCGACCTCGAACTCTTTGCCCGCGAACGCCGCATCCGCTACGACGCCGACGAAGACGAACACTACGACACCATCTCCGCCTTTATCAAAAGCTGCCGCGGCTCCGACCCCGACGCCGCCCTTTACTGGCTGGCCAAGATGCTCGCCGGCGGCGAGGACCCCCGCTTCCTCGCCCGCCGCCTCGTCATCCTCGCCAGCGAGGACGTGGGGCTGGCCGACGCGCTCGCCTTGCCCCTCGCCGTCGCCGCTCATCACGCCTGCGAGTTCGTCGGCCTGCCCGAGGCCGAATACGCCCTTGCCCACGCCACCCTGCACATCGCCTGCGCACCGAAGAGCAACTCGGTGACCCTCGCGCTTGCCGCCGCCAAACACGCCCTCGCCACCCAGCCCGTGCAGGCTATCCCCGCCCCCTTGCGCGATAAAGGCGGCAAGGCCAACAAACTCCTAGGCCACGGGAAAGGCTACCTCTACGCCCACGATTTTCCCGAGAACATCGCACCCCAGGCCTACCTCGAAAAGCCACAGACCTTTTTCACCCCCAAGACTGCCGGCATCGAGGCCAAGCTTGCCGAGCGCCTCGCCCGCTGGCGCGCCCTCCGCGCCACCGCCCTGGGCCGCCCGCCGGCCGCGTGATTCTCGTCCCCGCCGACGCACGCGCCGCGCGGTTTCACCCTTCCGTCACCCGCCCCGGGCTTGCCGCCGACGCGCCGGCTAGCTTTCGCTGCATGCCGACCCGCGCCGCCCTCGTCCTGCTCGCCTCGCTCCTCGCCGCCGCGCCCGCCGCCGCCCAGACCGCCCCCGCCGCGCCCAAGCCGGAAAAACCCAAAGCGGCCGCCGAGGCCCCGCCCGAGCCCATCGACGGCCAGGAATTCGCCCGCCCCAACGGCGGCTTCCTCGGCATCAAGCTCCAGAGTGTGCAGTTAAAGGTGACGTTCTACGACAAGAAGAAAGAAAAGGTCGCCGCCGACGCCGTGCGGATCGCCGCCCGCTGAAACGACATCAAACCCCGCAAAACCGTTCTGCTCCCCGCCGACGCCTCGACCCTGCTATCTCCCCCGGTGATCAAGGCCCCCTACAGCTACCGCATCCAACTCGTCCTCGTCGGCGCCAAAGACGCCGAACTGGAAACGCTCCAGATCAACCCCGCCGCCCTGCCGAGGGGCTGGGTCAGGCAGGAAAACTCCGAAGTTCAGGCGCGCGCTGAACCCGGCGCACTGAAACCTAGTCGCCTGTAAGGATTCCGGATGGGCTGGATTTCACATTTCTCCGTGCCGCCGAGCTTGCGGAAGAAGCCGAAATCATTATTCGTGATTTTGCGTAGCCTATACTGCCCTCGCAAACCACCCGAGAACACCGCCGAACCACACATCCCTTTCGCGTAGCTTCGTCTGCCGTCCGACTCGAAACCTGGAAAATTTCACGGACCAAAAGAAGCGCGTTCGATCTGCGCCCCGAGCTGGGGCGCATCGAAAGCGTCTTCTTTTGGGGCTCTTCCAGGTGCCTGAGTCGGGACGCAAGTAAGTGCGTCCCTCTTTTGTGCCCGCATTTCAGCGGAAGCGAGAGACCCGGCCTGTCGAGCGATTCCCTTTCCCTTCCCGCTCATGAATCCAGCCACACCCAACTCGCTTCGCGGAATTTCGCGTTCCGCCGCCTGCGCCGTTTTCGCGGCCTTGGCTTTTCAACCTTCTCCTACGCATGGGCAGACTTCCGCCGAGCCTCCGGTCGAGCCCGGCGAAATCGCTCGCGTGACGGTCCAGACCGGAGATCACCGCACCACCTTCATCGAAGTGGTGTCGGAAAACGGCATAAAATCGACGGCGCCTGCCCGGCCCGCCGACCCATCCGCTCCATGCGCAGCCGAAAGCGTCAAGGAGCTTCGTCGGGCGGCCAAGGATTTCCGCATGCTCAGCCTTCAAGCCACGGTGTATCCGATGGGGGCTAGTTTCACCACCCTGCTGCGCGGCCAAACAGCCGAGGGACAAGAGTGGCAAGCGATCTCGAACGCGGACTTTCGCCTGCTTACCCAACTGGGCCAGTTTGAAACCGCCACGGCGGTATACGCTTGGTTTCCGTTCGTGGACGTAGGCGACGAGACCGATCCCAACCGACCCACGATTGGACCGGCGAACGCCGTAGCCGAAGCGGGATATCGGATAACACATGGCGCTCCCGAATCCACAACCATCGAGGCGCTGAACCACCTGCATGTATACTACGAGGCACACCACACCGAACTCGCCGCCGATTTTGCCCACCGCGAGGCCGAAACCGTCCGTCTGGCGGCGGAGGCTGCCCGCCTGGCGGAGGAAGAACGCGCGCACCCGCGCCCCAAGCCGGACCGGGTAATCCGCTTCTCCACCTCCGAGTCAAACCTCTCCGCCCAACCGTAAACCGAGTGCCGAATCCACCATGAAACGACTCTTCTTTCTGCTAGCGCTGCTCCCCCAGGCTGCATTCGCCACATTCGATCTGCCCGCAGTTAACGAGGGCGTCGAGGTGAGCTATGACCCCAACGATCCATCGGGAACACCCCTGGCTATCACATGGCAGCCGCAACCAAACCGTGTATACTATTTCGAGGGCACCGACGATCTTGCGACCGGGCAATGGCGGTTTTACCCAACTGCTCTAGCAGGGTTAGAATACCAGACGTCAAACCCTTGGTTTCGGTGCGCCGTAGATACACCGAAACACTTCCTGAGGCTTCGTTATACCGAGGAGCAGGTAAACTTCTTTAGTTCATCGACCGCAGCCGATTTTGATCATGACGGGGTTAGAGATGTTGTGGAAATACAAAATCACTCGACCAACCCATTCACCAGTTTGGACGTCAATCTGAACGACATTCCCGACGACTGGGAAACCGCGCATCCACAGAATCCGGAGAGCCCTTTCGATTTCGTCACTACCTTTGCCGAGTTCCGAAAGGATTGGGCAGTGGGGCTTAATCTGCGTTTTGGCCCTAAACTTTTCACTAATGGCTTGTATCGATCGGATATACGCACCCTGTATCTACACGGTGAATCCCAGGACGGCGGCCTTAAGGTTTGCTACACCGACGATACGCTCGGTTCGGTTTCTCAAATCCAAATCTATCCTCGCCTCCCAAGTGGAAGATCCAGCTTGATAAATGAAGAGAGCGAGGTCCTCGCCCAATCTCCCAGCTCGACTTACACTTGGTTCGATGACGCGGCCAATCCCGAACTCAGCGGTTTTGTTTTCTCCGGCACCACGGTTGGAGAATACAGCGGGCGTGATCTGTTACGGACGCTCCATGTGTCGCTTCCGTCGCCAACGACGGGACTTCCCACCGGTGCAACGGTAGCCATGCCCTACCGCCGCGTCAACGTCGCCTTATCGGGAGGAGGAACTGAAATTCGTCGTATTCCCGATCCCTTGGCCATAACGAGTTTGCCCTTGACGCATATAAGCCCAACGTCGTTCCCGGTGGTGATTCGTGATGTGGATTCAAGCTGGTTCCCAAGTTTTTATCCCGATTTCAGTAACATGCCTCGCCTTGGCCTATTGTTACCCGGCTCTGTCAAATCTGCCCTGGACGCAGACGGTTTGCCCGAGGCCACCCGGAACCCATCCACACCGTGGAATCAGGATGACCGATCCGATACTTTCAACAGCCCCGCCACCTGTCGGCAATGGTTTCGTTATCCAAACCCTGTGACCTATGTCGTTCCGGGCGTGCCCGCCAGTTTTAAACCTCCCGGCCTAAACACGATCTATCCTTTCGGCCATTTCAGCAATGGTTTCTACCCTCATACGAACGATGCAAGCGATCCGAGATTTTTTACTTCGGAAATGCATATGACGCTTAACTATACATCCAACACAAAATTGTATTTTGCCTCAGATGACGACTGTTGGGTTTTTATAAATGGGGTTTTAGTGGAGGAACTTGATTTGGGCGGACCGCACAAAGTCTTAGATGACACCCGCATGCTAAGTTTCTCTGTAATCCAGCAGCGACTTGGCCTAAACTCACCTGAGGGCGCATGCCGAATAGATATCTTCCATGCAGATCGTTACTTCGCACCGCCCGAATTACGCTTCCTCTCCACCGATCTAATGCGACCGATCTATACCTACCAAGTCATTGCCGATTCCATGAATACTGCGCCCCTAACTTTCTCCTTGCCGGTTGCACCCTACGGAATGAGCATCTCCCCCATCACAGGAAAGATATCGTGGGAGTTATACGGCTTGAAAGATGGCAATGGTCTCCCGGTCATCATCCCTACCGGTAATCATCCGGTCACGATTCGAGTAAATGACAACCTAGGACATATTGATGAACAAACCTTTAATATAATTGTCGGCAATTAAATCCACATAACATTAAATTATGAAGACCCATACCCTAACGCTAGTTATCCTATTCTGCGCAGAATTCTCCTACGCTCAAGTCCAGATTGTTAACTCCGCGGCCTCTGGAAATCAGGTAACCATAACAGGCACATACAACCAGGTATTCGACATACCCGTCACTCCTAATCCCGCACCTTACACACCATGGGTTAGCAATAGCACATTGGTTGGCTGGTATGCCCCGACGAGCGGTATTCACGACTTTGGCGGCGGTTTACTCAGCCTCGGACCGTCGAGTGGAGGCGGGGACAGGGCACTGGGTGCTGCCGGCTCCATAGCAAGTAATGTTTATTTTGCATTACGGCTTCAGAATCTAACTTCCTCTAGCATAACCGGGGCGTCCGTCGAATTCGATGGTGAACAATGGTATCGCCTCCGACAGATAAATGGCACACAGATCGGTCCGCAGGTTACGTCAAAGATTGATTTTTCGTATAAGATCTTCGAGTCGGGCCAAGGTGCTCTCTATCTTGACGATAATAATAGCACTTGGACCTACGTCCCTGAGCTCACCTTTGTGTCTCCCAACGCCACATTGAATACCTCCCAGATTTTTCTAGATGGCAATGCTCCAGAAAACAGCGCGCGCGATATTCAGGCGCTTGTCACCGGTTTCACCTTGGCTCCGGGACAAGAACTTTGGCTGCGTTGGAGTTCGCAAGATGTCCCGGGCGGCGTGGTCTCCCACGGCCTCGGTATCGACAACCTCAGCGTCTCCTTCATCACCGCCATCCCCGAGCCCGCCGCCTTCGCCGGACTCGCGGGGCTCGGGGCCTTGGGGTTGGCGCTCAGTCGCAGGCGGACCAGACTCGGCTAATTGTGATAGCGCCTCCATGCAACCACTATGTCTTTCCTATCACACTCCCTCCAGAAATGAGAAGCGCTAAGTCATGCTTGGTTGTTTTGGCTTCAGCAACCTCCGTCTACGCGCAAATTCAAATCGTAAACTCAGCTACATCTGCAAATCAAGTAAGCATAAACGGAGTCTATGCACAAGGGTTTGATATACCCGTAACACCAAATCCAGCCCCCCCACGCCTTGGGTGAATAACAACACATTGGCGGGCTGGTATTCCACCAATAGCGGGATAAAAGATTATGGCGGCGGCATTCTCAGTCTTGGACCCACCGATGGCGGGGGTGACAGGGCATTGGGTGCCGCAGGTGCAGTAGGAGGCAAAGTCTATATAGCTTTACGTCTACAAAATCTTACCACGGCATCCATATCGGGAGTTTCAGTGATGTTTGACGGCGAGGAATGGTATCGGCGGGCTCAAGGGAACGGTCTTCAAGTTACCAGCAGCCTCAATTTTGCCTATCAAGTATTTGATGCACCCAACACCGGTTATCTAGTGGGGGCAGGGTGGACTAACGTTCCCGCTCTCACCTTCATATCGCCCAATGCGACGCTAAACACGAATCAGATTTTTCTGGACGGTAACGCGCCGGAAAACAGCGTTCATGATATTCAGGCCTTGATAACTGGCTTCGACCTCGAACCGGGACAGGAACTCTGGCTCCGCTGGGGTTCGGATACCGTTCCCGCCGGAATCGTTCCCCACGGCCTCGGCATCGAAAGCCTCAGCGTCTCCTTCATCACCGCCATCCCCGAGCCCGCCGCCTTTGCCGGGCTCGCCGGACTCGGGGCCTTGGGGTTTGCGCTCAGTCGCCGGCGGACCCGGCTCGGCTGAATGCATTCGCCGTTCGAGCTAAGCGAGGGGCATTTCGGCACCGACGGGCAGCTTTTCGTGCTTGGCGCCCGGTTTTTCGAGTGTTGCGCGACCAATTTTGATTGTTGAGCGCTCGATCCGGGTCTCTAGCGGCCTGCTCAATGTCTTGGAAAGGGCCTTCACGATCGTTGAGCGAGCTTTCCGAGACATTGAGCGCCTCTTCCAAGACCCGGAGCGACCGCTCCGAAGCCGAGAGAATGCGCTCAAAGGTCAAGTTTGGCTCCAAAACGATCAAAACCGCCGCACACCCCGCGTGTGCGGGGCTTTTTAGCTACAGATGGCTTGTAAGGCAGGGCGGGACCGGCGCCGCGCCTCACCGTTACTCAACACCCCGACACGGCGCGCCAAGCGGTCGCGCCCCACCCGAGGACCGCTAACCCAGCACCACCAATCACGCCGGCTCCGCCTGCCGGAGCATCGTCACCGCGACCTCCAGGCGCTCCGTCCGCGTGCCCTTGAAAACCCCGCGCGTCGGCGTGGCGTCGAGGTAGTCGCGGCCGATCGAGACCTTCACGTGCCGCTCCCCCGCCACGCAGTCGTTGGTCGGGTCCAGAGGCCACCAAAAGCCCCCGGGCAAATGCACCTCCACCCACGCGTGGCTCTCCGCTGCTCCGACCAAAGCCGCCGGCCGATTTAATTCCACCGCCGTGCGCTGCGCCTCCGTCTCAATGTAACCGGTGACATAACGCGCCGGCAGCTCGGCCGAACGCAACACCGCGATCATAACCTGCGCGAAGTCTTGGCAAACCCCCGTCTTCCGGGCCAGCGCCTCCGCCACCGGAGTGTCGATAGAAGTGCTGCCCGGCACGTAGCGAAACTCGGATTTGATCCAGTGATTGAGCCGCAACAACGCCTCACCCAGACCATGACCGGGTTTGAAAAACTGGTTCGCCAACCGGTGCACCGGGGCAGACATCGGAATCGCCGGCGAGGGCATCAAAAACTCAAATAAACCGAGCCGGTCGCTCCGGTAAATCTGCCTTGCCTCCGAGACACTGATATCCAGCGCGACCTGGGGCGGGGACCACGCCTGCGTCTCCACCTCCGCCCGGCTTTCTAAGATCAACTCGCCATGCCGATGAGCCACCGCAAAGGACTCCACCGCGTTGCCGAAGTAGTCAGTGTAGGCATGCACCCGCCCGCCAGGCGTAGTCTTGAATTCTCGCGCAAGCAGACGCTGACGCTCATCCGTAACCGGTGTCAGCCGCGCCTCCATGAAGGACTCGCTCGCCTCGCCGGCATAGCGATAAATGGTGCGGTGATTGATGCGAAAGCGCATGGAAAAATTTGCGAAGAATAGACGAGCTCAAGAAAATGGTCGGGCCCAGCCCCGGAAAGCAAGGTTCGGACCGAACCGAAAACCGCGTGTTTTACCGTTTGCCTAGCGCGCGCTCGCTCCGCATGGCTTGCCCTTCATTCTTTCGCATGAGCCTCGACGCGCCCCAGCCCTTGTCCGTCCCCGGAGCCGATCTCCGCATCGGCCTTGTGGCCGCCCGTTTTAATCCAGCCCTAGTCGACGCCCTCGCCGCCCGCGCCACCGCCACGCTCACCGCCGCCGGCGTGCCCCCCGCATTAATCGAGGTGATCCGCGTCCCTGGCTCCCACGAAGTCCCTTGGGCCGCGCAGCGCCTAGCCGCCACCGGCCGCTTCCACGCCATCATCGCCCTCGGCGTGCTCATCGCGGGCGACACCAACCACCATGAGATGGTCGGCGACGCGGTTGCCCACGCCCTGATGCGCGTCTCCCTCGACACCCGCGTGCCTGTCATCAACGGAGTGATCGTGGTGAATAACCGCGCCCAGGCCGAAGCCCGCGTGACTGGCGCCCACGACCGCGGGGCTGAATTTGCGGCCGCCGCGCTTGAGATGGCCGCCCTTCACCAATCCCTTTCCTGAGATGAGCAACAAAGCCATATTTGCCAAACGCCGGGATGGCCGCGTCGCCGCCCTGCAATACCTCTACGCCTGGAGCATCAACCGCCCCGCGCACCTGCCCGATGACCTCGCGGTATTTTTCGCGAACCTAGAGGGCGTGGACAGCAAACCCCGTGACCATTACTCCTTTGGCGAAGAGCTGATTCATGGTGTAATCGAGCACTGTGACGAGATCGATGGACGCATCCGTGGCTTAGCCAAAAATTGGGACTTCGAGCGCATCGCCAAGATCGACCTCGCCATCCTCCGCCTTGCGATCTTCGAGATGATCCACCGCACCGACATTCCGCCCATCGTTTCGATTAACGAGGCCATCGACCTTTCAAAGCTGTTCTCCAACGCCGACGCCAAGCGCTTCATCAACGGCATCCTCGACAAGCTCAAGGAGCAGGTCGGTCGCGACGCCCGCAAGGTCACGTGAAGTTACGGCAAGCCACGAGCCGGCCCTAGGAATCCAACGCAAAGATAATTCCGGCCGTTTTCTGCCTCATTCACCGCTCTGAGCCTCGTTTGTTTCTTCCCGCTTCTTGTTTTCATGTTTGGTTTATTTAAAAAATTTCGCGACGGCCTCGCCAAGACTGTCGCGGCCATCGCCGGCACCACCCGTTCCCTCTTCGGCGGTCGGCGCATCGATGCTTCCTCGCTGGAGGAACTCGAGGAGGCCCTGATCACGGCTGATTTCGGTGTCGAGACCACCGGCGAGATTCTCGCGGAGATCAAGCAAGCCTACCGCCGCGACCCCGAACTGAAGGGCAAACAGGCCGCCGAGCTCGGCGCGGCCGTCCTCACCCGGGTCCTAGCGGGCAGCGCAGGCGCCCCCGACCTCCGCCGACGCCCCGATGGCTCGCCCGCCGTTGTCGTGATGATCGGCGTGAACGGTTCAGGCAAGACCACCACCACCGCCAAACTAGCTTGGTCCCTCCAGCAGGAGGGCAAAACCGTGCTTGTCGCCGCGTGTGACACCTTCCGCGCCGCCGCTGTGGAGCAATTAAAGGCCTGGGCCGATCGCCTCGGCCTCGACATCGTCGCCAGCCACACCGGCGCCGACGCCGCCGCCGTGGCGTTCGACGCCCTTCAGGCTGGCAAGAGCCGCGGCAAGGACGTCGTTATCATCGACACCGCTGGCCGTCTGCACACGAAGGATAACCTTATGCAGGAACTGGCCAAGATCCGCCGCGTTCTGCAAAAACTAGACCCCTCCGCGCCCCACTTTGCTTGGCTCGTGGTCGACGGCTCGCTCGGCAGTAATTCCATCGAGCAGGCCCGCGTTTTTCACCAGAGTTTCGGCCTCACTGGCTTGGTCGTGACCAAGCTCGACGGCACCAGTCGCGGCGGCGCCGTGGTCGGCATCTGGCGCGCGCTAAAGCTACCCATTCACTACGTTGGACTCGGCGAGCAAAAGGAAGACCTCCAACCCTTTGCGCCCGAAGCCTACGCCCGCGCCGTTTTCGGGCTAGAGGACTAAACTCCGGCCGGCCCTACCGCCGCCCATGCCGAACGACGCTTCTCTCCCGGACCGTCCGCGGCGCATCCTTCGCGTCATCCATACCTTGCGGCGCGAGGCCGGTGGTCCATCGGAATCCGTCCTCCGCTCGACCTCGGCCTTGCTCGACCTCGGCCACCACGTGGAGGTGGTGACCCAAGACCCTCCCGGCACCTCAGGCCCCAGCGAGGGCCGTTTCCCTTTCCATCCGCTGGGGCGGCGCGACGACGCCACCCTTGGCCATTGGCTGCGCGCCCACCACGCCGATTTCGACGCCGTGGTCGTGCATGGTCTTTGGCAAAACGCCGCCCCTGTGCACCGCGCTTTGCGCGGCACCGGCACACCCCACTTGGTTTTCCCCCATGGCATGCTCGACCCGTGGTTCCGACGCGCCTACCCGCTGAAACACCTCAAAAAACAACTCTACTGGTGGCGCCACGAAGCCGCCGCCCTCGAGGCCGCCGCCGCCGTTTGCTTCACCTGCGAGGCCGAGCGTGACCTCGCCCGCCGCACCTTCCTGCCCTACCGCGTGCACGAACGCGTGGTCGCCTACGGGACCGCCCGCCCCCCCCTTCCCGACCCCGCCGCCGACGCGGCCCTACTGGCCCGTTTCCCGCTGCTCGCTCAGGGGCCCTTTCTACTCTTTCTCGGACGTATCCACGATAAGAAGGGGGTGCGCGAACTCATCACCGCCTACGCCGCATTCCGGCGTGAACACCCGAGCGCCCCTCGCCTGGTCATCGCCGGTCCCTGCGCCACCCCCGCGGAGGCCGCCAGCCTCCGTCGCCTCGCCCGCACAGTTGGACTCGGCTCAGGGGAAGACCCCATGATGGATACCCCCGTGCTGTGGCTGCCGATGCTGGAGGACGAGCAGAAGTGGACCGCCCTCCGCGCCTGCGAAGCCTTTGTTCTGCTTTCGCATCAGGAAAACTTCGGCTTGGCCGTGGCCGAGGCACTCGCGTGCGGCCGTCCCGTGTTAATCAGCAACAAGGTCAATATCTGGCGCGAGATTACCACCGACGGAGCCGGAATCGCAGGGTCGGATACCATCGCGGGCGGCCTCGCTTTACTCCGGTTATGGGCGGCCCTTTCATCGACTGAGCGGGCCGCCATGGGTCGGGCCGCGAGTGCGTGTTTCGAAGCGCGCTTCGAGATCACCCGGGCCGCACGCGATCTTGCCGCCGCCGTGGGTGAGGCCGTTCGCTCGCGACGATCTTTTTAAGGGATCGGGGCAAGGCGGCCATACGCGCCGAGCCAGCTCAGCAGCGTGGCCGCGTCGCGCAGAAACGCCGCCTCTGTGTCACCGGGGACAAATTCGAGCAGCGCGAACCGCTCGCCCGGCAGCGTTCGCAACACCCGCCAGAACTCCGCCCAACGCTCCGTGCCATCGGCCAGCGGATGCCGGTCGGCCGAGGTCGGCCACCAATGAAAAACATGAATGTTGTCCAGGCGCGGTGCCACCGCCTGCAAGCCCTCAACGCAGTCCGCTGTAGCCTCGCCGTTGTGCGGCTGCCAACCGGTGTGAAGATTGGGATGGTCCACCTCAACCAGCAGTTGGCTGGCCGACTCATTGGTGTCGGTGAGCGTGCTGCCGTGGAACTCGGTCGCGACGCGCACGCCGACCTGCCCGGCCATCTCGGCGATCCGCCGCAGATCCTCGATCACCGCCCAGCGCCCGGCCTCATCGACGTCAGCCGAGCCCTTGACTCCCGGCCACACCCGGATGCTTGGCGCGCCCAGTTCGAGCGCAGAGTCGAGCACACGCCGAAAGGGCAGGCCGTTGGCCTCGCTCCAGCCCGCCCGGTAGTAGCTACCATACGCCGCCACCCGCAGCCCCGATTCCTCCGTCATCGCCCGCACCTCGCGGGCCCGTTCGATGTCGCCGTGCGGCACGTGGATGTCGCCGCCCCACTCGATACCGCGCAGGCCGGCCTTGCGCACCAACGACACGATCTCGGCGGGCGAGAGTTTCCTAAAGGTGATCGAGACGAGACCGGGTTGGATCATAGAACGACCAAAACGACCCCGTTGCGGTGCGACAAGTCCGGTCGTCCGCGGTTTTTAGACCCGCTTGAGGACCTTGGTAATGTCGGACGCGACGGCGGGTTCGGCGCCGAGGGTGCCGCGCAGGTTTTCGACGTAGGCGGGAACCTTGGCGGCGGCGCGGGCCCGGGCCACCACACGACCGAGACGGCCCTCGATATCGAGCTGCACGGAGACATCGGCGTAGGTCGTGCGCTTTAGAAATTTCTCCAAATAACGCGCTTGGGCGTCGAGGGTGGAGGCATCGATCTGCCGCTTGGCCTCGAGGCGGGCGGCATACCAATCGCTTTTCAACATCTCGGCGCGGTCAAATAAACGGCGCACCTCAAGCGAGGCGAGGTCGTGGCCGTTCCAAGCGCCGTCACGCATGATGTGCAGCAGGGCCTGAAGCGGCGGACAGGCATCGGCGACGGAGCCGTCGGCGAAGTAATTTTCGGCGGCAGCCCTCATTGCGCCGACGATGTTATCCATGCCGTCGGCGAAGATCGCGGGGTCGGCGAGCTCCGGCTTGAGGTGCTCTTCGTCGAAAACGGTGGAGGGGTTGCTCATCACGCGACCGAGGAAGGTCTGGGCAAAACGCGCGGTGATGCGGTAGCCGAGGCGCGAGGCGAGCACGGGTTTGCCGTCGTAGACGAAGTCCTCGCACTTCTCGAGGTAACCGTAGTCGATGAGGTATCGCGGGGTGCGTTCCTCGGCGCTCATGCGGCACCAGAGCTCGGGCACAAGCAGGGAAACGTCGTGGTCAACACGAAGCTTGGGGCCAACCCAGCCGGCGGCGGTGGAGAAGGCGGGCAGATCGGTGAGCAGGAACGACACGAGCGCGGCGTTCAGGTCGTAGATGGGCGGCAGGGCGTTGAAGGGCCCCTTGGTCAGCGCGCCCTCGGAGCCGGCACCGGTGGTCGAGGGAGACTTGCCGGTGAGGCTGGCGATCAGGTCCATGAAGGCCTCGGGCAGCTCCTGGTAGTGAATGGGGCTGAAGACGCAGAGCGCGCGCACGCCCTTCTCGGGCGGGTTCTGGCGGCGGCCCATGAGGATGGCGCCGACCGGGAAGGTGACCGGGGCGTCGGCGGGGATGCGGCGGTAGAGGCGGGCACCGATGAACGCGAGGGCGGTGGCGCGGGGGTCGAGCAGGTCGGGGCGGACCTGCAGGTAACGCGGGTTTTTGGTCGGTTTGCCGTCAACGATACGAGGGTGAGAGGGCAGGACGATGTATCCGGATTCGGGCGACGCCGCGAAGTCGCGCACGAGTTGCTTCACCGGTTCGGTGTAGGCGTCGAAGCCGAGGGTATCCTCCAGCAGCTCAGCGGCGGCGGCGCTGGAAATGGGCTCGTAGTTGGAGAAAAAAGTGTGGCCGGCGGCAAAGTCCTTCTCGGCATGCTTATCGTAGCCGCGGAAAACCGCGTCGTCGGGTCGCTGAAAGAGGCGAGTCTCGCAGTTGCGGACGATTTTAACCGAGGCGCCAGACGCGACCGAGAGGGGCAGGCCGCGCACGGCCGAGGCGGGGGCGACGGCGGAGGCAGTGATGTCGTCTTCCGCCTGGATCTTCACCGCTGGCAGGAAGTCGCTGCGTAGGGAAAACGTGCGCCAACCGCCGTCTGACGTATAGCCGACGCGAAGGAACTGGGTGGTGGCGCGGGCGCCGTGGTATTTGAGCTCGTTGCCCGGGCGGCCATTGATGCTGTCGACCGAGAAATGGCGGCGCCAATCATCTCCGTTCCAGGGCTTATGGACGCGTTTTACGAGCAGCACGAGATCGCGGATGTAGCGCGGGATGGAGCCGAGCCAGGCGTTGTAGGCGTCGGTGTAATCGGGGCTGCGGGAGAGCAGCTTCACCACGGAGCCGAGGGAGCGCTGAGGCGAGAGGATGGGGCGGCCGTTGGGTTTATTCAGGGCGGGGTCGCGGTAGCGGTCCGAGTAGTCGCGCTTCAGGATGGCCTCGACAAGATCGAGGTCGCGGGCGGCGTCGGAGATAAACACCGGACCAGAGAAAGTGGCGTCGGCGATAGATTTGGAAATCTCGGACTTGCCGCCTCCAGAGACGGTGCAGGGCTTATGGCAAAGGAGGCCCTCGGCGGTAGTGCCGCGGAGACGCCAGCGGGAGGCGGGATCGGGGCGCACCATCTCGACCTTATAGCCTGAGGGCAGGACATAGGTGATGTTGGGGAGGAGTTTGAGGACGTGGACGGGGGTTTCCGCCGGGCCCCACGTGATGCGCTGGTCGCGCAAATCGAAACGGGAGTCGGCCGGGACATAGTGGATATTGGCGTATTCACGGTCGCGGGCCCAACCACCGGGCTGCGGGTCTGCGCGGTCGCCAAGGAAGGCGAGGGCGTTCTCAAAGGCGTGGTCCACCACAGGCATGAAAGTGGAGAGCTGGAAATCCTCGCCTAGGTCGTAGCTCGGGAACGCTAGAGCGCCCCCGGCGTGCTCCTCTTCAGCTAGGCCGAGTAGGTTGGCAGCAAAGGAGATCTGGGTCTTAACCTCTTTCTTGCAGTAACCGAAGTAGTTATCGGAGATGACGGTAACGACCACGCCCGAGGCGTCTCGGCAGGTGATCTTAAACGCGACGCCGTCGTTGTAGGGCTCGGTCTCGGTTTTCCAGCACATGCCGTCGCGACGCTGGCGGGCGGAGGCGTCAGCGTAAGCGGGCAAGCCAAGTTCTTTCTTGGTCAGGCCGTTTAGGTGCGGGGCAAGGATGATGCAACCAGTGTGGCCAGTCCAAGATTCGGGGTCGAGGGCGGCATCGTTGACCGGGAGGGCGGGGTCGCCGGCGTTGCCAAAGATATTTTCAACGAAATCGAGGTTGGCGACCAGCGCGCCAGGGATGAGGAAACGCGTCTCCATGCGGCGGGTCGGGGTGAAGCCGGGCACCTCGGGCACGACGATAGGGCGAAGGTAAAGCGAGACGAAGGTCAGGGCCGGGGCGGGTTCACCGGCAGTGAACGGCAGCGCGAGCAACTCAGCGGGTGGATGAAGGGCGCGGGCGAGCAAGGCGGCGAAAACGGAGGCGGGCACGGCCTTCTTGTCATCGGGGATGGGCAGGCCGCCCTCAGCGACATGGAAGATGCCTTGGGTGGTGCGACGGTCCGACTTCGGGTTGTGCAGGATGCCGTTGTGTAGGCGGGTCGAGGTGAGGATGGAGCTCTTGTGCTCGTTCGCGCCGGGCGGCAGGGAGAGGGCCCGGGCCAAGCCGGGGCGGTCAAGGACCAGCGTGGCGGAGGGGAGGTGCGGCACATGCCCGTGTTCCTCCAGGGTCGCGTAGAGGAAGTTCTGGATGCGCTGATCGACCGGACAAAGGTGCTTTGATAGGATGCGATCCTTTTCGCGACCGAGGGACACGAGGTGGTCGACCAGACGGGCGAAAGAAGCGGGGTCATCGGATTCGCCGGAGGCGGCGGGGAGCGCGACGGCGGGTTGGCCGAGCTCGCGAAGCTTAAGATTCAAATAAGCCAGAAGCCGAGGATCCCGGGGATCCGGGAGAGCAGGCAAAAGGGCGGCGGCGGCGTGGGCTTCGTCGTGCATGGTAAAGGGGAGCTAGGGCGCAAGTGGGATCGGGTTAGCAGTGCGCAAGCGGATAGAAGCTAGGGCCATGCCGAACAGCCCCGCAAGTCGCGCGGACTGGCCAACGATAAAAATCTAAAAAATGCGTAAAGGGCGCCCGCCGGCGGCGGGCCCACCGCGTTAGCGTGGCTCGGCCGAGTAGCGTGAGGGTTTGAAACCCCGTGCGCGCAAGGCCGCCGCCACATCCGCAAGCTTAAGCTTAACGCCAGGCTTGAGGCCGTTTTTAGCGAACCAGCCCTGCGGCGTCTCGAGAGCCAGGGTATAGTCACTGCCAACCGATTTTACCGGGGTCTCATCAAAGGGATACATCGGGTAAACTTCGCCCAAGGTGCCGTTCTCCTTGAAAAAACCGATATCCAGAGGCGTCGGCGTGCTGCGCATCCAGAAACTCATCTCCTGCGGGGCGGGGTAAACGAAGATCATGCCGTCATTGACCCCGAGATCGCGCCGCCCCATCAGCCCACGCTGCTGCTCGTCGAGCGTCACCACCAACTGCACCCGCAGGGTCTTTTCCCCCACGGTGAGCGGGAACCAAGCATCCGGGCCGCGCACGTCGGACCCGGTGGCGATCTTCGCGGCTCCGGCCGAGGGCTCCGCAGCTTGGACGCTGCCAACCAGAAGCAAACTAGCCAGCAAGAGAAGACGCTTAGCGACAAGAGATGTCATGCCACCGTGGTAGCCACTGCGACGTCCCGCACAACATCCTTTCGTATGATAACCTCCAGTCGAGTGCCCGCCGCCGTCCCAAAGGTTTCGGATTTCACTTTCGCAGGCGAAGGATCACTTTACGTGGATTCTAATCTCCCATGACCGCGCCCAACGAGCCTGCCCTGCTGTTTTACGCCGATACCCACGCCAATCGCGACCTGCTGCATTTCGGGCGCTTTGAATGCCACGATCCCTTCCTCGCCTTCGCCGATCGCGGCAAGAAGGTCGCCGTGCTCAACGCGCTCGAATACGGCCGCGGCCTGAAAGAGGCCGCCTTTGACGAGATTCTCCGCCTCGAACCGTTGGTCGCAGCCGCCGCCCACCTGCCACCCGATCCACGTCCCGGCCCAGCCGATGTAATGGCCCTGCTTGCTGCCCGCCGAGGCATCGCGGCATTCGTGGTTTCCGAAGATTTTCCTGCCGGCCTGCTAGAACGGCTCCGCGCCCGTGGCGTCAAAACCACCGTAGCCACCGGGCCCGTGCTGCCAGAGCGAGAGGTAAAAACCACCCGCGAGGCTACTGCCATCCGTGCCGGCAACCAGGTGGCCGCCGCTGGTTTCGCCGCCGCCGAAGCGCTCCTACGCCGCGCCCGAATATCCGGCCGCCGCCTGCTGCTAGGCGGTCAGCCCCTCACCAGTGAACGCGTTCGCCTGGCGATTGAAATCGCCTGCCTCGAGGCCGGCGGACTGGCGATCGACACCATCGTGGCAGGCGGAGACCAAGCCTGCGACCCACACTGCCGCGGCACCGGTCCGCTGCGTCCGAAAGAGTTGATTATTATCGACATCTTCCCGCGCCACACCGCCAGCGGTTACTATGGCGACATGACACGGACCTACCTGAAAGGCCGGGCCACACCTGAGCAGCGCGCCTTGGTCGCCGCCGTCGCCGCCGCCCAAAAAGCAGCCCGCCGGGTGCTGAGGGGGGGCGCCATCTCCTCCGCCGTGCACGCGGAATGCGTGAAGGTTTTTGTCGCACGAGGTTATGAGACCAAGGCGACCCCTACCGGCTCGGTGGGCTTTTTCCACGGCACCGGCCACGGCCTGGGCCTAGCAATCCACGAAGCGCCGCGAGTCTCCGCCCTAGTGCGGACCGCGCTGCAGACTGGCATCGTCGTGACGGTAGAGCCAGGCCTATATTATCCAGGCCTAGGCGGTTGCCGCATCGAAGACGTAGTCTGGCTGACCGAAACCGGCCACCGCTTGCTCTCTAAACATCCCTACAAATGGGAATTCGCCTGATCGAGTAACGGGAAAAGCAGCCAAGATAAAAGACCCTACGATCGAGCTTGGCGGAAATTAATTCGGTGTGATTCTTGAACCAGTTTGCAAGGAGCGGTCAGGTGGCTTAGCCGCATCCCAAACAAGAAGTTATAACAAAAAAGCCCCGACCAGAGGTCGGGGCTTAAGGGCGCTTACTGGCAGGCTTCACACTCACCGCCATTGCGCATCGCCTCGATGCTACAGGCGGTTTTTTCGGCTGCCGTGTAAGTCTTTTTCTCGGCGGGTGGCAGGGTGGCGGGAGCGGTGCCGCCGGCGATACCGCGGACCTCTTTTTTATTACTCACACTGGCCTTTTCGATACCGCTAGCACCGAGGCAACGGAGATAATACGTGGTCTTCAGACCAGCGCGCCAAGCGTGACGATACATGTGGCTCATCGTCTTCATGTCGGCGGTGGGCAACCACAGGTTAACGGACTGGGACTGATCGATCCACTTCTGGCGGCGGGCGGCGGCGTCCACCACCCACTTATGGTCAATGGCGAAGGCAGTGAGGTAACGGACCTTAATCTCCTCGGGCACGCGATCGATGTCCTTCAACTCGCCGTCGAAATATTTCAAGTCGTCGATCATCTGCTGGTCCCAGAGGCCGCGATTCTTGAGGTCCTTAACGAGGAAGGGATTAAGCACGGTGAACTCGCCGGAGAGGTTGGATTTCACGTAGAGATTTTTATACAAAGGTTCGATACAAGCGCTAGTAGCCGTGATATTAGAGATGGTAGCAGTGGGGGCGATGGCGAGGACATTACTATTGCGCATGCCGTGGCGGGCGATCTTAGCGCGCACGGGGGTCCAGTCCATCTTGCCACCGCGGATTACCTCAATAGGGGCGCCTCGCTCCTGTTCGTGAAGGTCAATCGTATCTTGCGGCAAGAGACCGCGCGACCACTTGGAACCCTCATAAGAAGAATAAGTTCCACGCTCACTCGCAAGGTCAGAAGAAGCCTCATAAGCGTAGTAGGCGATGGCCTCCATGGCCTCATCGTTAAACTCGACGGCGCCTTGGGAAGCGAAGGGTATGCCCTTCATATACAAAGCGTGGGCCAGACCCATCACGCCAAGGCCGATGGGCCGATGGCGGAGGTTTGAGCGTCTTGCGGCCTCAGTGGGGTAAAAGTTGATGTCGATGACGTTATCAAGCGCACGCACGGCGACGCGAATGGTGTCACGCAGCTTCTCATGGTCTAGGGAGCCATCGGGCTTAAGATGGGTCTCGAGGATGACGGAGCCGAGATTGCAGACGGCGGTCTCATCGTTAGAAGTATTGAGCGTGATCTCAGTGCAGAGGTTGCTGCTGTGGATGACGCCGCAATGGTCTTGAGGCGAGCGAAGGTTGCATGCATCCTTGAAAGTGATCCAAGGATGACCGGTCTCGAAGAGCATGGAGAGCATCTTCTTCCACAATTCAAGGGCCTCGATACGCTGACCGTAGATCTTACCCTGCTCGGCGAGTTGCTCGTAGCGGATATAAGCTTCCTCAAACTTTTTGCCGTAGAGCTCGTGCAGATCAGCGACCTCATTAGAGCGAAAAAGCGTCCAGTGCTGGCGGTTTTCCATGCGTTTCATGAACAAATCGGGAATCCAATTCGCCGTGTTCATATCATGGGTGCGGCGGCGATCATCACCGGTATTCTTACGAAGCTCGAGGAACTCGAAGATATCGTTGTGCCAGGACTCGAGGTAGGCGCAGCCGGAGCCCTTGCGTTTGCCGCCCTGATTTACAGCCACAAGTTGGTCATTGTGAAGTTTCAGGAAGGGGATCACGCCCTGCGACTCGCCGTTGGTGCCGCCGATGTAGGCGCCGGTGCCGCGCACGGCAGTCCAAGAGCCACCGAGGCCGCCGGCCCACTTCGAGAGTTGGGCATTTTCGGCGATGCCACGATACATGATTCCCTCGAGGCTGTCGTCGACGTAATACAAATAGCAGGAAGAAAGCTGAGAATGCAAAGTGCCGGAATTGAAGAGCGTCGGCGTGCTGCTGCAGAAGCGGCGACTCTTGTATAAACCATAAAGGGCGACGGCGCGGTTCTCGCGTTCAATCTTTTCATCAAGAAAAAGCCCCATGGCAACGCGCATCCAAAAGAACTGGGGGGTCTCAAGACGGCGGGCAGGTTTTACCGTCTTATCAATGATCAGATAACGATCATACAAGGTTTGGACGCCGAGGAAGTCAAACTCTAGATCCGCAGTGGGGTCAAGTTCGGCCGCGAGCGCGTCGAGATTATATTCAGCTAGGCGGGGGCTGTAGCGTTTAATCGCGATACCGTGGGCGATGGCTTTCTTGAAGGCATCGATATGGAAGGCCTTTAGCTTCGTGATACCATCGCGGACGATATCCCAGCCTAGGACCTCCTCGTATATATAAGAAAGTTGGATACGGCCGGCAAATTTAGCAAAATCAGCATCCTTCTCGATGAGGGTTTTCGAGTTAAGGATAATGGTCTGATCGAGGTCTTTCTGGGTGATCTGATCGAAGATGGACCGGGTGAGTTCGGTCTCAATTTGCTCGGTAGACAGACAGAGCTCGAGGCCAATGGAGGCGAACTCGATGCGTAGGCGGAGGTCCTCGCGGTCCCACAGGGTGGTGGTGCCGTCGGACTTCTTAACAACGATCATTGTAGGTTGGGTAGCTGGCGGGGTATTGCCAGTCGGGAGTTCGTCGGCGGTGCGGGCCTCGTTACGGGCGGCGCGGTAAAGAATATAGGCCTCGGCAACTTTAAAATGACCCGCCTTCATCAACTCTTCTTGGACGATGTCCTGGACTTCCTCGATGTGGACAAAGGCCTGCTTCGAGGCGAGGACGCGGGTGGAAACCGACTCGGTGATGGCTGCGGCAGGCCGACTGTCGCGCTGAAGGGACAAAAAGGCCTTAGCGATGGCGAGCTCAACCTTTGTTGAAATATAGGGAACGACTTGTTTATTACGACGGATAACACGAATAGTGGTAGCGGAGGAGAAACCACCAAGTTTGCGCCCGCGGTTTAATAGTAAAGTTTTAGCTACATCGTAGGCTTTGGCATCAACTAGTATGCGTTCTAGCATCTGGTATAGATCATTCAGCGATAGGCTGAAGGGGGACGTGCGCTGGGCCTCGGCCGAGAGAGTGGCGGCAATTTCCTTCAAAATCCGACCAACAAAGGCGCGAGACTCGACGGTATAGACATTTCCTTGGTCGCCGCGTGCGAGGTGCACGTTCACGAGTGCCTGACCCAGGGTGTCGGCGATTTCAGCCAGCTCGAACCGGGTCTCACCATGTGGAGCAAGGAGGAGAATCTCCGGAATAAGAGGTGTGTCGGCGAGGATACAGTCGCGCCAAGCGTAGGCAGGTTTCTGTTCGCGGGGGGTGTGGGTGGCTTTCTTAAGAGCGAGATCGTGCTGAAGAACGGGATTCACAGGCGGAAGATATTCAATTGCTACTAGGCGATTAGGGGAAGATGCAGAAAAGGGTATTCAGGCGAAAGCGGCCCCGCCAAAGCGGGACCGCGAAATAAGCGCAGACGGCAAGGACCGCATACGCACGAACAGATGGGGGTATAGTGGGGTAATAAAAAATTATTAAAAAACGGGTGCGCGGATCAGAGATCATCGTCCCTTACGCCATCATTCAAAGCAGAGGACTTTTGATACTCGGTCACACGACCTTCGAAGAAATTCTGCTCCTTTTTAATATCCATCATCTCAGCCAACCAAGGGAGCGGGTTTTTAATACCGGGTGACAGGGTTTCGAGGCCACAGCCCTCAAGGCGACGGTCCGCGATGTAGTCGATGTAATTAAGGAACTCCTCGACGGCGAGACCTACTGCATTGACGGGGAGGCAGTCACGTATGAATTCTTTTTCCAATGTAACCGCCTCACGCATGGTCTCGCGCAACTCGTCCTTAAACTCGGGCGTCCAAATCTCGTGGTTTTCTTCCACGAGATCCATAAACAAGTTGCGGAATACTTCTATATGATTGCTCTCGTCGCGCAGCGTATAACGGAACATCTCGCCGATGCCGCGGAATTTATTCTGACGATAAAGCGATAGAACCATACCGAAGAGTCCGTAGAACTGGGTTCCTTCCATACATTGGCCAAATACAAATATATTCTTGGCCAAGAGCTTCTTGTTCTCGGGACGTGTCAAATCAAGATCGCGACGCAGGTCGCGCGAGACTTTGGTGACGAATGCGTTCTTTCGAACGATGGTAGGAACGTCTTCAAACATGGCCTCGCATTCATGCGGGTTGATGCCGAGCGAACTAATCATGTAGAGCAAAGAATCGGCGTGAATGTTTTCCTCGTGGGCGTGACGCCCCAACACAAGCTTCAGCTCGGGAGCAGTCACTAGTTCGCGGACTACATGCTGAATATTGTCACCGACGATGCCCTCAGCGGCAGAAAAATAGCCAATACCCATGCGTATGATCCAACGCTCGGCATCGGATACCAGCGTAGTGTCGCGCCACTGTTCGATATCTTTGCCCATGGGAATATCCTCGGGCTCCCAGTGGTTGGCCTTCATCTTGCGGTAAAGGTCGTATGCCCACGTATATTTCAAGGGTAAGAGGTTAAAACACATGGTCTGGTGACCATTAATTACTTTTTTCCCAGCAAAAGCAGCCTCTGCTTTGTCTTGGTCGAGGGTGAAAATCTTGGAACCTACGGTGAAGGATTTTTGCATGAGTAGAGTAAGGATGAAGGAAACAGAAAATGGAGCAGACGGGAAGCGCTTGGGGGAAATTTAAGGAAGGAAAAATACAAGCGAAATCAGATAAGTCACGGGGCGGTAAATCGAGATAAGGAAACGAAAAAAACAGAAAAAACGAACATGCAATTAAGAGTTACCGCAACTTACCAACAAGTCATTCACCACTAGGGGTAGTGGATTAAAACTAGTTAAGCCACTACCGATGGGAGTCAGAACGTGATTCGTCAAATCGTTTTAGTGGTTCTCCCAAGAAAAAATCGAGTTTTTTGCTTGCCAGCTAAATAAAAAAAGGACGCGCCGAGGGAAAAAGGACATCAGACAGCGAAAAAATAGATGACCAAGACAACAAAAAGACCCTCATGCCCCCACGCCTACGAACCAAACCGATAGGTGCTAGCAGGATAATGCGGAAAGGAGGCCATGCCTACACTCGATCCTGTAGAGGCATACGCCGCAGATTCAGCATAAGTAATTAATTTAATATCTTATATTCTAATGACTTACATTAAATAATTATGAGGAGCCCTATTTAAGAAATCACTGGGTGTCAGGAGACGTAAACCCGGAACAGAATCTAAAAACATAAGTCATTGTCGTATAACAATATAAATCTATAAATAAACATTTATCCGGTATTTAATTATTAGTTACAAGGTGGCGGAGTAGCCTGCAGAAGGTATTCCGAATCAATCCTCGTAAGTGAACGATAGATGTCGGGAACTGGGGGAATGTGTGGAATGCACGTATCGGAAAGTGCCAAGAGTAAACTAAATTGGCTCCAAAAAGTTGGTTCGTTTAAGATTTTCAGAAGCATGATCTCTCCGATTAAACAGGAGGCGGATTTATAATAGGCTATACATGTCGAAGGCGGCGATAAAGTATCCAATTTATCTCATTTGCTGCTAGCGCTAACGGTGCCCCAGACCAAACAAGTCTGGGCAATAGACAGCACCTATATCTCGGCGGCTAACGGTTTCTTCTAAATTTACACGGTGCTCGAATGGCACAACAACTATGTCTTAGATTCAGAACTAGCGAACACGTTAAAAGAGGTCTTTTGAGCACATAAGATGAAGCGAGCGATTTCGGTGCAGGGCATCGTAAAGGTCTTCAACACCTATCAAGGCGGTATGCTTACTAGCGCGTATTTTAACCAACCGCTGGCCAACCCTGTGCATCCCGCCTGTCGTTTGACGGTGAAAGTAGGCGCTTGAACAGTATCTCTTTGCCATGTCGAAATGATATTATGTAAGATACTAACAAGGAATTTTACCTGAAACAGTATAATTATGTGATGAAAACACAAAAGCAGTTCTGTGCCTACCAAGGGTTTTAGCCAAACGCGTCCGCACTACGTCCAAATTCCACCAAAAAAACAGGCCGACTAGCAGCGGTCAAAGCGGTTGGGGCAGGAGCAAATCTCTCGCCCCAGAGTGATCCCCAAAATAGATATAAATACTCAAAAAGCGGCAACATAACCATAAACTACTCAAACCCTCCAATCGACTGGTCCCCAAGCTCGTCAGGTAGTTTTTGTGATCTGGCGGCAAGAATTAAACAAGATTTATTCTATTTAATAATACAAAGAAGTGCAATCATAATAATCTGGATTATTCTTGTGGGCCCCCCCAAAAAAAATAAAAGCCCCGATTGAGCGTTAGCTCAATCGGGGCATAAACCTGGCAACAACCTACTCTCGCGGGACCTAACGTCCTACTACCATCAGCTGCTCGGGGCTTAACGGCCGTGTTCGGGATGGGAACGGGTGGAACCCCCGGCATATTATCACCAGGAAAATGTAAGCAGTATTGGACTAAATTTATTTATAAGAAAGTAAATTAAACGACTAGAGACTGGATTTGCATAAACCGGCAGGCTCATTAGTAACGGTAAACTGAACTCATTACTGAGCTTACATTTCCGTCCTATCAACCGGGTGGTCTACCCGGAGCCTGCACCGTCTTGCGACGGATTGTGATCTTATCTTGGGATGGGCTTGGCGCTTAGATGCTTTCAGCGCTTATCCCTTCCGAACATAGCTACCCGGCGCTGCCGCAGACGCGACAACCGGAACACCAGCGGTTCGTCATTCTCGGTCCTCTCGTACTAGAGAATGAACCCCTCAAATCACAAACGCCCACAGCGGATAGAGGACCGAACTGTCTCACGACGTTCTGAACCCAGCTCGCGTACCACTTTAATCGGCGAACAGCCGAACCCTTGGGACCTTCTCCAGCCCCAGGATGTGATGAGCCGACATCGAGGTGCCAAACCGCGCCGTCGCTGTGAACGCTTGGGCGCGATCAGCCTGTTATCCCTAGCGTACCTTTTGTCCTATGAGCGATGGCGATTCCACATTCAACCACCGGATCACTTGAACCTGCTTTCGCAACTGCTCGACTTGTTGGTCTCACAGTAAAGCTCCCTTATACTCATGCGCTCTATAGCCCGATTACCGACCGGGCCGAGGGAACCTTCGTAATCCTCCGTTACTCTTTGGGAGGATTCCGCCCCAGAAAAACTGACCTGCTATCACTGTCCCACGGCCAGTTAATGGCACGAGGTTAGACGCCTAATCAACAAAGAATGGTATTTCATATTTTGACTCTGCTCAATCCTGGAACTAAGCTTCAAAGTCTCCCACCTATTCTACGCATTGAAAATCAAGCGACAATAACAGCTTACAGTAAAGGTGCATAGGGTCTTTCCGTCCTGCTGCGGGTAGGCGGCATCTTCACCGCCACTACAATTTCACCGAGCCTCTCTCCGAGACAGTCGTCAACTCGTTACACGATTCGTGCGGGTCGGAACTTACCCGACAAGGAATTTCGCTACCTTAGGACCGTTATAGTTACGGCCGACATTCACGGGGGCTTAGACGCAGAGCTTGCACCCTACGCTTTCACCTTTCCGCATTGGTCACGTGTCACTCCCTATACATCGTCTTTCGACTTAGCAGAGAGCTGTGTTTTTGCTAAACAGTCGGTTGACGCTCTTATCTGCGACCCCTCGCGGGGCATCCCTTATACCAAAGATACGGGATCAATTTGCCGAGTTCCTTAGAGAGATTTAACTCGCGCGCCTTAGAATACTCATCACGGATACCTGTGTCGGTTTGCGGTACGGGCGCTCTGCATAGTTTCCTTTAAACTTTTCTTGGAAGCTTTTTCACCAATACCTGCTAGGCCGTAGCTTTGCAGTGCCTTGTCAAAAAGGTCTATTGGATTCATCGCTCCGTCATTTAAGGGATAGTTACAGATCGGTGCTGGAATATTAACCAGCTGTGCATCGACTATTCCTTACGGCCTCGTCTTAGCTCCCGACTAACCCTGGGAGGACGAACCTTCCCCAGGAAACCTTATCCTTACGGCGAGATGGAATTTAACCATCTTTATCGTTACTTATGTCTGCATTCTCACTTCCAAGCGCTCCACAGTTGGTTGCCCCTTCTGCTTCACTGCACTTGGAACGCTTTCCTACTGCGCATCTTACGATGCACCCATAGCTTCGGTATATGGCTTAAGTCCCGATCATTTTCGGCGCAAATTCACTCGATGGGTCAGCTGTTACGCACTGTTTAAATGGTGGCTGCCTCTAAGCCAACATCCCCATTGTCTAAGTAAATTCACATCCTTTTACACTGAGCCATATTTAGGGACCTTAACTGATGGTCTGGATTATTCTCCTTTCGACGATGGAGGTTAGCCCCCACCGTCTGACTGCCGGACTTCACCCCACGGTATTCGGAGTTTAATTAAGTTCAGTACCCCGGTAGGGGCCCTAGCTTATTTAGTGCTCTACCTCCGTGAGTCAGCATCCGACGCTATACCCAAATATATTTCGGAAAGAACCAGCTATCAGGGGGTTTGATTAGTCTTTCGCTCCTAACCACAGCTCATCCGACAACTTCTCAAGGTTGACCGGTTCGGACCTTCACTTCGTTTTACCGAAGCTTCATCCTGGCCATGGTTAGATCACCTCCCCTTCGGGTCTTTTGCCAGCAACTATGTAGCCCTGTTTGGACTCGCTTTCGCTACGCCTCCACCGCTTAGCGGCTTAGGCTTGCTACGGGCAAAAACTCGCAGACTCATTATACAAAAGGCAGGCGGTCACACCATATAGGTGCTCCCACTGACTTGTTAGCCATCGGTTGCAGTTACTATTTCACTCCCCTAACAGGGGTGCTTTTCACCTTTCCCTCGCGGTACTAGTTCACTGTCGGTCGTCAACGAGTATTTAGCCTTATGCCGTGGTCGGCATGGATTCACACCGGATTTCACGTGTCCGGTGCTACTCAGGATACCACTAGGTAAACAATTTCTTTTGAACACGGGACTGTCACCCTCTTTGGTCACCCTTTCCAAGGTGTTATTCTAGCAATTGTTTTTCCACGACGTGGTCCTACAACCCCACCATGATAAATCAAGATGGTTTGGGCTTTTCCGCTTTCGCTCGCCACTACTTACGGAATCGATTCTCTTTATTTTCCTGCGGTTACTGAGATGTTTCACTTCGCCGCGTATGACTTCGACCATCTTATTTATTTGGATGGCGACGCTACCCTATAAAAGGTAGCAGGTTTCCCTATTCGGATATCCCCGGTTCAAAGCGTGTTTGCCGCTCCCCGAGGCTTTTCGCAGCTTGCTGCGTCCTTCATCGTCTGTTGACGCCAAGGCATTCACCGATGGCTGTAACTGGTTTATGCAAACGCCAATCTTCTAGGCGTTTAATTTACTTAATTATATAATTTTAATCTAATACTGTCAAAGAACAAAATAATTAGCACTTTGTGTGCATTCACTCTGTACTAAATGGTGGGCCCAGACGGACTTGAACCATCGACCCCGCGCTTATCAAGCGCGTGCTCTAACCAACTGAGCTATGAGCCCTTAGAGTTTAGGAGTGCAACTTGGTGGAGCCGGACGGTCTCGAACCGACGACCCCCTGCTTGCAAAGCAGGTGCTCTACCAACTGAGCTACGACCCCATTAATAATTTCATTAAAGAACAATACCTTCGAAAAATACATTGTGCGACTGACCAGAACCCATTCCCTATCGGGAATTTCGACCATGAAAGTAATAAATTACTTTCTTCTCCTTAGAAAGGAGGTGATCCAACCGCAGGTTCCCCTACGGTTACCTTGTTACGACTTCATCCCAATCACCAGCCTCACCTTAGGACGCCGCCTCCCTTGCGGGTTGGCTAACATACTTCGGGCGAAACCGGCTTTCATGATGTGACGGGCGGTGTGTACAAGGCCCGGGAACGTATTCACGGCGCCGTAGCTGATGCGCCATTACTAGCGATTCCAACTTCATGTAGTCGAGTTGCAGACTACAATCCGAACTGGGCTCGGTTTTGAGGATTTGCTCAGCCTCACGACATTGCATCCCTCTGTGCCGAGCATTGTAGTACGTGTGCAGCCCAGGCCGTAAGGGCCATCCTGACTTGACGTCATCCCCACCTTCCCACCCTCAAAGAGGGTTTGTCTCCCTAGAGTGCCCAACTAAATGATGGCAACTAAGGACAGGGGTTGCGCTCGTTGCGCGACTTAACGCAACATCTCACGACACGAGCTGACGACAGCCATGCAGCACCTGTGCACCAGTCCCGAAGGAAAGCACCCTTTCAGGTGCGGTCTAATGCATGTCAAGGCCTGGTAAGGTTCTTCGCGTTGCATCGAATTAAGCCACATACTCCACCGCTTGTGCGGGCCCCCGTCAATTCCTTTGAGTTTTAGCCTTGCGGCCGTAGTCCTCAGGCGGCATACTTAACGCGTTAGCTTGGGCCCTGAAGGGGTCGAATCCTCCAAGACCTAGTATGCACCGTTTAGGGCGTGGACTACAGGGGTATCTAATCCCTTTGGCTCCCCACGCTTTCGTGCCTGAGTGTCAGCAATTGTCCAGGTAGTCGCCTTCGCCTCTGGTGTTCCTCACGATATCTACGCATTTCACTGCTACACCGTGAATTCCACTACCCTCTCCAATGCTCTAGCCAAGCAGTTTCAGGCGCAGTTCCGGAGTTAAGCCCCGGGATTTCACACCTGACACACTTGGCCACCTGCGCACCCTTTACGCCCAGTGAATCCGAATAACGCTTGCAGTCTCTGTATTACCGCGGCTGCTGGCACAGAGTTAGCCACTGCTTCCTCTCCGGGTTAAGTCAGGCCAAAACGTATTAGGTTTTGACGTTTCTTCCCCAGTGACAGAGGTTTACAATCCGAAGACCTTCATCCCTCACGCGGCGTCGCACCATCAGGCTTTCGCCCATTGTGAATGATTCGAAACTGCTGCCACCCGTAGGTGTCTGGACCGTGTCTCAGTTCCAGTGTGGCCGATCATCCTCTCAGACCGGCTACCCGTCTTAGCCTTGGTGGGCCGTTACCTCACCAACTAGCTGATAGGCCGCGAACTCCTCTTCCAGCGTCGGGCCTTGCGGTCCCCGACTTTAATATGACACCCAGGCGGGCATCAATCACATGCGGTATTAATTCGCCTTTCGACGAGCTATTCCACACTGAAAGGTAGATTGTTCACGTGTTACGCACCCGTTCGCCACTGCTTTTTTGTTATATTGCTATACCAAAAAAACCGTTCGACTTGCATGTCTTAACCACGCCGCCAGCGTTCATTCTGAGCCAGGATCAAACTCTCCGAAAAGAAGAGTTCAGAACCTAGTGATTCATGAACTACTGGTTCGTTTCGCCCTAAGGCGAAAGAACCATTGTTTAATAAGTTTTGATTGGGGGTCCCAATCAATCGCACAATGTATTTTTCAAAGATCGCTTCCCGATTTAGGGGAAAGAGTTCAAAACAACCAAACCCCAGTTCTTCCGTCAATGACTTTTTTCAAAATCACCAACAAAGTTTCAGAGGCCTTCCTGCAATGAACACCCCTTCGACTCGCAGACTCTCACCCGCCAGTCGATGGGAGGGCGGACAATGGAAACCATCTCTCCTTCGACAAGCTCCTTTTTTAATCCGTATTTGTTTATTTTATAAAATGTTAAAATACATAGTTTTAAATCGTAAATATTTAATTCTTTATAGCTGAAAATATGCGCCCAAAGGCTCTCGAAGCGCATGGCAAAGGCTACAGTTGCCGTGAAGCAGGGATTTATCCGCGCAGAAGACCAGTGGACTGCTCTGTGAGGAAACTAGCGTAAGTTCGTTCGATTCCTTCGCGGAGGGGCGTGCGGGCGGTCCAGCCAAGGTTGGAGAGAAGGGAGACATCCATCAGCTTACGCGGGGTGCCGTCGGGCTTAGAGGCATCCCAGACGATGCGACCGAGGTAGCCGACGACGGCGGACACTGTCTCGGTGAGCTCGCGGATGGTAACGTCCACACCGGTGCCGACGTTGATCCAGTCAGGCGGATTCTCAAGACTGAGAAGGAAAACGCAGGCATCAGCGAGGTCGTCAACATGCAGGAACTCACGCCTAGGAGAACCTGTGCCCCAGGCGGCGACTTCGGGTATGCCGGCAAGCTTGGCCTCGTGAAAGCGGCGGATAAGAGCAGGGAGCACATGCGAATTTGTGGGGTGATAGTTGTCACCCGGCCCGTAGAGGTTGGTGGGCATAGCGGAGTGAAAGAGCACTCCGTATTGCTTCCGGTAATACTGCGCGAGCTTCAGCCCAGCGATCTTAGCGATGGCGTAGGCCTCGTTTGTGGGCTCCAGAGCTGAGGTGAGCAGACAGCCCTCAGTCATAGGCTGAGGCGCATGTTTGGGGTATATGCATGAGCTCCCGAGGAAGAGCAGTCGAGGCACACCGGCACGACGCGCGCCGTCGATGCAGGCGCTAGCAATGGCTAGGTTTTCGTAAAGAAACTCAGCTGGAAACGTATCATTTGCATAGATACCACCGACCTTAGCGGCGGCGACGATCACGGCGTCGGGATGCTCGCTGGCGTGGAATGCCGCGACGGCGCGAGCGTCAGCCAGGTCTAGTTCACGACGGGAACGGAGCAGCAACTCGACCTCAGGTTGCTTGGCGAGGCGGCGCACAAGGGCGGCGCCGACCATGCCTTGGTGTCCGGCGATGTGGATTCTCATTTTTCTAGAAGTCGGGATTCAGGAGCAGCAGGAACGCAGTCGGAACAGGGTGAAAGTGGACCCGGAATATGTTGGGTGCTGAACTCTGCTTCGGTTGGTTCTTAGAGCCGCGGGAGTTTTGCGATCTGGGCCTCGCGTTTAGCGAGCTCGAGGTCGTGCTCAGTCATGATTTTCACGAGATCCTTGAAGCGAACTTTAGGCTCCCAACCGAGTTGCTTCTTTGCCTTGGCGGGGTCGCCGATGAGGAGTTCGACCTCGGCAGGGCGCTCGTAACGAGCATCGTATTTAACGTATTTCTCCCAGTCGAGGCCTAGGAGGCCAAAGCTCTCTTGGCAAAACTCGCGCACGGTATGCGTCTCGTTGGTGGCCACGACGTAGTCATCCGGTTTGTCCTGCTGGAGCATGAGCCACATCATTTCGACGTATTCCTTGGCGTAGCCCCAATCGCGCTGGGCGTCGATGTTGCCAAGGTAGAGGGCGCCCTGAAGGCCGAGTTTGATGCGGGTGGCGGCACGGGTGACTTTGCGGGTAACGAAGGTCTCACCGCGGCGCTCGCTCTCGTGGTTAAATAGTATTCCGTTGGAAGCATGCAAGTTATAAGACTCAC
>Ga0209088_10000369_pt1 | contig 32983 bp, 32 predicted proteins | sample S_140625_EF_Meta_FD_187324 | JGI IMG/M metagenome (GOLD analysis project Ga0209088, IMG submission 187324) | Freshwater microbial communities from Lake Simoncouche, Canada to study carbon cycling - S_140625_EF_MetaG (SPAdes) (version 2) | ecosystem: Environmental > Aquatic > Freshwater > Lake ... | reverse complement strand
GCGATCCACATGGGAGAGTGCCACGAAACAGCCGATCAACACCAAGGCGGTGATGCCATAGATGGCCTCAGGGGCCATGGGCCGGCAGGTATCAGTAGTGGCCTGGGACAGCTCTTGGGCCGAGGCGGGAAGAAAGGCTGTGAATAGGAGCAGAGCAAGGGGGCGTGAGTGGCGCAAGCCCGCCAGGAGAGGATGGTGCATTTGATGGCACATTGCGGCGTTTCAGCGTAGCCAGAGCCGTAGCGGTTGGCCCCTCAAGGGGCCGGCGGGGCAGGGGTGGCAGAGCCTGCCGGAGGATCTGAGATGGAATGTTTAACGACGGAGTCATCAATACTGAGATGAAAGAAGGCGATGGGTTCGATCGCATTGTCAATGTCATGAATAATTTTTTCTATCATTTCTGGCCCGCCTGACGAGATCTTTGTATCTGTTAATTTTGTGGCTAACTTGTTGGTAACCGCAAGAGCCTGGTTGTATACTTGGCGAGAATTTGTTATGTTGCTGGTTCCATTCAGAAACGTTAACATCGCCGCCGTGGTTGTGAGCAAAATCAGGGATGAACCGCCAAGATTTAGCACCAATGGATTGCTCTGTTGCACACCTTTTGGGACCGCAATGCTAAAGGTTATCGTTAGTGCAATTGTGGCAATCGAGCCCAATCCCACTCCGGCAAACCGCTCGGCGGTGTAAAATAAATTAATTTGACAGGATGTGTCCACGATCTTAAATATTTCCGATATTTGCTGTCGCATGCGTATTTTTTGCATCGCTGTTGCGCTGGTCTGGCCGTCGATCATGGCCTTGAGTTCTTGATGCCGTTCTGCTAGGGTAATTGTTGGACCATTGGTTTTTGTTTTAAAATTCTGACAGAGCTGCCATTGACTAATTTGCCGGGAGGATAATTGGTGAAATGTTGTATAGAGGCATGCGCCGAGCAGTAATACTATAATATTGAGCCCGATATGGGCAAGTATGGCTAATTGTTTTTCATGGCGAAGGAGGTTGTCGTCATTCTCGGCGAGAAGTTTGAATGCCAATTTAATTGCGTCCCGCTTGGTTCGTCGAGGCTCCACGGCAAGTGAATTCAGCAAACAACCTTGTCGAGTTATCGCCCGGTAGGGGCCTCGTTTTAACTGCGTTGGAGGTTAAGCCCCTATCTTCCCAATCTCTCCCCTGGGAGGAAAGGGGGGACCAGCCGACCTGAAAACTGGGCCAGCCGCACGGTCCGACTGGGTCTGATCCCCCGCCGGGGCTGGTCGAGCCTGCCGGCCACCGATACCATCGGGTCCCCCTGTCCCTCCCCGTGACAGCCGTAACCTCAGTGGCCAGCGCCGAGCAGGAGCTCCAGCTGCAGCGTCGCCTCCAGCAGGACAGCATCCTGCTGGCCGGCAAAACCATCTATCTCAACCCCTTCCTCTATTGGCGCCGCTTCGACGCCAATACCGATCGCTGGCTGCGGGAGCCCGGCCAGCTCCTTGAGGATCAGATCCTTGCCAACCGGCTGCGGTTCTATCCCGAGGTGGACTGGACCTCGATCGACAGCGAGGAGCAGGCCGTCAAGGACGGGGCCGTGGAGATGTTCCTCAAAAGTCTGGAGTTGATCAGCACCTTCAACCCCGAGCTCAGCGCCGGCCACCTGCTGGAGGTGGAGCGCAAGATGGCCGTCACCAAGAAACTTGCCTTTGAGCGCTGGGTGGCCCGGGCCCTGCGGCGCCGCGAGCAGGAGGAGGTGCGGGAGCGCCGTCGCTTCGATCGGGAACGTTTCCTGCGCCGTTGGAGTGAATGGCTCGCCATCGATACCACCCGTCAGGCCCTGCTTCCCTTCACCACCCTTCTCGTGCTGGCCATGGTCGGTGGCTGGTGGTTCGGCAGTCAGCACAGCGTCCGTCAGCAGGTGGTGGATCCCGGGGTGCAGCGCACCCTGCCCTGACTCCGGTCTCGGTTCGCACGACGGTTCCCTGGCCAGCACGGCACACTGGATCCATTCCTGTCCCCTTGGCCGTCTGCGATGAGCGCCGATCCCCTCGATGCCCTGCGGCTCACCCTGATGCAGGACGTGCTGCCGGTGGGATTGGCGATGGCGGAACGGGCCCGCCAGGGGGGGCCAGCCCAGGTGCTGCGCGCCTTTGATGGCAGTAACCCCGATCCCCTCGGGCGTTTGCGGCAGGAAGGGGAGCCCGCGGCCAGTCAGGTGCGGGACAACCTGGATCGACTGCAACCGGGCCTGGGCAACCCGGTGCTCAAGGTGGAGGTGCGAGATCTGCCAGACGACGAACCCTCGTTCAGCACGGCTCCTGTGGAACTGGAGTGCGCCGATCCTGAGGAGTTGCGGACGGCCCTGGCCCGAATCGCCGCCCGCCTCGATCAGCTGGAGCAGCGCCTGCAGCCGGTCGGAACCGTTGGCCAGGAGTCGGCTCCTGGGGCTTGACCCCGTTCAGGGGCTCGGCAGCAGTTCCCGTTGGCCCAGCACCTGGCGGTAGTAGCCCCGTAGTTGTTCGGTGGCACCGGCCCAGCCCCAGCGCTCGGCTTCTTGGCGGGCATTGTGGCGCAGCTGCTCCCGCTGGCTGGAGTCCCCCAGGAGTCGCAGGGTGGCGGCGGTGAGACTGCCGGCTCCGCCATCGGGGCCATTTGGCTCGTAGAGGCAGCCATTCACCCCATCGGTGACGATGTCCGGAATGCCACCCCGGTTGGCACCGACCACAGGACAGCCGGCGGCCATGGCCTCGAGTAGCACCAGGCCCAGGGTTTCGGTGCTGGAGGGGAATAGGAAGGCATCGGCGCTGGCATAGGCGGAGGCCAGTGCCTCCCCCGAGAGGTAGCCCACGAACTGGGCGGCACTGCCCGCAAACAGGCTTTCCAGCTGCTGGCGATAGGGACCATCCCCCACTAGGGCCAGCCGCGTGTTCGGCAGGGCATCGAGCACGGGGCGAATGCGTTCGATCTGCTTCTCGGCGGACAGGCGGCCGATATAGAGCAGTAATTGTCCGGTATCGCTGTGGTGCCCCAGCAGTTGGCGGCGCATGCTGGGGCTGCGTAGCTCTGGCCGGAACAGGTCCGTATCCACCCCGCGCTGCCAGAGGGCCGTGTGCTGGATGCCCTTTTCGCTCAGTTCGGCCACCATTGCCGTGGAGGTGCACAGGTTCAGCTGGGCCTGGTTGTGGGCGGCTTTCAGCAGTTCCCAGAGCAACGGCTCCAGCATGCCCATGCCGTAGTGCTCGAGATATTTGGGGAGATGGGTGTGGTAACTAGCCACCAGGGGCAGGTTGCGGGTCTTGGCCAACCAGATGCCCCCTAGACCGAGCACGGCGGGGTTCACCACATGCACCAGATCGGGCCTGAACCGCTCCAGCGCCTCCGAAACCGCCGGCCGCGGCAGGGCCAGTTTCAGCTCGGGGTAGAGCGGCAGGGGCATGGCCGGAACCCCGACCACCTCGGCGCCCATGTAGCTGTCTGGGGCGCCTTCCGGGCAGAAGATCACCACCTCGTCGCCCGCCTCCACCAGGTGCTGCACGGTCTTGGTGAGCCGTGTGACGATGCCGTCCACCTTCGGCAGAAAGGTTTCGGTGAAAAAAGCGATTTTCACGGAGGTAGGTTTCGGCCTCAGGCGGCGGTTTTGATGGCTTCGGCCTGCCTGGTGGTCCAGGCCGACACACAGGGAATCCTTGAGCGGTCACAACGGTCGGCCCAGCGTCGGGCGACATTCACCACTTCCGTGAGCAGGCCGTCGTCGAGGGTGGTGGGCTTGAGGCCCAGCTCGATGAAGCAACGGTTATCGACGATCAAATCATTTTCAATGGCTTCCTTACGGGGGTTGGGCAGCAGGTTGACTTCGGCACCGGTGAGGTCAGCCACCTTGCGTGCCAGTTCGCCAACCTGATGACTTTCAGTCATCTGGTTGAAGATTTTCACCTTCTCTCCAGCGGCCGGAGGGTTCTCCAGTGCCAGCTGGACACAGCGGACCGAGTCGCGGATGTGGATGAAGGCGCGGGTCTGACCCCCCGTCCCATGGACAGTGAGGGGGTAGCCGATGGCGGCCTGCATCAGGAATCGATTGAGCACCGTGCCGTAGTCGCCGTCGTAGTCGAAACGATTGGTGAGACGGGGATCCTTTTCGGTGAGGCTTGTGTTGGTTCCCCAGACGATGCCTTGGTGAAGGTCAGTGACGCGAATTGCGTCATTTTTATTGTAATAAAAGAAGAGTAGTTGGTCCAGGGTCTTGGTCATGTGATAAACGCTGCCTGGATCCGTTGGATGCAGGATCTTCTCGGTAAAGCGGCTGCCGTCCGATTGGGGCACTTCCACGGTGAGGTAGCCCTCAGGGATGGTGGCGCCGCGGTGGGATCCGTACCCGTACACCCCCATTGTGCCGAGATGGACAATGTGGATGTCCAGGCCGCTTTCCACAATCGCGGCCAGAAGATTGTGGGTGCCGTTAACGTTGTTATCGACGGTGTAGCGCTTGGTGGCGCTGCTTTTCATCGAATAGGGCGCTGCGCGCTGCTCGGCGAAGTGCACCACCGCATCCGGCCGCTCGCTGCGCAGCAGCGCCAGCAGGATTTCGTAATCGCGGGCAATATCGAGATGGACAAAGCGCATGGGTTGACCGCCTACCTGAACCCAGGCCCGTAGACGGTCCTGGATGGTGGCGATCGGGGTGAGGGACTCAACACCCAAGTCGATGTCGATCTTGCGGCGACTGAGGTTGTCCACGATCACGACCTCGTGACCGGCGTCTGCCAGGTTGACCGCACAGGGCCACCCACAAAAGCCGTCGCCGCCAAGAACGAAAACCTTCACCCCAGACTCCTGAACGAGCGGTTGCTCAGGGGGCAAGCTACTACAGGCGTTCGGCGGGATCGCCGCGTCGGGTCAGCTGATCCGCGCCGCCACGGCCACCAGGGCCAGCACCAGCCCCACGCCGCCCATCAGCAGCAGCTTGTTGCTGCTGGCGCTGCGCTCGCCGGCTTCCATCACCACCATGCGTGGCTCCTTGGCGAAGGCGTTGAGCCTGCCGCCGTCTTCCCGGGTGACCTGCATGGAGATGAAAACTTGGGATTTCAAACCCTATGGATGGGCCTGCAAGCCACCTGGGATCCGGAACGCTTCGTCACATTGGCCCCACCCGCCCCTCCTGGGGCGAACTGGGGCTGGCGTCGCTGCGCAGGGGCAGCCGCCCGGCCAGGAAGGCGGCGCGCCCGGCCTCGGTGGCCTGGGCCATGGCCCGGGCCATCAGCGCTGGATCACCGGCCAGGGCGATGGCGCTGTTGATCAGCAGGGCATCGGCCCCCATCTCCAGGGCCTGGGCGGCCTCACTGGGCACCCCGATTCCGGCATCCACCACCACCGGCACGGTGGCGTTCGCGATGATCAGAGCGATATTGGCGGCATTGCGGATCCCCTGGCCCGAGCCGATCGGAGAGCCCAGGGGCATCACCGTGGCACAGCCCGCCTCCTCCAGCCGTTTGGCCAGCAGCGGATCGGCGTTGATGTACGGCAGCACCGTGAAGCCTTCCTTGACGAGCTGCTCGGCCGCGGCGAGGGTGCCGAAGGGATCGGGAAGCAGGTGCCGGCTGTCGGGAATCACTTCCAGCTTCACGAAGGTGTTGTCCTCCTGGCCCGCCAGCTTGGCCAGTTCCCGTCCCAGTCGGGCCACGCGGATCGCCTCCTCGGCGGTGGCGCAACCGGCGGTGTTGGGCAGCATCCAGAGGCGGCTCCAATCGATCGCCTCCATCAGGCCCTGGTGACCCTCCGCCTGGCTCTGAATCCGCCGCACCGCCACGGTGACGATCTCGCAGTCACTGGCCGCCAGGCTGGCCTGCATGGCCGCCAGGCTGGGGTATTTGCCGGTGCCGGTCATCAGTCGGCTGCGGAACGCACGGCCGCCGATCCAGAGGGGATCCGCCAGATGGGGGCCAGGGGCGGTCGAGGTCACGGACGGCTTCGTGGAGAGGGGGATTTCGCCATTAGTCTGCGACCTTGACTTGCACGCCTTCACCATGCCGCTGCCCCTGGTTGCTCCCCCGGTGCCGCAGCTGATCGCAGCCCAGCCGGCCCAGGCTCCGCGGGCGTTCGTGCCCTTCTCCCAGCCCAGCGTCAGCATCGAGGATCAAATCGACGCCTCCATGGCGCCCGAGTCCTTTGATGCCATTGCTCGCGCCAGTCGCGTGGCCAGCCTGATGCCGCGCGACTGGCGTGGCACTTACCAGTCGTTCCAATCGGGTCCCATCCTGCCGGTGCAGCTAGCCATCGACACCGCGGAGCCGATCGGTCAGATGATCGACCTGCGGGGTCGCCTGCGCATTGGCGAGGTGGAGATGCCGGTGCAGGGCAATCTCAACGCCAAATCGGACCAACTGGACTTGCTGGTGTTGGGGGAGTCCGGACTGAAGGTGGGCCTGGAACCCGGTGGTGAGTTTCAGGGAGTGCAGGGCCTCTCCCTGAACGGGTGGTATGGCCCGCGCATGACGGCCATTGGCGGCAGGCTGCAATTGATTCCCGGTGCCCCTTCCGCGCCCGCCGCGACCTCTGGAGTGCCTAGCAAGGCCGGTGACCGTACGGTGCGCGGTCTCTGGTGAAAGGCGCCTGAATTAATGGGCCGTCGGGTCATCGCCAGTCGATGGTCCCGATCAGGCGGTTTTGTCAGCGCCGATGCCGCTGCGGCGATCGAGCATTTTCAAGCGTTTCCGTGCCGTTTTGTTGTTGGGATCAAGGCTCAGAACTTGGTCGTAGGTGCTACGTGCTTCGTCGGGCTTGGCCTGCTTTTCGAGGGCAAAGGCGAGGTTATTGAGTGCCACGGGGTAATCCCCTTTGATCTTCAGGGCCGTCCGGTAGTGCCGGATGGCGGCCGGATAATTGGACTGGGCCGCCAGGGCAAATCCGAGTGCGTTTTGGATCAGCGCTCGGGCTTCGAGGGGGGCAGGCTCGGCGTCAGCGCGCTTGAGGGCGACTTTGAGGGTGTCCGCCGCCTGGTTGTACAGCCGCTTCCGCAGCTGCACCGAGGCCAGTTCATACAGGCCGGCGGCATCGTCCGGTGTCGACGACGCTTTGCCCTGGCCGTCCAGACGGGCCAGGGTGAGTTCATCCCTTCGTACCCGCAGGATCTGGCGAGCCACCAACACGGCGGCTCCTCCCAGAAGCACGATCAGGCCAATCAGATAGGCCTGGGGCAGCAGGTCGTTCATGGGCGCGCCGGAGCAGAGCTCACTTTGTGGCAGCGCTGACGACGGCGGTGAAGCTGGCGGAGTCGGCGATGGCCAGGTGGGCCAGCATCTTGCGGTTCAGACGCACATCGGCCTTTTTGAGGCCACCAATCAACTTGCTGTAGCTCAGGCCATTCATGCGGGCCGCGGCGTTGATGCGCGCGATCCACAGGCGGCGGAAATCACGCTTGCGGCGGCGGCGGTCCCGATAGGCGTTGCACAACGCCTTCATCACCCGCTGATTGGCGGTGCGGAACAGGCTGCCACTGCTACCACGGAAGCCGCGCGCTAGGCGAAGGATCTTGTTACGGCGTTTACGGGCGACATTGCCCCTTTTGACGCGAGACATGGGAAAGGTTCAGGGAGGAGAAACGGGGCGGACGGGCTGGCCGGAAACCGGCTCAGGCGTAGGGCAGCATCAGACATACATTGTCGTGATCCCGGTCATCAACGACGGCCATGGTGCCGAGGTAGCGCTTGCGCTTGGGGCTCTTGTGATCCAGCAGGTGGTTCAGAAAGGCACGCCGGCGCATGAACTTGCCGCTACCTGTGATCTTGAACCGCTTGGCGGCAGCTTTGCGGGTCTTGAGCTTCGGCATCACGGGTAGCGCAGGCACAGCAGAGCAGAGTACGACGTGACCTCACCCTCCACCAAGTCAGTCGCCTCGCGCCCATGCCTGTCCGACCCCATGTCCTGTTTTGCCGTACCGGACTGAGCGCCGTGGTCCTGCTCGCTGGCGGTTGCCGTGCCCAGGAGTCGCCCCCGCCGCCCCTGCCCGTGGCGCCGCTGCCCGTGGCGCCACTGCACTGGCCCGTGCCGCCGTTGCCGGTCTGGAATCCGACGGCTCCGGTGCTGGAGGTGGCCCTGGCCGCCCAGCTCCATCCCGCCGGCGATCCGACCGCCAGTGCGCCGCTGCGGCTTCAGGCCGCCGCCGGGGATCTCACCCTCACCGATGCGGCCGGTCACCGCGTCTCCGCACCCCAGCTGCTGCTGCACTGGCGCCAGCAGCCCCTGGCCACACCGCTGCGCTGGCGCCGACGGGTGCTGGGTCCCTTTGCCAGCTTCGAGAGTGCGGAGCAGGCAGCCACGGTTTGGCGTCAGTTGGGAGCCACGCCGGTGATCGCCCACCCCCGGGAATGGGAGGTCTGGGCCCATCCAGACGCCGTCGCGCCCGAGGGGGTGGCCTCCCGCCTCGAGGAGGGGCAGCAACGCCAGGCCCTTGGCTTGGAATTGCGCCGACCTGGCGGCTCGCTGGCGTTGGTGGCACCGGTGCAGATCACCGCGAAGGGCGGCCTGCTGTGGAAGGGAGGGCGTTATGGCGGTCCCTTTCGCCTGCTGCCCGATGCCTACGGACGCTGGAGCCTGGTGGAGGAGGTTCCCCTGGAGCGCTATTTGGAGGGGGTGGTGCCCCATGAGATCGGCGGCGGGTCCCCGCCCGCGGCCCTGGCAGCCCAGGCCGTGCTGGCCCGCACCTGGGCCCTCCGCAACCGCCATCGCTTCGCGGTGGATGGCTACCACCTCTGCGCCGACACCCAGTGCCAGGTGTACAGCGATCCTCGCCAGGCCAGTCCGGCGGTTCGCCAGGCGATTGCCGCCAGCCGTCATCAAGTATTGGCCCTGGAGGGCCAACCCATCCATGCCGTCTATCACGCCAGCAATGGCGGTGTGATGGCGGGTTTCGAGGAAGTCTGGTCGGGGCAGGCGTTGCCCTATCTGCGTCCAACGGTGGATGGGCCCGCCACCCTGCAGGGCCGCCTCCCCCTACCGCTCACCGGACCGGGCCTGGTCGCCCTATTGCGGGGCGGCGGCGAGGCCTACGGCAGCGACCACCCCGTGTATCGCTGGCAGCGGCGACTCACTGCCCCGCAGATTGCCTTGGCCCTCGGTTCCCTCGGCAAGGGTCTGGGCCAGCCCAACCGCCTCACCGTGCTGAGCCGTGGGCCCAGTGGTCGGGTGCTGGCCCTGGAGATCGGCGGTAGCTCCGGGGGCCGCAGGGTGTTGCGCCTCGACGCCATTCGCCGCACCCTGCGCACCCTGCCCAGCACGCTATTCACCCTTGCGCCGGCTGGGCCAGGGGTCTGGCAGGTCGAGGGGGGCGGCTTCGGCCATGGCGCCGGCCTCTCCCAGGCAGGGGCCATCGATCTGGCCCGCCGCGGCTGGAGCCGTGACCGAATCCTGCAGCACTACTATCCCGGCGCCGTCTTGAAGCCGATCGAGGGCCTCGGTGGCCCCCCTTAAAGTTTCCTGACCTCAGGGGGCGCCATGACGGCCGGCGGTACTACCACGGATGGTCCGCAGAGCGGCCAGCCCGAGCCCGCCGCCGGCGCGGATGTCGCCGTCCCGCGGGTGCTGTTGGAGCATTCCGGCGGCCGCCGTCTCAAGGCGGCCCTGTTTGTTTGGGTCTGTGGCGCCGCCGGCATGGCTCCCCACTGGTTGCCCCCATCCCGGGGGGTGATCCCGGCCGTGATGCTGGCCGTGGTGCTGGGGGGATACGCCATCAGAACGGTGCTGTTGGAGTCCTGGGCCCGCCTGCGCCAGTCCCCCCACCCCTCCACAAGTCCCCCTGCGGATTCGACCCTGGCCAGCTGGCCTTTGGTGGACATCGTGGTGGCCGCGCGGGATGAGCAGGCGGTGATCGTGCGCCTGGTCGAACGGATCGCCAAGGTGCGTTACCCCGAGGGGCGGTTGACCCTCTGGGTGATCGATGACGGCAGCGAAGACCGCACGCCCGAGCTGCTCGCGGAGCTCCAGAGCCGCTGGACGATGCTGCGGGTGCTGCGCCGCCCACGGGATGCCGGGGGTGGCAAATCGGGGGCGCTCAACCTGGTGCTTCAGCAGCTCCAGGGAACCTGGTTGTTGGTGCTCGATGCGGACGCCGGCTTGCCTGCGGATGGGTTGGAGCGCCTGCTACCGATGGCCGAAGCCGGGGGCTGGGCGGCGGTTCAGTTGCGCAAGGCGGTGGTGAACAGCACGGCCAACTGGCTCACCCGGGCCCAAGCGATGGAGATGGCGTTCGATGCCACGATCCAGGAAAGCCGCCTGGCGGTGGGAGGGATCACCGAACTGCGGGGGAATGGTCAGTTGCTCCGGCGCGACGCCGTGCTCGCCTGTGGCGGCTTCAATGAAGCCACCGTCACTGACGATCTCGACCTCAGTTTTCGGTTGCTGCTGTTGGACCAGCCCATCGGCGTGCTTTGGGATCCGCCGGTGGAGGAGGAGGCGGTGTTGTCCCTGGCGGCCCTGTGGCGGCAGCGGCAGCGCTGGGCGGAAGGGGGCCTTCAGCGCTACTTCGACTATTGGCCCGGCTTGGTGTCGGGGCCGCTCAGCACCCGCCAGAAACTCGATCTGGGCTGTTTCTTCGTGCTCCAGTACGCCATGCCGGTGATGGCCGCCGCCGACCTGATCGGCGTCCTGCTCACCGGCACCCCGCCGTTGATGTGGCCCGTCTCGATCGTGGCCCTGGGGTTGTCAGGCCTGGCCATTGGTCTCGGCTGCAGCCGACCCGTCGAGGGTCCTCCCCTGCCGGTGATCACTCCCGTGACCATGGGGTGGGCCATCGTCTATCTGATGCACTGGTTCGTGGTGATTCCTTGGGTGAGCCTGCGCATGGCCCTGCTTCCCAAGCGCCTCATCTGGGCCAAGACCCAGCATGTCGGCGGCGCCGACGATCCCCTGGAGGCTGATCCGGAATTGGCGGCTGGTGGCGGCCAGGCCTGAGCTCCACCCCGTCTGTCGTCGCCTCAGACCACCTAGACCGCCGCGTTGATCTCCGGCGTTGGATCGCCGATGGGGCTGTCTAGTTCCACCACATCACCGTTGAAGAAATCAGCCAGGCGTTGGGCTTTCTGGTCAATCTGTGCCTGAAGCGGTGCCTGAGCCGCTGGCTCCGTTGTCGCTGATACCGGTGCCGTTATCTGGGTCGCTGTTGGGGGCGTTGTGAGGGGCGTTGGAGCGGGTGTCCTGGAGGGTGGGGGCGGGGGCACTGCTGCCGCCGGCACGACCTCGGGTGGTGCGGCCTCGGGTGGTGCGGCGGCAACGGGCGGACTGGGGGCCGTGCTCTGGGTTGGGGCGGCTGGCGTTTCGCCACCACCCTCCAGCACCAGTTGCCGCGGTTGCCCCAGGGTGGTGGTGATCGCTTGCTCCAACAGCGGCAGCCGGCTTTGCACCATCGCCATCCAGTTGCCGGCCACCCGCACCACGGCCCGGCGGTCATCGAGGCGCACCAACTGGGCCTGCTGGGACAGCAGCATGCGGGTGGACGGCAGGGCCAGGCTGGCCAGGATCTGCTGCCAGAGGTCCGGCAGGGGGATGGCGGGGGGGGCTGCCACGCTTTCGGCGGGGGCCGGTGGGGCCGCCGGCGCTGGGGCTGGTGCTCCAGAGGCTGGGGCAGCAGGAGGTGGTGCTGGGGCGTGGCTGGGGCTGGTCCGGCTCGGGGGCTGGGCGGTGACGGCCCCAGCAGCAGGGGCAGGGGCGGTGGCCCCCAGCGGTTCGGCCAGCAGGCCCAGCAGCAGCACCTCGAGCCACAGCCGCGGTTGCACGCTCAGCCGCAGTTGCTGTTCGCTGCCCTTGAGCTGGGCCTGCCAGTACAGGAGCCGCGCCTTGCCGATCCGGCGCGCCACATCGGGCAGTTCCGGTCGCAGTTGCGGCGACACACTGGTGAGGTCCAGCCGATCGGGGGCGACCCCGGCCAACAGCAGGTCTCGCAACAGGCTGGCCAACCCCTGGAGCAGGGCGGAGGGTTCCCGGCCGCGGTCCAGCAGCTGGCGGCAGGCGTCCACCACCGCCACCGGATCGGCGGCAGCCAGGGCGGCCGCCAGCGCCAGCAGCTCCTGCTCCGGCACGGCACCAAGCAACTCCCACACCGCCGTGGCCTCCACCGGTGCTGGCAGCAGGCTGAGCTGGTCCAGCAGGCTTTCGGCGTCCCGCAGTCCTCCCTGGGCCCGCTGGGCCACCACATGCAGGGCCTCCGCTGTGATGCCGATCTGTTCCTGTTCGGCGATCCAGCCCAGGTGCCGCTCCAGGGCCTCCAGCGGGATCCGGCGGAAATCAAATCGCTGACAGCGGCTCAGGATCGTGGGCAGAACCCGCTGGGGATCGGTGGTGGCCAGCACGAACACCACCCGTGGCGGTGGTTCCTCCAGGGTCTTGAGCAGGGCGTTGAAGGCCGCGGTGGAAAGCATGTGGCATTCGTCCACCACGTACACCTTCCAGCGCGCCTGCACCGGCGCGAAGCGGGAACGCTCAATCAGCTCGCGGATGTTGTCGACGCCGGTGTTCGAGGCGGCGTCGATCTCGATCACATCCAGGGCGCTCCCGGCGGCGATGCTGCGGCAGAGCTCGCAGACGCCACAGGGTTCGGGCGTCGGATCGGGGCCGGCCACGCAGTTGAGGGAACGCGCCAGGATGCGGGCGCTGGAGGTTTTGCCGGTGCCTCGGGGACCGCTGAACAAGTAGGCCGGGGCAATCCGCTTTTGGAGCAGGGCATTGCCCAAGGTGGTGGCGATGGCCTCCTGTCCCACCAGTTGGTCAAAGCGTTGCGGCCGGTACTTGTGGTGCAGGGGCTGGTAGGCCTGGCTCATGGGGCGCCGCGTTGTTGCACCGGACTCGGTGAGGGGGCGGTTCCAAACCGTCGCACCAGGCCACCCTACCGGTCCTGACCGGGGCCTCCGCTCTCCTGGGTCGGGCGGGGGGGCGCTTCCACGGCGGGTGGGGGAGCCGCCAGCATCCGTTCCAGCCGCAGCTCCATCTCCTCCACGTCACTCAATTGATCGGCCAGCCGCTGGGCCGCCAGTTGCAGGGTCGTGAAGCCCTCGCCCTCCCCCCAGCGCTGTTCGGCGCGGGCCAGTTCCTCCTCCAGCCGGCTTTGCAGTTTGAGACGCAGCCCATTCAATTGATCCAGGCTTTTGAAGGCCAGCTCCCGACCCCGCTCCAGCTGCTGGTCATCCAGGTTGAGGCCCTGACGCAACAGCACCCGCACCCCCGTGAGCAGGGCGGCCGGCACGAACTGGCCCAGGGCCAGGGCGCCGAGGCTGCTGGTGTGCAGCCAGTCCTCCACCTGGGCGGAGCGGTGCCGACCGGTCTTGCACCAGTGGGCGAAATGCTCGCAGTTGTTGAACAGCAGGTTGTACCGCTCTTCCCCCAGGCGGCCCATGGCCCGCCGCAGGGTGACGCCCGCCGGCAGGCAGCGGCCCTCCGGATAGGGCACGGTCTGGATCGGTTGCCCCCGGCTGAACTGATCGCGGGGACTGCGCAGGATTTCCCGACCTTCCAGATAGTGGGCCACGCTGCCGTCGCCCAGATCAATGCCGTGATGCATGAACAGGCCGTGTTGCCGGGGGGCCTGGAGATGGTCGGCGGCAGCCAAGGACGGTGCGGAAGGGAGGAGTCCTCAGCTTCGCGCCGGCGCCCGATCCTCCCACCGATGCGGCAGGTGGGGATGCCCGTCCACTCAGGCCGTGGCTTGGGTTTCCCGTTCGGTGGCGGTGGGATGGGCCAACACCTTGGCGCGGCTGCGCTGCTCCACCAGGTCGCGGGTGATCGTGAAGGTCTTGATGTCTCGGCGGGTGGGTAGGTCGTACATCACGTCAAGCATCAGCTCCTCGACGATGCCCCGGAGGGCCCGGGCACCGGTCTTGCGGCGGTGCGCTTCGATCGCGATTGCCTCCACGGCCCCGGGCTCGAAGTCCAGGCGCACGTTGTCCATGCTGAGCAGGGTTTGGAACTGCTTGACCAGGGCATCACGCGGTTCGGTGAGAATCGCCTCCAGGGCCTGGGTGTCCAGGGGCTCGAGCACGGCGCTCACGGGCAGACGACCGATGAACTCAGGGATCAGCCCGTAACGGACCAGGTCATCGGGCTCCAGATGGCGCAGGGCTTCAGCGGCATGGCGATCCTTGCCGCCGCGCGGGCGGCCATGGCCTTCGGCGGGTAGGAAACCGATGGCGTTACGGCCCATCCGTTTCTGAATCATGTCCTCGAGGCCCACAAAGGCGCCGCCGCAGATGAACAGGATCTGGCTGGTGTCGATCTGGATGCAGTCCTGGTACGGATGCTTGCGCCCGCCCTGGGGGGGCACATTGGCGATTGTGCCCTCCAGCATCTTCAAAAGGGCTTGCTGAACCCCCTCGCCGGAGACGTCGCGGGTGATCGAGGGGTTTTCGCTTTTGCGGGCGATCTTGTCGATCTCATCGATGTAGATGATGCCCCGCTGGGCCTGCTCCACATCGAGATCGGCCTTTTGAAGCAGGCGCAGGAGGATGTTTTCCACGTCCTCCCCCACATACCCGGCTTCGGTGAGGGTGGTGGCATCGGCCACCGCGAAGGGCACGTCCAGCATCTCGGCCAGGGACTGGGCGAGCAGGGTTTTGCCGCAACCGGTGGGGCCAATCAACAAGATGTTGGACTTGTGCAGCCGCGTGGCGCTCTGGTCGGTTTCGCCTTTGCCGTCTCCTTGCCAGGCCAGGCGTTTGTAGTGGTTGTAGACCGCCACGGACAACACCTTCTTGGCCTCCTCTTGCCCCACCACCTGTTGATCGAGGAACCCCTTGATCTGATGGGGCTTGGGGATGGAGGCCAGGGTGGGCGCTGGCTTGGGGATTTTCTTGCTGGGCGTCTTGCGGGCGCTTTCGGGGGCGGGGCGGTTGCTGTGGCCCTGACCGTCCACTAACTCCTCATCCAGGATCTCGTTGCAGAGATCGATGCACTCATCACAGATGTAGACGCCAGGGCCGGCGATCAGCTTGCGCACCTGTTCCTGGGACTTGCCGCAGAAGGAGCACTTCAGGTGAGCGTCGAACTTGGCCATCGGCGAGGGGAGGGCGGCAAAGAGCGTCCGGGACGGACTGATGAGGGAGCTGGAGAGCAGGTCGTCCCTGGGTTCAGGATCGACCGAAAGGACCCATTCGTCAGCCGTCCTTAACGATCAAACCAGGGGGTGCAGGGTGAACGGCGCGGGGACGTCAGACGGGCGCGGGAGTGCTGTCATCCACCACCCGATCAATCAGACCGTATTCAACCGCCTCTGCTGGGGAAAGGAAGTAGTCCCGGTCCGTGTCTTCGGCGATCTTGGCCAGGGGCTGGCCGGTGTGGTCGGCCATCAAGCCATTGAGGGTGTCCTTGAGGAACAGGATTTCGCGGGCCTGGATCTCGATGTCCACCGCCTGGCCCTGGGCGCCGCCGAGGGGCTGGTGGATCATGATCCGGGCATTCGGCAGGGCCAGGCGCTTGCCGTGGGCACCGCCGGACAGCAGGAAGGCCCCCATGCTCGCCGCCAGTCCGTAGCAAATGGTGACCACGTCCGGGGCCACCTGCTGCATGGTGTCGTAGATGGCCAGGCCGGAGGTAACGGAGCCACCGGGGGAATTGATATAGATCTGGATGTCTTTCTCCTGGTCCTCCGCTTCGAGGAACAGCAGTTGGGCCACCAGGGCATCCGCCACCTGATCGTCGATGCCGGTGCCCAGGAAGATGATTCGCTCCCTCAGCAGGCGGGAGTAGATGTCGAAAGCGCGTTCGCCACGACCCGACTGTTCCACCACCGTGGGCAGGACGCCAGGGGCGGCCTGAGGGATCCCATTCCAGGGGCGCGGACCGTCCCAGCGGCTATGCACCGGATGGGAGCACAGGCCGATGGGGGCCCCGAGGGTGGTGATGGGGCTGTCGTGGCGGACGTCGATCACGCGGCGGCTGGCTGGGGGGGTGAAGGCAGCCGCACGGCTGCCCAGATCAATCTATGGGCAGTTCCTCGGAGGGGCGATGCCGGTGGCTGTGGGCTTCGGGCGCCCCAAGAGATCAGGTTGCGTCCTTGGCGCTGGGGATGTCCTGGGTCTCGGCGTCCGCCGTGGCCTTCTCGGTCACCGTGCTGTTCGTCTCCAGCCAGGTGAGCAGGGCATCGCGGAGCAGGTCATCGCCCACGGCCTGGCGCAAGCGATTGGGATCGATGGAGGCCGTGTCGCTCAGGCCGCGGCTCACCTCCCGGAGCTTGGCCTCCAGATCGGCCGCGGCCACCTCGATCTTTTCGGCGGTGGCCAGGGCCCTCAGGGCCAGGTTGCGGCGCAGGCGCTGCTCGGCTTCCGGACGGGAGGTCTCCATCAGGCTGCGCACCAGATCCGGGGTGAACAGCTTGTTGACGTCCATGCCCTGCTGGGCGATCTGGCCGGCGGTCTGTTCGATCAGTTGGCGGACTTCCTCCTGAATCAGGGTTTCAGGCAGCTCCACCTCCAGCTCGTTCACCAGGGCCTCCAGCAGCGCATCGTGGCGGTTGGCGCGATGACGCTTCTCGGCGTCTTCCTTGAGGCGGTTTTCCAGGTCGGCCCGCAGCTCCATCAGGGTGTCTTTATCGCTGGCCTGCTGGGCGAAGGCGTCGTCCAGGGCGGGCAGTTCGCGGCTCTTGAGGTCCAGGAGGGTGATGGCGAAGCTTGCGGGCCGGCCGGCGGCGTCCTCCTGGGGGTAGGACTCGGGGAAGGTGCAGGCCACCGTGCGGCTCTCGTCCACGGCCATCCCCACAATCCCTTCCACGAACCCAGGGATCATCCGTCCCTCTTCCAGCTCCACTTCCATGCCATCGCTGCTGCCGCCGGGGATGGCGTCGTCGGTATCGCTGAAGGTGCCGCTGAAGCTGATCCGCGCCACATCGCCACTGGCGGCAGCCCGGTCCTCCACGGGCACCAGGGTGGCGAGTTGACGGCGCGATTGCTCCAGCAACTCCTCCACACGGGCGGGGTCGTAGGTCACCACCTCCGCTTCGGCCGTGAGCCCCCGGGTGGTCTTCAGTTGGGGAGTGGGCTCCACATCCATCTCGAGGGAAATGGTGAGGTCACTGCCGGGGTTGAAGCGTTCCAAGACCGTCTCGAAGCCTTCCGATAACTCCGGTCGGCTGATCGCTGCGATGTTTTCCTGCCGCACGGCCTCCCGGACGACCCCGTCCACCAGGTCTTCGAGGGCAGTGGCACGGATGCGCAACGCGCCGATTTGCTGCAGCAGCACGGGCCGGGGCACTTTTCCCTTGCGGAAGCCCGGCAGCTTGACGCTGCGGCTCAGTTTCTCCAGGGCCGCCTCATAGCTGGCCTGGCAACGCCCTCCAGGCACGGCCACCTCCACCGCCAGCCGGCTACCCGGTCGCGGGCTGGTGCTGATCTGAAGGCCGGAGGGGGCTGTGGCTGGCGCGGCGGGGGTGCTGGCGGCTGGGCTCATGAAGGGGCCGTGGTGGCGGGCAGCCCCCGATCCTAGAAACTGGCCTACACGGCCCTTCGATGCGTAATGTGGATCCGACGCACAGAAGCGGCCATATCCCCAATCCAGATCCTGACCTCGTCCAGGAGCTGGTTCAGATGACGAGCCGCAGCCGGCTTCTTCCTTTTCGGAGGACAAGCTCTGTTTTGAGGCAGTTTCCGACACTGCCCCGCCAGGTTCATTCCTTCCCCTTTCCGCTCCGTTGACTTCCACCCCGACCGCCCCCACCCCGATCTCCCCTCCCCGCCGACTTCCCAGGCGACCGCTGCGGGTGGCGGTGTTGGGGGCCACCGGCGCCGTGGGCCAGGAACTTCTGCAGTTGCTCGATGAGCGCCAGTTCCCCGTGGCCGAGTTGATCCCGCTGGCCTCCCCCCGCTCGGTGGGTCAGTCCCTCCGCTGGCAGGAGCGGACCTACACGGTTCAGGAGGCCTCGGCGGCGATCTTGGCGGGGGTGGACCTGGTGCTGGCCTCCGCGGGGGGGGGCACGTCCCGGACCTGGGCCCCGATGGCGGTGGCGGCCGGTGCCGTTGTGATCGATAACTCCAGCGCCTTTCGCCTCGATCCCAACGTGCCCCTGGTGGTGCCGGAGGTCAATCCCCAGGCGGCCTTTGCCCATCAGGGAATCATCGCCAATCCCAACTGCACCACCATCCTGCTCACCCTGGCCCTGGCCCCCTTGGCGGCGCGACGCCCGCTGCGCCGGGTGGTGGTGAGCACCTACCAATCCGCCAGTGGTGCGGGGGCCAGGGCGATGGAGGAGCTGCGGCAGCTCAGCCGCACGGTGCTCGATGGCGGGCAGCCCGTGAGCGAGATCCTGCCCCATTCCTTGGCATTTAATTTGTTTCTCCACAACTCGCCATTGGAGAGCAATGGCTATTGCGAGGAGGAGTTGAAAATGCTCAACGAAACCCGCAAGATTATGGAGCTTCCAGAATTGCGCCTCTCCGCCACCTGTGTGCGGGTGCCTGTGTTGCGGGCCCATTCTGAGGCCGTAAATATAGAGTTTTCTGAGCCGTTCCCGGTGGACGAGGCGCGGGCCTTGCTGGCGGCTGCCGCTGGGGTCGAACTGATCGAGGACTTCCAGGCCAACCGCTTTCCGATGCCCACTGATGTCACCGGGCGGGATCCGGTGGCGGTGGGCCGGATCCGACAGGATCTGAGCGATCCCAATGCGCTTGAACTCTGGTTGTGCGGTGATCAGATCCGTAAGGGCGCGGCCCTCAATGCCATCCAGATCGCAGAACTTCTGCTGGAGTCTGTCCCGACCCCGTCAGGAGGTAATACGTGAGCAGCGATCGTCAGCCATCGATTCCCTTCGGCCGGGTGTTGACCGCCATGGTCACCCCGTTCGACGCTGAGGGGGCCGTGGATTTCGATCTGGCGGCCCGACTCGCCCACCATTTGGTGGATCAGGGCTCCGAGGGCCTAGTGATCTGCGGTACGACTGGCGAATCGCCCACCTTGAGCTGGGATGAACAGCACCATCTTTTTTCCGCCGTCCAAGCTGCCGTAGGGGATCGGGCCAGTCTGCTGTTCGGGAGTGGCAGCAACTGCACCGCCGAAGCCGTGGAAGCCACCCAGGCCGCCGCTCGGCTCGGTGCCGATGGCGCCCTTGTGGTAGTTCCTTATTACAACAAGCCACCGCAGGCAGGGTTGGAGGCCCATTTCCGGGCCGTGGCGCTGGCGGCCCCGGCCTTGCCCCTGATGCTTTACAACATTCCAGGCCGTACCGGCTGCAGCCTGGCGCCGGAAACCACCGCGCGGCTGCTGGATCTCCCCAATGTGGTGAGTTACAAGGCTGCCAGTGGCACAACCGAAGAAGTGAGTCAGTTGCGTCAGCTCTGCGGAGACCGGCTGGCCATTTTCAGTGGCGATGACGCCCTGCTGCTGCCGATGCTGGCCGTCGGTGCCGTGGGGGTGGTGAGTGTGGCCAGCCATCTGGTCGGTCCTGCCATCAGCGCCCTAGTGCGGGAGTTCCTGGCCGGCAATCACGTCCAGGCCTTGGCGCTGCATGAGCAGTTGCTCCCCCTGTTCAAAGCCTTGTTCTGCACCACTAATCCGATTCCGGTCAAAGCCGCCCTCGACCTCAGCGGCTGGCCTGTTGGTGCTCCACGCCTTCCCCTGCTTGCTGCCGATCACGACGTGCGCGAACGCCTCAGTTCCATCCTGGCTGCCCTGCGTCCTACCTGACGCCAAGGCTTACGTCCAGCCCACGATTCAGTTCAACTTTTTATCGGGATTTTCTCCTTCATGACCAATCAAAACGGACGCAACGGATCCGCCGCCAGCCCAACCAATGGCAAGCAATCCGCCCTACGAGTGATCCCCTTAGGGGGGCTTCATGAAATCGGCAAGAACACCTGTGTCTTCGAATACGGCGATGACTTGATGATGGTGGATGCCGGCCTTGCCTTCCCGAGTGATGGCATGCACGGCGTCAATGTGGTGCTGCCCGACACGACCTATCTACGCGAGAATCAGAAGCGCATCCGCGCCATGATCGTGACCCATGGCCACGAAGATCATATCGGCGGCATTCCCCATCACCTGAAGAATTTTAATATTCCAGTCATCTATGGTCCCCGGTTGGCCATGTCCCTGCTCCAGGGAAAGATGGAGGAGGCCGGCGTCACGGATCGCACCACCATTCAGACCGTTCAGCCGCGTGATGTGGTCACGGTGGGGCAGAGTTTCAAGGTGGAATTCATTCGCAATACCCACTCGATTGCCGATAGCTTTTCCTTGGCAATTACCACGCCAGTTGGCGTAGTTGTATTTACGGGTGATTTCAAGTTCGACCATACCCCCGTGGATGGCGAAACCTTCGATATCCAGCGCATGGCGCATTACGGCGAGCAGGGCGTGCTGTGCATGTTCTCTGATTCCACCAACGCCGAGTTGCCGGGCTTCACCCCGCCCGAGCGGGCGGTATTCCCCAATCTGGATCGCCACTTCGCCAATGCGGAGGGTCGCGTGATCGTGACCACGTTTGCCAGCTCGGTCCATCGGGTCGCGATGGTTCTGGAACTAGCCATGAAGCATGGCCGCAAAGTGGGCCTCCTGGGCCGATCGATGCTCAATGTGATTGCTAAGGCGCGTGAATTGGGTTACATGCGCTGCCCTGATGAATTGTTCGTGCCGATCAAACAGATCCGTGATCTTCCGGATCGGGAAACCCTGCTGCTGATGACCGGTAGCCAGGGAGAGCCGTTGGCTGCCCTCAGCCGCATCTCCCGCGGGGAACACCCTCAGGTGCAGGTGAAGACCACCGACACCATCATCTTTTCGGCAAGCCCGATTCCCGGCAATACGATCTCTGTGGTGAACACGATTGATCGCTTGATGATGCTGGGGGCCAAGGTGGTCTATGGCAAAGGCGAGGGAATTCATGTCTCTGGCCACGGCAGTCAGGAGGATCAGAAGCTCATGCTGGCCCTGACGCGCCCCAAATTCTTTGTGCCTGTTCATGGGGAGCACCGCATGTTGGTAGCCCACTCCAAAACGGCCCAATCGATGGGGATTCCTTCTGACAATATGTTGATCATCGACAATGGTGATGTTGTCGAACTCACCCCGGATTCCATCCGGCGCGGTGAGGCTGTGAAGGCTGGCATCGAATTGTTGGATGCTTCCCGCAACGGCATCGTCGATGCCCGGGTGCTGAAGGAGCGTCAGCAGTTGGCGGAGGATGGGGTGATCACCCTGTTGGCTGTGATCACCACCGATGGGGTCATGGCAGCGCCGCCACGGGTCAATCTTCGCGGTGTGGTCACCACGGCTGATCCGCGCAAGCTCTCGCTGTGGACGGAGCGGGAAATCGGCTGGGTGCTTGAGAACCGCTGGGGGCAGCTGGCCCGGAACACCGGTGGCAAGGCACCTGATGTGGATTGGGTTGGGGTGCAGCGGGAGATTGAGTTGGGTCTCCAGCGTCGTCTGCGGCGGGAGCTGCAGGTGGATCCTTTAATCATCTGCTTGGTGCAACCGGCGCCGGCAGGGACCCCCGCCTACAAAGGCCGTGCCGATGCGGAGCCGGACAACCGACCTGCGCCCCGTGCTCGTCGCGAGGTCGGTCGTCCCGTCGCGTCTGGCGCCGCGTCCGGGCAGGCCGTGACGGCCCAGCCGGCTGCGCAGCCCAGGCCCGTCGCGGCCGCGGCGGCTCCCGTGGTTGCCGCAGCTGAGCACCCCATTGTTGAGGAGCCTGAACCGGAAGGTCGGATCCGCCGCCGCCGCTCGGCCGCCGTTGCGGGGTGATGCCGAACGGGAGGGGTGCTCACCACAGTCCCCTCCTTGCTTTGGTTGGTTTTAACGAATCACCACCCTCAGCAACCCGTTCAATAATTCGGGATCCTCGGGGCTTGGGGTGTGCCCCTGGAAGCCCCCTCCTGAGCGGGGCTGGACGTCCAAGGCATGGGCCCGGTGGGGATCGGCTTGGTGGACCTCGATCAGTTCGGGTTCGTCCACCACGTCGGGGACCAGTCGGGGCAGGCGTTCGGCGCTGCGGCTGTCCAACTCCTGTGATTTCTGAAAGGGCAGAGGTTCGACCATGGGATGGACGGGTTGCTGCCAGGAGTTCAGCCATGGCGTTGGGGCCTCCCTGGGGGTCTCCGCCGTCGTCTTCAGTTCCGTCTGCGGCGGCGTGATCGCCAGCGGCTCGGCGCAGACCATCAGGCCTTCGTTGGCGATCTGATGCAGGCTAGCGTCCGCGCCACTGGCCAAAACCAAGCGATAGAGCGCTTCAGCCGCCCCCCGATCGGCGAAGCCATAGAGGTGGGCATGGGCCATCAGCAGCCGCAGTCGTTGCCCCATGGCGTCGCTGTCATCCCCTGGAGCCCCGATCAACTCGTTCAGGAGGGTCTGGCCCTCCAGGATCACGTCCGGCCAGCGGTCCTCCCGATAGGCCGTTTCGACAGCGCGGTAGCGCTGGGTGAGGTCGTGGGGGGGGGACGGCTCAGCCATCAGCTTCATCAACGTGCTGTAACCACAGTCTGAGCCGATCCCAGTGCAATTGCCAGCCGCTGGCGAGGTCCTGGCGACCCGGTTGACGCCCCGCAGCTAGCCGTGCGACCAGGTGGTCGAGGGTCTCCGCCGCCAGGGATCGCCGCAGCTGTTGGTGCAACCAAAAGTGCAGCAGGCGGGCACGGTTGGCCTCCGTCAGTTGAGCCAGCGCTGGTCGATTGAGCCCCCCTGCCGCCGCCGTCAGGGCCTGCAGGGCGAGCTCGATCACCTGGTCGGCCCCGTCCTGTTCCTCCGCCAGGCGTGCGGCTTGGCGACTGATCCGGCGGCTGGCCCCGGGATGGAGTTGCTCCAGGACCGGAATCACCTCCTGGCGCAGGCGGTTACGGCTGAATTCCGACACCGCGTTGCTGGAGTCCAGCCAGATCGGCAGATTGTGCTCCTGACAGATCCGTCCGGTGTCGTCGCGGCTGAAGATCAGGAGGGGGCGCACCAGGGTGAGGTCAGCGGCGAGCGGACGGCTGGCGCGCAGGCTGGCCAGGCCCCGTTGGTGGCTGCCGCGGGCCAAGTTGAGCAGGACGGTCTCCGCCCGGTCGCTGGCGGTATGGCCGGTCACCACATGGCGGCAGGTCAGGTGATGGGCGGCTGCGATCAGCCGTTGGTAGCGCCACTGGCGGGCCCGTTCTTCCGTGGGTCCCGCCTCCCCAGGGGCGGCCTGCTCCAGCCACAGCGGCAGTCCGCGCTGGGCCGCCCAGGCGGCGAGGCTCTTGGCCTGCTCGGCCGCCTCCGCGCGCCAGCCATGGTTCCCGTGCCACAGCTGCAGCCGCCAGTGATGCAGCGGTTGCAGCTCCTGGAGCAGCCCGGTGAGCGCCATCGAATCCTGCCCTCCCGAAACCGCCAGCAGCAGGGCCGCGCCGGGGGGGAGCAGGGAGGGGTGGCGCAGCAGCAGCCGGTGCAGGCGCTGGTGGTCCGCACGCCACGACCGTGGGGGGGGAGCGGCTTCGGGTGGGAGAATCGAAGAATCCACTTGGTTCGCTGCCGATGTCGCGTCTGACCAGCCTGCCCACCGCCCTGCAGCGGGCGATCGGCGAACGCCGCATGCTCAAGGTGATTGCCGGTCTTACGACCTTTGATGCCGTCACGGTGCAGCGTGTCGCCCGCGCCGCCGCCGCCGGTGGGGCCGATCTGGTTGATGTGGCCTGCGACGCCGCGTTGGTGCGTTTGGCCGCCGCCACCGGGGTCCCGGTCTGTGTTTCGGCCGTCGACCCCGAGCTGTTTCCCGCCGCCGTGGCCGCCGGCGCCGTGATGGTGGAGATCGGCAACTTTGATGCCTTCTACCCCCTAGGTCGCCGTTTCGAGGCCGCTGAGGTGCTCGACCTCACCCGTCGCACCCGGGCCATGCTGCCGGAGGTGGTGTTGTCGGTCACGGTGCCCCACATTCTCCCGCTGGATCAGCAGGAGCAGCTGGCCATCGATCTGGAGGCCGCCGGCGCCGACCTGATCCAGACCGAAGGCGGCACCAGCGCCCGTCCCTTGAGCCCCGGCACCCTGGGCCTGATCGAGAAGGCGGCCCCCACCCTGGCGGCTGCCCATGGCATCAGCCGGGCCGTGGGGCTGCCCGTGCTCTGTGCCTCCGGTCTGTCCTCCGTCACCGTGGCGATGGCCTTGGCCGCTGGGGCCGCCGGCGTGGGGGTGGGCTCCGCCATCAATCGCCTTCAGGACGACCTGGCCATGGTGGCGGTGGTGCGGGGCCTGCGTGAGGCCATCGATCTGCCGATTCCCCACGCCACTGCGGTCTGATCCGCGCTGACACCGGGCCTTGCCCCCGCAGGGCCCCGTGTTGTCTGATTCTGAAGGCCTGACTAGTCTTGGGTGCGATTTCTCCTTTCCCCATGGGAACTCTCGTTTGGCTGTTTCAATGGCCAGTCCGAGCCGTCATCCTGCTTTTGGTGTCCTTCCTGCCCCTCGGCGTGGAGATGGAGAGCTTCTGGATTGCCCTGCTGGCGGCGGTGGTGATCGGTTTGCTCGGCACCCTATTGATCTGGCCCCTGAAATTCATCCTGGCCCCCCTCTGGGCGATTACGTCCCTCGGTGGGCTGATCACGCCGATCTCCTTTGTCTATGACTGGGTGATCACGATCTTCCTGTTTGGATTGGCGGCCTGGCTGATCAAGGGCTTCCGCCTCAAGAATGGACTGATCAGTGCCGTTCTCGGCGCCCTCGTTTATAGCGTTCTCAGCAAGGTGGTGTTGAGTCTGCTGCACCTGGATGTGCCCCTGACCCGTGCGGCCGCCGCCCTGTTGAGCGGCGCCACAGCCTGATCCCTCCCCTGGGGCCCCGGGTCGTGGCCATGGGCCCCAGAATGGAGGCATGGTGTTTCAGCTCCACGCTCCCTACGAGCCCAAGGGTGACCAGCCCGCCGCCATTCGGGCCATGGTGGCGGGGGTCGAAGCTGGTGAGCGCTACCAGACGCTGCTGGGCGCCACCGGGACGGGCAAGACGTTCTCCATTGCCAACGTCATCGCCCAGACTGGCCGACCTGCGTTGGTGCTGGCCCACAACAAGACGCTTGCGGCCCAGCTCTGTAATGAACTGCGCGAGTTTTTTCCGAACAATGCAGTTGAATACTTTATTTCTTACTACGATTATTATCAGCCTGAAGCCTATGTTCCGGTTTCGGATACCTACATCGCCAAGACAGCGTCGATCAATGAAGAGATCGATATGCTGCGCCACTCCGCCACCCGCTCGTTGTTTGAGCGTCGCGATGTCATTGTGGTGGCCTCAATCAGCTGCATCTATGGCTTGGGTATCCCTTCCGAATATTTGAAGGCGGCCGTTAAGTTTGAGGTGGGTGCCACGTTGGACCTCAGGTCTGCCCTGCGGGATCTCGTCAATAATCAATATACCCGTAATGATATCGAGATCGCTCGGGGTCGTTTTCGGGTTCGGGGCGACGTGCTTGAAATCGGTCCGGCCTACGAAGACCGGCTGGTTCGGATCGAGCTGTTTGGGGATGAGGTGGAAGCCATTCGCTATGTGGATCCCACCACGGGCGAAATTCTGCAAAGCCTGGAAACGATCAGCATTTACCCGGCCAAACACTTTGTTACCCCCAAGGATCGGCTTGAGGACGCCATCTTGGCGATCCGCACCGAATTGCGCGATCGCCTCGACACTCTTAATCTCCAAGGACGGCTATTAGAGGCCCAGCGCCTGGAACAGCGCACCACCTATGACCTCGAGATGCTCGAGCAGGTGGGTTATTGCAATGGGGTGGAAAATTACGCCCGCCATCTGGCCGGTCGCCCGGCGGGAACGCCGCCGGAATGCCTGATTGATTACTTCCCGGAGGATTGGTTGCTGGTGGTGGATGAGAGCCACGTCACCTGCTCCCAGCTGCAGGCTATGTACAACGGCGATCAGAGTCGGAAGCAGGTGTTGATTGAACACGGGTTTCGCCTGCCGTCAGCCGCCGACAACAGGCCCTTGAAGGGGGAGGAATTCTGGCTGAAAGCCCGCCAGACGATCTTCGTCAGCGCCACACCTGGATCCTGGGAACTCGCCCAAAGCACCGGCCAGGTGGTGGAGCAAGTAATCCGCCCCACGGGCGTGCTGGATCCGGTGGTTGAAGTGCGGCCCACCGCAGGTCAAGTGGATGATCTGCTGGCGGAGATTCGCCAACGGGCCGACAAGCGGGAGCGAGTCCTGGTGACGACGCTCACCAAGCGGATGGCGGAGGATCTCACCGATTATCTGGCCGAACAAGGTGTGCGGATTCGCTATTTGCATTCGGAGATTCACTCGATCGAACGGATCGAAATCATCCAAGATCTTCGCAATGGGGAGTATGACGTGCTGGTGGGGGTGAATCTGTTGCGGGAAGGGCTGGATCTCCCGGAAGTTTCCCTGGTGGCCATTCTCGATGCCGATAAGGAGGGTTTTCTACGGGCCGAGCGCTCCTTGATCCAGACCATCGGCCGAGCGGCCCGTCACGTGGAGGGGCTGGCACTGCTCTATGCCGATAACCTCACGGCTAGCATGGCGAAGGCGATTAGCGAGACGGAGCGGCGTCGCGCGATTCAACACGCTTACAATCAACGCCACGGCATTGTTCCCACGCCCGCTGGAAAGCGCAGTGGCAATTCGATTCTGGCGTTTCTGGAGATGTCCCGCCGGCTAAGCGATGACCAATTGGACCAGGCGGCTCGCCAAGCGGAGCATAACGAAGTCCCCTTGGAATCCCTGCCGGAATTGATCACGCAATTGGAGGACAAAATGAAAGCTGCTGCCAAGAACCTGGAGTTCGAGGAAGCCGCGAACCTGCGAGACCGCATCAAACAACTCCGCCAGAAGCTCGTCGGCAAAGCCTGAGCCCTGATCCCATGGCCATGCTCGATCTCTATTGCGAACGGGTGGGGCCCGGCCTCCTGGGGGAACCCTGGAACAGCGTCAGCAATCTGGCCTTTCTGGCCTCAGCCGCTTGGCTGGCGGTGCACCTGGGTCCCCGGGTTGATTTGGGCGTGCGTCTGCTGATCGGTCTGATCGCAGCGATCGGCCTGGGCAGCACCCTGTTCCACAGCCTGGCCACGGGCGGGGCTCTGCTGGCGGACGTGCTGCCGATCCTGTTGTTTCAGCTGACCTTCCTGGCGCTGGTGCTGCGTCGGCAGTTGGGCCTCGGGGTTGCCCCTACGGCCGGCCTGGTTGGCTTGTTCCTGCTGGCCTGTCTCGGGGCGCGGGTTTTCCCCGTCGTCCTCAATGGTTCGCTCAGCTACCTGCCAGGTCTGGCTGTTTTGAGTCTGCTGGGCTGGCAGGAGTGGCGCAGTGGCCGGAGGCCGCTCCGGCTGCTGCCGGCCGCGGCGCTGTTCAGCCTGTCCCTGGTGTGCCGCAGCGTCGACCAGTGGGCCTGCCCCGTGCTCCCCCATGGCACCCATGCGTTCTGGCATCTCCTGAATGCCCTCGTCCTGACCCTGACAGTGTTGGCGGTGCCATCGCGCAGGCAGACTGGGCCGGTGCCTGGGCGGCCATGACCACCACACCTGCGATCACCACCCAGCTGGGGCAACAGGGCCTGGGCCAACAGCCCTGGTGGGTGGAGCAGTGGATGGAGTTGATCAACTCCTTCCGCTACAAGAAACGGCTGGAGCGGGCTTGGGACTACGCCCGCTCCGGCAATGTGCTGTCGATTCGTTTCGAGGGGAGGCGGGTGCATGCCCGGGTGCAGGGCACCGAGAAGGATCCCTACAAGGTGAAACTCTGGCTGGATGTGCTCAACGATGAAGACTGGGGCTTTGTGCTGGAGGCCCTCAGCCAGAAGACCCGCTGGTCGGCCCAGTTGCTCGCCGGGATCATGCCCCAGGACATCGAGCGGGCCTTCGCCGCCAGTGGCAAGCGGCTGTTTCCGTTCAAGCTGCAGGAAGTTCGCAGCGAATGCAGTTGCCCCGATAAGGCCAATCCCTGCAAGCACATCAGCGCGGTGTACTACCTGATGGGCGATCGCTTCAGCGAAGATCCCTTCGTGCTGTTTCAGTTGCGTGGTCGCACCCGCAGCCAGCTGCTTGGCGATTTGGCCCTGCGCCGGCGGGAGGGGGCGGCCCAGGGCCAGGCCGCCCATGCTCCTCACCCCACCCATGGGGCGATCCTCGATCCCACCCGCTGGTGGCGCTACGACGCGGCCCTGGATCCGGATCTGGTGGTGATCACCCCGGCCCTGGAGGGGGAATCGGGGCTGGAGGGCGCCGGGCCGTTGCCCCTGGCGGAAGAACCCCGCTTCCCGGACGCCAACAGCTTGTTTTTGAAGCGGTTGCAGGCCCAGGGCGTGGTCATGGCCCAGGGGGCGATGGCCGAAGCGATGGCCACCGGCTCTGCCGCGGCGGCCCCGGCCGATGCTTGAGCCCCCCTGGCTGACGGCTGAGGGTCTGGCCACGGCGGAGCGCATCCTGGCGGGCCACCTGGCGGCCTTTGGTCGGCCCCTGCTGGCGGGTGTGGTCAGTCCCCGGGATCGGCGCCAGGCGGCCCAGGAGCTGTTCGGGGCCAGCCGGCAGGTGCTTGCCCACGACGCCGGTTCCGATCCTCGGTTGATTTACGTCAATGGGGCGGCGCTGCAGCTCTGGGGATTCGACTGGGCCGCGATGGTGGGACGGCCCTCGCGGCTCACCGCCGAACCCCAGGAACGGGCCTCCCGGGCCCAGGCCCTGGCGCGGGCTCGGGAGCTGACCGCCATCAGCAACTACAGCGGGGTCCGCGTGGACCGTGACGGCCGTCGTTTCCAGATTGATCGCGCCCGGGTTTGGAGCCTGCTGGACCGGGACGGCCATCCCTGTGGCCAGGCCGCCAGCTTTGCCCATTGGTGGTGGCTGTCCTGAAGGATCCTGCGAGGGGGGAGCCTCAGAACTGCGCCACCTGGTAGAGCGGTTCGATGGTCTGGCCGGGTCGCTCGGCGCCCAAGAACTCAACACCGAACACTGTGATGTAGGGATGGGCTTCCACCCAGCGCACCGTGCCCTTCAGGTGGAAGGTTTCATCGTCGTCGGTGGTCACCAGAAGTTGGCAGGGCTGCTCAGCTTCGATGGCCACAAAGGTGTCCATGGCGATTTTCATCCCATCGGAACTGAGATCCAGAATCTCACCCATGGCCGGCGCCCCATCGGCCTCCTCCCCTAGGCGCACCTCCACCACCATCAGGTGGGACGTGGGTTTGAAGCGGGAGGGCCTGGGCGTTGCAACCAACTGGGCCTGAAGGCGATCCAGCGCCTGTCGGAATCGTTCCAGGTCTCCAACGGCCACGGAGTTGCGCCCTTGAGCGACAGGTCAAGAGGAAAGCTACTCGCGGTCATGGGGCCTGACGGGGGCCGTTGCGTTTTGCCAGGGCTTCGGTCTTTTTGCCTACAGTTCCCCTTGACGGCGTCCGCAGCAAAGGCCAGCGATGACCAGCCCCTCCGCAATCGCCTCCAGCCCTGCCTCCGCAGCGCGATTGACCCTCCAATGGGAGGGGATCGCTGCTGACACCACCACGATCCGATCCCTGGACTGGGATCGCAGCCGTTTTGACATCGAGTTCGGTCTGCGCAACGGCACCACCTACAACGCCTTTCTGGTGCGGGGGGAGCGCACAGCTCTGGTGGACACCAGCCACGCCAAATTTCGGGACAGCTGGCTGCCGTTGCTGGCGACCCAGATCGATCTTCAGGCGATCGATTATCTGATCGTGTCCCACACCGAACCCGACCACTCGGGCCTGATTGGCGATCTGATCGATCGCAATCCGGAGATCGAGATCGTGGGATCAAAAGTGGCGATCCAGTTTCTCGAAAATCAGGTGCATCGCCCCTTTCGCAGCCGAGCGGTGAAGAGCGGCGATGGCCTCGACCTCGGCCGCCATCCCGAGAGTGGGGTGGAGCATCGTTTCGAATTTCTCAGTGCCCCCAATCTGCACTGGCCGGACACGATTTTTTCCTTCGACCACGGCACCGGCATCCTCTACACCTGTGACGCCTTCGGCCTGCATTATTGCTCCGATGAGCTGTTCGATTCGGACCCTGGCGCCATCGCCCCGGACTTTCGATTTTATTACGACTGCCTGATGGGGCCCAATGCCCGCAGTGTGCTGCAGGCGATGAAACGAATGGAGGCCCTGCCGCCGATCCGCACGATCGCCGTGGGCCACGGCCCGTTGCTGCGCCACCATCTCGATCTCTGGCTTGGCGATTACCGGGAATGGAGCACCGGCCGCAGCAAGGGGGAGGCCTATGCCGCCGTCTGCTACTTGAGTCAGTACGGCTTCTGTGATCGGATCAGCCAGGCAATCGCCCGCGGCATCGGCAAGGCGGAAGCCCAGGTGCAGCTGGTGGATCTGCGGGCCACCGATCCCCAGGAACTCAGCGCCCTGGTGGGGGAGGCCAGTGCCGTGGTGGTGCCCACCTGGCCGGCCCAGCCCGATTCCGATCTGCAGGCTTCGATCGGCACCCTGCTGGCGGCCCTCCAACCCAAGCAGTGGGTGGGCTGTTACGACGCCTTCGGGGGCAATGACGAAGCGATTGACACCGTGGCCGATCGTTTGCGCAGCCTCGGGCAGAACACGGGATTCGAGCCGCTGCGGATCCGCCAAGTTCCTGACGCCACCGACTATCAGCGCTGCGAGGAGGCCGGCACCGATTTGGGCCAATTGCTCACCAAGGAAAAGACGATCGCGGCGATGAAGTCCCTGGATGCCGACCTCGACAAGGCCCTGGGTCGGCTGTCGGGGGGCCTCTATGTGGTCACGGCCCGGCAGGGGGAAGGGGACGGGGTGCGCAGTGGCGCCATGGTGGCCAGCTGGGTGAGCCAGGCCAGTTTTGACCCGCCCGGGATCACGGTGGCCGTGGCGCGCGATCGGGCGATCGAGGCCCTGATGCAGGTGGGCGATCGCTTTGTCCTCAACATCCTGGGGGAGCAGAACCATCAGCAGTTGCTACGGCACTTCCTGCGCCGCTTCCCCCCAGGGGCCGATCGGTTTGCGGGGGTGAACCTGCTGGAGGGGGCCGCCGCCGGGGGCCCGGTGTTGGGCGATGCCCTGGCCTTCCTCGGCTGCCGCGTCGCCCAGCGGATGGAGGGCCCCGACCACTGGATTATTTATGCCGTGGTGGAAGAGGGCAACGTGGCCGATACCACCGCCGCCACCGCCGTCCACCACCGCAAGGTGGGGAACCATTACTGATGGCTCCCACCTCGCCCTTCCCGGCCGCCGGCCCTGCCACCACCGCGAGGACCGCCGCCAGCCCCTCCGGCGACCGTTCGGTGATCGTGCTGCCGATCGATCCAGGCCTCACCTGCCTGCGGGGCCTGAGCCCGCGCCGCCTGCGGTTCGAGGTGGAATACGGCCTGGAGCGGGGCACCACGGCCAACAGCTTCCTGTTTGATGCCGGCACCACCAGCACGGGGCAAGCGGTGCCGCCGGTGCTGGTGCATCCGCCTGGCGCCTCCTTCGCCGCGCCCTACCTGGAGGCTTTGGCGGCCCTGATCCCGGCGGAGGCTTCCCTCAAGGTGATCGTGGGCCACGTCAATCCCAACCGGGTGGCCCTCCTGCGCCGATTAGCGGAGCAATGGCCCGGCCTGATGCTGGTGGCCTCGAACGCCGGCGCTCGCCTGCTCAACGATCTCTGGAGTCAGTCCAAGCCTGGATCCGGCGCGGCCGGCAGTGGCCCTGAGGCCGAGGCCCCCCTGCCTCCGCTGCCGCCCATCGATGTGGTGAAGCAGGAGGTGAGCCGCGAACTCGGCGGTGGCCACCGGCTCACCCTGATCCCGGTGCCCACCCCCCGCTGGCCCGGTGCCCTCGTGGCTTTCGAGGAGAGCACGGGTCTGCTGATGAGCGGCAAGTTCTTCTCCGCCCACATCTGCAGCGACACCTTCGCCGAGGCCAACCCCAGCAGCACGGAGGAGGATCGGCGCTACTACTACGACTGCCTGATCGCTCCGATGGCGCGGCCGGTGGAGGGGATCGTGGACCGTCTCGATGAGCTGCCCATTCGCACCATCGCCCCGGGCCACGGCCCGGCGATCGCCACCAGTTGGCGCAGCCTGCTCGCCGACTACCGCCGCTGGGGGGACCAGCAGGGGCGGGCGGGGCTCACGGTGGGGCTGCTGTATGCCAGCGCCTACGGCAACACCGCCGCCATCGCCGATGCCCTGGCCCAGGGGGTGGCCCGCAGTGGGGTGCGGGTGGAGAGCCTCAACTGTGAATTCAGCAGCAGTGACCAGCTGATCGCCGCAATCCGCAGCAGCGATGCCCTGCTGATCGGTTCCCCCACCCTGGGGGGCCATGCCCCCACCCCGATCGTTTCGGCCCTGGGCACGGTGTTGGCGGAAGGTGATCGGGACAAACCGGTGGGGGTGTTCGGCAGCTTCGGCTGGAGCGGTGAGGCGATTGACCTGCTGGAGAGCAAGTTGCGCGACGGCGGTTTCCGCTTCGCCTTCGAGCCGATTCGGGTGAAGTTCAGCCCCGATGGGGCCACCCTGCGCACCCTGGAGGAAACGGGCATCGCCCTGGGCCGCCAGTTGCAGAGCGAACAGCGCCGCAGCCAGCGCCGCAGCACCACCGGCGGCCTGGATGAAAGTCGCAGCAACCCCGCCCTGCTCGCCCTGGGCCGGGTGGTGGGCTCCCTATGCGTGGTGACCACCCGCAAGGGAGAGGGGGACGGAGCCCTGGCGGGAGCGATGGTGGCCAGCTGGGTCAGTCAGGCGAGCTTCAGCCCCCCTGGTTTCACGGTGGCAGTGGCCCGGGATCGGGCCGTGGAAAGCCTGCTGCACGTGGGCGACAACTTCGCCCTCAACGTCCTGGCGGCCGGCCGCGAAACCGGGCCGATGCGCCAGTTCCTGCAGCCCTTCCCGCCCGGCGCCAATCGCTTCGTGGGCCTCGACCTTGAGAGCAGCCCCGGGGGGCAGCCGGTGCTCCCTGAGGCGCTGGCCTGGCTGGAGGCCACCGTGAAGCAGCGGATGGAATGCGGTGATCACTGGTTGCTCTATGCCGAGGTGAGTCACGGCGGTCTGCTGGATCCAGCGGCGACCACGGCCGTGCACCAGCGGCGCAGCGGCGGCACCTACTGAGGCGGGCCGGAACGCTGCC
>Ga0209088_10000368_pt1 | contig 33008 bp, 28 predicted proteins | sample S_140625_EF_Meta_FD_187324 | JGI IMG/M metagenome (GOLD analysis project Ga0209088, IMG submission 187324) | Freshwater microbial communities from Lake Simoncouche, Canada to study carbon cycling - S_140625_EF_MetaG (SPAdes) (version 2) | ecosystem: Environmental > Aquatic > Freshwater > Lake ... | reverse complement strand
AGGTTGTCGTCGGAATTATTTGGGTCGGTCATCGCAGTAGTATGGCGTTAAATGCCAGTTACCGGAGTCCCCCTATTCTCACCGCCATCCACCGAATGTCGGTGAACGCTCTGGACTAATCCGAGAAGCAAAAAGCAGCTGAGAATAAAGGACCCCCCGTAACTGAGGAAAGGTAGTGGAACGCCCGTGACGGGCATTAAATCGATATTCATGCCGATATTAATAATGACATGGGTGCCGATAATCACAGCGGCACCAATTGCTAACAAAGATCCGAATCGGTCGATGGCTAATAACGCAGTTCGTACAACGCGCCAGAGCAACAACGCAAAAGCGACAACGACGCAAACGCCTCCCCGAAAACCGATTTCTTCGGCCATTCCAGAAAATAGAAAATCATTATGCGCCGCGGCTTCGGGAAGGTAACCATACTTCGCTTGTGTGCCCTTACCGATGCCCTGTCCTTCGAGTCCACCACGACCGACAGCGATCACAGCCTGTTTCACATTCCACGTCGCCCCACGTCCGCGCGGATCGATAATAGACGGTGCCACAAATGAGAGTAAACGTTCACGCTGATAGTCCTTCAAAAGAAAGAACCAGGCGGTTTCTTCGTGTTTACCGCGCACCGACTTAGCAGGATTTAAATCATCTTCATGCGCTTGAGCGTAAGCCGTAACCTTGGAAGCGTAAGAAACCAAATCAACGGCGACGATTGCTCCCAGTAAGACGGCACTCAATCCCGCTACCATGAAGAACCTGGAACTCAGGCCGGCAACAAACAATAAGGCAAATGACAGTGGAAGGTAGATGAGTGCAGAGCCTAGGTCGGGCTGCACAAAAATCAAGACAAACGGTAGGCCCGCGGCCGCTAAAACTTTGACCACGGTGGGCCACGACTTACGCCACGACCCAATCGGATTTAGGACTAAGACTGCCGCGATAAAAATGAGGGCGGAAACTTTAGCGAACTCGGAGGGCTGAATCGAAAAGGGACCGAAATCCATCCAGCGACGCGCCCCGTTAATACTGCGAATAAATGAGCCAATATTTATTTTAAAAAATGCACAAAAAGATATCGGTACCAACAGGAGTACACCGATTAAATAAATGCGGCGCGCGTGGACACGCAGCTTACGATAATCCAATGAGGAGATCATCCAGTAAGCCAACCAACCAATGCCCAAATAAATCATCTGCGGCGTTTCATAATTGGTCTGTCGGTACGAGCCTGCTGATCTAATTGCGACGAGCCCTAAGCTGCTTAAAAGTAAAATAATTACCACCTGCGTCCAGTCCGTCCGCCAAGAAAAATTAGCAAATTTCTCCCACCAGGCGGATACCTGAGCTCCTTCACTCTCAAAAAGGCGGGACATATCTAAAATCAAACATCTAAAAGACAATGTGCAAGGCGAACCTCCCGAAAGGGCTTGCGGACTGGGCGGAGCTGGTAACTTTTAACGCAGACCACACCGGTTCAACTGCATGGCTTTTGCCACCGATCAAAGTACAATTTCCGTAGTCATCTTTTTTGCAGGGATGATGGTTGCTTACGCTTTCTTGAAACGGAGAGCATCCACCCTCAAGGCCATGTACGAGGAGCGTTTAAAAAATGAAATTGAGTTAGCAAAACGTGAGGCGTCCTTAGAAACATCGGAACTACAAGTTCAAGTAGAGGCCTCCCAACGTGAAGCGGGTCGACTGCTGGCTCTCGCTCAAACCGAAGCTGAAGCCGTCGCCGCCTTAAAAACCGCGAACGAAAAAGAGCGAGAGTTTTTACAAAAAGAAATCTTACGACTCTCGGGCCTAAAAGCCGATGAAGCTAAACGTCTGGCCTTTGAATCATTGCAAAAAAAATATGAAAGTGAAGCGCGCCGATTACGTGAAGAAAATCTCGATCGTCCGGAACAAGAAACCGAAGAAGAAGCTCGTCGGATTTTAATTAGCGCGATGCAACGGTTGACGACTACGACTACGCAAGACGCGACCGCCGTTTCTGTTTCCATTCCCAGCGAAGACATGAAGGGGCGTCTCATCGGTCGTGAAGGTCGCAACATTCGCACCTTCGAACAAAGCACTGGCGCCACGTTGCTCATTGATGAAACTCCAGGCATGGTTTTAATTTCCTGCTTCGATCCGGTCCGTCGCGAAGTCGCCCGCATTGCCCTCGAAAGAATGGTTAAAGACGGTCGAATCACCCCCACTTTAATTGAAGATTTTGTGCTTACCGCCGAAAATGAAGTCACGCGTCATGCTCAACACCTCGGCCACGAAGCCGTGAGAGATTTAGGTCTTCCACCGATGGATGTTAAGGTCGAAGAATTATTAGGCCGACTGCACTTTCGTTTATCCTCCAATCAAAATACTTTAGCTCACTCCGTGGAAGTGGCCCAAGTCTGCGCTGTGCTCGCAGCAGAAATTGGAATCGATCCCGTGATAGCGAAACGCGCAGGACTATTACACGATTTAGGCAAAGCGATTGATGCGGATAACGGTTTAACTCATGCCGCTGCGGGCGCTAATTTGCTTCGTCGCGTCGGCGAAGATCCACGCGTCGTCAACGCCGTCGCTGCTCACCACCGCGAAGTGGAAGCAGAAAGTTTATTTGCACCGCTTGTAATGATTGCAGACAGCATCTCGGGTTCTCGTCCTGGCGCACGCTCATCGACTTTAGAAAGTTACGCTCAACGCGTGAAAAATCTTGAAGAGTTGGTACTCACCTTTGAAGGCGTTAAAGAAGCTTACGCATTTCAATCGGGCCGCGAGCTGCGCGTCATCGTCGATCCCGTGAAAGTGGATGACTTTGCCGCAAGTGAATTACTTCGCCGACTCCGTTCCGCGATTGAGGAAAAACTTTCCTACCAAGGTAACATCAAAATTACCTTGATCCGAGAACAGCGCTTTACTGACGAGGCTCGCTAGTCCAAGGGGGTGCCAACCTCAGTTAAGGGCCAAAAAAGGCCAAATTATGAACAAATTTTCACCATTTTGGGGGAATGGGGACTTTCTTATTGTTAAAGTAGGGGGAGGTACTTATTCACAGGGGTTCTAAGATGAGAATCTTAGCACCCTCGGTACCTCTCTTATTCAACATAAGTCAAAAGCAGGAAACCGAAAATACCGACCCATCAGCCACAACGGCCGAGACGGTCATCACCCAGCGACCTACTAAATAAGTCGCCACATCCAAGAGAACATGAACCCAGAAGAAAATAAAGGTCAGGAAAATACTTCCTCACCCTCCGTTGCCCCCGTGGCAACAAACCCAGCACCACGCATTACCGAATCTAAGTTGGAAGCCGCTCACGCGACCCTCCCCCCTATGTCAGTAATCGGTGCTTCCACCGAACCCGCCGTCAAACCCGGAACTATCTCAGCACCTAAGCAATTTGGTCGTCGAGGTACTCCTTCAAACGTCGCCCCCAGTGGCAAAACCGCAAACTCACGCCCTTCAATCGGCGTGATCGAAAATCCCGCTCAAGTCACCGAATCACTTTCAGGTGAATTAGCAAAACAGCCTCGCCCAACTCACACTGCACCTGCCGCTCACCAAGCTCCTCGCGAGCCTCGTCATGAGCAACCACGTCACGACCAACCTCGTCACGAGCAGCAACGTTATGAACGCGACTCCCGTCCGCCACAACATCGTGCTCCACGTGAACCACAACATGAACGCCAAGAAAACGCTCATGCTTCACCGCAAGCACGCCGTGAACAGCGCCCTGAACGTCAAAAGTTGCACATCGATCCCGTAGTGATCCCTGAACAATCACCGATTGGTTTTTGGGCTAACTTAAAACGTAAAATTGCTTCTCTTTTCGGTATTTCCGTAAAGTCGACTGCAACGGCAACGCAACACCGACCCCATCAGCGCAGCCGCGGTCCTCGCGATTATCGTGACGGCCCACGCCCTCATGGTGGCCAAGGTGGTCCACGTCGCGGAGGTCGACCAAACTTCCGTCGACAAGGTCCTCGCCAAGGATAAGAAAATTAGGGGGTGCAATTTGCACCCCCTTTTTTTATATAAAAATTAAATCATGCTCGAAGTCGCACGCATTCGTGGAGGCAATCCGATTAAAGGCACTCTACGCGCCTCGGGTTCTAAAAATTCTGCTCTTCCTATTTTAGCGGCGGCACTTCTCACCCACGAAACGGTCACGCTGCACAACGTTCCTAATTTAAGCGACGTGCGCTTCATGGTCGAAATTTTAAAACACCAAGGAGCAAAAGTAGAGAATCCCCAAAAGGGTACTTGGACAATCACCGCAGAAGAAATCACTCATCGCACACCTTACGACTTAGTGCGAAAGATGAGAGCTTCAGTTTGTCTACTCGGTGCCTTGGTCGGACGTCTTCGCCAAGCCGAAATGGCACTTCCCGGCGGGTGCGTCATCGGCATTCGTCCCATCGATTTACACTTAAAAGGTTTGGAATCTTTAAACTGCATCGTCGAAGTAGAAAGCGGCGTGGTAAAAGTAAACGCCCAACAAGCTCGCGGTGAAAATGTTTTCATGGGTGGACCCATGGGTAGTACTGTCACCGGCACAGCGAATATCATTATGGCAGCCTCGCTCACTCCAGGAATTACCAAAATTGAATCTGCTGCTCTCGAACCAGAAATCAGCGATCTCTGTATTTTACTCAATAAAATGGGTGCAAAGATTAGCGGCCACGGCACGCCCTTAATCACCATTGAAGGCGTCGAAAAATTACACGGCTGCGAACACACCATTATTTCGGATCGGATTGAAACGGGAACCTATCTTGTCGCCGCCGCCATCACCAACGGAGATTTAAAAGTAACGCACTGTAATCCTAATCACCTCACAGCATTTCTTGAAAAACTTAAAGAGGTCGGCGTTCACATTGAAACCGGTGAGGATTTTATTCGCGTCTCTGGACAACCCAAACAGGCGGTAGAAATTATTACTGAACCTTACCCAGGATTCCCCACCGACCTCCAAGCACAATTCATGGCTCTGCAGTTAATTGTACCTGGGCGCAGCACCTTCACCGAAAAAATTTATCCTTCACGATTTATGCACGCCGCAGAGTTACAACGTATGGGTGCAGAAATTACCATCGAAGGATCAACCGCTGCCGTCTATGGCGATCGACCCCTTTCTGGCGCACCCGTGATGGCTTCCGACTTACGTGCCTCCGCCGCGCTGATACTGGCCGCACTCGCCGCTACGGGTGAAACTTGGGTACAAAGACTTTATCACCTAGACCGAGGATACGAACAATTCGAAGAAAGACTTCGCAATCTGGGTGCCGACATCGAGCGACTGCCTTCCTCGGCCATGCCTAAGGGTTTTGCCGAGGACTGAAGATTGCTTAAATAATTTTTCTTCCTAATTTAAACTTATGGCCGCTGGCAAAAACTCTTCCGACTCTCCCAAAAAATCCTTGGGCAAAGTGGAAGCTGCCTCGCCCGATCGTAATTTAGACCAAGCCTTACGGCCCGAAAAATTCGATAGCTTTGTTGGCCAAGCGCGTACCGTTGAACGTTTAAAAGTAATGGTCGGCGCGGCCCGTCGTGAAAGTCGCACCCTGGATCATATTCTGATTCACGGACCGCCCGGACTTGGCAAAACTACGCTCGCGATGATTTTAGCGGGCGAGATGGATAAAGCGATTCGCATCACTTCTGGACCCGTCATCGAAAAAGCCTCCGACCTCGCAGGCCTGCTCACGAGCTTACAAGAAGGCGAAATTTTATTCATCGATGAAATTCATCGCATCCCAAAAACCGTAGAAGAATTTTTATATTCAGCGATGGAGGACTTCCGTATCGATATCATGATCGATCAAGGTCCAAACGCACGGAGCGTTCGCCTAGAATTACCAAAGTTTACTTTAATCGGTGCAACCACGCGCACGGGCTTACTCACCGCACCTCTACGCAGCCGATTCACCTTACAAACTCGCCTTGATTATTATAACCAAGAGCAGCTTCTCTCGATTGTTCAACGCAATGCGCAGTTGTTAAATCTCACACTTGATCAAGGTGGCGCCGAAGAAGTTTCACGTCGTGCCCGAGGCACACCGCGTATCGTGAATAATTTATTACGCTTCACACGCGACTACGCACTCGAGCGTGCTCAAGGTAAAGCAGACGCTAAAATTACAGCGGCGGCCTTAGAGTTACTTGAAATCGATCAAAACGGTTTAGACGAAATGGATCATCGTTTTCTTCGTGCGATGGCCGAAAAACATAATGGCGGGCCCGTCGGTTTAAACAGTATCGGTGCAGCTATCGGTGAAGATGCCCACACCCTTGAAGAAGTTCACGAACCCTTTTTAGTACTCGAAGGTTATATCTCCCGCACACCCCAAGGTCGCGTTCTTAGCCCAAAAGGCTGGCGAGCCATTGGAATAGTGCCTCCCAGCCAAGAAGGTTCGTTACTCTGACGCTGGACATTGACGCCAGTCATCGGCTAACTTGTCTGCCATAACCATGGCAAAACGTTGGGTCATTAAATTAGGTTCCGGCCTGCTCACACGAGCAGACGGCAAAGTCGATAGCGTCCAAATCGGACGTATCTGCGACCAGGTAGCCGCACTCATGAAGCGCGGCATCGAAGTCGTTATCGTATCCTCCGGTGCCGTCGCTTCGGGCATGACAGCGATGAAATTAGTGAAGCGCCCTAAAGATGCGCGTGAACTTCAGGCCTGCGCAACGGTTGGACAGCCCGAACTGATGTCAGTGTACCGAAAACATTTTGCCCGTCACAATCTTCTCGGCGCCCAAATGCTCCTCACGTATTGGGATTTAGATAGTCGCACCTGCACGAACAATGCACGCGCTACTCTCGACTTATTATTAGCCCGAAAAAAATTCGTTCCTGTTATCAATGAGAACGATGCTATCGCCGACGAGGAAATTCGTGTGGGCGATAACGATCGCCTCTCTGCGCACGTCGCGGCACTTGTTCAGGCCGATTTATTAATCATTCTCTCCGGTATCGACGGCTTAATGACGAAATCAGATGGCACCGGCGAACTGATTCCTAACGTTAAGAAGATTGATGCTAAATTACGTAGCCTCGCAGGGGGCGCTGGTTCCGAACGCAATGTCGGCGGTATGATTACTAAATTACAAGCAGCGGAAATTGCTGCTCAAGGAAAAGTAAAAACACAAATCGCCAATGGCCGTCGGAAAAATGTTCTCCTCGAGATCGCCGCAAATAAAAAATTAGGTACTCTTTTTGATTTACGATGAGCGAATTACTACAACGCGTCACTGCACTCGCAACACTTGCTAAGCAATCAGCTCGTGCGGTCGCTTTGTCCTCCACGGCTACTCGAACCGCTGCACTCCTGGCTGCCGCTAAAGCCGTTCGTGCTAATGCGGGAAAAATCTTGTCCGCTAATCAGCAAGACCTCGCTCAAGCGAAAGTGAAAGGACTGACTGAAGCGATGACTGATCGTCTACGCCTAGACACAGGCCGATTAGAAGATATCGCCGCGGCCTGCGAAGCGGTGGCAAAATTACCTGATCCTGTGGGTGAAATTGTGGAAAGTTGGGACAGACCCAACGGATTAAAAATTGTTCGCCGACGAGTTCCTTTGGGCCTCGTAGCTATTATTTTTGAATCACGTCCTAATGTGACTGTTGATGCCGCTGCACTCTGTTTAAAATCGGGTAACGCTTGTATCTTACGTGGCGGCAGCGAAGCCGTGCATACGAATATCGCCTTAGCGGAATCATTCGCTGAAGGATTAAAAGCGGTTGGATTACCTACTGCAGCGGTGACACTCTTACCTTTCACCGATCGCGAAGCCGTACCTGCACTCGGTTCGCTCCGCGGAATTGTCGATATCATCGTCCCTCGTGGTGGTCCTGGTTTAATTGAAGCTGTGGTTAATTCCGCTAAAGTGCCGGTGATTAAACACGACGCAGGTATTTGCCACGTTTACGTTCACACTAAAGCTGATTTAAAAATGGCTGAGCGCATTATCATCAATGCGAAGTGCCAAAGACCTAGTGCATGTAATGCCGCGGAAACTATTTTGGTGGATAAAACCATCGCAGCAGAATTTCTGCCTGCGCTCGGTGCCGCTTTGAATACTCATAAAACTGAAGTCAGAGGTTGCGAGCAGACGCAGAAATTTATCTCGGCGGCAAAACGTGCAACCGATCAAGACTATCGCACTGAGCACCTCGGACTTATTATTAATATCAAAGTCGTCGACGGCCTAGAGGCCGCGGTCAGCCATATTGAGAACTTTGGCTCCCATCACTCGGATGCGATTATTACCTCCGACGAGGCTGTTGCTCGCCAATTTCTTGCCCAAATCGATAGTGCCTGTGTTTATTGGAACGCCAGTACGCGCTTTACGGATGGCGGAGAGTTCGGCTTTGGGGCCGAAGTGGGTATCAGTACAGACCGACTTCACGCCCGGGGACCTATGGGGTTACGCGAATTAACCACCTGGAAGTTCGAGGTTACTGGAACTGGGCAGATTAGATAACCTTTTTAGCGGTTTTCCGTTTGACAGATAGGGTCGCGGAAACCTTTCTTACCCTTCCTTTTGGCTACTGGGGTGGTAGCTCAGTTGGTTAGAGCGCCGCACTGTCACTGCGGAGGTCGCGGGTTCGAGTCCCGTCCATCCCGCCAGCCAAAAGGGTGACTTTCTTGGACCGCCTCTGGCGACCAAGGGGTCACCCTTTTGCCGAACGCCAACTGTGTATCCTTTTTTCTTTCCCCTCTGGCAGATGTAGACAGAAATTAAGGTATCCTATGAGCAAAAAAGTTCTGATTATTGGAGCAGGTGGCGTTGGTAACGTCGTCGTCCATAAATGTGCGATGCATCCCGAAGCGTTTTCGGAAATCATGCTGGCCTCGCGCAATGAAAATAAATGCAAAGCCATCGCGAGCGATGTGAAGGCGGCCACGGGTCGTACGATAAAAACAGCCGCACTCGATGCCGACAATGTGCAAGCCACCGTCGCGCTCATTAAATCTTTCGGCGCAGAGTTACTCATCAACGTCGCCCTCCCCTATCAAGATCTTCCGCTCATGGATGCCTGCTTGCACGCCGGCATTCACTACGTCGACACCGCGAACTACGAGCCACCACACTTAGCGAAGTTTGAATATTCTTGGCAGTGGAATTATCGCGAGCGTTTTGAGAAAGCAGGGTTGATGGCATTACTCGGTTCGGGCTTCGATCCAGGCGTAACCAATGTATTCTGTGCCTACGCCCAGAAGCATTTATTCGATACCATTGATACCATTGATATTATGGATGCGAATGCAGGCGACCACGGCTATGCCTTTGCTACCAATTTTAATCCCGAAATTAATATCCGCGAAATTACTCAGCGTGGACGCTATTGGGAAAAAGGTGAGTGGAAAGAAACCGAACCTCTCGACCCCAAACTGCGCGTGGATTACAACTACCCTGTAATCGGACCTAAGCCCAGCTACCTTCTCTTCCACGAGGAATTAGAATCCTTAGCAAAGAATATTAAAGGCCTGAAGCGTATCCGCTTCTTTATGACCTTCTCGGACAACTACCTCAACCACCTTAAGGTTTTACAAAATGTGGGTATGACTCGAATCGACCCGATTGAATTCCAAGGTCATTCGATTGTTCCGATTCAATTCCTCAAAGCCTTATTGCCCGACCCCGCTTCGCTCGGTCCACGCACCAAGGGTAAGACCTGTATTGGTTGCGAAATTACTGGCACCAAAAATGGCAAGCCCCGTAAAGTATTCATCTATAACATCTGCGACCACCAAGAGTGCTACGCCGAAGTTAAGTCCCAAGCAATCAGCTACACCACGGGTGTTCCGGCAGCTATTGGCGGTGCGATGATTGCCACAGGTAAATGGCTCAAACCAGGCGTTTGGAATATGGAAGAGTGCGACCCAGACCCATTCATGGAAGAATTAAATAAACGCGGCCTCCCTTGGCAGATTCAAGAGCTACCCGTTTAATTAAAATCTTCATAACCTAAAAAAGCCCGCAGCAATGCGGGCTTTTTATTTGCGAGTTAATAAATCTCCCCTCACTTATTGCGTGTGTCCGATCCCCTTTCCGAAGCCTTTAAAAAAATCGACCTCTCACAGGCGCCCAGTCCCTGTCACGTCCTTCACCGTGGATTACTGGAAAATAATTTAAAGATTCTTCGTAGCGTCATGGATCGCTCAGGCGCTAAAATTATTTTAGCACTGAAAGGCTTTGCTCAATTCAGTGAGGCTAAACTCATTCGCCAGTACTTAGCTGGCACCACCGCGAGCGGAATCAACGAAGCTCTTTTGGGTCGAGAAGAATTCGACGGCGAAGTCCACGCCTATTCGCCCGCCTTCAAGGATGATGAGTTCCTACATCTCCTTAGGGTCGCTGATCATATTTCATTTAATTCTATCAACCAGTGGAAGCGACACCAAGCCGTAGCCAAATCTGCGACGCGCAAAGTGTCGTTCGGTCTGAGAGTTAATCCCGAGCACGCTGAAGTTGAGGTAGATATTTATAATCCCTGTGCCACAGGATCACGACTCGGTGCACTTCGCTCCGAAATTAAATCAGCCAGTGATTTAGAGGGCTTAGAAGGACTACACTTTCACACCATGTGTCAGCAAGGCGCTGATGTCTTGGAGCGGACCGTAGCAGCCTTTGAGAAAAAATTCGGCGAGTTTATCCCGCAAATGAAATGGGTAAACTTCGGGGGCGGACATCACATTACACGCCCTGGATACGATATCGAACTGCTCGTTAAAATTATCAAAGACTTTAAAGCAAAGTGGGGACAACACATCCAAGTCTATCTCGAGCCTGGTGAAGCAGTCGGTATTGGTACCGGTGTACTTGTGGGAACTGTCTTAGACTTAGTTCATAATGGCGTTGATATAGCCATTATCGATGTCTCGGCGACTAATCACATGCCTGACACGCTCGAGATGCCCTACCGGGCTGATATCCTCGGGGCCGATATGCCTGGCGTGCTGGCTCATACTTACCGCCTCGGAAGCGTTACCTGCTTAGCGGGTGATGTCATTGGCGACTACTCTTTTGCGGCGCCGTTGAAGATTGGACAGCGCATTCTGTTCATGGACATGTCGCATTATACTTTTGTTAAGAATACGACTTTCAACGGCATACCACTGCCGGCAATCGCCACTTTCGATCCGCAGTCGGGCAAAGTGCAGGTGGTACGAAAATTCGGTTACGCAGATTATAAGAATCGGCTGTCGTAATCAGTGCGACCGGGACAGGCTGCCGCGTCATTAATTTATAAAATAAAAAGGGCCGACTTTCGTCGGCCCTCGGTTGCTATGAAACTAAATCTAAACTTTAGAACAGAACTTGCGCTTGGAGGCGGAAGATATCGGCATCAGCTTTACCAGCACCAACGGCACCACCCATCGCGGACATCAATCCAGAAGCCTTAGCATTCTCGTAACCAAGCATAATCTTAGCGTTATGATCTACGAAGTAGTAGTTCACACCAACATAAGTGCTTTCGAATTTATTATAGAGGTCGGAGAAGTTACTAGCGTCGCGATAGAGACCGCCGAATCCTGCACCAGCACCATCGGTATCGAGCTTTGAGTAACGAACTACACCTTCAACTTGATCGTTAAACTTATAGGCAACGATTGCGGTGTATCCTTCAGGCTTACGCTCGACTGCGTTAGGTGTACTGCCGGTTACTGCTTGGTTAGTGGTTGCAATCATTTCAGCCTGTACGATCAGGTTACCAAACTGTGACTTGATGTAAGGATTGTAACCGGAGATGGTTGCACTGTTAATACCAGCTCCTGTGGTAGTTCCAAGATTGTTACGTGTATCACGTGCGGAAGCCCAATTTAAACCGACCGAGTGCTTGCTGGTATCTGACACCTTGTAAGTGTAGATAACGTTAGCGTAGGTTCCGAAGTCGTTGGAAGCAGTGGCGCTTTGACCTTGAATCGCATTGGCTACAGAGAAACCATAATCAATCGACTGAGCTGCATCAACGGCGAACTTGTTGGTGTAGTGAAGACCAGTGTGACGTGCACCAAAACCTAAGCGACCGTAACTAGCGGCGGAGCTGCTAACGCTTTCATTCCAGTAACGATTGGCGGCGGAGCGCTCAATGGTTAAGAGTTTGGATGAAGAGGTATTTTCTTCGATACCCCATTGAACTTTCACTAAGCCGAGGGCGAAATTACCATAAGTAGATTCTGCAGTGAACATTGCTTTGTCCAAGGTGTTATCGGCAAAATTATTAACGATTTCAGCAGAGATACCTTCACCGATATCAACTTTTAATCCGAGGTAAAGACGACGCATGAATGCATTGCTGACATCAACCTTTTCAGTTTTAGCACCAGCGTTGTTGGTGACGGATCCACCAATGGACTCGTACTGAGTCTGAACGCGACCCGAGAAGGTTAAACGCTTAGCGTTGTCTTCCTTAACGAAAATTTTGTTGAGGCCGGCAGCAGCACGAGATTCTGAAGCACTTTGCAATGCTACAGCGCGTTCTTCAGCGGTAATAATGCCCTTCTTAACGAGAAGATCGAGCGTGGATTTATCTTGCGCAAACGAAGATGCAGCAGTGAGTGCTGCAGCTGCGATGAGCATGGATTTGAGGGTGTTGTTCATAGTGATAGTATGTGTGAGCACGAACACCTTAACATTTTTAGATTTCAAACGTATGTCTAAAATGTGACAAATGTGTGACCATACGTTGGAACTGGTCTAATTTTCTTCAGTAAAATCCTCAAGAATCACACCAGTTTATCCATAATTTCACTTAAACCCTGAAAAATAGAGGAAAATATAGGTTTCCAACTCAATTCCGACAAGGCCCGGCCATTTTGAATGAATCGACTGGGCTGCGTTCGCCCACCCCGCTGCATCCGAGGTCCGGCCGGCGCGTTGATGTCAAAAATCGGCTCATCCTTACCGAGTTTTTTTGCCGTCCACTTAATGAGTTCATCTTTTCGGACAGGATGACCATCCGTGATATTATAAATGCGTGCGCCCGTTGGACCACTTAAACAAGCTGCTAAAACCGCACTCGCCGCATCATCACGGTGCAAATAATTAATTAAGTGATCCGTGCGTCCACCGAAAACGAGTTCTCCACGCATGAGTTGGTTAAGTAAGTGGTGACGACCTGGACCGTAAAGCCCACCGAGTCGCAACACCCGAGTATTTTTAATCTTAGAATTTAAAACGGATTTTTCCCCAGCCAAAATAATATCCGCAATCGCTTCTCCACCTGCGATACTTTCTTCGGTGACGCGACCATCATCGTCCTGACGATACACGCCGGTCGAGCTAGTAAAAATAAACCAACTCACGTTCGATTGCTCAGCCCAACGAATCGCATTTTTAACCCCTAAATCATAGGCTAAAGTGTATGCATCGGAACCACCTCCACCTGTACTCGCTGCATAAACCACCGCATCAAAATCTTTTGGAAGCGACGACCAATCAGGACTAGAAATATCAAAAGCCAAACTGGATATACCCGCTGACTCTAATTGTTGTTTCGATTTATCGGATCGAACTACTCCGACAACTTCGTGGCCCTGAGATTTAGCTAAGTGAGCGAAGGCTGTCCCGATATAACCACATCCTAAAATAATAATTTTCATGATTACTTTGGATTGATAAAACTGGAAATCCACTCAACGGGAGTTGATCCCGCCTGAGCGGAGAGAAGTGTGAAAAGTTCTTTGGCATCAGACTGAGCTAATTGACGCACCGAAGAATCTTCGACGCACAACTTAAGTCTTTCCGCTAAAGACTCGGGTTCACATTCCGTCTGCAAATACTCGGGCCAAGCTTGACGTTTTAATAAAATATTCGCGATACCCAGATTATCAATTCTCCCAGCAATGAGTCGGCGTCCCACCCACCAAGTAAGCGGGTTAGCACGATAAACCACCGCTCCAGGAATGCCCGCTAAGGCTACGGTTAATGACATCGTCCCTGAACTTACCAGCGCGGCACTCGCAGCGACATCACCCTCACCTACCGGATGTAAATCAATACCCTTCGCTTGATTTCCATATTCGGCACAGAGTCGATAGAGTTCCGCATGCACCGCACCACCTGTATGTAAAACTACGGCTCTTTTCTTTGGATAATTTTTTCTGAACAAAGCGAAAGCTTCGATGAGTGTTGGAAAAATTTTCTTAACTGGCTTGGGACGACTTCCAGGTAAAAGCAAAATAGGACCATTAGGGTCATAAGATAAATTAGAATGATGACCTGGCTCGGCAAAAGGATGTCCCACAAAGCGGGCATCTAATTTCGTGTCTTTATAAACAGCGGGCTCAAAAGGAAAAATAGTTCCGAGCGCATCGAGGTCACGTGCCATCGAGAATCGACGATTGGGTTTCCAGGCCCATAATTGTGGGCTTACATACTGAATCACTTGTGTTTTCCCCCCGCCCTTCACGGAAATCCCAGCCTTACGTAATTCATTCGCAAATCGTAAATTCAGTCCAGGGTAGTCGACTAAAATAACCAAACTGGGCTTCCATTCTTTTGTCCAATCTACCATCCGAGAAAAAAGTTTTTTGTAAAAAGGGTACGCGGCTAAAACTTCGACAATCCCTACAGCGGAAAAACCCGTCATATCAAAAAGCAATTGGGCGCCTGCTTCGCGCAAACTCGGTCCACCAAACGCTGCGATTTTTAATTGAGGATTTTTAGTTAAAAGTTCCTTCACGATTTTCGCAGCATGCTGATCACCCGAATGTTCTCCGGCTAAAATCAATACATCAACCCCGCCCGCTCGCGGACGCTCAAATTTCACTGGGATTGAAGGGAAAGCGCTCATGCCCGCTGCATTCCTGCGCGAATCTGTTCTGTGATTTTAATCGCCACGTCTAAAGCGTTTCGCCCGAGCTCTCCTGAAACCTTGGGACTTTTTCGTTCACGTACACAGCTGACGAATGAGTTTAATTCCACGGCGAGAGGCTCTGCCTTCTCAATCGGAATCTCTTCTTTAATGATTCCACCTGGCACCGAAGGATCAATACGCACAGTGTGCCCCTTCTGCTCCATGAAATCAATGGAGAGGTATCCGCCATTTTGAAACACACGAATCTCGCGATTCTTTTTCAGCGAAACACGACTCGCATTTAAATTCGCCACACAGCCGTTCTTGAAAAGGATTCGTGCGTTAGCAATGTCTTCAGTTTTGGTGACCACAGATACGCCTACCGCGTCAATTCGCTCCACAGGCGAGTTCGCTAATTGTAAAACGATTCCAATATCGTGAATCATTAAATCTAAGACGACACCCACTTCAGTACCCCGTGGTGTAAATGGTGCCAATCGTTCAGCGGTGATATAACGTGGATGGGTAACAGTTTTCTCCAAAGAAGACATCACTGGATTGTAATGCTCAATATGACCGACTTGGACAATGCGCTCGGACTCATGCGCTGCATTCAAAATCTGTGAGGCTTCTTCCAGGGTTACACACAAGGGCTTCTCGATTAAAAGGTGACATCCCTTTTTCAGTAATGGAATAGCAACCTCGGCATGTAAATTAGTGGGGACGACGACACTGACCGCGTCACACGCTGCCGCCATTTCATCGAGGGATAAAAATCTTTTGCACTTGTGCTTGGCACAAATTTCCTGAGCCCGTTCATCGTTAGGCTCATAAATACCCGCGAGCTCCGCATCCGCTAAGGTAGAGTAAATGCGAGCATGATGTTGACCGAGTGAACCGGTCCCCACTACCCCACAACGAATTCGCGCAGCAGCCATAAGGCGAAGATTTACGGACTATGGCCAACCTTCAATCCGAAAACCCACCGACTTTAGATTCAAAGGCCACATGAGCATCTTTCAGTGTCACTTTAACCGATGACCCATCCAAAATCTGCCCCGCTAAAATTTCTTTCGCCAGTGGGGTTTCAATTTCACGTTGGATAAATCGACGTAATGGACGGGCCCCATAAACGGGGTCCAATCCACGATCGGCCAACCATTGCAGAACCTTTTTATCCAAGGTTAATCGAATCCGTTTCGTCGCTAAACGAGCGTTGAGATCCTTAATAAGTAATCCAGCGATTGCAGCGACCTCGTCGATACCGAGAGGATGGAATAAAACCACTTCATCGACGCGATTAAGGAACTCGGGACGGAAATGCTGACGTAAATCCGTCATGACTGACTCCCGAACACTTTCTGACATTTCACCCATACCTGCAGAAGCCGCAATGTGACGACTACCGATATTTGAAGTCATAATAAAAATAGCATTTCGACAATCGACCGTGCGACCTTGTGAATCAGTCAATCGACCATCATCTAGAACTTGTAATAAAATATTGAATACATCAGGGTGCGCCTTTTCGACCTCATCGAGAAGTACCACGCAATAAGGGTGACGACGAATCGCCTCAGTGAGTTGTCCTCCATCTTCGTGACCCACATAACCAGGAGGCGCTCCCACTAAACGTGAAACCGCATGTTTCTCCATATACTCTGACATATCGATGCGAATCATTGATTTTTCATTATCGAAAAGTTCGACCGCTAAAGCTTTGGCCAACTCAGTTTTACCCACACCGGTTGGTCCAAGAAATATGAATGATCCAACTGGGCGGCGTGGATCTTGCACGCCGGCACGTGAACGTTGCACCGCATCTGCGACCGCTAATACAGCTTCTTTTTGTCCGACCACACGCTCTTGAAGATGGGTGGTGAGTTGTAAAAGTTTTTCGCGTTCGGAGGCGAGTAGTCGAGTGATTGGCACACCCGTCCAGCGCGCAACGACTTCAGCGATTTCTTCTGGAGTTACAACCTCTCTAAATAATCCCGTTCCTGTTTTGGCAGACTTCTCTAGCGTCGCGACATCCTTCTCTAATTGAGGAATACGGCCGTGACGGAGTGCCGCCATGGCATTGAGATCGTTCTTTCTTTCGGCTTCGATAATCTCACGACGTGCATTATCCAGTTGCTCGCGAGCGGCCCGCACCTTGGTTACTGCAGCTTTATCAGACTCCCAGCGATTACGCATCATTCGCTGAGATTCACCCGCTTCGGCTAATTCTTTTTTTAGTCCACCTAGGCGAGCCTTTGAGGCGTCGTCTTTTTCGTTTTTCAAAGCCGATTCTTCAACCTCGAGTCTTAAAACATTTCGATTTATCACATCTAATTCAGCTGGCACACTATCGATTTCTGTCCGAATCTGCGCGCAAGCTTCATCCACTAAATCAATGGCTTTATCCGGCAAGAAACGAGCCGTAATATAGCGATCCGATAACACTGCCGCTTCGACTAAAGCAGCGTCTTCAATTTTAACACCGTGGTGAACTTCGAAACGTTCTTTCAATCCACGTAAAATAGAAACCGTGTCGGGCACACTGGGAGGCTCGACCATAACTTGTTGGAATCGACGTTCTAGGGCCGCATCTTTTTCAACGTGCTGACGAAACTCATCAAGCGTCGTAGCTCCGATACAATGCAGTTCACCGCGAGCCAGCATCGGCTTGAGTAAATTAGCCGCATCCATCGCACCATCAGCTTTTCCTGCACCCACTAAAGTATGCATCTCGTCGATAAAAAGGAGAATGCCACCTTCAGCCGATTTAACTTCTGCTAAAACGGCTTTTAAGCGCTCTTCAAATTCACCGCGATATTTGGCACCCGCTAAAAGGGATCCCATATCTAAAGAAAATATTACTTTGTTTTTTAATCCTTCTGGGACGTCGCCACTAATAATACGTTGAGCGAGACCTTCAACCACCGCGGTTTTACCGACGCCAGGTTCGCCAATTAAAACGGGATTGTTTTTAGTGCGGCGAGAAAGAATACGGATGACACGGCGAATTTCTTCATCTCGACCAATCACGGGATCCATCTTACCTGAGCTGGCTCGTTCGGTTAGATTAATACCGTATTTACTAAGTGCTTCGTAAGTAGCCTCGGGATTCGCCGTCGTGACGCGCTGCGATCCACGCACTGCTTTTAACGCTGTCATAATCGCAGCCTTTCCAAAATTAATTTCTTTGAAAATCGGACTCAAAGAAGACGATTCGGCCAAAGCTAATAATACGTGTTCGGCAGAAACATAATCATCTTTCATCATCGCAGCCTCTTCCTTCGCTTTTAATAAAACCGCTTGAGATTCTGTTGATAATCCAGGCTGAGCATTCGGCTGAGCCAATTTGGGCTGACGGGCTAAAATCCCAGCCAACGCCGAGAGGATAGTTTTTTCGTCTTTATTGGCGCGACGTAAGAGTGCGGAGACAACTCCACCCTCTTGAGTCATTAGACTGAAAAGAATGTGAGCGGGCTCGATGGCGGCATGGCGACGTTGCACGACATCGCTCTGTGATAGTTGCAGAGCTTCCGTTGTTTTATCCGTCAGATTTCCGTAAGGTGTACTCATATAAATAAAACTATGCACTAAGTAGACCAACCGACTGACTATAACTTTATCCCTAATTTTCGGGGTGTAAACGCATATAATTGATTAATTCAGATTCACCTGTGTCAAACCGGGGTGACAGCCCGTCACCCTCGCGACGAGTTGTCGCAAAACTGCCCGAGACTCATGTATTGCGAAATCGGCTGCGATTTGATACATTTAATCAAATGAAACTGACGAAGCAACTTGCCGTCCTAGAAAGGTTGCTCGACGACCCCTCGCCCGTGGTACGCGAAGCGGTCATTAACGAAATCAAAGCTGCAGGAAATGAAGGATTACTTTGGCTCGAAGTTCTTACTAAAAATAAAAATTTAGCGACTCACGCCAAGTCACTCCTCTCTAATTTACGTACATCTGAATTAGCGGCGCGCCATTTCATCGAACATATTAAAGGTGGCATCCAAGATCTAGAAGAAGCCTGTTTACTTTTCGAACGTGTCATTCACCCCACTCTTGCCGACAAGGCTTACGATGAGGAGTTGGATCATTTGGCCGAACGCACCAGACAACTCATCACTGAGCCCGTCACGGTGCAGGATAAGTGTCGATTACTGTGTCGTGTGATTTTCGGAGAAGAAGGTTATCGTGGCGCCCAAGAATCCTTCTCTAAGCCCGACTCTTCATTGCTCTCCACGGTCATTAAATCTCACCGGGGCATTCCGATTTCACTTTGTCTCATCTTCTTACTCGTCGCCCAGCGCCTCAGTCTCCCCGTCCAGCCCGTTGGCTTACCTGGACGATTCATGGTAGGCATTTTTAAAAATAATAATCCAATCTTTATCGATTGTTATGAAGGGGGAACCTTTCGGACCCGTTCGGAAATTCAATTGATGTTACTCAATAATCATCTGCCCGCCGATGAGGCCTTCTTAAAGCCCATCAGCGCCGAACAAACGATTGCTCGCTGTTGCCGAAACCTCGTCTCACAATTTGAGGCCAATGGAGATGATAAAAACAGTCGTCTCTTCCTGAGCTTTGTAAATATGATCGAAAGTCGCACTTAATTTATTCACGTGGAAAACAGCATTACATTGAAAGAGATTTTGAGTATGGATTTTCCACACCCCTGCTTGGCCGTGCTCGGTGATCCCATCAACCACTCGCTCAGTCCGGCGATGCATAATGCAGCGCTACAAGCGCTAAGCCCAACCCATCCTCAACTCGCTCAGGTTAAATATTTAAGGCTGCACATTAAACCCGAAGAACTTGCCCAAGCGCTCACGGTCCTGAGGTCTAAAAATTTTATCGGGCTCAACTTAACTGTTCCGCATAAAATTGCGGCTCTGAGTTTAGTAAAAAATTTATCACTCGAAGCGAAGAAAGCCGAATCGGTTAACACACTAGTGCCTACTTCAGAGGGCTGGGCTGGACATACGACCGACGGACAAGGATTCCTCGAAGCTCTTAATGAGTACTCCGGCAAGGGTGTAGAGCAAAGAGATGTTATTATTCTCGGAGCCGGTGGAGCCGCCCGGGCGATTGCTGCTTCGTGTATTCAAGCTAACTGTCGCAGTTTGACGATTGCCAATCGTGATATCGCTAAAGCTAAAAACTTAGTTGAAGCTTTAAACGACTCACGCGTTTCCGCCGTTGGCCTAAAAGAAATTAACACCATCCACGCAGGAGCGATTATCGTAAACTGCACCACCTTGGGCCTTAAACCCGACGATGAATTACCTGTAGCCGAGTCGCTTTTAAAGAATGCTGGATTTATTTTTGATACTACTTACGGCGCCCATCAAACGTCTTTAATTAAAATAGCCAATAAATTGGGGGTTAAATCTTGTGATGGCCGATCAATGCTACGCTGGCAGGGCGCACTCGCTTTTAAACTTTGGACAGGTATAACTCCTCCACACGAACCCATGCGCATAGCCATCGGAGAAAAATAATATGCAACTCATTGATTTCCAAATTTTCATGGCACTGCATCCGAATATCACAGCTGTTTTTATTGGGGCCATCGGCGCATGTGTGGGAAGTTTTTTAAATGTCTGTATTCATCGTCTGCCTAAGGGTGAATCGATTATCAGTCCACCCTCGCATTGTGCCTGCGGACAAAAAATACCAGTGTGGTTTAACGTTCCTTTGTTGGGTTGGTTACTACTCCGAGGTCGGGCGAAATGTTGCGGAGCGACTATTTCAGTACAGTATCCTCTGGTTGAATTAATCACCGCCCTACTTTTTGTAACCGCTTTTCTGGTTCTTTCTCCAGTGAAAGCCGCTATCGGTTGCGTCTTTCTTTCTCTGTTAATTATTTTAGCTGGATGCGACATGAAGGACATGCTCGTGCCCGATGCGCCTAATTTTTTGCTAGTAGGACTCGGACTATTCTTTTCAATCGTCACCCCCTCACTCCACGGCGAAACGAGTTCCGGACTTGAAGTCATCAATCGGATAAATTCTGCGACCGACTCACTCGTCGGAATTGCGGTCGGGACGGCACTCGTTTGGTGGATTCGAACCATCGCCAGCGTTATCATGGGTCAAGAAGCCATGGGAGAAGCAGACATCATTCTCTGTGCCGGAGTCGGTGCCTTCTGCGGATGGCAAGGCGCCCTATTCTGTTTATTCGGTGGATCCGTCATCGGCGTTATCATTAAATTGCCCTCAGTTCTGGCCTTATTTGGACCCAAAAAAGAGTCCGAAAGTGTCCCATTTGTGCCCAGTATGGCTATTGCGGCAGCCCTTTGGTTCTTTCGAGGTCCTGAATTGGTCACGGCTTGGCATTTGTGGGTAAATTCTTGAGGTTTCTGGCTTGTCTACCCGCCCAAGGTTACCCCAAATAAGACACACCCCTATGAAGCAAATCGCTCTTTTAACTCTCATCGCCTCTGCCGCCATGGTTGGTTGCAGCAGCTATGACACCCCTAACCACGGAAAAAACGTGTCCATGGAACCTGCGCATAATTTCCTCGGCATTGTTAAAGTAGAACCCGGCTCCTATTCCGCCATCAACAATTCCACCGTTCGTTTAAAAATGGACGACTTCTATTCTCGTCGCGCCAACTCGGGCGACCGCGTCACACTTCTTTGGGGTGCCATCACCCTGACCGATTACTAAATCGTCAAAGTGTCCTCTTGCAGAAGCCCCGATTTCGGGGCTTCTTCATTTATAGGAAAATGAACGATACGAGCAGCAATGTCGCTAGACACCTTCGCCATGCCGCGCTGAACAGCCCCCAAGCGATTGCGACGCTATCACCTCTCTCCGTTAACGAAGATGGCCGAGTGATTCACGACTGGTGTTCGTTTTTAAAACTCGATCAAGAAAGCGACGCAGCAGCGCGAATTTTTCACGCGGAAGGTATCACCGCAGGCACTCGCACATTACTCGCCGTGCGCGCAGGACATGACCTGATTGTGTGCATGTTTGGACTTTTAAAACTGGGAGCTATTCCCATCGCCATCGATCCGGGTATGGGCTGGAAAAAAATGTTGCAGTGTATCGAGAACACCACCCCTACCGCACTCGTCGCTCAGTCTAAACCTTTTTACTTAAGTTACCTTCCATTCAAGGCATTCAAATCACTGACTCACCGCATTGAGGTAAACGGTAAGACTTGGAAAAAACTCATTAAGGATTGTTCAACCACTACCGCACGACCACTCGAACCGGTCACCGCCTCAAGCCTCGCCGCGATTATTTTTACTTCTGGTTCAACCGGAACACCTAAAGGCGTACGTTACACACATGGGATGTTTGATGCACAAATTTCCCTAGTTCGTAAAACCTATCAAATTCAACCTGGCGAAGTCGACATGGCGATGCTTCCCGTATTTGGATTATTTAATCCTGCCCTCGGCGTCACCACCGTTACTCCACTGCTCGATCCCTCTCGCCCGGCAGATGCTAATCCCGCACTGATTGTCTCCGCATTACTCTCCGAAAAAGTAACTTCATCATTTGGATCGCCCGCCGTTTGGGAAAAAATCTCACAGTACTGCGAAACACAAAAGATCAGCCTGCCGTTATTGAAGCGTCTTTTAATTGCTGGTGCACCGGTGCCCATTCCGCTCTTAAAGCAACTTAGGAAAATCGCACCTCATTGCCAAATTCACACGCCCTACGGCGCCACCGAATGCCTGCCAGTAGCGAGCATCGAGTCGAACGAAATTCTCAACGAAACTTTTTCCGAAACTTTACGTGGACAAGGAACCTGCGTGGGTAAACCCGTAGCGTCGGTAAAAGTTAAAATTATACAGGAGACGGATGACGTTATTCGAAATCTTAACGACGCTACCGTTTGCGCACCCAATACGATTGGTGAAATTATTGTCACGGGACCAAGCGTCACCCATGCCTACGATCACAATCCTGAAGCCACGCTGCGAACAAAAATAAATGGAGATTCCGAGCTCTGGCATCGCATGGGCGACTTAGGAAGACTGGATCAAGACGGACGACTCTGGTTCCATGGTCGCTGCATAGAAAAAGTAATCACCGCCACAAATATTCTCACCACCGAATCGGTTGAGCCTGCATTCCAACAACATCCTGACGTGGCGCGTTGTGCTCTTATTGGAATTGGCGATGCGCCCAATCAGATTCCGGTTTTAGTTGTCGAACCAAAGCCGGATTGTTTTCCTGAATCTCGCGGTGAAATTATAAAATTTACCGAAAACCTCTTGGAAATCACTCGCCATCACCCCGTCGCCAACCAGGTTAAAAGAATCGTGTTTCAGGAAAAACTTCCGGTCGATGTCAGACATAACGCCAAGATTCATCGACTACAACTCACACGCGAATGGAATCAAAAACTTCGTCGAGAAATTAAAAAGCTTTCATGAAAAAACCCTGCGTCCTAGTCACCGGTGGCGGCGGTTTCTTGGGTCAAGCCATCGTCGAACGCTGCCTGTTGCGCGGTTATGAGGTGCGCGTTATTGGACGTCAGCCCTTGCCGAAGTCCATCGCTGACAAAGTTGATTTTCGTCGGGGCAATCTCGCAGATCAAAAATTTGTGCAAACGGCCGTGCAGGGCTGCGATTATATTTTTCACGTGGCGGCTAAAGCGGGCATTTGGGGAAAGTGGGAAGACTACGTAGAATCCAATATCACTGGCACACATCATTTAATCACCGCCGCCCGAGTGTTGGAAGTTAAAGCCTTTATTTATACGAGTACACCCAGCGTCGTTTTTACGGGAGGATCTTTCAACGGTGCGAACGAGGAACTTCCTTATGGAAAGAATTGGCTCTGTGCGTATGCGGAAACCAAAGCTGCGGCGGAAAAAATTGTCTTAAAGGCCGCCTCAACTCACTTACGCGTTTGCGCATTGCGACCTCACTTAATCTGGGGCCCAGGAGATCATCATTTATTTCCCAGAATCATCGCGAGTGCGCGTAAGGGAAAACTTAAAATCGTCGGCGACGGAAACAACAAAGTGGATGTTACCCACGTCGACACTGCAGCTAATGTTCACCTGCAAGCACTCGATGCGCTGCTGGCGGGTAAGGCCAACGGTAAGGCCTATTTTATTTCACAAGGCACTCCGGTAAAACTTTGGGAATTCGTGAATCGTCTGCTCATCGGGGCCGACATCAAACCCGTCACCCAACAAATTTCTCTTCGCAAGGCTTACATCCTTGGTTCAGTTTTAGAAACGATTTGGTCGCTGTTTAAACTTAAAGGCGAGCCACCCATGACCCGATTTGTCGCGGTAGAATTAGCCAAAGATCATTGGTTTGATGTTTCCGCAGCACAAAAAGACTTAGGCTTAAAACCGGCACATAATACCTGGACGGCTTTAGACGCCCTCGCCCTTACCTATCGTAAATCAAAATAAGTCTAAGGCTTGCCCTTCTCGATAAATCACTCACCTCTCTCTCATGACTTCGAACGGACTTCAATCTGACAAAACCTTTGTAGTCTTGATGAAGACTTGGTTCGATCAAACCGACGGTCTAGGCATTCTGCACCACTCCCATTATGTTCTCATGATGGAGCGAGCTCAAAAAATGTTTTTTGTGAATTTAATGGGTAAAGACACAATCGACCCGGCAGTGGCGCCCGATGTTTACGTAGTCGTCCGTGATTTACAGGTTCAATACCTGCAACCCATTAAGCCAGAATGCGAAGTGAAAATTATTCAACGAGTTAAAAAAGTTCGCGCCGCAGGACTGACGGTTGATTTCGAATTTCGCAGCGCCGACCATAGCGTTCTTTATGCTAAAGCTGCACGCACCGTTTGTCGGATGGATGCCCAAACACATCAGCCATCGGAATGGAGTGAAGAGTTTAGAGCCAAACACGAAGCCCTGCTAGGTTAGTTTTTTCTTAGTTCTAAACACATCGGACAAGTTTTACCATCGCAGCCGCGAGCGGTACAATACTCTCTACCATAAAAAATGATTCTTAAGTGTAGCTTGTTCCAATCTTTTTCCGGAAAAACTTTTTTGAGGTCTCGTTCAACCTGTTCGACCGATTTACCGACACTCAATTTCCATCTTTTGGCCAATCGATGAATGTGCGTATCCACAGGAAATGCTGGAACGCCAAAGGCTTGAGCCATCACGACGGATGCTGTTTTATGTCCGACGCCTGGCAATTCTTCCAATTCTTCAAAAGTCCGTGGCACCTGACCCTGATGTTTTTCCACAATCAGTTTGGCCAGACCCACGAGAGCCTTTGATTTCTGCGGGGCCAAACCTAACTGTCGTATCACTTGGTAGACCTGCTCAACCTTGAGAAGGGCCATCTGTTGAGGCGTGGAAGCCAGACGAAAAAGACTAGGGGTAACTTCGTTGACCTTTTTATCAGTGCACTGAGCGGACAAGACCACCGCAATGAGCAAAGTAAAGGCATCGGTGTGATCCAATGGAATAGGCGTCTCCGGATAGAGTTTAGCCAAGTTTTTGGCCACGTAGTTGGCACGCTCTAAACGAGTCATAAATAAGTCATAATTCAAAATCACCCAAAAGCAAACAACGGATTGAGGACCCTCCGATGCTTATGACTACCACAGACTTATCTTATAATAAAAAATACTTTAACTGTGTATTTGCAGAGGGGCCGATTCGTTTACATTTTCAGTCATGGTTCAACTCCCGTTTAATCCAGAAAAAATAAATCGGGAACTTTCACGTCATTATATTCCAGCAAGCGAAACTGACATTCGCGCGATGTTTAATGCGATTGGGCTAAAAGAATTTACCGACCTGTATGCCCATATTCCAGCTACAGTAAAATTCAGTAAAGCTTTAGCGCTACCCGACGAATTAGAATACAATGAATTAGCACAGCGCATGTCTGATCTCTCAAAAAAGAATCAGATTAAAAAAAGTTTCTTAGGCGACGGATTACAAGTTTATCAAACCCACGAGATCGTCCAACACGTTTGCTCAATCCGCAATCTCACCACCTCCTACACTCCGTATCAGCCCGAACGCTCACAAGGTACTCTGATTACGCATTGGCTTTATCAATCCACCTTAGCGCAACTGACTGGATTTGAAGCGGTGAATTCTTCGCTCTATGATCGTGCGAGTGCCCTCTTCGAAGCCGCTGTCTGCGCCACTCGTCTTTCTGAAGCTGAAGCCAACGTCATTCTTGTCGCTGACAATCTCCTTCCATCCGACATCGAAGTTTTAAAAACTCACTGCGCTGGCACTTCCGTTCAATTAGATTTCGTATCCAGCGATGACAACACGGGTTGCGTGAGTATCACACAGCTCAAAGCGAAAGTTTCACAGCACCAAGGAAAGGTAGCGGCGTTTATATTCCCACAAATTAATCATCTCGGACTCATTGAAGACGTCGACACGGTCACGGACCACTGTGCCGAACTTAAAGTACGTTCCATTGCAGTTATTGATCCGATGCTTTTAGCGACAGGCGGATTGAAAGCGCCCAGTCAGTACGGAAAACAAGGGGCGGATATTATTATCGGAGAAGGCCAACACCTTGCCATCGGTGCTAATTTCGGTGGGCCAGGCTTAGGGATATTCGCTGTTCGCCATAATGCTGAACATAAAAATGAAGTGCGTGAAACGCCCGGACGATTCGTTGGCAAAGCCAAAGACAATGCTGGACGAGATTGTATCGTGATGGTCATGGCGACCCGCGAACAACATATCCGCAAAGACAAAGCTACATCAAACATCTGTTCTAATCAGGCCTTTATCGCAACCATCGCAGGCGCGGCTATTCTTGCGCGCGGCGAAAATGGCATGGCCCAAAGTTGTGCCCAAGGATTCAAACTCGCTCACCGCGCAGCCAAAAAACTCGGTGGCATCACGGGACTAAAAATTTGCTACGCTAAACAAGCGTTCTGGAATGAGTTCAGTTTAATGCTGCCCGAGCCAGCCAAGGATGTGATTCAAAAAGGTCGCCAAGCGGGATTACATATCGGCGTTGATATTACTGGCCGAACTCCTTGCAATTGTTCACTTCTGAAAATCTCCTTCAGCGATATTCAAACTGAAGCCGAAGCCGATGAGTTGGTAGCCTTCTTTGAAAAACTTTATGGTCAGTCAAAGTCGGAGTCTGCTTTGGCCGATGTACCCGCCCATTTACTCCGTCAACAACCCGTTGGACTTCCTTCTTTTAGTTTATCAGAATTAAAAGACTACTACTCACGCCTCGGGGAATTAAATGTTTCTCCGGATACGGGCTGCTTCCCTCTCGGATCGTGTACGATGAAGTACAATCCGCACATTAACGATTGGGCCGCTAACTTACCTGGATTCACCCGACTACACCCGCAAGCTCCCCACGAAGACAGTCAAGGTAGCCTCGAACTCTTATGGCAAATTCAAGAATGGTTTAAAGCCATCACGGGCTTACCTGGTATCACCACACAGCCCGTCGCCGGTGCTCAAGGTGAACTCGTCGGAATTAAACTTTTCCAAGCCTACCACGAGAAACGCGGTGAGAGTCATCGAGATATTTTACTGATACCATCGAGTGCACACGGAACCAATTTCGCGACGGCGACAACGGCTGGATTTATAAACCAGAAACGTGCGGACGGCGCTCCCTCTGGCATCGTTATTTTAAAATCCTCACCCGATGGTCGAGTGGATCAAAATGATTTTGATTCGAAGATTCGTGAACTAGGTCCACGTATTGCGGGCATGATGGTCACGAATCCGAATACGTCGGGTGTCTTTGAAACAGACTTCAAAAGAATGGCTGATGCGATTCACGCTGCGGGCGGACTGGTTTATATGGATGGAGCGAACATGAATGCGATTGCTGGTTGGATAAATCTCGAAGCTCTAGGCGTCGACGCAGTCCATAATAACTTACACAAAACTTGGACCGTGCCTCATGGTGGAGGTGGACCTGGCGATGGAATTGTCGGCGTCTCCTCACGTCTCGTCGACTTCCTTCCAGGATACCAAATCGAAAAACAAGGGACACAGTATGTGCCTGTTAAACCTAAACACAGTATCGGATCTTTCCACCGCCACTGGGGCAACTTCGCCCACAAAGTAAGAGTATACACTTATCTACAGCGCCTCGGACGGGAGGGCGTCACCCGCATGTCTGCGATGTCAGTCCTATCCAGTCGCTATCTCCATTCCAAACTCTCAGCACACTTCCCCTCATTACCTACCGCGGCGGAATCGATTCCACGCATGCATGAATTTATTATCACACTTTCTGCTGATGATTTTAAATTAATCGAAGCTTCAGGCATTCCTAAACCCAATATTATTAGTCGGGTCGGAAAACTGTTCCTCGATTTCGGTTTCCACGCACCGACCGTAGCATTCCCCGAAGTTTTCGGCTTAATGATCGAGCCCACGGAATCCTATACCAAAGACGAGCTCGACCGCTTTGCGGAAACGGTGATTGAGATTGGTAAACTGATCCGATCACACCCGCAAGTTCTTCAATCCACTCCTCGATTTACTCCCGTCGACCGCGTTGACGAAGTCGCTGCCAATCGTGGACTTACTCTAAGTGAGCACATTACTAAATTGCCTCAGATTAATCCTAATCGCCTCTCTCCGGTTGTACTCAATCAACTTCCGATTCAAGAAATTAGTGATAAAATCTTAGCGACTATTTAACTTTATTCACTCGGTGTGAATGAGTGAGTAAAATTAGTCCTAGAATAAAAAGTAAAGCAAAGGAGGCGAAGCCAATGCGCTCGGCCGATGTCTCATCCGTTGGATTAGCAAAAGCCCAGCCAGCGAATGCTCCCAGCAGAGGTCCGATAAAGGCAGCAAACTTACCCATCATACTATAAAAGCCAAAGTAAACTACCTCCCTGCCTTGGGGCACTAATTCGGCGAAGTAGGAGCGACTCAGAGCCTGCACTCCACCCTGCACCATACCCACGCCTGCAGCAATCAACCAAACCGACGGGAAGGTGAAATTGAGCAGGGTTAAATTACCTGGTTGAATTTGCGAGCCGAGCAAAGTGAGAAAAATATAACCTACTAAAGCGATTGCGATCATGCGAACGGCGCCCCAGCGATTTCCTAACCAACCAAAAATGAGTGCGGCCGGAACGCCAATGACTTGGACGACTAAGAAAGCTTTGATTAAGTCCATCTCTCCAAAACCTAAGACCGCACCAAAGTGAGCAGCAGAAGTTTTTACCGCATGCAGGCCATCGATGTATAAAATATAAGCCAATAAAAACCAACGGACTTTTACATCGGCCCAAAGTTCTTTGCTCGTTTGCAAAGTGGCGTGAAACACTTGGCGGAGCGACAAGCTAGGTACATGAGCGGAACGCTCATCCGGATAAAACAAAAGCGGTAGTGAGAAAATGAGCCACCAGAAACCCGCTGCTAAATAAACCCAGCGTAAGGAGTCGCCCGCAAATAAACCTAAAGCGAGACAGACTAAGATAATTAGTCCCGCAACAAAGCCTAATGAATACGCCACTCCGCTAATGAAATGTCGTTGGCCCGGAGGAGCAAAATCCACAATCATAGAATCGTAAAACGTGCTCGCACAGAAAAAGGCGATGGCGCCCAGCGTGTAAAGAAGTGCCGAGTAAAACCAGGCGCTTGCTGGTACAAACGAAAGTCCGCAGGTGAAAATAACGCCGAGAACGACTGACCAACGCAGCGCACGCAGACGGAAGTGACCGGTTTCTGCTAACTGACCCAAGAAGGGCGCCACTAAGAATATTAAAAAACAAGGAGTAGCCTGACTTAGCTTAAAGGTAATGGATTCGGTTTGATGATCTAAGCCCTGACCCCAGTAACGGTGAAACATTTGTGGCCAGATTAAAGCCAGCACCACCATCGCAAAACCGGTATTCGCAAAATCATAGAGCGCCCACGTTCCTGCTCGTCGCCAAGAGAAAGGTTTATGGGATGACAATTCCTGCACGCCATGAATCTGGCACGCATAAGAAAATCTACAAACAGTTATTTAGCTTCTAACTGTTTAAATAATTCCACCGCCGATTGTGCCCGATTCAGAATATAAACGTGATAGCCAGGCGCACCGCGACTGAGCAGACCCTTGATTTGTCGCACCGCCCAAGAAACACCCACCTTGCGTTGCGCTTCTTCATCCTCCCCACAGGCCTCTAATTCTTTTACCAATAAATCAGGGATTTTAGCCTTACAAAATCCACAGAATCGTCGGGCCTGCTTCAAAGATAATACTGGCATAATCCCTGGTAAAATCGGCACGGTAACGCCAGCAGCACGGGCCCGATTAACAAATTTAAAGTAATCTTCGTTGTCCAAGAAAAGCTGAGTGGTGACAAAATCTGCACCCGCAGAAACTTTTCCTGCTAAGAAACGAATATCCGATAAGTCATCAGGCGACGAGGGATGTCTTTCGGGAAAACCAGCAACTCCGACCGCAAAACGATTCGGAAAACTTTCTTTAATTAATTCAACCAAGCCAGAGGCATAGGCAAATCCATCGGGGTGAGCCATGAATTCATTTTGTCCCTTGGGCGGATCGCCACGGAGTGCGAGTATACCTACAAATCCGGCTGCATCATATTTACTGATAATTTCTCTTAACTCTTCACGACTATGGCCCACACAAGTTAAGTGAGCGATGAGCGGATAACCGGCTTTAACTAGTTGGCTGCCGTATTCTAAAACTGTAGAGCGATCTGAACCACCTGCACCATAAGTAATCGAAGCAAAATCTACGCCGAAGGGTTTGAGAATTTTTGCCGTCTCCAACATGGCTGAACCATCCGTCACCGATTTAGGTGGAAAAAACTCCACCGAAACGGTCGGCCGATGCTTCGCCCGTAAACGGTTTATAAATTCTGCCTTAGACATATGTATCATCGTATCGAGATATGTAGATGGATGTCAATATCTGGCTATTTATTGGAATTACTATCGGTATTCGCGGGCAATTCTCCTGGGAGAGCAACGTGATAGACCATTACCATCCAGCAAAGCATCACGGGATAGATAAGTATAATAAAACCCATGCTGCCGAAAATTGAGATAAGAATACCGGCGCGTACCGATAGAGTTTGATTTATAACTAAAAATATAACCGGAAGAATGATAAAGATAATCGAGGCAACATAACCGATAGAAGTGGTGCCCGAATAAAATCCAGCCGAACGCGTTAAATCCATCTGACAACTACTACAGGATTTTCTCAAGTGGAACCATGATTGTAGCAGTCCATATTCACCACAGTTAGGACAGCGACACACTAGACCTCGTGAAATAATTTCACCTCTGCTAATTTTTAATTCAACTTCTTCCATGATTACATGCGCTCCACTGGCTCAATCGCTAGTAAGCGTAAACCTGTTTCTAAGATTGAACAGGTACGAGCACATAACATTAAGCGGCGAGCCTTAGTTGCTGCAGGCAAAGTCGGATCGCTCACGGAATTGGCTGCATAAAAAGTACCGTAAGCTGCGGCTAACTCATGCAAGTAAGTGCACAAGTGGTGTGGACGAAGATCCTCGAGAGCGGAATCTAAAGCGGCGGTGAAACCTAAAAGTTTTCGCGCGAGTGAGATTTCCTCAGGCGTTTCTAAATCGGATGCGCCCTCTTCTCCTTGTCCTAAAGCGATACCAGTCTTTCTGAAAATAGACCGAACGCGAACCGCGGCATACATAAGATATGGGGCTGTATTGCCTTCAAACGCTAACAATTTAGACCACGAGAACGAATAGTCCATCGTGCGATTCGAAGCCAAATCAACGTAACGTAGCGCAGCGACTCCGACTTTTTGGGCAATCATGCGACGTTCAGACTCAGGAAGCTCAGGACTTTTTTCTGTGACGGCCGCATAAGCCCTTTCAGTGGCTTCATCGATTAAGGACTGTAGGCGAACCGGATCGCCTGATTTTGTTTTAATAGCTTTTCCGTCTTCGCCTAAGATGGTTCCAAACCAAACGTGACGTAATCGCGGAAGCTTTCTTTGGCTTAAATTAAACCAGCGAGTTCCGGTTCTGAAAAGTTGGTGGAAGTGATCCTGCTGACGTCCATCAGTCACGTAGACAATTTCTTCGGCTTTAAAATGTTCAGCTCGATAAAGAAGCGTAGCTAAATCGGTTGATGCGTAATTTGAAGAGCCATCTTTCTTTCTCACGATAAATGGCATCTTGGTTTCGGCATGACGAGAGAAGCGCGGTTCCTCGTCATCCCAAACGACCAAGGCTCCTTCACTCTCTTCAGCCAATCCGCATTTCTGCAGTTCGGTGTAAACTTGATCTACTTTGTCGCGATAAAAAGATTCACCGAGAATGACATCACTCTTCAGTCCAAATTGATCATAGATACGCTGACAGGCGGTATTGGAAACTTGCACGATTTCCTCCCATAATTTAAGATTTTCGGGGTCGCCGGTTTGTAGTTTGGCAAGTTCTGCCCGTGCCGCATCCAAGGCCGCAGGGTCCGCTTTAGTTTGCACGCTACCCTCTTTATACAATCGCTCAAGGTCTTCGAGTGCGGTTGGACTTTTCGCATCGAGTTTAAATCCAGAACGACGAATCGCTAAAATAAGGATTCCAAAATTTGTTCCCCAATCTCCGATGTGGTTATCGCGAATTAATTCAGCGCCGCAAAATTCAATGAGGCGAGCGACTGCTTCGCCAATGACAATCGGACGCAAGTGTCCGACGTGCATTTGCTTGGCGGTATTGGGCGAGGGGTAATCAATCACCACTTTTTTACCGCCCATAATTTTTGCTGCACCGGCACGCCACTTGGATTCATCGCGATATTCTTTTAACCAAGCGCCGAGAGCAATCGGGGTAAGTTTGAAATTAATGAAGCCTGGTCCAGCAACTTCGGCTGCAATGAGCGTTTCATCTAATTCGCCCGAAGCTCGCACTGCTTCAAGCAATGCGGTAGCGAGAGCGCGTGGGTTCAGCTTAGCTCTTTTGGCTGCGGCCAAAACTCCGTTCGCTTGGAAGTCGGCATGACGGGGATCGGAGGGACGCAATTCAGGGTCGAAATGCGAATCAAGACCGGCGACCTGCGGTGCTACCTTACGGAGCAAAGCATCAAGTTCACGTGCTGGATTAAACCAAACTGGCATATAAATAGGGCTAGTCTACCACCCGAGTTCGGCAAGCGAAGAAGCATTCTTATACGGACACGCTTGCCTCCTTGCCACGAACCTTAAGTTTGTGGCTATGTCCACAAGTTTCACCCTCATTAAAGACTGTACCGCGACCCTGATTCC